>Ga0228598_1000084_pt1 | contig 14767 bp, 7 predicted proteins | sample CZU4metagenome_FD_182726 | JGI IMG/M metagenome (GOLD analysis project Ga0228598, IMG submission 182726) | Spruce rhizosphere microbial communities from Bohemian Forest, Czech Republic - CZU4 | ecosystem: Host-associated > Plants > Roots > Rhizosphere | place: Czech Republic: South Bohemian... | reverse complement strand
CTTCACAATCATGTTGGGCGCGAGGCGATTGAATTCTTGGGCCTGCGCGATGATCGCCTCCGGATCTCGGAATAGTCGCGGGTCCGTTTGTATGGAGAGCCGCCCATTCTTGCCGTGGTGCGCATCGAAAATTGGCTTCAACAGGGCAGCGCTATTAACAGAAATCTCGGCAACCAGTTGCCACGCGATCTCATCTTCCGTGGCCCGGAGCTTTTCGTTAATGATTTCCCGGATGCGATCCTTCCAGAAATTCATCTCCTTCTTAAGGACGGCAACTACGATGACCGGATTACAAGTAGCGCCGACCGCGCCGTGCTCAATCGAGTAGGTGAGCTCCTGAACGGATGCGGAATCGTTCCACAGGCAGGTTGGCGTGGCCTGTGTCATTTCGTGCAACGGACTCTTGTGGGCAGTGGTCGTCATACGAGCCATAAATCTTCTGCGTCCCGGCCTGAAAAGCCGATCTTCTAAATCAAATATTCTGTTCCCTATGATCACGGTCCGACTGACGCAGGTACCAACTGATTGACTACACCTTGCAAGTACTTAAGACTTGCAGCGATGCTTTGTGCGGGCGGAACGACGGTAGCGCCGAATTTGACGTCCTGTTCTACGACCATCCAGCCGGAATAGTCGTTCTTCGCGAGCACCCGAAAGAACGCGGGAAAATCAATCGATCCCTCGCCAATAATGGTGAATGTTTTGGCTTCCACCGCTTGCTCAAAATTCATCTTCTGATGAAGAACTTCGGCCAGCACTTTGTTGTCCACGTCCTTGAGGTGAACGAATCTCAGAATTGCACGATACTTTTCCGATTCAGCGACTGGATCTCCGCCGGCGTAAGCGCAATGCCCCGTGTCGAGACAAAGGCCGATCTTGGTCGACGAGGTTACATCGAAGAAGCGCTCCGTTTCCTCGGGGGTTTCAACGTAGGTAGAAATGTGAGGATGGAAAACCAAATCGAGCCCGTATTCAGCGGTGACTTGTGCGGCATCCGCGACGACCTTCGCCACTTGCTTCCACTGCGCCGCATTGAGTCCGGCGCTTCCGTCGCTGGGGACGCGGCCCGCTATTTGGTCACGTTCGGCGGATTGAGCGTCCGCGAGGACCAGGAATGGAGCGCCCAGGGTCGCCAGTAAATTCCCGACCTTGCGCACCTGTTCAATCACGACTTTAGTGGAGGCCGGATCGCTCAACGTCACCGGCACAAACGAGCCCAAAAGTCTCAGATGACGTTTTGCCAGTTCGACTTTCAGAATCTTCTGATCGGTGGGAAAGAAGCCATACGGCCCGAGTTCGGTTCCTGTATACCCGGCGTCCACCATCTCATCCAGCATCTTTTGGTAGGACTGCTCCCACGACGGTCCGGGATAATCGAGCACACCCCAACTGTCTGGCGCGGACGCAAAATGAAATCGAGAAGCCACTGCTGTCATTCGTTGGTCTCCCTATTGGTGGTCATTCGTATCGTTTCTTATAAAACCTCTGGCACTCCGCACCCGAGGGTTCACACGCGAATCTCTGGCACTCTGATGTTCGCCGAACTCTTGGGGACGCTTCAGCCGTTTCTACCTAGCGTGTCAGAACAATAGTTTGAGAGCAAGTTGTCCAATACGCGGCGCGGCGGCGGATTGCGCGAGTCCGAAGTTGGATGCGTTGATGTTTCCTTGCACATTCTGGAACTGTGCGTGATTGAAAATGTTGAAGAACTCCGCACGGAACTCGAGATTCATTCTCTCTGTGAGTGGCGTGTCCTTCACCAGAGCCATATCAAAATTGTTGACTCCCGGACCGTGGAAGAAACGACGACTGGAATCGCCCAACTGCCCCAGCGTTTCCAAACTGAACAGAGAAGTGTTGAAATATGGCTGGCCGGAACGCGGATTCTTGATATTCAAAGATCCCGGCGTGTAATTCGGCGTGTCGACATCGAGAATAATTGGCCCGGTAAAGGCTGTGCCCAGCAGAGAACGATCGTCCGACTCATAGATCACTACCGGCAGCCCGGTCGTGAATCGCGTGATGCCACTCATTTGCCAGCCATTCGTCAACCGCTTGGGTCCCTTCAGCAGATCGAGGGGCAAGCTGTAGTTGTAGCTGGCAACAAAGTTATGGGTTTCGTCGAAGGCGGATAGCGCGCGACTCGCCGCGTGGTTCAGCGGATTAATTTGTTCGCCGTAGCCGGAAGCGTCGTCCATCGACTTGCTGTAGGTGTAGCCCACCAATGTCTGTAGTCGCTTGCTGGTATGGCGTAGGTTGACCTGAAGCGAGTTGTAGTTGGAATTGCCAATGGTGGTGAAGTAGCCGTTGCTCTGGAACGAATCCGAGTTTGGCGCGTTAAATCCCGCGAGCAAGCGAGTCGTGGCAAAAGTGCCCACTCCAGGATATCCCGGAGCGGTTACTCCGCTCGCTAGAGTGAAGGGGCTGCCGACTCCCGGATCCTCGCCTCCCGGTCCGCAACCAGGGCTGTTCGGAGCGAGGTGAGGATTGACGCCTCCGGGCGACAACGACGGGTTCAACAGGAAAAGGCACAACGACTGACTTCCTGGGTTGGACTCGAGATCGGAAAGCAATCGATGTGCCTGCGTGCCGACATAGCTCAGAGTGAGTAGCGTGTCTTTAGAGAACTCTCGCTGAATCGAGAACTCGTAATCTTCGGCGTAAGGGAGCCGGTTATGAATATCGATACCCGGCGAACTCACTATGGGTAGCAGCACCGACCAGTTGACGGAATCATCTGGATTGCTGGGGCTGGCATTCTGAGGCGGAAAGGCTACCGGGAATCTTTGCAATTGGCTGACGCCGGTCGGACGATTGATGAACGGCGTGGTGAACGAAGGATTGTTGCCGACATAGAAGAATCCAAATGGCGCTGCGCCGATCTGGTTGAAGCTGGTCGCGCCCTCAAACGAGTTAAAGAACAGCCCGTAACCCGCACGAATGCTGGATTTGCCAGGGCCACCAAACAACTTACCAAGAAATCCGTCGCTGGAGCTTGGTGAATAGGCGAAGCCGAGCCGCGGAGCGAAGTTGTTGTAGCGGGTGGGCGCCAAGGTTGACGGGATTCCCGGGTCTCCTGCGAACACCCATCCCCTCGGCGAACCTGGGAAAGTTGCAGATTGCTGTCCGGGAACCAGAGTTTCCAATTCGTTATGTTGCTCGGACCAGGGAGTGCTCACGTCCCAGCGCAATCCATAGTTCACGGTGAAGTTGGAACGGACGCGCCAACTGTCTTGGCCGTAGACGCCGATGTAATGGCTACGCCCGTTTCCCGGTAGGGCAACGCCTTGCACGTATTGTGCGGGCGCGCCAATCAGGAAATCAGCAAAATCGATGCCTGTCTCTGAAGCAGTATTAAAGACGAAATTTCCGTTGACCACGTTGGAAAGCTGCTGATCCATTTGGTTGTAGTGATACGCTCCCCCAAACCGCAAGGTATGCGTTCCGATGACCTTGCTGAAGTTGTCCAGCCACTGGAATGTGTTCTCAATATAACGATTTGGCCGGCTGGGGACACCCACAGTAAAGGTTTGAAAATCCAACTCTGGCACGCCCTGAATCGCTGGATTGAGCACGTCGATCCCGAGTGTGTTCGCGCCGGTGGTGAAACCCAGAGCGCTCATACTGACGGCGCCGCCGTTTGAGGGTTGGTTTACCAGGATGTTATTGCGCACGTACTCGAAGCGAGCCTCGTTTACAGAGGTATTGCCGAGCGTCTTAGTATCCCCCAGATTGATATCCTGCGTGCGTCCGGTGCCAGCTGCAGCAAAACCCGGGACTGAGGCCGTTGGGTAAGGGTTGGTGAGGTTGTAGTTGTCGAAAAAATAGTAGGCGGAGAGCATGCCAAACTGCGTGTTGCCGTCCAGACGGCCGCTGGTCTTGTAATCGTTCAGCCGCAGAGATTGGCTCGAGGTTGAGAAGAACGCGCCACTATTTGGCACCGGAATAAATGGAAGGATGTTTTTTGCGGGCGCCGAGAATGCGCTCTGAGGAATCTGCGCATTGGGAAAAACGCACTGCGCTGAACTCGTACACCCTGCTGTGTAGTAATTCTCACCCGCGGAAACTGGATAACCAAGCTCCTGCTGCAGCGTCTGCGCCCAAGCCGTGCCGACGACAGTACCGGTCAGTTGGCTCGCACGGTCCGAGAAATCCCCAGTATGCTCGGCGGCAGAGGGCACCGCGACTTGACCTTCACTTACGCCTTGCACGACGCGGTTTCCCTGATAATCCGCAAAGAAAAAGATCTTGTCATGCTTTATAGGGCCACCTAGCGTGCCACCATACTGATTCTGGTGGTAGGCTCCGCGATTTCCCTGGTCAAAATAATTGGCGGCGTCAAAGTCAGTATTGCGAAGAAACTCGAAAACGTCTCCGTGAAATCCGTTCGTACCGGACTTCGTGATCACATTGATCTGGCCGCCACTGTAGTTGCCATATTCCGCGTCGAAGTTATTGGTCAAAATGCGGAATTCCGCGATCGAATCGAGGTTGGGGATGACGGCCGTTCCACCAAATCCAGGCTCCTGAACCGTAGCTCCATTGAGTAGGAAACCGTTGTTCGCTTCGCGCATACCGTTAACCGAAAGCCCCCCCGCATTCAGATCACCCGAAACCAGCGGCATAACCACACCGGTCGAGTTGAAGGGGCCAGCCAGAGCCCCCGACATTCCCGACGAAGTTGATACCACACCGGGCTGGAGAGCCAGGAGATCTGTGTAGCTGCGACTGACGAGCGGAACACCGGTCATCTCTTCGCCACCGATGACCTCGCCGAGTTGAGTGCTGCTGGTTTCTACGTGCTGCGCTTCGCTGGAGACTTGCACAACCTCCTTGACCTCGCCAACGCGCAAGACAGCATCGACGACAAGAGCGGCGTTCACATCGAGGACCAGGCCGGATTCGCGGAATAGTTTGAAACCGGCTTGTTGCACTTGTATGTCGTAATTTCCCAAGGGCAGGGACTGGAAGGAGTAGAAACCCTGCGCATTGGTGTGTTGGGTTTGGACAACTCCAGTTCCAACGTTTATTGCGGAGACTGTGGCGCCAGCGATGATGGCCCCGCTGCCGTCCTTGACCGCACCTGAGATACTCGCAGTGACCCCTGCGAACACGGGCCCGCTCAGCAGACAGATCATTATGAACGAAAGTAAGACTTCAGCAGTTTGCCGCATGCGAGCGGAGAAGCTACCCGTACAAGCCTGGCCCGCTGTGTTCTTGTCGATTTTCTCAACTGCGATCTCTGTTGCCTGCGAACCCCGGTTCCGACGAGATAATCCCGAGAGAAAAGTCAACGCTTGAAAATGTTTACATGCCTGTCTGCTGTTGGTCATGGCACCTTCTCCCTTTCCGGATGGGGTGAGCTATCCGCCCTATTCGGGTGTCTTAGCGAATATGCCTGTATCGTGCAAAATGACTTGATCGTATATGTTCTACTGCTAAACAGTTTCCAAAACAGGTCCAATTCAGGTACATTTGTTCGTTCTAGCTAAGCGCTTATAATGCACAATGTTTTTATTGTCAAGCGGTTTTTCCTCGATGAGCTGGCGAGAACTGTTGCTACAATCATTCGGCCGCCGGGCGGTTTATAAAAGGGATTAGCTAGAATCCAATCACGGCGCACGTGTGGCGCCGACAACATTATTTTCACTTTTAGGAGGCATGGTTTCATGAGCAAGTTAGGCATTGGGGTAGTTGGAGTGGGAGAAATGGGAAAGCGTCACGCGGAAAATCTGCGTCGCCTCGTTCCGCAAGCGAACCTCATCGCGGTGGCCGATGCCGACGCCGCACGCGCTAAACAAGTGGCGGCAGACTTGGAGATTGAGCACTCCTATTCCAGTCTCGATGCCATGCTCGAACGTAAAGACATTCGTTGTATCGTGATTGCCACTCCGGACAAGTTTCACGCCGACGCGGTACGCGCTGCCGCCGCCGCCGGCAAAGACATTCTCTGTGAGAAGCCATTGGCCCTCAATTCGGAGGACGCGTATTCTGCGATGAACGCGGCCGAGAAGGCGGGCGTGCGTCTACAAGTCGGATTTATGCGGCGCTATGACCCGGCTTATGCCGCCGCAAAAAAGCGGATCGAAGCCGGCGAGATTGGCGAACCGGTTATTTTCAAATCCATTGGACGCGATAAGGATGCCCCACCGATTGGATATTACAAATCTAGACTGAACGGAATGCTGTTCTTCGCATCATCCATTCATGATTTTGATCTGGCGCGGTGGCTTATGCAGGACGAAGTCTCACAGGTGCAGGCCTACATGACCGTCGCTATACGTCCGGAAGTCGAACAGCATGGAGATATTGTGGCCGGAGTTGTAAATCTCAAATATGACCACGGCGCCATCGGTAATGTCGAATCCTACGCCCAATGCCTGTACGGGTACGATGTGCGAACGGAAATAATCGGCTCGAAGGGCTCCGTTTTAGTGGGAGGTTTACGCCAAACTCCGGCGATTTTTCTGAAAACCGAAGGGGGCAGCTGCGATCTGGCGGACCATTTTCTCACACGATTTGCCGACGCTTATCTTGCTGAGATGCGAGATTTCGTAGACAACATGCTGAATGACCGAGCTCCACGAGTGACCGGCACGGACGGCCTGCGAGCCGTCGAGATCGCCGTGGCTGCGCAGAGGTCGTGTCTAAATTCCGTCGCGTGTGCCGTGGACAAGAGTGCCTGAACCGTGCTCTGCGCCAAGACCCGCGACATCTGCGGGCTTTGACGGCCGCCCCCAGAAATACCAGCACGCGCCTACACCGAGAGCCGCGAGGCTGGCGATCGAATTGACCCAGGCGGATCTTGGAATACTAATGATCGCCAGCAGAAATAAAATCCAAACCAGTGCAGCAACACAGAGGGTTCGTGAGACCTGCAACCGGCGCGGGCCCGCGATTTGAGCCATCCCGGGCGCAATACCCAGTAGCGGCTCCCCGACGTTATTTGACTGCGACTTTCTGCTGGCTCCCCACAACGCGGCGCCTACGACAATGCCGTAGACAACGTACATCAAGAGAGTGCAGACTCCGGTAATCACCACTTCAACTTTCGCCCAGCAAGTGAAAGCGGCAGCGACCACGGCCATGGTCCAAATCGCGTTTGCGGGAACTTTGTGTACGCTGACCCGAGCCAGCCACCGCGACGCAGGCAGCTGTCCGTCCCGCGCCATGGCCCAGACCATGCGGGTGAGAGTTGTGACATTCGCGAGCGCACAGGCAAAGATCGAAATGAAAACCAGCAGCATTGCCACATCCGTTACGTACGGCGGGAAGTAATGCTGCATGATGTAAAGCAGGGGTGTGGAGTGCTGGCTGGCAACGGCCAACGAAGGAATGGCCAGCGTGAAACCAATCAGAACTGGAAATCCGAGTAACACTGAAGCCACTTCGGAAAGCACAATTGCCGTGGGCACGCGCGTTTGCGGCATGTGGGTTTCCTCGGCGACATTCGCGGCTGCCTCGAAGCCGCCGATCGTCCACGCGCTCATCAGCGCGGAGGAGGCGAACGCCGGCAAGTAGGCAAGTCCCGAAGGTTGCGCAGCATGGCTAAGGAGAAAACCTATAGGGTGAGTTTTTCGAATCAAGGCGACCGCCAACAACAGCAGCCCAATCGCTACCGTGCCGAGAATTTCCGCTCCCACCGAGAAATCGTTCACAAGACTCGACAGCCGAATACCGAAATGATTAATCAACGAAATCGCGATAAGAATGGCGACGGTAACTGCAACCACGTTTCTGTTCTTGTCCGCGAGACCCAGGTAAGGAATGAGGTAGTTCGCCATTGCATAACAAACGCCAGACATGCCAGCGATGAATTGTACAATCATGATCCAGCCTGCCCACCAAGCCAGCCGGTCTCCGGCGAGTTGACGAGTCCACTGATAGGCATAGCCGGAAAGCGGGATTTGCCGCGCCAGTTGTGCGAATACCAGAGCGACCAGCAGTTGCCCTGCGCCAACAATGAGCCACGTCCAGATAAATGCCGGGCCGCCAATTTGCAGGCCGGAGCCATAATTTGCGAACAGCCCTGTAGTGACGGAGATGACCGAAAAGCTCAGCGCGAAGGCTGAAAAGTATCCCAGCGAGCGTTTTAGTTCCTGCCGGTACCCGAAGCGTTCGAGGACCTGCTCATCGCTTACCAGAGGCACCGTTTTTGTCTCGCCGTATTTTTCCGCCATACCACCTCATCATAAGGATGATTTCGACGCCTGGGCCGCGTTGCCGAACCGATGATCGAGAAGAAATGCAGTGGCCAGGACCGCGACAGCTATATTAAAAGCGCCAACCGGAACATCGCGCTTGCACCTAAACAGCTAAGCGCTTATAGTGGTCCGCACTTTCGTTCTTGTCAAGTAAATCGTTTGCGGAATGTGTTTCATAAATGCCGGCGATAGCTGCCTGCGTCAGGAACAAAATAGCTTGCTCATTTTGTCCCCTGAGGCATCGATGTGGGTTTCCAGCGCGCGCCGGAGACTGGCGATTGCACAACCGGAATATAACGCCGTGGGAGGGTGATTACAATTTATTGAGCTGCTGAGCGTGAAATGCTAATCGCGAACAAGCACGCCGAAAGCCGAATGAGATGGCCTCTGAAATAGTCCTAGCCGCAACCCTGGTTGAACCCGGGAAATACGAATTGCGCGAGTATCCGCTGCCCGAACCTGAGCCCGGCTGCCTTTTGGTGAAAATGCACGTCTCCGGAATCTGTGGAACCGACAAGCATACTTACCAGGGGTTTACTACGCAGTACGCAGGATCGGGCAATCCAAAACAGATTCCGTTCCCCATCATTCAAGGCCACGAGAATGTTGGAACGATCGCGGCTATTGGAGGCAATCAAAACTACACCGATTTTGAAGGAGTTCCCGTAAAGGTCGGCGATCGCGTTGTCGTGGGTCCAAATATTAGCTGCGGCGAATGCTACTACTGCCGTCACGACTTTCCGTATTACTTCTGTCCGAAAACTGTCGATTACGGCAATAACATCAGCTCGAAGAATGCCCCACACCTTTTTGGAGGCTGGTCTCAGTATCTCTACGTTCTACCGAAAAGTTTTGTGGTGCGCGTGCCCGACGACTTGTCATCCGAAATAGCTGTGCTTGCGGAGATCATGGCGGTGACCGTGGGACTTGATCGCGCCAAGCAGATCTCTGCCTTTCCCAACGAGTCGTTCCGCTTCGACGATACAGTCGTCGTGTTTGGTGTCGGGCCGCTCGGCATGTGCTTCCTGATGAAAGCCCGGATGCTCGGGGCGGGCACCATTATCGCAGTAGATCTTTCAGACTACCGGCTGACCCTAGCTCGCAGGCTGGGTGCTGATCATTCGTTGAATGCGACGAATTCCACTCAAGCGGAACGACTCGCGCTTGTCCGTGAACTAACTCATGGTCGCGGCGCGGATGTGGTTATCGAGACCGCAGGTGTGCCTCAGGTTATTCCCGAAGCTCTGGAAATGTTGCGTATGGGAGGCTTGTTGCTTGAGGCCGGGAATTTTTCCGATCTCGGTGATGTCTCAATCAACCCGAATCGCCATCTCTGCACCAACAGCGTCCGAATTATCGGGGTCGGCGGAGATGAGCCTGCAGCCTACGGGCCTGGCATGCGACAAATGGTTCGCTATATGCAGCATTATCCTTTGGGAGATTTCGTGACCCATCATTTCGGACTTCGAGATGTTGATGCGGCCGTCAAGAAATCAATCGAACCAGACTCGATGAAGGTAGTCATTGATCCTTGGGCAGTTTAGGATCAAAGCGGTTATTTCACGGCCAGATGGGTCTTAGGTTAGTTCGAGCCTGAGAATTCCTACCAGAACTACAGAGGCTAGCAGAGAAATGTCGCAACGACTCACCACCGCCCAGGCAATTATTCGCTTCCTCAAAGTGCAACATGTAGCCCGAGACCGGCAGGAGCACCCATTTTTCGCGGGATGCTTCGGTATTTTTGGCCACGGCAACGTCGCTGGAATCGGTCAAGCTTTGCAACAAAACCCCGACTTCCCTTACTACCTATGCCGCAATGAGCAAGCGATGGTTCACACCGCGGCAGCTTTCGCCAAAATGAGTAATCGGCTGCGTACTCTGGCCTGCACGACTTCAATAGGGCCCGGTGCTACGAACATGCTGACCGGGGCCGCGGGAGCGACCATTAACCGTCTGCCAGTGCTGCTGCTGCCCGGAGATATTTTTGCACGTCGTAATGTGGCGCCTGTGTTACAGCAATTAGAATCACTTTCAACGCAAGATATATCGGTGAATGATTGTTTTCGCCCAGTTTCTCGATACTGGGATCGAATTCAGAGGCCTGAACAGATTCTGACGGCACTCCCTGAAGCATTGCGCGTGCTCACTTCACCGGCCGAAACGGGCGCGGTAACTCTGGCGCTCCCTCAGGATGTGCAGGCGCAGGCTTTCGATTTTCCCGACGAGTTTTTCGAGCCGCGCACGTGGTCCGTGCCTCGCGCAAGGCCGGATGAGCAATTGCTGGCTCGAACAGTGGAACGCATTAGAGTCGCCAAGCAACCGTTAATCATCGCCGGAGGCGGAGTCATTTATTCCGCTGCGACGGAGGTTCTTTCGAGTTTCGCCACTCAAACCGGAATTCCAGTCGCAGAAACGCAAGCGGGGAAGGGAGCGCTGGCTTTTGATCACCACCAATGCGTCGGCGCGATCGGAGTAACCGGCACGTCCGCCGCCAATCGATTGGCCGGGCAAGCAGATTTGATCATCGGAATCGGTACACGCTACAGCGATTTCACGACCTCCTCGGTGACAGCTTTTCGGAATCCGGCAGTCCGTTTTATCAACATCAATGTCACGGAGTTCGATGCCTCCAAGCAGTCAGCGCTGCCGCTGGTCGGTGATGCTCGCGTGATCATCGAAGAACTGAGCCGTGCTCTCGGGGTGCATAGGGTTCACGACAACTATGCGGGTGAAATCGCACGGCTACGCGCCGAGTGGGACACAGAAGTCGATCGTATCTACAGCCGGCATATCGGCCCGCCGCTAAGCCAAGGAGAAGTCATTGGGCTGCTGAACTCAACTCTTGGCCCGAAAGATGTAATTGTCAATGCGGCTGGAAGCTTGCCTGGAGACCTCCACAAATTGTGGCGCACTCGCGATCCCAAGGGGTATCACATGGAGTACGGCTACTCCTGCATGGGATACGAAATCGCCGGTGGGCTCGGCGTCAAGATGGCCGACCCGAGTCGTGAAGTTTACGTATTGGTCGGCGACGGTTCTTATTTGATGATGGCACAGGAAATCGTGACCGCGCTCCAAGAGCACATTAAGATCAACATCATCCTGTTGGACAATCATGGTTTCTCCAGCATTGGCGGACTAAGCCGTGCATGCGGAAGCGGCGGCTTCGGAACAGAATACCGTTATCGTGAAGGCAGAAGTCTCACTGGAGCCAATATTCCAATTGATTTTGCCGCCAACGCCGCCAGTTTGGGAGCGCATTCCGTCGCTGTAAAGACGATCGACGAATTGGGAGAAGCGATCCGGCACTCTAGGAACCAAAAGAAGACATCGGTGATCGTTGTGGAGACCGATTACCATGACCGCATACCCGGATATGAGTCCTGGTGGGATGTGCCGATAGCAGAGGTTTCCGAACAGGAGTCTGTGCGCGCGGCATATCTAGAGAATGAAAAGGCAAAACAGCAGGAAAGACATTTTCGGCCGGTAAAGTAAAACTGTAATTACCGCAAAACCTAGACCATTAGCGACCATCCATATTGTTTTTGGGTGTTCGAAATACTGTGTGTTAAGCCGGTTGATTTGAGCAGGGGAAGCATCCCTAGCCACTACTCTTAATTGCGTGCATACTGGCCCGCTATTCATGCGTATGGAGTCGTTTCTCCTTTAGCGTTCTTGCTTTCGCCAAATCTAGGCGCAAATCGGTTTAAACGGGAGCTAAGGGATTGACATGCCCAACTCGGAGCAAGGGTTGGCCGTCAAGGCCCATGAGAGGGTTTTGTCCGAAGGTTCTATAGATTGATTCTGCGCACCTCAGAGGCATTGACCGCGGCCCCTCTTGCTGTTTCAGGACCGAGAATACCTGCGAAAGGAGCACCTTGGAGCGCGGTGCAGGTAGTCCGAAATATCGCATTGCCGTCCAGTTCGCCTTAGCTTCTTCTCTTCGGGGCAACAGCTTCAGTGCATTGCTCACGCTGTTGAGAGTCCCGACATCAAGACGACCGTGAATACATACGGCTCAGCGTTTGAAAAGACCAAGTGCCGAGCCAATAGCCGGGTAGCAGATCTTGTTTTGCCACCCGCGATCAAAAAGCAACTGCAAGGATAGGGCGAAGGAAGTTTCCCTGAAGAATTTGAGGCCCGAAACAGCCGCGATCCAGTGATTTTGGAATTGGGGACGACGCCGGTAGTCCCTCAAATCCGTAAATGGTTGCGGGGGGTGGATTTGAACCACCGACCTTTGGGTTATGAGCCCAACGAGCTACCAGACTGCTCCACCCCGCGTTTTCATGATAACAATGGCGATGAGTGGCGTCAATTTTCTGCTTGGGTGTTCCCTCCTCGAAAACAATTTTATTGTCTCAGCAATGAGGGGTTAACGTTAGTGGAGATGGGACGTTGCTTACGCGTGGTGAAAGAAGTACATTTCTTACGCCGCTCCGCGGCTAGAAGCTTGTGAGTTTTTCTTCGGTCTTTCATGAGCCTGCAGACTCTCAACGAAATCTTTTTTGCGGTGGTGGAGCGGGATGACCGGGTTGTGGTCATGCACCGGCGGGCCATCCAGTGGGTTTCGATTTCTTCGGCCGAGCTCTATCAAGACGTGGTCGGTGTGGCTCGGGCTCTGCGGGAGTGGGGGATTTTGCGGGGCGATCGGGTTGCCATATTGAGCGAGAACCGTCCGGAGTGGACCATTGCGGATTTCGCTTGCCTGCTCATCGGCGCGGTGGTCGTTCCGGTCTACACGACTTTAACGGGGGAACAGACGGCATATATTTTGCGGGATTCGGGAGCACGCGCAGTTTTTGTCTCCACTGAGAAACAGCTTCTGAAAGTTCAAAGCATTCAGGATCAAACCGCCGTTGAACGAATTGTGGTGATGGATGCGGCGGAGACGGCGCACGCCGTCCAAATGCAGCGGTTGATGCATGACGGCCCCAAAGAGCGGGACCCGCAATTCGACGCGGGCGCTCGCGCCGTGAAGCCCGATGATCTCGCCACCATTATTTATACGTCGGGAACGACGGGCACTCCCAAGGGAGCCATGCTCACTCATGGCAATATGGCCTCGAATATTGCTTATTCGCTTTCGGGGTTTAACGTTCGCGGCGGTGAGATCAGTATTTCTTTTCTTCCTTTGTCCCATGTTACTGCACGCCACGTCGATTTTGCCATGCTCTCCCGCGGAGTGACCTTGGCTTACGTTTCCGCGATCGATCAACTTCCGCAGGCGCTGCTGGAGGTTCGTCCTACAATTTTCGTGGGCGTGCCGCGCGTCTACGAAAAGGTTCACGCGCAGGTAGACATTAAAGCGAAAGGCTTCCCCAAGAAATGGATTTACCGCTGGGCGCTGTCGGTTGGGCGGACACATCGGGATAAGATTCTCGCCGATCAGACGCCAGCGTCGTTGGCTTGGAAGCTGTGCAACCAGTTGGTTTATTCGAAAGTGCGAGCGGGCATGGGCGGACGTGCAGAAGTTTTCATCTCCGGGGGTGCGCCGCTGGGGCGAGAACTGGCGGAGTGGTACGCGGATATTGGCATTCGCATCGACGAGGGTTACGGGCTTACGGAGACTTCGCCGGTGATCGCGGTGAACAGTCCCAAGGAGCATAAGCTGGGAACGGTGGGCAAGACTTTGCCGAATGTTGAAGTTCGCATCGCCGAGGATGGCGAGATTCTGGTGCGCGGGCCTTCGGTTTTCAAGGGTTACTGGAACCGGCCCGAAGAAACGCGAGCTGCGCTGGTCGATGGATGGTTCAAGACGGGGGACATTGGCAAACTCGATGAGGATGGTTTCCTGTCGGTGACCGACCGCAAGAAAGATTTGATCAAGACGTCCGGGGGGAAATTTATTGCTCCGCAGCCGCTGGAAAACTCGCTCAAGCACAATGCCCTGATTGGGGAAGCTGTGATCGTAGGCGATAAGCACAAGTTCCCTGCCGTGCTAATTTCGCCGTATTTTCCGGTACTGGAGGATTGGGCGCGGGCCAACCAGATTGCCTTCTCTTCACGAAAGTATCTGATCTCGCATGCCAAGGTGAAGGCGCTCTATGAGGGGATTGTCGCGGACCTGAACCGCAATCTGGCGCGCTATGAACAATTGAAGAAAGTGATGTTGATCGCGGAGGAATTCTCGCCGGAGAATGGGGCGCTGACTGCGAGTATGAAGCTGCGGCGGCGGGTGGTCGAGGAACGGTATCGGGATCGGATTGAAGCGATGTATGCGGAGGCGGAGGCTTCGGGGATGGTTTCGAAGGATGGTTAGTGGCGTTGGGCATCCGCGCCCTAAAGGGTTTGGCGCGTCCGCCGGTGGCCTTGGAAGAATCACTTCCCGCGAGTGATTCGTTGGGGTCCACGTGCGGAGGTTTCTACCGGCAAATGGAAGTTCCCTGCTGTGCAACCCGTTAGTTGAGGAGTCGTCAGGAGGGTTTGCTGTTGGCGTAAAATCCCGTGGGTGTTGAAAAAGTCCCTCGACAGAACGCCTTTTCACCTGCGAGCATGCCGCTGCGGGTTTTCTTGTCTCTGTTCGACTAGGTGGTGGCCGGCAGAACCGGTGTCGTCGGCTG
>Ga0228598_1000083_pt1 | contig 14776 bp, 15 predicted proteins | sample CZU4metagenome_FD_182726 | JGI IMG/M metagenome (GOLD analysis project Ga0228598, IMG submission 182726) | Spruce rhizosphere microbial communities from Bohemian Forest, Czech Republic - CZU4 | ecosystem: Host-associated > Plants > Roots > Rhizosphere | place: Czech Republic: South Bohemian... | reverse complement strand
GGTCTCCTTGTCTGATATATATTTATTATCTCAGATAAGCACGGATGTCAAGCATCAAAATCGAATGCGAATTTGCTCAGGAGTCAGGATGAGGTCAAAACAGGAACGGAATCAAATAATTACCAGCGAGGAAAAAGGTCGGTTGCGGAATCACTGGCGGGGCGGTGTCACGGGGTGTTCGGATTATTTGCGCTTGAATGGCCGCGGGCGGCGCTGGTATAAGGAGGCTATGCGAGTGATCGGCAAATTCGGCCGCGAAGGTGTACCGCGCGCGATTCCAGCGGAAGAACTTCAGAGAACGCTGGGAAGCAGTCCGATGTTCTGTTCGTGGAATGTCTCGAATTCGAAGGTCAGCGACCTAACGACCGGCTGGCCGTTTTTGTTTTCTCATCCTCTGCTGGGTGCAAACAAGAAAACCGCGCATTAGATGTCCCGAACATTTGTAAATCCAGAAGTTGTCGGACGCTCGGACATTCAATCCATCTCAAAAGTGACGTAGAGATATTTTCCGTCGCGCTCGACTTGCAGCACTCCTGCGGCTCCAGTAGGGAGCGCCTTCAGTGCCGCGCGCAGATGTTCCAGCGTCGCCAGGGGTTTGCCGTTCAGCGCGTGAATCACATCGCCGGGTTGCAGGTCCGCCTCGACGCCCACCGAGTCGGCCGCGAGAGCCGCGACGATCACGCCCGTCGGCTCGCGCAGGTCTTCGAGCTGCTTGGCGAGTTGCTCGTCAATTTCCACACCGTAAATTCCCAGCTTGGTGATCAGATCTTTTTCGGGATCAACCAGATCGCCGAGCTGGTCCACGTCATTTTTTTGTTCGGTCACCGGAATCGTCAAGGTGAGGCGCTGCGTTCCGCGCAGGATTTCGGCTTGCATCACGGCGCCCGCCGGCCGCGTGGAAATAATCATTTCCGCGAGGGGCACGCTGCCCATGGCGCGGCCGTCGAGATTGAGCAGAATATCCTGAATCTTCAGACCGGCCTTATCCGCGGGGCCGTCGGGTAGGACGTCCGTAACCACGACGCCGCGTTCTTTTTTCAGCGAAAGACCGGCGGCGAGATCCAGCGTAATATCCTGCAGTTGCGCGCCGATGATGCTGCGATGCACGCGGCCATATTTGCGCAGCTCGTGATAGACGAATTCGACCACGCTGCTGGGTATGGCGAATCCCAATCCCTGGCTGCCGCCGGATTCCGTGAGAATAAATGTGTTAATGCCAACCAGGTCGCCGTTCGTATTCACCAGCGGCCCTCCGCTATTTCCCGGATTGATCGGCGCGTCGGTCTGGATGTACACCGAGGGCACGTCGGGGTCGGCTTGGCGCGCCACGGCGCTGACTACTCCCATGCTCACGGAATTTTCCAGGCCTTCGGGACTGCCGAATGCGAGCACCAACTGGCCTTTCTTCAATTGGGTGTAATCGGCAAAGGACATTGCGGGCAAATTTTTCTGTTCAATTTTCAGCAGCGCGAGGTCAATGGTGGGCGCGATGCCGATAATGCGCGCGTCAGCGGGCGGGCTGTGATCGCCGAGGCCGAGGCTGGCGCGCACTTGTGAATCACCGGCGGTGGCGGGTGTCAGGATGACGCGCACACGCTGCGCGCCTTTCACTACGTGGGCGTTGGTGATGATGTAGCCGTCGCGGTCCACAATCACGCCGGAGCCCAGGCTGCGTTGGCGTCCGATGGTGTTGGCGTCGGTGTCGTTCTTTTCATTGAGCGCGCGATAGCCCGTAACTTGCACCTGCACAATGGAAGGCGAGACGCGGGCGGTGAGTTCCTGCAGCGATTCGTTGAGTTGCGCGAGGAGGTCTTTGCGGGTGGCCTCGGCGGGGGTTTGTGTCTTCTGGGGATTTTGAGCGGATTGCGCCGGCAGGGAAGGGGCGCCGGGAAAACAGGCCGCGGCGGTCATGAGGCAGAGCAATGCGCGCGCGGCGTTTCGTTTCATGTTGCCCGTCATTGTTACGTTCATTCGAATTATTCCCTCTACTATCATTATATTTTGGGGCGGGTTCGGGGCGCGATCGTTGCGCCGTGAACGAGTGTAAACAAATCCGCGGTAAGTGGCGAGAGGTCAATCCAGTTCGAGTTGCGTGGATTTGATGTGGTAGGGGCACGGCATGCCGTGCCCGCTGCTCGTACCGCCGGTCGCTATGCTTTTTCTAGCGGCGCGCGGCGAAAAAATCCTTTAGCACCCTTGCTGCTTCTTCGGCCAGCATTCCGGCCGTTACTTCCACACGATGATTCAGTTGTGGATGATCGAGGACCCCGAAGCAGGAGCGCACGGCGCCGCCCTTCGCGTCCGGCGCGCCGTATACCAAGCGGGCGATGCGTGCTTGAATCATGGCGCCGGCGCACATGGCGCAAGGTTCGATGGTGACGTAGAGGGCAGCGTCCGCCAGACGATAATTGCCGATTCGCTGTGATGCTTCGCGCAGGGCGAGCACTTCGGCGTGCGCGGTGGGATCGCAATCGGCGATGGTGCGGTTTCCGGCGCGGGCTATGACCTCATCATTAATTACTACTACAGCGCCGACCGGTACTTCGCCGCGTTCGGCAGCGGCGCGGGCTTCTTCCAGCGCGGCGCGCATGAATCGCGCGTCGTTGTCGTCGGCTGGAAGATTATCGAGTGCACTCACTTTTTGCAGGATAGCATGGAACTCTTGAGTGAAATTACACGTCACAAAGATGGACAGTAACCCGTAGAAGTCTTCCGAGAAATCAGGCGAGGCAAGCCTCGCCCCAGGCAAAGCGGCGGCAAGCCGCCGCACTCCAAAATGTCCTGGGCTGGTCAAATTTGGCAGAGAATTCGCGATCGCGCCGTCGTGGCTTGCTCCCCCTGTTATGGCGAGGCAAATTTGGAGCCACCCAATGAACACGCTTTGTCAGAAAAACTCGCGAGTCAGTTACTGCACGTCCTGCCTGGCGGCGCTGTCGCTGCTCGCGCTCAGTGGATGCGCGGCTGTAAAGGTGAAGCTCGGGATGCGGGTTTACCTGGCCAAGGTACAGGTCACGTCCATGACGGCCAGCCTGCCGAACGGGCCGGCCATCGCGCCGGGAGAAAAATCTCCGCTGGTGGTGCAGTTCACGCAGCCGGACGGGAAAATTCTGCTTACCGAAGGGAAAGGCAAAGGAAAAGTGATGTGGCAGGACCTCACCGTGACGCCGACGGTGGTGACGGCGAACAACAAAGGAGTCGTGACGCTCGCTCACGATCCCAGAAAAAGTGATGGCAAGACGGCGCACGTGACCCTCACGGTGCCCAGTCATCCGGACCTGAAAGCGGACCTCGATATTCCCATTACCTACGATTACAACTTCGTCTCGAATTTTAACGGCACGCGCGGCAGCGACGGTTCGAACGGCAGCGACGGCGTGGCCGGCTCGTCCGGCAGCATGGGTTCCACGGATCCGAATAATCCATCGCCGGGAGGTAATGGCGGGAACGGAACCAATGGCGGGGACGGCGGCGACGGCGGGAATGGCGGAAACGCTCCGCCGGTGCAAATACGCGTGACGCTGCGGCCGGGCGCGCATCCGCTGCTGCAAGCGAGTGTGGCCGCGGGAGGAAAAACGCGGCTGTATCTGATTGATCCGCAGGGCGGCGCGTTGACGGGGACGGCGGACGGCGGAGCGGGAGGATCGGGCGGACGAGGCGGGCGCGGCGGCGCGGGCGGCTCAGGCGGCATTGGCACGCCCGATGGGAGCAGCGGAAACGCCGGCTCCGACGGACGGAATGGCTTCGATGGCTCGCCGGGAAGAGGCGGCAGCATCACCGTGACGTACGATCCGCAAGTGAAACCCTACTTGAACATTATTCACCTATCGAATAAGGGCGGCCCTGCGCCGGTATTCAACGAAGCGCCGGTGGCGCCGTTGTGGTGAAGCGCGGCACGTTTCGCTAGTTCGTCAGGCTTGTGAACTGCGGCAGCGGCTGTGCACTCTAGAGGGAAACGAAGCCGGGCGCGGGCCGTCCGAGGAGCTTGCGCCATTGGTCGGGTGAATGGCGGAAGGGAAGGTTGTAGGAAAAATGCAGCAGGCCGAAATTCGCAGTATGCAAGATCACTATGTCGAGCGAATCTGTCTCCGCAGCCTTGGGGCTGGCGTCCAATGCGATGGCGGCGATTTCCTTGGCTTGTTTTGCGTCATCGAGCTGTGCGTTCGAGGGCGTCGCAGTCACGACAATTGAATTGCTCGTGCGGCCGTTGGTCCAAACGTTTTTAATCGTCACGCCCGCGGTTCGCACTTTTCCGGATTGCATGATTGCGTTCTGCAGGGCCAGCAGGTCGGGGAACGGTCCCATCTCCTCAACCTTCCGCGCCGTATACATACCGCCGAGGCCACAGATCAGGAAGATGGCCCCAACTATTATGAAGTGCATTGTCCAAATCTGCTCTCGGGTGACGACTTCAGAAGCGAACCATCCCGCCGCAGGGTCCGCGTTCGTTGGGGTTGGTTTTGCGTGCGGCAACGGCCACAGGTCTGCGTCGATAACGTAGGTCTTTGCCACCAGGTCGTGCAGTGATTGACGGGTCCTGCCGTTGAAAATGAAGAGGTATGCGATTGCAAATTCCCACGCGCCGAGAAGCCAGGTGAGGAGGGTCGTTAAATCGCACAAACCTCCAGTGCAAGCGAATTGAACATTTTCAAAGAAGAACGGAGTCACCAGCGCGCAGCAGCGAAGGGTTGAACGCTGAAGCGATATGGGGCTCCCGTGCACGTCCGCGACGCGAATCTTTGCGAGCTTCTTGCCGACGGTCTGGCTATTGCCGATGCGGCTATTCAAGATGATGAAATACGGAAAGGTCACGACGAACCCCACAGCGAGCGCGGCTGTTGGATGTGAAGAAAAGTAGTTAAACCATCGAATCGCCGGGAAAGCCAGAACAAGCAACAGCACGACGAGATCCACGAGCAATGCAACTCCCCGGCGCCAGAACCCGCAGATGTAACCCACGTCCGCTGCAGGGGGTGAACCTGATGATGGCGGTTGCGCCGCCGGTGGAATTGCAAAGTCCATATCTTGCCTCGCAAGGCAACGAAGTGCGCGCATTGTAATGGGGAGTCATGACCGGCGCAAGGCATTCGTAGCTCGATGACAAGCGTCTATTGACATCGAACACCAGGGAAGTCACAATTCTCGCAATGAGAGAACTTCTGCGGCGCGTCTTTCTGGTGGACCTGTTCAAGGGCATGTGGGTCACGTTTCGTTATCAGGCGCCGAAGAATATTTACACCGAGCAGTATCCTCAGGAACGGCCGATGGTGGCGGAGCGGTATCGCGGAGCGCCGCGGCTGAACATGAATCCGGAGACGGGCGAATCGCTGTGCATTTCGTGCAATTTGTGCGCGTTGGCTTGCCCGGAAAATTTGATTGTGGTGGGTTGGTTGCGCGACGATGCTACGCGGCGCAAGGTTCTTACCACTTTCACATACGATACTTCGCGCTGCATGTTCTGCGGCTTGTGCGAAGACGCTTGTCCCACGGATTGTTTGGAATTGACGCAGGATTTTGAGATGGCCAGCTACAGCCGCGAAGGCGCGATCTGGGATCGCCATCGTCTGGAAGCGGGACCCACACCAACGCATTACACCCGGTAGACAGCGCTTTATCCAGCACCGTCGCCGCACCGGTCAGCGATTCACCGCTCTGGTACTCCATATACTTGTGAGCGCGGCCAGTGCTGGAAGAACGACGCAGAAAATCGCCCCAGCGCAGAGCAGTGCAATCAGCACGTACTGAAATACGACACTCACTGACAGCGTACCTTCGATACGGTCTTGCTGGACGGCATCCAGGGTTCCACTGATACCGGCCCAGAGGACAACGAGAACAAAGGCCGTCGTTAGGGTAGAACCGGAACCGCCGAATCTGCGATTGTTGCTGGCCCAGGTGAGCCGGCCGACGGAGTACCACCATGCGGTTCCCAGAATCAAAAAGAATGCGAATGCTCTGAACTGGTCCGTCATCCACCATATTAATAGGACACACGGTGGGTCGATTCCGATCATACGAAACCAAGCATCCTGTTGCCGCATTTCGAGAAAACCTGCGAGGACGCAGAGCAGAACGTGGAGCGCGGGTAGTATGGCGGTTGGCCAGCTGGGCACGTAACCTCTGATGTGAATGGAAGCCATACTGTAAATGATAGGCGAGCGCGAATCGGACTCCCACCGAACTGTACACACTCGGTGCCGAAGGGCAAACCCGAGTCGCTGTGAAGAGCATGTGTGCGGACCGCAAAATCGGTACTTCAGCGGCTGAAGCCGCTTTGACTTTGCTGTGTTTATGTCGTGGCTGAAGCCACGACCTACAAAGACGCTCACGTTCTTACGCAGACTCTGAAAGCCGCCGTTACGAAAATTTTCCTGTTATGTTTTGCCGTCGTACTTCCCACGTTATAAGATGACGCGTTTCCTTTTGTGGTTTGAGGACTGATGGAACTTCGCAAAGATCCGATCACGCGCAGTTGGGTGGTGGCAGGGCATCCGGAACGCGAAAAAGTGCGGCCTGATCCTTGTCCGCTATGCCCAGAAAATCGCATCGAGGCGCAGACTCTCCTTGCGCTGCCCCCGGAAGGCAAGTGGCAGGTGCGGGTGTACCCGCATTTTCGGCCTTTGTATCGCATTGAGGGCGAGCCGGGGCGCAGCGCCGAAGGCATCTACGACCGCATGGCCGCCGTCGGCGCGCACGAAATCGTGGTGGAGACGCCGGACCACACGCGCACGCTTGAGAGTATGAGCGACGAGGAAATCGAGCGCGTGCTGGACGCGTGGGCACGGCGCATCGCGGATCTGAAGCGCGACGCGCGCTTCAAATATGTGACCGTGTTCAAGAATCAAGGCGCGCCGGCGGGCGAAGAGTGGCCGCACGCGCATTCGCAGATCACCGCGACCACTTTTGTGCCGCGGCGGATTTTGTACGAACTGCGCTCGGCGCGCGAATGGTATCGCGACCGCGAGCGCTGCGTTTTTTGCGACATTCTGCGCCAGGAAATGCGCCAGGCCAAGCGCATGGTGGATAACGCCGGCGATTATCATGCGCTGTGCCCCTACGCTTCGCGCGTGCCGTACGAAGTCTGGCTGCAACCAAAAACGCACAATCATCAATTCGAAGCGCCACTGCCCGGAGAAAATCGCCGCGACCTCGCCAGGTTATTAGGGCGCACGCTGCGGCGTTTGCTGCAGATCGCTCCGGGCTATCATCTAGTGGTGCACACGGCGCCGAATACGCAGCAAACCAAAGGTGAACTGAGCGATTACTGGCGCAGCATCGCGGGAGATTATCACTGGCACATTGAAATTCTGCCGATCCTCGAGGAGCGCAGCAAGTCCTACAGCATCAAGGAAGTCTATTTCAACGGGACTTTGCCGGAGTACGCCGCCGAACGCCTGCGCGAGTTGGACCCGGGGAAATGACCAGCCTCGCCGCCACGCTTTTCGCCGAACCGGACACGCAGCGCGGCGGAATCATCTTCAAGCTGCTGTTCCTGATTTGCTTCGTGGTGTTTCTGGTGATTCTGTACCTGGTGCGCGTTCCGCTGCTGCGTTTTGCCGGAGAATTCTGGATTGTGGACGATGCGCCGGAGAATTCGGACGCGATCGTGGTGCTGAGTGGCGATAACTTCGATGCGGTGCGCGCTTCACGGGCCGCGGCGCTGTTCAGGTCCGGCATGGCGCCGCGCGTGGTGGCCACCGGGCGGTCGTTGCGTTCTTACGCCAGTACCACGGACCTGATGAAGCGCGATTTGGTGGAACATGGTGTGCCGGCTGCCGCGATCATTCCGCTGAATCATCGTACGCAAGATACCAGTGAGGAAGCGGTGGTAGTGAGCGAACTTGTGGCTTCGCACGGATGGAAGAAAATCCTGCTGGTTACTTCGAATTACCACACGCGCAGGTCCGAATACATCTACGAACGCACTTTGCCGCCGGGGACCCAGCTGCGAGTGATTTCCGCGCCTGATAATGATTACGACCCGCAAAGCTGGTGGCGCACGGCGGAAGGCGCGCGCATATTTTTTCACGAATTCGGCGGATACCTGCACGCGCTCTGGGAGATGCGGCATAATGACGTCCGCACTACTTGAGCAAATGGGGCTGAGTAATTGGCGGCGGGGCTGCCGGATTCGCAACGCATTGTCATTTAAGTACGCAGGCCTCTATCGGCGCGGCACGTCTCTGTAATATAGTTCGTGCATCACGTCAGGACTCCTGCCACCCCCCGCGGGAGTCTCAGCGATACGGGGGAGGAACCCATATGTGGCGTAGAACCGAAGAACTGAAGCCATCTTCGCCGGGAGCAGATGCAGCAGAACCGGCCGCAAGCACTCCGAGTTTTAATTCGCCCGCGACTCCGCCAGCGGGAGTTTCAACTTCGTCCACGCCTGCCGCGCCCGTTGCTGCGGCATCTACATCCGCTCCGGCGATCGCGCCGGATGTGGCTGCGGCGATTACCGCCGTCTCGACCATTGGGCCGGGCCTGAAAATCCGCGGAGACATCTCCGGCAATTGCCATCTGGTCATCGAGGGCGAAACGCACGGGAAGATTCACTTGGTCACTGGGCGCGTATCCGTTGGCGCCAGCGGCCGCGTGAACGCGGATATCGAAGCGCCGGAAATCTCGATCGAGGGCAACGTGCAGGGAAGTTTGAATGCTCGCGATAACCTGCGCCTAGGTCCTGCGAGCCACGTGCAGGGCAGCGTGCGGACGCGGCGGATACGCATCGAAGATGGCGCGCGTTTCCGCGGCAAAGTGGAAATGACGCGCCCCGGTAGTGCCGCTGATTCTTCCGGCGGCAAGACTTCGACAGCGACCCCAACGATGGCCCCGGCCGCGAAGCCGGTGGCGACTCCGACGGCGAGTCCGGCGAATGCCGAGACGCCCAAAACCGCGCTTGCTGTCGCGCCGAGGGGTTAGAGCGTTTCATGGACTGGATGGCCAAGCAAAGACTGAATTCCACGGCGACGGCTCGAGCGCCCGTGAAGCCGGGACCGGAAACAGCGACCGCTGCTTCCGCCAACATGCGCGTCTCAAACGGGCTGAAGGAATTTCTGTGGCTGATCAGCGACAACGGGCAGGGCAAGATTCTGGACCTGGGCGCCGTGTTTCAGTCCACGGTAATGTTTTTCATCGAGAAAGGCTTCCGGCTTTCCACCGAAGATCTGCTGCGCTCCTGGAAGGAATTTCTGCACGCCGAGGAAGAAAGTCTGCGTAACGCGGCGGTGGGCGACGGGAACGCACGCGTATCGCAAGGAATGCTGGCAGGCAAATTTCTGGATACCGCGCTGCAGTATCCCGAAGATTATTTTCACGGGGTGCTGGCTTGGGACCTTTTCGATTATCTGGATGCGGAGCTTCTGCCGCGCGTGATGGAGCGGATCTATACCGTGATGCGGCCTGGGGGTGCGGTACTGGCGTCATTTCACAGCCGCGCGCCGGAGCGATTTAATCGTTACAAAGTTGTGGATTCACAAACGCTGGAGCTGGTACCGACTCCCACTCTGGCAGTTCATGCGCGTGTGTTTCAAAACCGCGAGATTCTGGATATTTTCGGGAAGTTCCGCTCGTCGAAGACTTTTGTTGGGCGCGATCAGGTGCGCGAAGCTCTGTTTCTGAAGTAACCTGCCACCTTAAATTCTTCTTCTGGCCTTCAGCGACGTCGCAACGATTTTTTGCCTCTGTTCGCGAGATTTTCCAGTTGCATTCACCAATACGCGGGAGTAGAAGGGAATTGTAGACGTAGTGCACGGAGGAATTTGTATGACTCCACCGGGCAGAGTAGTTTGAGATAGACGCCGTTTTCACACCGCTCTTGCGGTGCGCGCCGCCGGCGACGCCTTCGGCATCGCGGCGGCTACGGTAGAAGCAAGCGGGGAGCCGCCCGGCTCCCCGCTTTGCGTGTTAGGCGCAGTTTTTTCGGCTCGATCAAATTTTCCTTGAGTAGGCTACTGCGCAGCGGCTCTCTCGCCGCGGCCTTCCATCATAAACATGGCGAAGTCCGTGGCGAGCGGCTCAGCGGCAAGCTGCCGCATCATTAGGGCGACTTGACCCCGATGATAAGTGGAATGGTTCGCCAAATGTTGCATGAGGTGCGCCAGACTGATTTGTGTTTCGCCAACAGGAAGCATACTTGTCAAGGATTCGTTGGTTACGCGATTCACAAACTCGACTTGTTCTCTCTCGACTTCCGCCCACTTTAACCGCACCGCAGCGAGGTCAGGAAACGCATTTGGATTGAATAGAGCGTCGACTCGTGCCCACACCAGATCTGTGACGAAGGCGGAGCTGGGGCATGGTTCCGTCCAACACGTTAGCCAACCCCACTCGCCGCCGACGATGTGCACGAGTGTGTCTCGCACAGAACGGAAGCTGCCGCCCAGATCACGCGTAAACTTCTCAGCGTTGAGAGTGGAGGCCGCTTGCAAAACCCTGTTGTTCGCCCAGCGGTCGTATTCGTAGAGTAGCTGAAGCTCATCTTTAGTCATGGTGGTAGTCGGCCCTCTCCGGTGGGCGATCTTACCTTGCTACGGCAAGTCAGCAAGACCCAATATGCGGTCGCTGCCGGCACCTTGGCAATTGTTCCCGAATGGCGGGCCAACTGGAAGTTATTCCGACTCAGAAGGCCCGTTAGAACAACTCGCGATCTCTCAGTCCACCTGCCTGTGCAGCGTAGCCGGAAATGCGTCGCAATCTCGATCGTTCCTTTAACAGACTTGTTCTAGCCGACATGTAACTCCTTCCGCTGGCTTACCGCTTCGCCGTCGCCTCGTTTCAATTCGCGGAAGACGATTGTGGAGAGGATGGTCATGGCACCCAGCACAAGGAACGCGCGGTGGATGCCGTGAATAAATTGTGGGGCACTGGAAGTATGGCGATCGGGAATGAAGAACGCGGTGACCAGCGATGCCAAAGCCACGGCGAAACTGACGGACATCTGCTGCACCGTGCTCGCGATCGAGCTCGCGCCGCTCGCCTGCTGCTCGTCGACGTCGGCGTAGACAAGCGTGTTCATGCTCGTATATTGCAGTGAGGTGGAGAACCCGAAGAAGAACACTTCGATGACGATCAGCCATACCGGCGTGCCGTTCCCGATGTGAGCGAACAGCAAAATCTGCACGCCCATGAGCAGCGTGTTCGATACCAGCACCGCTCGGTAGCCAAACCGCGCCAGGATCCGCGGCATCGCCGGCTTCAGGCTCATGGAGGCGATGGCCTGCGGAATCAGCAGCAAGCCGGATTGAATCGGCGTGAATCCCAGGCCAACCTGATACAAGAGGGGAAAAAGAAACGGAATGCCGCCGATGCCCAGGCGGGTGACAAAGCTGCCGGTGACTGCCGCGCGAAACGTGCGAATACGAAATAGCGCGAGACGCAGCACGGGATGCGCGGTTCTGGTGGCATGAAATCCATAGCCCGCAAGCAGAACGATGGAAACGCCCAAAAGCCCCAGGGTTTCAAGCGCGCTCAGCGTATGCTCACCAAATACTTCCAGCACATACGAAAGCAGCGCGACGCCTGACCCGAAAAGAATCAGCCCGGTCACATCGAGAGGATCGGTGTGTTCGCGGTAGTCCGGCACGTGGCGGTACATCAAGTACAAGCCAACCAGGCCAATCGGAATATTCACGAAGAAAATGAATCTCCACTGAAGGTATCCGACGATCAGGCCGCCGGCGATCGGTCCCAGCATAGGAGCGATCAAGGCGGGGATGGAGACGAAGCTCATCGCGCGAACCAGTTCGGATTTGGCGAACGTCCGCACTAAGGTGAGCCGGCCGACGGGCACCATCATGGACCCGCCGCAGCCCTGCAGGATGCGGTACGCGACCAGCATGTGAATATTGCTGGACATGCCGCAAAGAAATGACCCGAGCGTGAATATGCCGATCGCAGAGGCGAACACACGCCGCGTTCCGAAGCGGTCCGCCATCCAGCCGCTGATCGGAATGAAAACCGCAAGGCTCAAAGTGTAGCTTGCCAACACCGACTTCATGCTGAGCGGAGCAACATGGAGTGCGGCTGCGATCGCCGGCACTGCGGTATTGAGAATCGTGGTATCCAGCGATTCCATAAAAAACGCCACTGCGATCAGCCACGGCAGCAGTCGCTTGCTGGAATCGGCCAGCGCGGGTTGCGAGGAAGCAGCTTCGATCGGAACGGGCGTGCTCAAATCAAGCCCAATCGGAATGCTTGCAAGCCAAATTGAATCCAGCACTCATACGGTTTGCACGTTTGACGGATCTGCAGGTCATCCATCCTGAACACTCTGTCCCCTTCCATGATGGTTAGCGGCCCCGCTTCGATGGAGTGTTCATGAATCTGCTCACGATTCGACAAGAGAACCCTCGACATCGCCACGAGAAGACTGATTATACCGATAGTCCGGCGAGTCCCGATAAGCGCGCAAACGCACCGTGCTCGTGTATGCAGCTTACTCACTCGCGCTTCCGATACAACACTAAGCCTTTCCAGGAGTTGGCACGGGAGAACCGAATGTAGTGACCCTGAATCATTTCGTCCGTTCAGCGGAGATTTTTGAAATTTCTGCTTCCCTAATTCGTTGATAGGAGTCTAAACCGTTGCCCTGTCATTTATCGACAGGAGGCTCGAAATGGCTAAGCCGACCGACCTCGTCCAAGGCACCCTCGACCTGTTGATTCTGAGGACGCTGGCGCTCCAGCCCATGCACGGCTGGGGCATCGCGCGACGCATTCGTCAGGTTTCGAAAGAAGTCTTGCAGGTCCATCAAGGTGCGCTTTATCCCTCGCTGCATCGCCTCGAGCAACAGGGCTGGATTCGCGCCAAGTGGGGCGAATCGGAAAACAATCGCCGCGCGAAATATTATTCCCTGACTCCGGACGGCGCAAAGTACCTGAGCCAGGAGCAAGCACAATGGAAGCGCCTTTCATCGGCCATCGGGCTGGTCCTGGAGACCTCGTCTTAGGGAGCCGGAACCATGCGTTGGCATTACAAATTGCCGCTTCGCTTGCGCTCGCTTTTCCGCAAAGACAGAGCGGAGCTGGATCTCAGCGACGAGCTTCAGTTTCATCTGCAAAATCAAATCGACGAATTCGTGGCCCAGGGCATGAATCCCCAGGAAGCTCGCCGCGCCGCCCTGCAATCGTTGGGCGGCGTTGAACAGGTCAAGGAGGAGTGCCGTGACATGCGTCGCACAAACCTGGTCGAAAATTTCTTGCAAGACGTTCGTTTCGGTTTTCGCATGCTGCGCCGCAACCCGGGATTTGCCGTTCTAACGATTCTGTGCCTTACGCTCGGCATCGGCGCAAACGCCGCCGTGTTCAGCTGGGTCGAAGGCATTCTTTTGCGTCCTTATCCGCTCGTTTCTCACCAGGAGCGCCTGGTCACACTGACCGGAACGGTGCGTGACGAAAAAGCCGAAACGTCGTGGCCCGATCTCCTCGACGTGCAGAGAAGCTGCACGCTGTGTGAGACCCTCTTTGTCAGCAAAATCACCGGCGCGACTCTGAGCGTTGGCGAACGCGCCCAGGTCATTACCGGAAGCATCGTCTCCGCAAACTATTTTGACGCGATTGGAGTCCATCCCATTTTGGGCCGCGGCTTTGCGCCAGGCGAAGACACCGGCCGCAACGCGCATCCGCTCGTGGTGATCAGCTACCATCTTTGGCAGACGCGCTTCAAGGGCGATCCTGCAATCATCGGCAAGACGCAGCGGTTCGATAACGTCGTGCACACCATCATCGGGGTCGCGCCCGAGGGGTTCTACGGGACTTTCGTCGGCCGGAGCATGGACTATTGGGTGCCGGCCTCGATGCTGGAAGTTTTCGACGGCGGCAGCGACAAACTGGAAGATCGCGGCGCGCGATGGGCGGAAGCGTATGTGCGACTCAAGCCCGGCGTAACCCGCAATCAAACTCAGCAAGAAATTTCCGCCATTGCCGCGCGGCTCGAAGCTGAATATCCCGCCACCAACCGCGGCCGCGGCATCAAAGTCTGGCCGCTGTGGCAAACGCCTTTCAATCACGCCGGTCATCTGCTTCCGACCTTCGAGATCATGGTTGTGGTTTCAATATTTGTTCTGCTCATCGTCTGTGCCAACGTCGGCAATTTGCTGCTCGTCCGGTCATTCGCGCGCGGGCACGAGATGACGGTTCGCCTCGCTCTGGGTGCTGGCCGTGGCCGCTTGTTGAGGCAACTCGTTACGGAGGGCTTGCTGCTGTCAGCCTGCGGTGCAGCGGGCGGTATGCTAGTGGCGTACTGGTGCCGTCACGCGCTGGTTCTCCTGTTCCCGGGAGATGTGATGTATCTGCCCGGACAAATCGACGGCCGTGTGCTCGGGCTGAGCGCGGCCATTTCGCTTGTCGTTACGCTCGCTGTTGGGTTGGTCCCCGCGTTCCAGACGGGCCACCATGCCCTCGCCGACACGCTCAAAACCGGGGTGTCCACCGTTCTGGGCGCCCGGGGCGGGGCATGGTTCCGCTCGAGCCTCGTGATCCTCCAAGTCACGCTAAGCTTCATCTTGTTGGTGGGCGGGACCTTGCTGATGCAAAGCCTGCGCAAGATTCGAACGACCGACCCGGGCTTCTCCACAACGCGGGTGTTCGACACCTGGATACCTTTCGCCGCCGCCGGCTATGACGCGCAGCGCGCCAAGACCTTTCAGGATGAATTGATCCAGCGTGTCCGCGCGCTGCCCGGTGTCGAAGCGGCCGCTTACGCCCGCGCTGTTCCGCTCGGGTATGGATCATTCTCTTCGACGCCCATTGCCGTCGACGGCTACGAACCGCCGCCGCAC
>Ga0228598_1000081_pt1 | contig 14853 bp, 10 predicted proteins | sample CZU4metagenome_FD_182726 | JGI IMG/M metagenome (GOLD analysis project Ga0228598, IMG submission 182726) | Spruce rhizosphere microbial communities from Bohemian Forest, Czech Republic - CZU4 | ecosystem: Host-associated > Plants > Roots > Rhizosphere | place: Czech Republic: South Bohemian... | reverse complement strand
AAGCCGAACGCCCGGGATGGTAATAGTCCGCCGCATCCGCTTTGTATTCGAGCGCGCGATGCTGAAAGGCACCCATCAAAGTTTCCACATCGCCCTTGAGATCAAAAAAAGAAATCGGCCGTGCCGCCTGATGCACGTTCGCGTTCAACGCGCTTCCCGTCGCGCCCATGCAGATGCGCTTGAACTCCACCGTCTTCTCGCCGGCCGCTTCAAATACATTTCCTGTCTCGAACAAGCGAATATTCTCGCTGCCCCGGTTCAGGTTGTAGGCCAGCATGTTCAACATGCCGGGAACCATCGAGGTGCGCATCACCGACGCTTCCTCGCTCAGCGGGTTCGCCAACTCAATCACCGGAACCGACGAAAATTGCTCCGCATCCCGATGCGAAATAAACGTTAGCGAAATCGCTTCGTCATAGCCTAAAGCCAGCAGGGAAGTCCGCAGCTTCTTTTCCTTCGGCGCATCGGGCAGTTCGACGACCGCGCCAACATAGGCCGGCAGCGTGTTCGGAAATTTATCGTAGCCGTGCAATCTTGCGATCTCTTCGATCACATCGATCTCGCGCTCCACATCCAGCCGCCAGCTTGGAACCTGCACCGTGAACTCAAGTTCCTCTCCCGGCTCCGGGATTAACTCGAAACCCAGCCGCCGCAAAATGCGCAGGATCTCCGCTGTCTCCAGCTTCTCACCGAGAATGCGGCGCACTTCAGAAACATGCAACGCCACGGGAGCCTGATCGAGAGACCGCGCGACGACATCAATGGACCCGCCAACCAGCTTACCCCCGCCGGATTGCAAAATCAGCTCGGCGACGCGATTACAGGAAAGAATCGTCGATTCAAAATCCGCGCCACGTTCAAAGCGATGCGACGCGTCCGTATGCAGCCCGTGCCGTCGCGACATTTTGCGAACCGTAACCGGATCCCACCACGCCGATTCGATCAGAATGTTGCGCGTCTTCTCGGTAATCATGGTGTCGAACCCGCCCATGGTCCCCGCTAATCCAACCGGCTTCCTTGCATCTGCGACCACGAGGTCCTCGGAAGTCAGCTTGCGCTCCACTCCGTCGAGCGTCTTGAGCGTTTCGCCATCGCGCGCCCGGCGAACAATGATCTTGCCGCCTTCGAGCAAATCAAGATCGAAGACATGCGTCGGTTTGCCCATTTCCCACAGCGTGTAGTTGGTCGCGTCGACAGCGTTGTTGATAGGCCGCTGATCCAGCAACGCGAGCCTCCGCGCGATCTTCTCAGGTGAGGACTTAATAGTCACATCGCGAATTATCCGGGCCGTAAAACGCGCACAACCCTGCTCATCCTGAATCTCGATTGGGAAGGGCACGACTTCAGTCGTGCCGCTCAGACCCGACGAAGATGTGGCTTTAGCCGCTGGCGGCTCCGGCAACTGCGGCTCAATCGCCTTCAAAGGAAGGTCGTAAATTGCCGAACACTCTCGCGCCACGCCATAATGATTCATCGCGTCCGGACGATTCGTGGTGATGTCCATCTCGAAGATGGTTTCATTACCCTCGCCGCTAACCGACTCGACCGCGATCCCAGCCAAAGTCAGATCCTCTGCAAGCTGATGGTAGTTGACGTCAAGGTCAACAAAATCGCGCACCCATTGAGGAGAAATCTTCATGACCGGCTGCTGGCTCCTAGCCTCCAGCTTCTGGGCCTTTACCACAGAGTCACAGAGACACAGAAAGAAAAAAGGTTCTCTGTGTCTCTGTGACTCTGTGGTAAAAGGTTCTTACGCAAACTGCTGCAAAAATCTAACATCCCCATTGAAGAACAGTTGAATGTCATCCACGCCGTATTTCAGAATCGCAATCCGCTCCACACCCATGCCGAAAGCGAATCCGCTAACCTTCTTCGCATCGTAATCGACGAACCCATACACATTCGGATCCACCATGCCGCAGCCCAGCAACTCAATCCATCCGCTGGCCTTGCAGTTCCGGCAGGGACCGCCATCGCGATATCCGCGCCCTCCGCAGAAGATGCAACTGATCTGCACATCCGCGCTGGGCTCGGTGAAAGGGAAGAATGACGGATAAAACCGCGTCTTCACGCTCGATCCGAACATTTCTTTCATCGCGTGATCAAGCGTCCCCTTCAAATCGCAAAACGTAATGTTCGTATCGACCGCCAACCCCTCGATCTGGTGAAAGATCGGAGAATGCGTCGCGTCCGGCGCATCATTGCGATGCACCTTCCCCGGGCAAACCACGCGCACCGGCGGCTTCATCTTCTCCATGGTGCGGATCTGCACCGGCGAAGTGTGCGTGCGCAAAAGCAGCCGCTCCCGCAGCGGCTTCGATTCCTGATTCGCAATGAACAGCGTGTCTTGCGTATCCCGCGCGGGATGATTGGGAGGGAAATTCAGCGCCTCGAAATTGTAATAATCCGTCTCAATTTCCGGCCCCTCTTCGACCGAATATCCAAGATTTCGAAACACACCGACCATCTCGTTCATGGTTTTGATAACAGGATGCTCCGCCCCGAGCGGACGGCGAATGCCAGGCAGCGTTATGTCGATACGGTCGGCGGGGGATTCTCCCCTGCGAGGATCAAAAGCAGAATCCCGCGTCTGCGCCCGCCCAACCGGGCGGCCCTTCGAGCGGGCTTCGCTCAGGATGCGCTCAGAAGTCGCACCGACTATCTCCTCGACTCTTGCTTTGAGCTCATTGACGCATTGTCCAGCAGCGCGCTTCGCATCTTTGGGCGCAGCTTTGAGCCATGCCTCATTGATCTGAGTCAGGAAGCCATTCCCGCGCGCCATCCAACGATCACGAAATATTTTCCACTCGGCCTCGCCGTCGACCGCTTTCGACTCAGATGCAAGCGCAGACAGAAGCTCCTTTGCCGCTCTCTCCAAAGCAGCGGCGGAAAAATCCTTAAGCTTGGGAACCGCGTACGCCGATTTTTTCTTCGGACTCATATCAAGACTCTGTGATCCCGAGCGCCGGTCGAACTGCGGCAGCCGTGACGGCAAGAGAGGGATCTGCAGCTTCTTTTAGAAACCAGCAAACCCAGATTCCTCGCGGGCTAACGCCCACTCGGAATGACAATTCTGTATTGGCTAAATGCTAAGTGCTAACGGCCAAAGGCTGGTTTTCTACGCCGCCGCGCCGAGAGCCGCCTTCGCCTGCTCGGCGAGGCTCTTAAAGGCAGCCGCATCCCTGACCGCCAGGTCTGCGAGAATCTTGCGATCCAGTTCGACGCCGGCTTTCTTCAAGCCGTGGATGAATGTGTTGTAGCTCATTCCATTCAGCTTGGCGGCGGCGCCGATGCGTACGATCCACAGCGAGCGAAATTGCCGCTTGCGCTGCTTGCGCCCGCTGTAGGCGAACTTCAGGCCGCGTTCGACGGCTTCTTTAGCCGACCGGTAGAGCTTGGATTTTGTGAGGAAGTAACCGCTGGCGCGGTCTAATATCTTCTTGCGCTTGGCGCGCCGTTTGGTTCCACGTTTTACACGAGGCATTGCAATGCTCCTTTTTCACTTCAATTTACGGCGGCTGGAGGTAGGAGACTGAAACAGTCCGCATCACCTCTTCACACGCCGGGGGCCGTCGAATAAAAGATTCGCAGCCCACAAAAGCGGGCGAGTAGCCCGCTACCACATTACCTTACTTTAGTACGGAATCATCCGTTTGATCTTTGGGGTGTCCGCGTCGCTGACCAATACGGCATGGCCCAGCTTCTTTTTGCGCTTGTGCGACTTGGACGTCAGCATGTGGCGCAAATGCGAATGCCCGCGCTTTACTTTCCCAGTGGCAGTTTTCTTGAAGCGCTTGGCGGCGCCTTTATGTGTCTTCAATTTCGGCATAAGTCCTCGAAAATCAGCATTCAGCACTCAGTTGTCAGCACTCAGCTAAAAACCTCTTAGGGCTGAATGCTAAGTGCTGAGTGCTGAGTGCTTGTTCCTACTACGCCTGTCCCGCGCTCTTTTGCGCCGGCGGCGCTGCGTGCGGCTTTACCCCTGTATCTTTCTTCGGAGCCAGGATCGCGTGCAAAGTGTTACCTTCCTGGCGGGGACGGAATTCCACAATGCTTTGGCTTTCTACGTCTTTAATCAGACGCTCCAGAATTTGCCGGCCAAGGTTCGTGCGGGTCATTTCACGTCCGCGAAAAAAGATTGTGGCTTTGACCTTGTCGCCTTCGTCCAGGAAGCGCAGCACGTGATTCTTCTTGGTTTCGTAATCGTGATCGTCCACGTTGATACGAAACTTGACTTCCTTGACCGTGATCGTCTTCTGATGCTTTTTGGCCTCGCGTTCTTTTTTCTCCTGCTGGTAGAGAAATTTCCCGTAATCCATGATGCGACACACGGGAGGAACTGCGGTGGGCGAAATCTCAACCAGGTCCAGATTCTTTTCGCGGGCCATTTTGAGCGCTTCGTACGGGGGCATTACACCAATCTGTTCACCTTCGTCCCCGATCACTCGAATTTCACGCGCTCGAATACGGTCGTTCGTGCGGATAAAGCGTTTATCGATACGATCCTCCGTCGGCTATAGCGGCAACCAAGATGAAGAATTATAGCATGATGGATTGAGGTCGACCCGAAGCCCAACCTCAACAGCGGCGAACAAGCGTGTCCGCCCTACACGATGAACTACCAGATCTGCACGCGGTCAGCTGGCGCCAAGTACAGCTTTTCTCCAGGTTGAACGTTGAATGCTGGATACCAGGCGTCCACGTTGCGGACCCCGTCAGCGCGGTATTCCGCGGGGGCGTGCGGGTCGGTCATCACTTGCTGACGCAACATTTCTTCCCGCCCTTTCGATCCCCAGTTCTGTCCGAAGGCGATGAAGAATTGCTGATCGCCAGAGAAGCCATCTTGCACCGGGGCAGGCTTGCCCGCGAGCGAGGCATGGTAGGCATCGAAGGAGGCGGAGATGCCGGCGTTATCGGCGATGTTCTCCCCCAAAGTCTGCTTGCCGTTCACGGAAATGTCGGGAAAGGGTTTGTAGGTGTCATACTGCGCGGCGAGTCTTGCGGTGGCGGCTTTGAAGTGGGCATAGTCCGAGGGCGTCCACCAATCGCGCACGCGGCCCTTGGAATCGAAGGCGCTGCCTTCAGTGTCAAACGTGTGGCTGATTTCGTGTCCGATGACCGAGCCGATTGCACCGTAGTTCGCGGCAGCGGGGGCGAGCGCATCGAAGAACGGCGGTTGCAAAATGGCGGCAGGAAAGTTGAGCGCATTCTGCAATGGCAAATTGACGGCGTTCACGGTTTGAGGATCCATGGACCACTCTTTGCGATTGACGGGATGCCCGAGACGCGCGACATCGCGATGGTAGTCAGACAGGTGGCCGCGCCAGAGGTTGCCGAAGAGATCATCAGCCTTGACCTGGTAGGCAGAGTAGTCGCGCCATGTTTCCGGGTAGCCGATTCCCACATAAAGGGTCGTGAGCTTCGCCTGGGCTTCGGCTTTGGTCGCGGGATTCATCCAGTCGAGGGCTTCGATACGTTTGCGGAACGCGGCGATGATGTTTGCGACCATAGCGTCCGCCTGCGCCTTGGCCTCGGGCGGGAAATAACGCTGAGCGTAGATTTGTCCGAGCGCGTCGCCGAGCAACACGTTGACCATGGCGACGCCGCGTTGCCAGCGTGGACGCTGCTCTGTCGTGCCCGAGAGTGTCTTTCCGAAGAATGCGAAGCGCTCGTCGGCCAGCGCTTTGGGCAGCACGGCAGCATAGGCTTCGATCAAGTGGAACGCCAGCCAGTCTTTCCAGGTTTCGAGATCGGTAGAAGCGACGAGAGCGGCTTCGCCGGTGAATGCTGTGGGCTGCCAGACAATGAAACTGGCTTGCTTGCTGAGACCGGCGCCGCGGAAGTACTCAGCCCAGTCGAGGCCCGGGGCTTTGGCGGCGAAGTCGGCTTGCTTCCAGGGGTTGTTGGCTTTCTGGATGTCTTCGCTGTCAGCCAGGCTGATATGTTTTTCGGCAATGGCGTGCTCCAATTCGAAGATGCGCTGGGCGCGGGCGTCGGTGTCGGTGAAGCCGGCAAGCTTGAGCATGGCGGAGACATGTGCCTGATATTTCGTGCGGATGTCGCGCATGCGCGCAGTGTCTGCCAAGTAGTATTCGCGATCGGGCATCTGCAGGCCGCCTTGCATCAAGTAGGGGGCGTAGTGTTCAGAGTCGTTGAAATCAGGCGCAACCCACAATCCGAAAAGGTTAGCCGTATGAAAGACGGCGTTGTTAAGTGCGTCGACGTCGGATCGAAGGCTCTCGCCCAAGGCTCGCGACAGTTCGCGCTTATCGCGGATCGCAGCAATGGCTTCGAGGCGAGGGCGCAGTGGAGCCAGGCCTTTGGCTTCGATCGTGGCCTCGTCCATGAATGAGGTGTAGAGGTCGGCGATCTTGCGCGCATTCGAACCGGCGGGCGCGTTGGCCTTGACGGTTTCTTCAATCAGGCCGACAGTACGCTTGTTGCTCAAGTCGTCGAGCGCAGTGAAGACACCGATTCGGCTGCGGTCGGGCGGAATTTCGGTGCGCTTGATCCAGTTGCCGTTGGCATAATCGTAAAAATCGTCGCCCGGCCTGACTGAAGGGTCCATGTTGTCAACGGCGATGCCATGGGTTTCGGTTTTGGCCGCGTCCTGGGAGTACATGGTGAGAGGGAATAAAGCGAAAAAAGCAAAGGCCGCAATAAAAGCGGGGCGCGTAAATTTAAGGATGAATCTCATTTTCCTAGGGCTCCAGACCGGCTGCGGGTGAGGCGCAGCCAACAGGAATTAGACGACAAACCAGCGAAAAGGACAACGTGAGTTGGTGGGATCATTTCAAACCCAGCGCCTGAAATCGCTCACGGGCGGTGCTCACGGCTAGGTTTGTCCAAAATCTTACATTATCTTATAGATAAAATATGTCTTCCTGTATTATCGTCTCAGGTCTGTCATCCCGGCCGGAGCAGATCATCGCAAAGCGATGATTTGCGGAGTGGAGGGACCTTGCGTTGCTACAACACGGCCGTGAGGGACGCCGAAGATCGAGTCAGAATAGACAACGCGAAACCACGAACAAGCGGCAGCAAGACCCTGTCTGGCTCTGAACAGCCCCGCTCAAGCAAAAACGGGCTTGAGTAGAATGCTGCGTGCCGTAGCTACCCAAGTCAACGAAGATCCGATGTATTAAGATCAACACATTTCGTGCGTTCCTACGGTTTGGCCTCCTGCAGCAGAACCACGTCGGAGTCGTTGTGGAAGCGGCCCAGGACCAGGCTTTTGCCATCAGGCGACCAGTAGAAGCGACTGATTTGGTCGGCCTTGAAGTTGGTGATGGTGTGGCCGGCAGAGCCGTCGAGCGGCTGGACCCAGAGGTTATCCACGCCGCTTTCCCGAACGACATAGGCGATAGACTTGCCATCGGGCGTAAATTGCACGCCGCCGGCGAGGTGGGGATTTACGTCGAGCATTTTGGGCGGCGAGGAGCTGTCAACATTCAGCATCGCCACTTTCTGCGTAGTTTCCTTGGTCTGATCGTTGACGAGCTGAACCGCGTAAGCCAGAGTTTTACCGTCGGGGGAAAACTGCATCTCGCCCACAACGCCCCGGCCATGGAAATCGTTGGCACCGGGAACGAGTTCGGATTTGCCGGAGCCGTCGAGCGGGGCGCGGTTGAGCTGGGAGGTCAGCCCGTCCCAGTAATAAACCCACTTTTGATCGGGAGAGCAGGCAGGAGTGTAGTCGCGCTTGCCGCTGGAGATCTGGGCCGGGTTCGAGCCGTCGGCGTTGGCGCGCCAGACGTGAGCTGCGTTGCCGCCTCCGTGGAAGTACCAAGTGTAGACGATATACCGGTCACCGCAAGAGGCGGGAGAAATGGCGAAAGCATTGGGATCGCCAAGAAGCAGGGTAGCGGTTTTGCCATCGGGCGTGACCCTCCAAATGTGCTCAGCGTCGGTCAGGAGCAGATTGCCGTCGGCCGTCCAATTGGGCATGTAGGGGTGAACCTGGGACGAAAACGGAGCGGGTTGTGAGTCTTGCGTCCCCGCGCCGGAAATCACGTGGGTGTTGCGAGTGGTTTTGGTCTGCACACTGGCAAGAGTCTTTCCGTCGGCAGACATGGAAACGGTGTGATAAGTGTTGGTGTCGCGCGTGACAGGGTGGAACTCGCCGTCTTTGGCCGATACCCATCCGATCTGATAGTGAATGTAATTCGGACCTTTGGGCTGGTAGGTGAAGTAAATGGCCCGGCCATCGGGCGACCAGGCCATTTCGATGGTGAGTTTGTCGTTGAAAGAGGCAAGACGACGGGTTTTGCCGTCGTCGACGGAGAGCAGATCAACGCCGCCCAGTGCGTTCTCCGGCACCCACAAGCCGGAGGCGATTTGCTCGTTGTCCGGGGACCACGCAAAGTGATCGGGAGCGCTTTCCTTGGGCCCGGTTTGCAGCACTTTTTCGTCATTGCCGTCGACGGATGCGCTGAGCAAACGGTAATTGCCGGTCTGGTCGTCCACTCTGACGTAGGCGATGCGGTGGCCGTCAGGCGAGACCGCGATGTCGTAATCGATGCCGTGGATGACGATCTGCGGCGTGCCTCCAAGGACGGGAGCGCGGTAAACGTCGCCACGGTAGCCGACACTCCCCTGGGCTTTTACAAAGTAGATGTAATTCTCATCCGGCGAGAATTCCAGGCTGCGATAGTGGCTGGCCGAGGGCGGAATGACTTGGGTGTCGCTGCCGGTGACCACATTGCGCAGCCAGAGACTTTCAATCCCGTTGTCATTGGTGGTGCTGAGGATGAATTTGCCATCGGGAGAAAGCGCTGCGACGCTGGCCTTGCCGGAGTTGGTGGCTTGGATGATGGTGAAATTCTGGAATGGCAACGGGGCCGGGTGATGCACCAGTGAGTAGACACCGAATCCGGCGGCGGCGAGAACCAGCACGCCGATGACGGAAGCGAGGATGAAGCCGAGCTTGTGCTGTTTGGCTGCGGCGATAGCAGCCGAGCTGGATGGATGAGCGGGCGAAGATGCTGACTGCGTGGCGGCGCTGGAGCTTGCGGCGAGCGTTGCAACGGAACCCTGCGGAAGCGTAGCTTCCGGCTGGGCAACGGCTGCGGCACTCGGCGCGATGATGGCTGAGCGGCCGGTTTCGGTATCGCGCTTGAGGCGCTGGAGTTCGGCGCGCATGTCAGAGGCGTGCTGATAGCGAAGATTGCGGTCTTTTTCAAGCGCGCGATTGATGATGTCTTCGAGCTTCGGCGGTAGTTGGGGATTGAGCCGGACCAGCGAAACCGGTGTGCGGTTCATGATGGCTTCGAAGATGACGGCAGGACTGTCACCCTGAAAGGGAAGCGTGCCGCTGGCCATCTCGTAGAGAACGGAGCCGAAAGAAAAGAGATCGCTGCGGGCATCGAGTTCTTTGGCTCGCACCTGCTCGGGCGACATATAAGAGATCGTGCCGACGGCCATGCCGGGGCTGGTGAGATGTTCGGCATCTACGATGGTCTGCGTGTTCTGGGCGTCTTTAGCGGAGACAGGGCCGACCTTGGCGAGTCCGAAGTCGAGAATTTTGGCGTGGCCGCGATCGGTGACGAAGATGTTGGCCGACTTGATGTCGCGATGAACAATACCTTTGGCGTGGGCGGCGTCGAGGGCCTCGGCGATTTCGATGGCGAGCGAGAGAACTTCGTCGATCTCCATGGGACGGCCGGCGATTCGATACCTGAGGGTTACGCCTTCGAGAAGTTCCATGGCGATGAAGGTGCGGCCGTTCTCTTCCCCGATGTCGTGTATGGTGCAGATGTTGGGATGATTCAGCGCGGAAGCTGCCTGGGCCTCGCGGCGGAAACGGCTGAGAGCCTGGGGGTCCAGGGCGACATCTTCGGGAAGAAATTTGAGGGCAACGAAGCGATGCAGCCGGGTGTCTTCGGCCTTGTAAACCACACCCATGCCCCCGCCGCCGAGTTTCTCGACGATGCGGTAGTGAGTTATGGTTTGGCCAATCATTGCGCGAATCTTACTTGGGTAAAGCGGGCGAGTCAATGAAAGGGGCGGGGTTGGCTGCAGTTCAAAAGGTCAGTCGTTGGAACGACGCGGTTACACTCATTTAGGGCTTGAGCGCTATCTCTCGAGGGTGCCGCGTCCAAGCTGCGGCTTGGGCGGAGATTTTTCACCGGCAGATCGTCTGGAGCCGACACTGCAATTCCCGATTTGGAACCAACCCCGCAGCCTGCCCACTTTGTTCTTGAACCCACTCCATCACCTCCGATAAGATAGGAACGCAGATGTTATCTGCAAGATAATCGTTGATCTTTGAAAATTGGACGGCGGGCAGAGTGCCCCGTGGACCGCTTCGCCTGTGCGTGCACCAAGCGCAACGTGCGCGAGTTCCAAAATGGAATTGCCGCGGGTGCGGGGGACGGCGTAACTCCAATGTTTCCAAGATTTTGCCTCTAACTCCTTAAAACTCAAAGATCTAGCACATGGTCAAAATTTAAGTCTCTTGTTTTCTAGATTTTGGAGTCAACAGGGGGAGGGGGGTACCGATACTAAATGGTAAACGCCGTGCCAAAGTGGGAAAAGCAAGAATCGCGTCCCACCGACTTCAGAAGCTCAACTCCAGCCTTCGGATGGCGGGTGTCTATCTGGCTGCGGCTAATTTTGATTCTTGGTTTTGGTCACCTTTTTCAGGATGAACTCCTGGGCCACGTTGGCGAGGGCGCGCTGCCCAGTGGCGATGAAGAAATTCCCCAGGAACAGCCCCACGCCGCGATTCGACTCCGGATAGTAGGCATTCGCAAGCGCCGCCGAGGCCAGATCACCGCCTATAGTCGAGTAGTTCGGCTGCAGCCGTCCGTTGTCTCCACGGCAGACGAACCCGCTGGAGAGTGCGTGCAGGGCGCGCGACTTGTTGGTGCCCGTGCCTTGGTAAAAGTAGCGCGGGTCCTGGTGCAGAAGCGATGGCAAGATGGCGCCGCCGACCATGATGTTGATCGCGCCGTCGGCATAGCCCGTGCCAAAGCGCTCGGCGTAACCTTTCGCGCCCTCTGGGAAGTTGGGGTTGTCGGCGGCCTGGTCGATGGCGGCGAATGCAGCTACGCCGGCAACTGTGACCGGATCGACGAGAACCTTGAGAGCAAGCTTGAACTTCAGCTTCGCCGTGAGCGGCGCGGCATTGTTGCCATCGTAGTTGACGTAGAAATTGGGGATGAAGCCGAAAATGCGCTGCTGCGTCGCGACCTTGACCTGCGCTGCGGCGATCTCTTCGGGGGAGGCCACCGGAGAAACCACATTGATTGTAGTAACCGCTTTTGCGATCTGGAGTTTGCTGCCCGTCAGGATTTCGTACTGCCCCGGCTTGAGGATGATGGCAGGTGAATTCCACTCTGCAAATCCCGGGGCGCTGACGGTGACCTGGTAGGTGCCCGGCTCGACGTTGTTGAACTGAAAGAATCCGTTATCGTTGGACACGATCACGCGCGGATCACTCAGGGAAGGACTTTCGAGCGAGACGGTGGCGCCGGGAACAGTGCCGTTGTTTACATCGGTTATCGTGCCGACAATAATTCCGCTCTGCGGTCGGGGCCTGTTAGGTAACCGAGCCGGTTGGTCTTGAGCATTGGAAATCATTGATCCGCAAACGCAAATCACAAGTGCAAAACCAACTACAAGCCGCTTCATTGCGCCTTCTCCCACAAATGACAGAAATCTCCCACATGAGCTGGCACAGCAAATCGATTGACCAGCGAAGTGTTATGGGAATGTCCCGTCAATCGCTGGCTAGTGAAATGGCGTTAATAAATAAGAGAACATCAGGCCGCGGATGGTTTCAAAAATCTTGAAAGAAATTTCGAGAGTGTTGATTGATAGCAGCCAGGCCGGGAAGTCTGGCTAACTTTTCTCCGGTTCGGGGACGAAGCGGTAGCCTACGCCACGGACGGTGAGCAAATGCTTTGGCTTAGCGGGATCGTCTTCGATGTAGCGGCGCAGGCGGACGATGAAGTTGTCGATGGCACGAGTATCGGTGTCTTCGTGCAGTCCCCAGACTTCTTCGAGAATGGCTTTGCGCGAAACGATTTTGCCGCTGTTGCGAACTAAATGACGCAGCAGGTCGGTCTCCATCAAAGTCAGCTGGATGGTGTTGCGGTGAACGCGCAATTCGAGTTTGCCAAAGTCGATAGTTCGCCCGTCGAAGGAAAAAGCGTCGGCGGCCGGCGCTTGGCTGACGCCCATCCACTCACGGCGGCGCAGCAAACCCTGTAGCCGCGCCAGCAGGATGGGAAGCTCGAAGGGTTTGGGAAGATAATCGTCGGCCCCGGAAGCGAAGCCCTTGAGCACATCCTCGGGCCGGCCGCGGGCAGTCAGCATGAGCACGGGAACGAAGTTCTTTGCCGCGCGCAGTTCGGTGGCGACGGCAAAACCGTCCTTGCCGGGAAGCATCACGTCGAGCACGACGGCATCGAACTCTTCGCGCTGGGTTCGTTGCTTGTCGCCGTTTTTTTTGTAACCGTTTTCCTTATTGCCCAGCAGCAACTCAATGGCGCGCTCGCCGTCTCCGGCAACTTCGACGCTGTGTCCTTCGGCTTCGAGATTGAAACGCAGACCTTGAGCGATGTGCGCTTCGTCCTCGACGATCAGAACGCGGCTCATGCCCGATTCTCCCGAACCGCGCTTTCCGCGCGGCTTTCCCGGGCTTTATTCTTCCGGGAAATGTTGCGCGGCAGTTCGACCACGACCGTCGTGCCCTGGCCTTCTCCCAAGCTTTCGGCAAAGGCGCGGCCACCATGTTTCTTGGCGATGGCCCGCACAATGAACAAGCCCAAACCTGTGCCTTTGATGTGAGCCATGGAACGATTGGAAACGCGATAGAAGCGCTTGAAGACGCTCTTCAACTCAGCCGGCGGAATGCCGACTCCCTGGTCCTGAATTTTCACCCGCACGCGCTTCTCGTCGGGGGCTTCGATGCGGATGGAAACGTCGACCTGATCACCGGAATACTTGATCGCATTGTCCAGCACATTCGAGATGGCGGTGCGCAACTCCGCCGGATCGCCGATGACGATTGCTCCGTCGTGCGCGGCCGCGGGCTCGAAGCGCAATGCCTGGGACGGAAGATGATGACCAGTGCGGGCAACCTCGACGCAGTCGCGAACCAGTTCTGCGAAATCGATAGGAACGCGCTCGCGGCTGCTCTTTTTGTGTCCCGCGACTCCCGCTTTCAGCACCTGCTCGACCGTGCCGAGGAGACGATCGGTATCGTCGAGCATGCGGCGGTAAAACTCACGGCGCTGTGCTTCGTCGACATCGCGATGTTGAAGCGTCTGCAGGTAAAGACGAATCGAAGCGATCGGCGTCTTGAGTTCGTGCGTGACTGCGTTGATGAAGCTGTCGTGCTGTTCGTTACGGCGAATCTCGCGCAGCAGGAAAATCGTGTTGAGAACCAGGCCTGTCGTGATGGCGCCAAAGAAGATCACGCCCAGAAAAACTTTGATGCCTTCGCGCCAGTTGAGGATGATCCAGCCGAATCCGACGGCGACCGCCACGCCGGCGAGGCCGACGCCTAGAACGAGGAAGGTGATCGTCGCTTTGCGCCGGCTGGTGATGCGCATGGAACGATTCTACCGCGAAGATGCGGAAGAAAGGGTGAGATGGAAGGATCAGCGACGCTTAATGAAGACAGCAGATTCCTCGTCGCTACGCGCCTCGGAATGACAAGATGGTTTTGTCGATGATTAGACCGAAGCTAATTCCGGTGTTGGAGCTGCGGCGTTTGCTTCTTGCTTCTGGTCCAACTCTGAGAGCTTTACGCGATACACGTGGCGGGCAAGGCCCAATTTCTTGAGCGTCCAGATGCCGTACCAGTTCATGTCTATTTCGTACCATCGCAAACCGTGCCGGGCGGAAACCGGATGCGCGTGATGGTTGTTGTGCCAGCCCTCGCCAAAGGTCAGAATTGCCACCCACCAACTGTTGGTTGAAAGATCTTTGGTGATGAAGCGCCGCTTGCCCCAGCTATGGGTCGCCGAGTTTACCAGCCATGTGGTATGCAGGCCCACGACCGTGCGCATGAACACGCCCCAAAGCAAGAACGGCAAGCCGCCAATCGCCAGCAGAATCAGGCCCAGGACAATCATGGGAACGTAGTGATACTTGGTGATCCAGACATGAAATTTGTCCTTAGCCAGATCAGGTACATAACGCGCCAGCGTGGTTGTGTCGTGGTGCATGGATTTGCCAGTCAAAATCCAGCCCATGTGCGCCCACCATTTGCCGTCGATCGGGGAGTGCGGATCGCCCTCGTGATCAGAATATTGATGATGAATGCGATGCGTAGCTACCCAGAAGATTGGTCCGCCTTCGAGCGCCAGGGTTGCGCACGTGGTGAGGAAATACTCCACCCACTTCGGAGTTCGGTAGCCGCGATGCGTCAGCAGCCGGTGGTAGCCCATTCCGATTCCCAAGCTTCCCGAAACCCACCACAGAAACATCGATACGAAAAGAGCCTTCCAGGTGAAAAAGAAGAGTGCGGCAATCGCACCAACATGAAATAAGCCCATGAAGGTTGCGGTTACCCAGTTGATTTCGTTATCGGCGGCTGGCTCACGATGTAACGCTTCGAGTTCCATTGAAGGGGTCCCTGTACTTGTTGTGGGTGCTATAGAGCTAACTTAACAGGGAGCGGCGGCGCCGAGTGTAATAGTTGTGTAATAAGCAGGCGGGATTGCATTACGGAAGTACTGGCAAGTAACTTCCATCGGGAAAGAAGACATCGGAAAAGCGACCGCAGGTCATGCTGATACGCCTTTCACTTCGACTCCAGCCCACTTTTCGAGGAGCGTCAGCGTGGCGGCGTAGTCGAGGTCGCCTTGTCCGTCTTCGGCGGCGACGTCGTAGATTTCT
>Ga0228598_1000080_pt1 | contig 14893 bp, 16 predicted proteins | sample CZU4metagenome_FD_182726 | JGI IMG/M metagenome (GOLD analysis project Ga0228598, IMG submission 182726) | Spruce rhizosphere microbial communities from Bohemian Forest, Czech Republic - CZU4 | ecosystem: Host-associated > Plants > Roots > Rhizosphere | place: Czech Republic: South Bohemian... | reverse complement strand
GGCTGAGAAACTTGAGAGCAACAACAAGACCGCAGCCGCATTTCTTGAAAATTTAACTGATGTCGCCGTAAGAGAGACCAAGAAGAATGGCGTGTTTGTCATCCCCGGACTGGGCCGTCTGGTGAAGGCGCATCGCAAGGCTCGCATGGGACGCAACCCGCAGACCGGCGAACCCATCCAGATCAAGGCAAAGACCGTGGTAAAGTTCCGCGTCGCGAAAGCTACCAAGGACGCGATCGCACCTCCCGCAAAAAAGTAGTTGTCGGGTTGGCTTGATAACCAAGGCCGGCTGAAAAGTCGGCCTTTTGTATTGATGCGGGCTATTGTTCCGTAACTATCTGAGAGGGAATCACCCAACTGCCCGTTCGCGCGTCGCGCATGGATATCCAAGCCCGTGTTCTTCTAGTCTCCGCCGGGAGCGTCGTTGCTGACGTATTGTTCGAGGGAGCCGACTTCACGATTCAAGTCCTCGATGCGCCATTCCAGAACATTGCGAATGGAGAGCATCCCCAAGAGCTTGCCGTTGTTATCGATCACGGGGAGATGGCGAAAATGACGTTCAACCATCGTGATCAAAGCTTCTCCCGGACTCGTCTGCGAAGTGGCCAGTTCCACCGGCGTGGTCATGAGCTCACGAACTGGCGTCTGGGCGGGGTCGCGCCCGCTCAATGAAAACTTGCGCAACACGTCACGTTCGGTGAAGATGCCGGCCACGCGCCGCTCGCGGTCAATAATCGCGACCGCGCCGACGTGAAAATCGAGCATCTTCTTGATGGCTTCCGCCACGCTGGCTTCTACCGGAACCGCTGCTGCTTCGGGATCGCATAGATCAAGCACCTTCATACTCGCCTCCCGGGGAGTACCCGCGCTGCCCCTTTTCCGAGTTCAGGGGAAAAACGATTCGGGCATTATGACCTATGCGGAGCCGGTGTCAAGTGGATTAATTAACAGTTTTTTCGATGCGGACTATTTGGTTTCGTTTCGGAACACCTTGCCGTCTTTCATAACGAATTGGACGTTTTGCAGGACCTTGATATCGCTGAGAGGATCGCCGCTTAGCGCGACGATATCCGCGTAGGCCCCGCTCGCGATCACGCCAATCTGCCCTTGCATGTCGAGCATCTCAGCGGCGCGTGAGGTGGCACTTTTAATCGCATCCATGGGAGACATGCCGAGCTCGACCATGTGGGGAAACTCTTGCGCGATGGGCTCGCTCCATGGAATGCCTCCGATGTCGGTGCCGAACACAATCTTTACGCCCGCGTGCAGCGCTTTGGGAAACGATACTTCATGCACCGCCACGCGCTTTCGATCACGCTGGCCTTCGGGAGTATCTGCCGGAGCCCAATCGTGGTAGTACGCTCAGAGTTGGACAGTACCAGGTTCCCTGCTTGAGCATCTGCGCGATGGCAGCGTCATCCAGGTCGAGACCGTGTTCGATCGAGTCGCAGCCTCCGTCGAGCCCACGATGCAATCCGATTCCGCCGTAAGCATGGCAGGCAACTTTTTTTCCCCAGCCGTGGGTTTCATCGACGACGGCTTTCAGTTCTTCGACCGTCAGCGTCGGTTGCGAAACCAGTTCGCCGTTCTTTCCCACCCAGGAGCGATGCGTCATGTAAACCTTGATCCAGTCAGCGCCATGGGACAATTGCTCGCGAGCGGCTTTGCGTGCTTCAACCGGGCCGTCGATGAGCTGTGCACCCGTGGGCATATCTAGTTCGGGCGCATAGCCCTCGAGCGGGTAGCCGCCAGTAGTGGAAATTGCGCGAGTCGAGACGAAGAGCCGAGGCCCGGGAATGTATCCACCCTCGATGGCTTCTTTGATGCCGATATCGCCGTAGCCCGCGCCTTCGGTCTCCAGGTCGCGCAGCGTAGTGAAACCCTGCTCCAGCGCACGCCGCACTGAGACCGTTGCCCGCGCTGCGCGAAGGGCCAACGGATATTTCAGAATGTTTACGTCGTATCCGCCCTGCGCGGGTTCTTCGCCTTGCAGGAAAATGTGGGTGTGGGAATCGATCAGTCCGGGCAGCACCGTCGCGTGGGATAGATCGATCAAATCCGCGCCGTCGGGAACCTTCGCGGTAGCCGCGTCGGAGACGCTTTCGATGCGGTTGCCGCGGATTATGATGACTTGATTGTGGCGGGGGGAATCGGACTTGCCGTCAATGAGCACGCCGGCACGGATCACCGTGAAGGGATGCAAGACCGGGCTGGTGTTGTTTTCCTGAGCGCTGCAACAAATCACAATCGCAAGAAAGAAGACCCAGCAACAGTTTTTCATTTCCCGTGCTCCTCGAGTCAAGATCAAAGGCAGTGCAATGTCCAGCGCATTCTACGCCTGAGAAGCACCGATCACAGCGTCGGCTTCAATCTCAATCAGCATCTCCGGAGAAATCAGCGCGCTTACCTGGATCATCGATGTCGCAGGGCGAATGTCGCGGAAGAACTCACCATGCGCTTTGCCGATCTTCTCCCAATCGGCGATGTTGATCACGTACATGCGGGTGCGCACTACATCTTTCAATGTAGCTCCGGCCTTCTTTAAAGCGGATTCGATGTTTTTCAGGACTTGCACGGTCTGGGCATAGGGATCGCCCAGCCCGACCACTTTGCCGTCAGCGCCCGTAGCGGTGGTCCCGGCCACGTGGACGTAAGAACCAACCTTGACCGCACGAGAGTAACCGACAATCGGTTCCCAGGGTGTGCCGCTGGAAATGTTTCGTCGTTCCATAAATGCGAAAACCCCTCCTGCCGGTGATTGTAACTTGAGGCCAGCGTAGACGATCAGCAGTCACGCTTCACGGCTGCCAATCATTGCCAAGAAACCTTTTGCAGCAATTGCGCACCATAAGAAAAGTAGATAGCTGTGACTTACAAAAGTCACTTGCGTTCTTGGCGTGATCGGGATAAAACATCACGCAACAGATAGGAACTCCGCATTGGAGGCGGAGTTCGGGGGCCCTAAACGATGATTCCGGAATCGCATCCGCTGCAGCAGCTGTTTATTGAGCTGATTGGCCGGCACTACGCCGAGGAGATTGGGATTCGCGACCCTCAGATCGTGAACTACGTCGCGCATCTCATGGCCGAGTTCTGCGAAGTCGAGCAGTTGTTCAAAATACGCAGCGCTGCTGACCAGCCAATTACCGATGTGGGCGAGATGCTGATCGAATCCAATCCTGTCTATGGTCCCGCGCCTTCTTTCGATCGCGAGCGCCAGGTTCGCAAGCATATCGGAGATTACACGCTCTTCTTTACGGGCATGTTTCCGGAGAGCATCAATCACTTCCGCCTGCGCCGCCACCGGACGGAGAACTTCGTGGACTGGATAAAAGCCGGCAAGGAGAGCTATTACATCGTCTCCAAGTTCGAGCATTTCGAGTACACGAAAGTCGCGCCGCTGTTCGCCAGCCTGTCCAGCCATTTCGAGCAGTGCGTTTACGGACTCAATCAGGTGAAGAATGACCTGCAGGAAATGCAGCACCCGATTGTTCGGCGTACGAACGAACTTCTGATGTAAGAACTTTTATTACCGCCGTAGTCTTGTTATTACCGCTCCATGTGCCATCCGATACCCCCCCAGTTTGTCATTCCGAGAAGCGAAGCGACGAGGAATCTGGTCTCGTCGGTATAGGCAGAAACCTGGATTAATTATTCGATTGGTGCGTTAGCGGTCTTCTGTTCGAGTCGATAAAAGCTGAGTGCCGCATCCCCTTGCTGCAGCTTTCTGTATCGACGCAACGACTCGAACGCTTTTCCGGAATCAAATTTTTTCTGATGTTCGACGATGACGATACTCTCGGGCTTCAGCAGCCGTGATTTCGAGAGTGTCTCCAACGTCTGCCGGTAGGCCTCTACCATGTCGTAAGGAGGATCAAGGAAAATAAAATCTACGACCACGCCACTCGATTCCAGAGCACGCAGGGCGCGAATCGACTTTTGGTTCAGGATCTGAAAACCTGCTTTGATCCCGAGCGAGGCCAGGTTTTGCTTTATCAGCTCTGCCGCGTGTGCCGACGACTCCACGAACTGAACCATGCTGGCGCCGCGGCTCAGTGCCTCGATGCCCACGGCTCCAGTTCCGGCGAAGAGATCAAGCCAGACCGTTCCTTCGAGGGCCGCCGGGTTTCCCGCCGTGAGCACATTGAACAACGTCTCTCGCACGCGATCAGCGGTGGGACGAATCTCCAAGCCAGGCAGCGACCTTAGTGGTCGACTCCGATATTTTCCTGCAATTACTCTCATACATGATCAGACGCGATTGTCCTAGTCCCCGAACAAAAACCTGCCAGCTCTTGCTTAGCTGGACAAGACGGGGGCGGCTGTCCCCACGCAACCAACTTCAGCCTCAGCCCTTTCGATTGTGGAGGCCGCATCTTCAGGCCACGCGGCAGCGTCTAAACTATATAGAATAGGAGTGAGCGAGGGTTGCGAGTTTTCAAATGAGAAATTGGTCCATCCCGGCCGGTCGGATATTCGGAGTCGAGCTTCGCATTCATCTGACCTTCTTTTTTCTGTTGATATTCGTGTGGCTGACCGAGTCGACAACACATGGTGCCGCTAACGCTGGTCGCGGTCTGGCTCTGGTGGGGATTATTTTCGGCAGCGTCGTACTGCACGAACTGGGACATGCGCTGGTCAGCATGCGCGCCGGAATCCCTGCCAAGGCAATTATTCTATTGCCCATCGGTGGCGTAACCCTGCTCGACGAAACCCAGCGCCCCCTCGAACCGGGCATCCTGACGTGGAAGCGGGACATCCGCATCGCTCTCGCCGGTCCCTTGGTCAATATCGCCATCGCTGTGATCGCGGGCAGCGCGTTGCTGGCCGTAGCTCCCCAGATTCACCTCTGGGCGAAGCCCTATGTTTACTCGGGTAACCTGCCGCGCAGTCTGGTCTGGGCGAACCTGGGACTGGCGCTATTCAATTTGCTGCCTGCCTATCCGATGGATGGAGGTCGAGTGCTGCGAGCCTGGTTCAGCCGCACTATGGATCCGGTACGGGCCACGCGTCGCGCGGTTTCGATCGGCCAGGCCTTCGCGACTCTGTTCATGCTGGTGGGCATGTTGTGGAATATCTGGCTCACCATGATTGGGTTTTTCCTCTTCATCGCGGCACAACTCGAGGAGCGCTCGGCAGTATTTCAGTCCGTGCTCGAGACCGTGCGCCTGGAAGACATCATGCTCACCGATTTCGCCACGCTCTCTCCAGCCGATACTCTGGAGGACGCACTGGACAAAGCCGTTCACTCGCTGCAGGATGATTTCCCCGTCATTCGAGGTAGCGATATGGTCGGCGTGATCTCGAGGCAGAAGATTCTGGCGGCGTTGCGGGCCGAGGGAAACGGATATGTGCAGGCGGTGATGAACCGTATCTTCGAAGTGGCACAGAAGAAGGAATCGCTAGCCTCGGCCTTCCGCAAATTGACTGCGCGAAATCTCAGCATTATCCCCGTTGTCGAGGACGAACGCCTGATTGGCATTGTCACCCTGCAGAACCTGATGCACTCGATGGCGTTGCTGGCGGAGAGCCGGAAGTTACGCAAAGCTGCGCTCAACTCGTAAGGTTGGCCACGGATTTTGCGGATTTCCACGGATCAAAATACTTCGCTAGCGATCTCTGCACATCCGTGATTTCGTTCCCTCTGTAAGCTAGAACTTGAACACAATCCCGATCGAAGGCTCGGACATATAGCCTTTTCTTCCGGTGGCCAAACTTACGGAGCTTCCGGAAACCGCCGTCACATTAAAATCAGGGGCATTGTAGACAAGCCCGCGATATTGCATCCGGAGAGCGAATCTCCAAGGCAGCCGATAATCCACTCCGCCACCGAAGATGTACGTAACTCCGGTCTCGTTGGTCGTATTGAGCGGGGTCAGGACACGATTGGGAACGTCGACGATAAAATCGGGAAGAATCAGCCATGTGGTTTTGGGCGCGAACCTGAGCGCTCCGGCACCCGCCAGCACGAAGGTCTGGAATTTGCCCTTTTCATACACGTTGTAAGCAAAGGTGCCGCTGAGTTCCCGGATCGAGTCCAAGGTGTGGAAGTCGACGTTGCTTTGGTAGATTTGAGAATTTTTACCCGAACCGAAGTTGAACGCCATCGAGATTTTGGGCCTGAACTTGAAGCGGAAGGTGCCGAAAAAGTTCGAGCCGATGGTTGCGCTTTGTTGAATGCCATTTCCACTGGTTGACTTGGTGATAACCGGACCGCCGTTGATGCTGGCGTCGAAACGACCGTCATCTTGGCTGAGCGCCAGCGAGGTAAATAGAAATAATGCCGCAACCACAATCCATGATCTTCTAAGCATTCGGCTTCCTCTCGAATTATTGTTCCTGCTGCCCGCACCAATCCAAATGGGGCAGTCTGACCCGCCCGTTTCGTCGACGCTCTGGCTGAATCTGTAATTGTATCGTGAAGAAACCGTTTGTCTGGTTCCCGTCCGGCAGCCCGGCCCTGCTGCGGCGCCGATAATTTCGTCATCTGTCGCGAAATCGTGAGTCGAACCGCCTTGACATTATCGTTATTCCTTACTATCATGTAAGTACTACAAAATGGCAACCGCGACTGTCACCTCGAAAGGACAAATCACAATTCCCGCTCAGGTACGCAATGCCCTGGGATTGGAGGCGGGAGATCGTGTGGAATTCGTGGAGCAGGGCAAGGGGCTGTTTGCGATCGTGGCGGCCACTCGCTCAGTGCAGGAACTGAAAGGGCGGTTTCAAGGCAAACGAAGCAAGCCGGTATCGATTGAAGAGATGAACGCTGCCATTGCGAAGCGGGCAGCCGGACTCCGATGATCGCCAGGGCGACGATCGGCCTCGACACCAATGTTATTGTCCGTTATCTTACTCACGACGACCTCAGCCAAACAGCGCCGGCGGTGAGATTGATCGACTCGCTCTCGTCGGATTCACCGGGTTTCCTTTCCCTGATCGTCATTGCTGAACTGGTTTGGGTATTGGAGGTTTCCTACCGGTTTAAAAAGAACGAAATTGAACACGTCTTGGAGACCTTACTGCGAAGTAAGGAATTAGTAGTCGAGCGAGCGGAAATCGTATTGCAGGCCTTGCGCAAGTTCAGCGCCAGTCAGGCCGACTTTGCAGATTGCCTGATTGAGCGCAGCGGCCACGCGGCGGAATGCCTGTACACTGTGACCTTCGACCGTAACGCTGCTAAGGGCGCGGGCATGAAACTCCTTCACTGATTTCGGTGCTTAGCCCGCTCTCAGGGGGCACATACGGCAGGGATACAAACTCCGCACGACACCGATCATAGGTCCTCCTGAAAATCCCCTTCTGCGCCGAACCATTTCTCAACTGCAACCAAGTCCGTTGTCTTTTGGTAATTTGGCAAGCTCTCGACAAACACCTTTCCATAGGCCTTCTTTAAGATCCGGTTGTCCAGCAATACGAGCAGGCCACGATCATGAAGCGAGCGGATAAGCCGTCCGAAGCCTTGCTTCAGCGTGATGACTGCCGCGGGTACCTGATACTGAAAGAAAGCGTTGCCGCCTTCAGCGTCGATGGACTTCACCCGTGCGGCTACGACTGGGTCGCTGGGCACCGCGAACGGCAGGCGATCGATGATCACACAACTAAGTTGTTCTCCCTGCACGTCGACGCCTTGCCAGAAAGATGAAGTCGCGAAAAGGACGGCGTGCGGAGTCAGGCGGAATTCTTCCAGCAACGCGCTTTTCGGCGCGTCGCCTTGCAATAGCATGGGAAAATCTAGCTCACCCAGCAGTCGCTGGTAAACATCGTTCATCTGCGCGTAGCTGGTGAACAAGACGAAGGCCCGGCCGCGGGTGATCTCGAGCAAACGCCGGATGCGATCTGCCGCCTTCGCCGCGAACTGCGGCGTGCGCGGATCGGGCAAGTCGGGCGGCACGTAGAGCAGTGCCTGATTTTCGTAGTCGAAATGCGAGGGCAGAACCGATTCTCTTGCATGCTCAAGCCCGAGCCGGCGGCGCATGTACTCGAAACCGCCTCCCACGGCGAGCGTGGCCGAAGTCAGCACGGCGCACTCCAGTTTGTCGAACAGGTATGTTTTCAGGATTGGCGCCACGTCGATCGGAGTGGCTTGTAGATACACGTTCAGTTTGTCGCGCCCGCCGCGGCGCCGCTCGATCCAGAAGACGGTATTATGGTCTTCCGACTCCATCAGGAAACCGAACTGGACCTGCAACTCCTGAGCACGACGGGCATAGTTGAACACTTCCTCCGGCTTGGACGGCAGGTTTTCGAGTTCCGAGTTCAACCGAGTAAACGACTGTTGCAAGGCCATGAACTCTTCGCCGTTTTCCTCCAGAAAATCGCGGCGGTTCTCAAAAGAAAACCGTCCTTCGCCTTGGGGCAACAAGGCGAAGAAAAACATGGAGCGCTCGCGCAGACTCTTCACCGCGCTCGAAATTGCGACCGAAAGCATGTGGTTGCGGTGCAGTGACGCTTCCACATCCCGGCACAGTTCTTCGACCCGTCCATTGCTGACGGAGACGCCGAAGTAGCTTCCGGCGACATCTTCCAGTTCGTGGGCCTCGTCGAAAATTACTGCGCCAACCTCCGGCAAAATGCCGGCATCGGGTGCGTACTCGGATTGCTGCTTGATCGAGAGATCGGCAAAGAACAAATGATGGTTGACGATAATGATGTCACTTTCCATCGCCCGGCGGTGCATCTCGGTGATGAAGCATTTGTCCCACGAGCTGCATTTCTGTCCGATGCAAGCGTCGGAGCGAGCGTCGATCTTGTGCCAGAGTGCGCTGGCCTCGGGCAGTTCCGCGAGTTCGGCGCGGTCCCCGGTCTGCGTGGTCCTTTCCCAGGCGGCGATGGCGCGATAGTGCTCAATCTCTTCCAGACCACTCAACACAGGCTGGTCGGTAAGGTCATAAAGTTTCTTGCGGCACAGGTAGTTGTTGCGACCTTTCATGTAACACACGTTCAGCCGCCCCCCGCCGTCGGGAAACAACGCCTGTTCAAGAAAAGGAATATCCTTGTAAAAGAGTTGCTCCTGCAAATTCTTAGTGCCGGTCGAAATAATTACGCGCTTGCCGGAACGAATTACGGGGACGAGATACGCCAGAGTCTTCCCGGTTCCGGTACCGGCCTCAATGATGAGATGACGTTTTTCTTCGAGGGCCTGCTCCACGGATTGGGCCATCTGAAGCTGTCCGCGGCGAAATTCATACGCGGGATGGGTGCGCGAGAGCACGCCGCCGGGGGCGAAGAATTGGTAGAGCGAGACGTCGTGTTTCTTGCCGGCGGAGACGGCGGGAGATGCGGGCTGAGAGGTTGGAGCCACGGAGTCTCTATAATAAGCCACTGGACCGCAGAGGGCGGAGAAGTTGCAAGCAACGTTTCTACAGCCTCCTACACAATTTGTGTAAATCTTGACTCGAATTAATTCCAACTCGATGAGCGCTCCGGCTACGACCGGCGTCCCGACCATTGCTATCGTTGGCCGCCCCAACGTTGGGAAATCGACGCTGTTCAATCGTATCGTTGGCTCGCGGCGCGCCATTGTCGGCGACGAACCTGGGATCACGCGCGACCGGCTCTACGGCGAAGCTCACTTTCGCGGACACCGCCTGCGCATTGTGGACACTGGTGGAATCGAGCCTGACGAAAAGGATTTGATCCCCGCGGAAATCTTTCGCCAGGCCAAAGTCGCTTTAGCCGAGGCTGACGCGATCATCCTGGTTGTGGACGGACGCAGCGAACTCACTGCCCCCGATCTCGACGTCGCTCGGCTGCTGCTACGCGGCGGCAAACCACTGTTCTTGGCCGTAAACAAGATTGACAGCGTAAAACAACAGTCGCTCACAGATGAATTCCGTCGGCTGGGGATCAGAAAGATATTTCCCGTTTCCGCGGAGCATGGCCGCGGAGTGGACGATGTTCTCGAAGCGGTCTTTGAAGCTCTAAAGCTCGAAACAGCGAGTGTTGAAACCGCCGAACCGGAAATCGTCGGAACTGGCGAGGAGACGGAGGATGCTCCTGAGACTGAAATCGCCCCCGAGTCGAAGGAAGTCAAAGTCGCGATTATCGGACACCCTAACGTCGGCAAATCGACGTTGCTGAACCGGCTCACCGGGACGTCTCGCGCGATCGTCTCGCCGATTCCGGGAACGACCCGTGACGCAGTCGATGAAGTGGTCGAAATCAATGGCAAGGATTTCCGCTTTATCGATACGGCCGGAATCCGGCGCAAGGGCAAAACGCATTTGATGGCGGAAAAACTTTCCGTCGTGATGGCGCGCAAGCATCTCGATGCCGCCGACATTGCCCTGCTGGTCATTGATGCCACAGAGGGCGTGAGTGCGCTCGATGCGACGATCGCGGGCTATGCCCACGAGAGCGGCCGATCCGTGATCGTCATCGTGAACAAATGGGACCTGGTTACAACTGGTCAGAAGAAGGCTGGCCGAGAGACGAAAGCGACGCGCATTCGCGAGAGTCAGACCCCGACCGATCGCGAGGCATACGAAGAAAGAGTCCGTTACGACCTCAAGTTCTTAAGCTACGCGCCCGTGCTCTTCGTCTCCGCCGCCACCGGGAAAGGTGTGGAGAAGATCTTTCCTACGTTGGTAGAAGTCGCAGCCGAACGACGGAAGCGCATTCCGACAGCCGAGATGAACCGATTCCTCAAATACATTGATTTCGAGCGTGCGTCAGTACCTGCACGTCAGCAGGTGAAAATCTATTACATGACCCAAGCGGGCGTATCTCCGCCAACGTTTGTGCTTTTCACAAATCGAAAAGTGAAGCTGCACTTTTCTTACCAGCGCTTTCTGGAGAATCAGCTTCGAAAGGCTTTCGGATTCGTGGGCTCGCCGATTTGGATCAAGAACCGCGCGCGAGACTAGCCTCTCTTAAGGCTGGCTTCGAATCCATATTCATGATCGTGGCCAGCATGGTTGCAATCAGTTTCTCCTTGCCCGCTCGGATTGCAAAAGCATCGGCCGTGCACACCGCAAGTCGCTTGCCAGCGCGTTTCACAAACGCACGCGCGACGAATGATTCTCCGACTGCCGGCGAGAGAAAGTTCGCTTTGAATTCCACACTAAGAACGTCGCCTGCTTCCGGGGCAACGCTCAAAGCCGCATAACCACAGGCGGAATCCATAATGCTTGTGACCGCGCCTGCGTGCACGAATCCGTTTTGCTGAGTCAATTTGGTGCTGAAAGGGAATCGAATCTCGACGGTGCCGCGGCCAACCGAAACCATCTCGGCTCCGATCGTGGACATGAAACTCTGCCGCCCAAAATTGTCTCGCACTTTTTTCTCAAACGCTTCCACGTTTTCCTCACGATATGCCGCTTACATCCTGCCATGGAAGCCTACCACTGGTCACTGCGCCTTTGTCAGCAATCCCGCACGGTCCACACCCGCTTCCCGCGCTATGTCAATGACGTCAGCCACGTATTCGAAATCGACATCATCGTCGCCGCGCACGAACGCTATTCGCTCGGCGCGAATCTTGAAAATGTCGTGCAGACGAGTTTGTAGATCGTCCCATTTCACTTCTTCCTGATTGATTTTGAGCGCGGGGGCCTGGCCCTGCGTGCTCCAGACCACCTGAATCACAATCGTTCTGTCGATGGGGACGGGCTGACTTTTGTCGTCCTGCGCGGGTTGAGGAATCTGCGCGTCGAGACCCTTTGTCTTCGACATCGACACGACCACCATGAAGACAATAATCAGCACCAGCAACACATCGATCAACGGGGTAACGTTGATTTGTGGATTGGACGGACCACCGCCTGCCATTGAGAACGCCATTGAAATTTGCTCCTCTCAGGCACGCGTGTCTGAGAACATTTGGCACCTACTTTGGCAAGTAAGTTCCACCGGGAAAATCAGCCGCAGGCGCTTGCACACCTTTGTTCAGGCCGTGCATTATTAAAGGATCAAATCGTAGTGCTCAAAAAGCTTCCCTGAGCAAAAATGCATACTCGACTGCACTTAGTTTCCGCGCCGATCGCTTTCGGAGTGATTGCGCTCTTCGCCGCGGCAATTCCCGCGTGGGCACAAGGAAACTATGAAATTCAGGTTTACGGCTCGGATCTGGTTGCGCGCGATCACACGATGGTCGAGCTGCATTCGAACTTCACGTTTGAAGGGACGAAGACGACGATGGATGGCGTCTTGCCCACGAACCACGCTGAGCACGAAACGGTCGAAATCACGCAGGGCATCACCGACTGGTTCGAAACCGGCTTTTATATTTTCACCAGCATTCAGTCCGATGGCGGCTGGCGGTGGGTGGGCGATCACATCCGGCCACGTTTCAGCGTTCCGGAATCGTGGCACTGGCCGGTGGGAGTAAGTTTGTCGAACGAAATCGGCTATCAGCGCGCCGCGTTTTCACGCGATACTTGGACTTGGGAAATCCGTCCAATTATCGACAAGAAAATCGGTCGTTGGTATCTGGCATTCAACCCCGCGCTCGACCGGTCGTTTCATGGCCCCAGCGTGCACCAGGGTTTTGTGTTCTCTCCTAATTTCAAATTCAGTTATGACTTCACAAGAAGAATCGCAGGCGGGCTGGAGTACTACGCTTCCTATGGACCGATCACGGATTTCAGTCCGCTCCACGATCAGCAACAGCAGTTCGTTCCTGCCATTGACCTCGATCTGGGGCCAGAGTGGGAGTTCAACTTTGGAGTCGGCATAGGCGCGACTGCTTCCACCGATCATCTGATTGTTAAGTGCATTATTGGTCGGCGTTTTTCTTGGACACGCGACCACAGCAAGCGTTGAACCGCCAACACAGGCGCTGGCGCCCGTGACTGCCGAGCGCAAGACTCAAGCCAGTGAGCGTTTCCCTAGCCAATCGGTTCCGGTGGCGACCACGGTGGCGTAACTGGCGGAGCCGTTGCTGGCGGCGGATGCAGGAGCCCATCCAGCGGCGGATAGCGCGACGCGAAGAAATAAATCGAATAGGCAGGAAAGAATACGATTGCCGGCACGGAGATCAACGACATCACGAACAATAGCACCGCGAGCACGACGCTGCCTACGACGACTGCGAGTGTAATTGTGTACAAGTTCCAGGTGAGACCGGCAGCCTTTCCAAGCACGACGGCGATGACGCCGAAGCCTCCAGCAGGAATCAGCAAAATGAGAATGACGATAAAAGTGACAATCCCCACAATTACCGCCGCTCCGAAAGCCATCACGATCTTCAGACCAATGTAGGCGGCGTAGCTTCCCTTTTCTGATTGCAGTCTGGGCAAAAGACGCCGCCATCCTTCAAACGCATTAATATTCTCCAAAGCCATTTCCGGGATTACGAAATCCTTGGTGAGAACGTGGATCAACAGAAAGAGTAATACGAAGATCGCCACGACGAAGAACAACAACATGCCGCCCAGTATGAGCGGAAGCAAATGCTGGCGTGGTTCCTTCAGCCAACCGGCGGCGAGGGCGAACGCCGCGGGAACTCCGATCAGCACGGTCATACCGACGGTCATAGCCAGAATGAAAAGGAGTTGCCATACGAAATAGCGCAGCCCGGCCCCGTTTCGACGGGACCAGTAGCGTCGGATTTCGCAACGCTTCGCGACCACGCTGTCAAACAAGATGAAGCGCATGACGCTGCTCACGTAGAGAAGTAATATCCAGAAGATCACGGCCAGCACGATCAGCAGGGCAATCAAGGAGGCGTACAGCATGAGATTGGGGTGAGGAAACGGAAAATGCTGCCCGCCAGTGGGACGCGTTGGGGATCGGAAGCTGCTGCCGTTGCATCCCCCGGAACTGAGTTCACCGGCAAGAAAACCCACGAACGCAAGCTTCACCCACTGCGCCACGCGGAATGGGCGCAGCAATTGCTCCTTGGTATGCTGGAGGGCGGGACCAACGGCATCGATCGCGGAAATCGGCAAGCAAGCACCTCACGCAGTTCGCAGGAACTGGCAGCAAGGTACCGCTAACCGGAAGTGGGGTCAAATGATATTTATAAGAACGATGACGCGTTGGCACCCATCATTCATTCTCTCGATTCGTAGATCCGTTTGATCTGTGAAAATCCGTGGCGGCTATTCGTAGCGTAGCGCTTCCACTGGGTCCAGCTTTGAAGCCCGCAGCGCCGGCACCAACCCGCTGATCACGCCTACCACCAGCAGCACCAGGGTTGAAAGCGTAACCGTCATTAATGAGATTTGCAGATGAATGTCAGCCTTGCCGGAAGTGTCTTCAAACAGCGGTCCCATCAACGGCAACGTGCCCACGGCCGCCGCGATGGCGTATGACAAAAGCACGCCGATCGCGCCGCCGAGCACCATGATCAGCAGCGTCTCGGCCAAAAACTGGATTTTGATGTGACGCTTCCTCGCGCCCAGGGCGCGCCGCAGGCCAATTTCACGGATGCGTTCATCGACGGAAACTAACATGATGTTCATGACTCCGACGCCCCCAATGCCAAGGGTCAAAGCTCCGATGAACGTCAGCAAAACTTGCAACCCGATGGTCAGCGCGTCGATGACTGGACGGAATTCATCACGCCCGAACATCTGAATCGCCTTCGGATCCGTCGGCGAGAACTGTTGTCGCGTTGCGACGGCCGCGAGCACCTGCGCCATAGCTTTCTTTTCGAACTGTGGCGCAATGGGCGCAAAGATCAGGACATCGGCCTTCCGCGTATTCCAGAGATCGCCCGCCGTTGAATAGGGGATCCAGACTGAGTCGTCGTCGCTGCTGAAGTAATTGCTGAGCTGAATTTTGCGGGCCATCACGCCGATCACGGTGAAACGCACGCCGCCGATCGTCACGGTTTCGCCGACTGCGGGACGCCCGCTGAACAATTGCTCGCGAACCCGTCCACCGAGAAAGGCGACCCGCCGCCGTTCCAGTTCGTCACTGGCGTTAATCCAGCGTCCCTGCGCTG
>Ga0228598_1000078_pt1 | contig 14931 bp, 15 predicted proteins | sample CZU4metagenome_FD_182726 | JGI IMG/M metagenome (GOLD analysis project Ga0228598, IMG submission 182726) | Spruce rhizosphere microbial communities from Bohemian Forest, Czech Republic - CZU4 | ecosystem: Host-associated > Plants > Roots > Rhizosphere | place: Czech Republic: South Bohemian... | reverse complement strand
CGAGTTCGTCAATCCAGATAAGTCTGACCTCCAGAGCACGGCACTTCTTGTTAATGCTTGTGGTCTTGAATCTCGGTGTCGCCTATGGAACGGCCTGATTGAGGACGCGCCCTTCGCGCCGGAATCGTTCGACGCAATCACCTCGATCTCTGTGATTGAGCACATTCGCGATGATGCAAATGCGATCAAAACAATCTGGGCACTGCTCAAACCCGGAGGCAGGTTATTATTATCGCTTCCGTGTGGTTCGGTAGCCGAGCAGGAATTCGTAAATCTCGATTTCTTCGGTTTACAGACCCCGGACGAAGAAGGCTTCTTTTTCCATCAGTACAGATACGATTACCCACTCTTGGAAGACAGAATCTACAGTGTTGTAGGTAGGCCCGTAAAGGTCGCCGTTTACGGGGAGAGAAGACCTGGTACGCTGCTGAGTTGGCTGCTCCAGAAGTGGGCGAGGCAGAGGTACCCGCTGTGGAAGGAGCCGTACGCAGTGGCTCGGGAATTCCAATATTACGAGTCAGTCTCAGATCTGCCCGGCGAAGGTGTAATAGCGATGGAGTTTGTGAAGAAGTGAAGTTGTTATTCGTCACCTGTGCGTTGCCATATCCACCGGTCACTGGTAGCGCCCTAATTGCGTCGCATCACATTGAACACTTGGCTGCACGCCACACCGTTGATTTAATTTCCTTTAAGGATAGGAAACACCCTGCCGAACTGGGAACGCTTCCTCAGTGGTGCAATAACATCGAGTTGATTGATCGCCCCTCACGGTGGCGCGTTGCCTTGCAAGCGATCATAGGTCTTGCTAAAGATCCGAATTTTGATGTTTCGTATTGGAAGTCAGTAGACATGGAGAAAGCGGTCCACCGTCGATTAGCCAACATGAATTACGATGTTGTTCTGTTCCAACTCGTGCAAGCGGCACAATTCCGGCCGAGTTGCTATCAGGGGTTGACGGTTTGGAGTTTTGAGGCGCCTATTGCCATGAAGATGCAGCGGGAACTGCCGGTGCAACGATGGCATTCCCGACTGTGGACTCGGCAGATCATTAAGCGCCTAGAGCGATATGAAAGTGACCAGGCGCCGTACTTCGATTGCATTACTTGTTTGAACGCGGAAGAATACCCGGATTACAGGGCGAAACTGAATGGGCAGAGAGTGGACTGCGTTCCCTACGGCATTGACGTCGATTCCTTTTGCCCGTCGGACGAGGTCCCTCGCCGGGAAGGAATGATTGTAATTACGGGCACTATGTTTCACAGACCAAACGTTGATGCGGTCGACCACTTCTGTAGGCATATTTTTCCTCTGATCTGCAAGCAAGTGCCGTCTGCGGTCTTGTGGATAGTTGGGGCTAAGCCTGTACGGTCCGTCAGAAAGTGGAAGAACAATCCCCGAATTCGGGTAACCGGTTCGGTGCCAGATATTCGTGTTTACCTTCAGCAGGCGGTGGTGAGCGTCTGTCCCCTTCGGGCGCGAGTAGGGACGCTGACTAAGGTTTTGGAGGCCCTCGCTTGCGGCACACCAGTGGTGAGCACCAGTGCCGGGAACTGCGGGATCGGAGCCACTTCTGGCACTCATCTCTATGTAGCCGATGAACCGGCAGAATTCGCCAACAGAGTCGTGGCGCTGCTAGAGGGGGACCGCTGGTCCGAATTGTCTCGGAATGGCCGAAAGTTTGTCGTAGAAAACTTCACATGGGATAAAAGTGGTACCAAGCTCGAGCAAATACTGGGAGAGCTGGTCGCCTCAAGAAAACGTGACCTAGATTTCGAAGGATCGTGTCAGCGCCTCTGATGCATGATGACTAAACTGCGCCCCGGATGCGTCATCGGGTTTTGCCTCAAAAAATCGAGAGCCGGAACCCCACTGCATTCCGGGTCGATGACTTGGATCTCGTCGGGCGAACGCAACTCAAACCATAGAAGCTTGAAACTTTAAGTCGGATGCCAGTTCAGAGAGACTCGAGCAAAAACGTCCATCCCATACCCTGGGCCAAGCCCAGCTTTTGGGGCAATGAACAGCGATACGTGTCAGAGGCACTAACTTCCAGTTGGATATCTGGGGGTCCGTTTGTCGAGCGCTTTGAGAATGAGTTTGCCAAATACATAGGGGCCCGCTATGCGATGACTGCTTCCAATGGCACCACGGCATTGCATATGGCCCTTCTCTCCTTGTCCATCGGCCCGGGGGACGAGGTTATCCTTCCTGGCTTTGCCTTTATGGCAGCCGCGAACGTGGCGCTCCATCTGAAAGCCGAACCAGTCTTTGCTGAGGTGGATCCAGCGACTTGGTGTATGACTGCAGACAGCGTGGAGAGGTGCCTTTCGCCGCGGACTAAAGTAATCGTCCCCATACATACGTACGGTAATGTCTGCGGCATGGATGAGATCGTCGCTTTGGCGAAGGACAGGTCAGTCGCAGTCGTGGAGGATGCGGCAGAGGCTTTCGGCTCCCACTACAAGAGCCGACATGCGGGCAGTATGGGTCATCTTGGCACGTTTAGTTTCCATGCAACCAAGACCATAACCACTGGTGAAGGTGGGATGGTGATGACCAATAGCGCGGATCTCCGTGACAGACTGTATCTATTCCGCAATCACGGAATGCTTCGCACACGGTACTGGCACGATGTTCCCGGCCATAATTTCCGGCTCACGAACATGCAGGCAGCTATAGGGTGCGCACAACTGGAAAGAATTGATCAGATTGTCGCCGAGCGGCAACGGATCTACACCTCCTATCGGTCATGTCTGCGGAATATCCCTGGCATCGTACCGCAATCCTTCGCGGCAGACGTGGAGCCTGTAGTTTGGGCTGTCGCAGTGAAACTAGACCCGCGGGCGTATCCCCAAGGCAGAGACGAGGTCATGCGTCAGTTACAAGAGGACCAAATCGAGACACGCAACGGATTCTACGCAGCCAGCATGCTTCAGCACCTGTATGCCTGCCCTCGCCTTGAAATCTGTGAGGACCTCGCGCAACAGGTGCTAAGTCTACCTACCTACTGCGGCATCGAAGATAGCGAGATCGAGTTTATTTGTTCCAGGTTAGGGAGCCTGCGCAAATAGTTGATACGGACTGATTCACAAGTCCTTGAATGTCGGCGACTCACCGCAGAGTGGAAAGAGCCGTTGTTGGCATTTCTCAGTGCTCTTGAAGAGGCGAACGAAACCGAATTCTTTCACCCCCATCCATTTGATCATGAAGCCGTCGAACAGATCATCCGCCAAGCCCGCCGCGATCTCTACTATGTTCTGACTGACGCGGGCGAGGTTCTTGGGTACGGGATGCTGCGAGGGTGGGACGAAGGATTCGCGATTCCGAGTCTGGGTATCGCCATCCACCCCAAGGCGAGGGGCGGCGGGCTGGGTAAACTTCTCATGTGTTTCCTGCAAGGCGCTGCACGTTGGAGCGGGTGTAAGGCAATTAGACTAAGAGTTAAGAGAGACAACATGAGGGCATTGAAACTCTATCAGGACATGGGATACGTCTTTCAGTCTGAGGAAGACCAATACCTTGTCGGATTTCTGGATCTTGATCAGGGGTCAAGCCACTAGTGCGACGGAGTGTTCGTCGACGAGGCTCTAATAGTGGGAGGACCAAAGTTTGCTCATAGCGACGGAATTGTGCAATACGAGGAGCGCGAGTGCGGACTAGAACGACTTGCCGAGTCTGTGAAGGAGCGCTTGAGGCTGTGCTCTCCCTGGGTGAACAATACGTATCGGGCTTTGTCTCTCCCGGAGAGCCGGACGGACCTAAGGCGCCGCTGGAACTGGTGCTCTGCCAGCAGTGCTGCTTACTGCAATTGCGGCACACTGTTCCGGGCGAAATGATGTATCAAGAGTATTGGTATCGCTCAGGAACAAACCAGACGATGCGAGATGCCCTAGCGGACATTTCAGGTGCAGTCACGAAACTGGTCCAGCTCAAGACAGGAGATGCTGTATTGGACATTGGCTGCAACGACGGCACACTGTTGGGCTCGTACACCGTGCCGGGGATCTACAAGATTGGCTTCGATCCCGCCCAAAATCTGGCGGCCTTTTCGCGACAGGCGGCGGACAAAGTCGTCGTCGGATTCTTTGACGCCGACCGTTTTTTGGCTGAGCCCGAGCTAAAGAGCTGTCATCCCAAGGTGGTCACTTCCATCGCAATGTTCTACGACCTGGAAGATCCGAAGAAATTCGTGATGGATATTCAACGAGTGATGCACCCGACCGGTGTGTGGATCGTACAGATGAGTTATCTCCCGCTCATGCTCAAGCAGAATGATTTCGGGAACATCTGCCACGAGCACCTGGAATATTACTCCCTGAAGTCTCTGGAATACCTGCTCGGGCTTTGTGATTTCTCGGTCGTGGATGCGCAATTGAACGACGTCAACGGCGGCAGCATTCGTGCTTTCATTCGCAATCGCGCGGCTGATCAGAACGCTTTTGGCGACGTGGCTTATCGGAAGCAAGCTGCGGATCGAGTGTCACGCCTGCGCGAGAGTGAATCGGAGCTGGGCTTGGACTTCGTAACCCCATATCGCGAGTTTGCCGACCGAGTTCAGGCGATCAAACGAGATGTTTCTGGTTTTGTCAAAGATCAAGTCCAGCAAAAAAAGAAGGTCTTTGTTTATGGTGCTTCGACCAAAGGCAACACCATGCTCCAATATTTCGGGTTGGACAATTCAGTAATCAATGCCGCAGCAGAACGCAACCCGGACAAATGGGGTAAGGTGACGGTTGGTACTCATATTCCGATTATTTCTGAAGCAGAGGCCCGGGCTGCGAAGCCGGATTACTTCCTGGTACTGCCGTGGCATTTCATCGAGGAGTTTAAGGTACGGGAGCGTGATTATCTGTCCTCGACCGGTAAGTTTATCGTGCCGCTGCCGCAGTTTGCATTGATCTGACTTTTACCGTGACTCGAACTTTTCATTGGTGTGGATGAACCTCTTCTCTGCTGTTTATATTTGACTTCCTAATGAGCCAATCTGCCGAAAATCCCCTTGTGCCATGCTTTCGCACGAGTGCGGTGGTCTTCATCCTTCTGCTTATTGCTTCTCTCTGTGTCTTCTTACATACGCTTCTGCCACTCTTGCCATTAGCGGCAGCGGCGCTGTTCTGGGTACTTTTCCGTCATCCGACCTCCGTGTTGGGAGTTGTTCTTGCGTTCATGCCGTTGGATTTTATGGCCATTGCGGTGGCGAAGTTTTATGGACTCCCACATATGACGGTGGTCTCCGTATGCGACAAGGAACTAATTTTGATCTTGCTGGCGTTTCTTCTTTGGAGACGAAACGGATTCACACCCACAGCTCCAGATTGGTTTCTTCTGGCTTGTTTATCGCTTACCATAATGCAAACGGCATTTGCGGGCACACTGACGAGTCTCGCACTGGATGTTGCTTTTGTTATACCGTACGCGGTTGGCAGAGTTACGGTGCTCAGCGAGAAACAGGAATCTCTTTGGGGTCGGCGAGCAGTTTGGATAGTGAGCGTCCTTTCGATCCTCGGTATGATCGAGGTGTTTATACTCGGAGAAGGCCCAAGAACACTCCTATATGCGGTGATCGATTCAGAGATCGAGGGAGGCCAACTGACAACTCCGTTTCACGGGACTGGTTTCGTCGGCCTCAGGGAGGCCGCGACAATGGTTGGTCCTCCTGCCTTTGCCATCCTTTGTATGATCGCGATGATCATCTGGTGGGTATATTTCCGAAATCCGTTGCCTGCCGGCATGATCGGGGCTGGCCTGGTTTGTTCAGTAACGCGCGGCGCGTGGTTGAGCACAGCGATTGCCATAATTTTGCTGGCGGTCATAATGGGGCAATTAAGGAAGCTCTCTATTTATGTGGGAGTGGCTCTCGTGCTTTTCTTGTTGTCAGTTCCTTTTCTTGGACTCAGCGATTATCTGCAGTACACGAAGACTGGTCAGGATGACTCGGCGAAAGGGCACGTCGAGGCGATTCCCTTGGCCCTGGAGTACGATATCGAACATCCGTTCGGCTCCGGTAACACAAAAATCAGCGCCCTCAACGCGAAGCAGGATGCTCACGCAGTCTACTTCGAAACCACTTACTTTGTCTTTGCCGCTGCCTATGGCTTGGCACCCGCACTTTGCTTTGTCGGCTTCTTGTACAGCTCACTGCGCATGTTATGGCGAAAGCAAAGCAAGCTTTCTCATGCGGCTCTGGGGATCCTAGTCGGTATGTGCGTAGTGATGACCTATACCATCCCGCTCATTGATCGCCGTTTGGTTGTCTGGGCCTTCTTTCCCATAGGTCTAGCGCTTCGATCTGTTCAGGCGGAGGGCCACGAGGGAATGATCGAATAGTGTTAACCTCACAGCACAGTCTCCATGGCACCAAAACTATGGTGAACAGATCTTCCGAGAGCATTTCGAGACGAACTTCACCCTGCCCTCGCTTGTCTACTTAACCGTCCCGCGGGCCCGAACTTTGAGTTCCGTGAGGCGGGTGTTAATCGCCATGGGTCATTACCTCCACTACCTTACGCGGCTCCGCACGCTGCCGCATCAAGTGCTAAGACGCCTTACCCGTAGCAAATGTAGTGGTTACGCTACCTTGGAGCCTTTCGTAGTCGGCAAACGTGGGTTGGAAGTTGGCGGTCCGAGCCCGTTTTTTGCTCAAAACGGATTGATCCCCGTATATGGTCGCTGCTCGGCTATTCACAACTGCAACTTCTCGGGTCAAACCATCTGGAGCAACCCGGCGAGCGCTCAACGGTTTGGCTGTCGCTTCGAGGAACAATATGTTGGTGAAGCATGCGATCTCTCGACGATCCCCAGTAGCAAGTATGATTTTGTGCTCGCGTCACACGTGCTGGAACACGTCGCGAACCCTTTGTGCGCTCTACGTGAATGGGAGCGCGTCTTGACGCCCGGAGGAGTGCTGTTGGTGATCCTGCCCGACAAAAGGGCAACATTCGATCACCGGCGCCCGTTTACTCCGTTCGCTCATATTGAAGCGGATTTTCAGAACAACACCCAAGACGATGACTTGACGCATTTGCAAGAGCTTCTTTCGCTTCACGACATCCGTCTGGATCCGGGAGTGAGTTCCTGGCAAGAATTCCGCGAACGCTGTTTACAGAATGCTTCGGTGCGTGGCATGCACCATCATGTGTTCAGCCCCGAGACGCTGATTCTGATGTTCGCGCATTGTGGCATGCGAGTGCTGAGCATTTCCATTGAGCGCCCGTATCACATTGTCGGATTCGCTCAGAAAGCCGACCCATCCGAGCAAGAGCAAGTTCGGCTACATGATCTCACTTTTCTCAGCGAAGCTGCAGAATGGAAACGCCAAGACCCACTGCGTGGGTGTTCCGCTCTCTGCCTGTCGATCTGAGAATCATTTGGGGAGGAAACCATGACGACGCACTCCATCGCCAGCGTGACCGTCTCTTACAATTCCGCTCGGGTTCTGCCGCGTCAACTCGATGCTCTTCGTCGTCAGACCCGGGCGCTGCAAGAGATCGTCATCGTTGACAATGCGTCCACTGATGGTACCTGCGCACTGCTTGCCGAGCGCTATCCTGAAGTGACGGTACTCCAGATGGCAGAGAATATTGGCGCGGCGGGCGCATGGGCGGCTGGCTTGTCATATGCGGCTCTCGAAAAGGGGCATGACTGGGTCTGGTCATTTGACGACGACAGCGTTCCCGAGCCGGACGTTCTGGAAGCATTGCTTAGCGGGATTGAAGTCCAGGGAGAGGCAGATGGTGCAGTTGGAATGGCCGCGCCTGTGCCGGTGCATCGAAAGACGGGAACTCGTTATCCTCCTTATCTATGGTGTGAGGGATTCGTCAAGCCGTCCGATGAACTGATGCACCAGCCCATTTGGTTCGCCGATCTCGTCATCGCATCTGGGTGTCTCGTCCGTCGCGACGTCGTGCAGAAAATCGGATTGCCGCGTGCCGACTTCTTCATGGACTTCTTCGACTTCGAATACTGCCTGCGTGCTCGGCAACACGATTACAAGATCGCGGTGATTAGCCGCGCCGAACTAGCTCATGAAGTCGGGAATGGACGTAGGGTCAAATTTTTCTGGTACTCGCGGTTATGGACGGACCAACCGCCATGGCGCGAATACTATATAAGCCGCAACCTGGTGTATTCGGCCTGGTGGCTCTATCCTAGTGCCGCCACGAAGTGGTCTATTGCGCTCTATCTGGCCAAGCACGCTGCCGGTCTACCGCTCTTCGGCTCTCATAAGGTCGCCTGCTTGGTGAAGATGGCGCAAGGGATATGGGATGGCAGGCGTGCAATACTAGGTATACGCTTCCGTCCCGATCAGGTGCGGCCTCACCCAGCGAACGCTCAGGTCGGAGTCTCGAGTAAAGTTGACTTGAGGAAAGCGTAACTCTATGAGCGCAGCGCCGATTAGCTCCATCAAGCTCGCCGAACAGGCATGGCATGATGACTGGTACCAAAACAACGCCAGAAAGGAGTTCCCCGATAGCCCAGCCGACTTCCGCGAGTTTTTCTTCCGTGTTCAACTCGCGCCCTTCTGCGACGGAGGGTGGGCATATTGGGGAGATGCCCGGACGGAGATGTTGGACCTCATCGGCGATGTTCGCAGCCTGAATGTGCTTGATTATGGTTGCGGTTCTGGACAACTCGGCATCTATCTTGCAATGCTGGGAGCTGACGTCAGTGGATTTGATCTGTCGCCCAAGGGCATCGAGGTTGCTAACTGGGCGGCACAGAAGTATGGCCTAAACTGCTCGTTCAAGGCGATGGATGCCGAGAGTCTCGAATATCCGGGCCAGTCCTTCGACCTTGTGGTTGGTTTTGGTGTGCTGCATCACGTAATAAAGTACCCAAAATCAGCCTTTCAGCTGGCACGTGTCCTTAAACCTAAAGGACGTGCTGTTTTCCATGAAACCCTCTGGGATAATCCGTTGATTAATCTCGCGCGCCGCTTTACGATGCCCAGCGGCGATGCTGGCGATGCGCATTTGACGGAACGGGCTATCCGGCAATTTGGGGCGGCATTCTCGCGAACCGAGGTTTGCAAGCGACACATTCTTTACATGCTGAAGAGGTTCAGCGCACTTCCCGATCGCGACCTTTCCCAATCGCTAGTTTCGCGGCCATTCTGGCGGGGAGTTCGCGGGGTTGATCAGAGTTTGACTCGCCTGGGACTGTCGAGGTTTTGTGGAGAGGCGATTGTTCTTTACACGAAGTAGTCAGCACCCGTTGGAAGATAATCTAATCGTTTGAATGAAAGGAAAGCTGCAGTGTACCCGTCAGTGGGCAGTGTGACTCTTGCGTATAACGCAGCGCACGTTTTGCCAGGGCAAATCGATGCACTTCTGCAGCAGACGCATCCACTTCAGGAAATCATCGTCGTAGATAACGCGTCCAGCGACGGCACTGGCGCGATGCTCGCAAAGAGTTACCCGCAAGTGACGGTCTTGAGAATGCCAGAGAATCTGGGGGCAGCAGGCGCATGGGCTGCCGGTCTTTCCTACGCGGCACTGGAAAAACGCCACGACTGGGTGTGGAACTTTGACTTTGACAGCGTTCCCAGGGCGGATTCACTGGCGAAGTTGTTGGGGGGCATTGGGTCGCTGAATGGTATGCAGAGTGAGGTCGGGATCATCGCACCGATGCCCGTGCACCAGGAGACGAGAACGTACTATCTACCTTTGTTTTGGCGCGACGGGTTTGTGCAGCCGAGCGTGGAGCAGATGCGCGAACCGTTGTGGTTTGCGGACCTGGTGATGACTTCCGGCAGCCTGGTACGGCGAGAAGTGGTGGAGAGCATCGGTTTACCTCGTGCGGATTTTTTCATGGATTTTGTCGATTACGAATATTCCTTGCGGGCTAGGGCGCACGGCTACAAGATTGCCGTGGTGCCCGCGGCTGAGCTCGGTCATGAGGTAGGGGACGCGCGAAGAGTGTGGTTGCCCGGTCAACACCGGCTTTGGACAAGCTACGCTCCCTGGCGTGAGTACTACAATAGTCGGAACATTGCTTATGCGGGTTGGCATCTCTATCCGAACCGGGGAACCAAGAGGTTTGTATTGAAACATCTGGTTCGGCACGCTGGCGCTGTCGTCCTTTTCAGCTCGAGGAAGACGGCGTGCATTGGAAAAATGATACAAGGAGTCTGGGACGGTTACCGGGCGAAGATGGGGATACGTTTTCGACCCGGCGGGTAAGAGAGCGATTCCGCGTGAGTTGAGACTGGAGGGAAATCGACCGCGTTGCGGTCCGGGAGTTGATCGGGACAGCTGCATCTGACCATGAAAGACACAAGTGAGCAAGTGGGGTCCGCCGTGAGGAGACCCCTAAAGATTGCGATGTTGGGATCGAGGGGAATACCGCATACCTACAGCGGGTATGAGACGTTCCTTGGGGAAGTGGGGCCACGGCTTGTGGAGCGCGGGCACGAAGTGCTGGTCTATTGCCGGCGAAGTCTCTTCCGGGAGAGGCCCAAGACGTACAGAGGCACGCGGCTGATCTATCTGCCAAGCATCGAGACTAAAACGATGGGAACGCTCACTCACACGCTGGTGTCGATGGGGGACGTGTTGTTCCGCGGGGTGGATGTGATTTTTGTGGTCAACGTCGTCAATGGGTTCCATTGTATTTTGCCGCGAATGCTGGGGAAGAACGTGGCGATCAATGTGGACGGCCTGGATTGGAAGCGAGGCAAGTGGGGGCGACTGGGAAGAAAGTATTTTTACTGGAATGCAAAATGGGTGGGGAGGATTTGTTCCAGAGGAGTAGTCACAGATGCACGGGAGATGCAGCGAATTTATCTGGAAGAGTTTGGGACGCCGAACGTAAGCATCGCGTACGGTGCGAATATTGAGCGGTCGGAACAACCGGAGGTGGTGAGGCAATACGGGCTAGAACCGTCAAAGTATTACCTTGTGGCTAGCAGGCTTGTCCCCGAAAACAATGCGGACCTTATCTTGCGGGCGTTCGAAAAGGTTACAACGCCGCGGTTGCTGGCGATTGCGGGGGATGCGAATTACCGAAGCGCGTTTGTGGAGCGACTGAAGCAGACCAGGGACGCGCGCGTGCGATTTCTGGGGCACGTGGGAAACCCGGAGCATGTGAAAGAACTGCATTGTAACGCCTATGCATACGTACACGGACACAGCCTAGGGGGAACGAATCCCGCGCTGCTGAAGGCGCTGGGATACGGGAACTGCGTGCTGGCGCTGGGGACAGCGTTCAACCAGGAAGTGCTGCAAGACCATGGGATCCTGTTCGAGAATGACATTTCGGATCTGGCGAGAAAGATGCAGCACATCGAGGACTTTCCGGAGATCGCGGCGGAATACAGGGATCGCGCGCCGCAGAGGATACGCGAAGCATACACATGGGAAAGAATTACAGACCAATATGAAGAGCTTTTCCTGCAGTTAGCCAACGGCCAAGATCCCACGAAAGTGCACTCGACAATTACTCAGAGGTTATGTCAGCAAAAGCAAGGCGTGATGGCGGTTTCGGCGATGAGTGCTAAAGGTTAAGTTCCGCAGGACGCTTGGACACTGGCATGAAAGTTAAGAGGCTTGAGACGCTAACGACGGGAAAGGCGTAGGAAGGCGATCGCGATTGAATGGGCTGTTCGCGACAAAATTCTTTTGGAGAAAGATCATAGTGCGCCGACGCTGGTGGAGTGGCTGGTGTCACCACATGCGCGGCATTTGAAGTGTCCCTCGCAAGTGGGCGCTTGATCGACGAACCGGCAAAAAGGAGAGAGGAGGAACAGAGAATGCGATTGCTTGTGGCAGGTGGGGCAGGTTACGTGGGGTCAGCGCTGATTCCGAAGTTGCTGGAGCGCGGGTATCTGGTGGACGTTGTGGATCTGTTCTGGTTTGGAAACAACCTACCGACGGAGACCGGTTTGCTGAGCAAAGACCTGTTCGACATGACGGTTGAGGATTTGAAGGACTACGACCAAGTGATTTTTCTGGCGGGACTCTCGAATGATCCCATGGCAGAGTTTTCGCCGAACAAGAATTTTGTTTACAACGCGGCCGCTCCGGCGTACCTGGCCTACATCGCGAAGAAAGCCGGCGTGAAGCGGTACGTCTATGCAAGTTCGTGCTCGGTGTATGGATACACAGTGAACGAACTGTACGACGAGACGAGGCCGGTTGCCTCTTCCTATCCCTATGGAATCTCTAAGTTGCAAGGTGAGCAAGGAGTTATGAGTCTCGTGGATGACCGGTTCTCGGTCATCGCTCTGCGGAAAGGGACTATTTCCGGTTACAGCCCAAGGATGCGCCTTGATCTGATCGTGAACACTATGTTTCGCACCGCGCTGCACGAAGGCGTCATAACGATTAACAACCCGTCAATCTGGCGGCCAATCCTGGCGATGGAAGACGCGATCAGCGCCTATATCCGCGTAATTGAAGCGCATGAGAGCATATCTGGCACGTTCAACATTGCGTCAGGAAACTACACGGTGGGCGAAGTGGGGGATCTGGTAAAGGCGGAAGTGGAGCAGCAACTCGGGGCAAAGATTAGCCTGACGATCCGCCATATGCAAGACATCCGAAACTACAAGGTCAGTATTGAAAAAGCGAAGAATGTCCTGAGCTTTCATCCGCAAAGTGATGTTCGAGGGATCGTACGAGAGTTGATAAAAGAGATGGACAAGTTCTCGGATTGGGATAATCCGCTGTACCACAACATTCAGGTGTTCCGTGAGCTCGACAGCAAAATCGGCAATCATGCGCTGGGGAAGCTGGTCGGAGCGGGGCGATGACAGTGGCAGTTATCCGCGCGAACGCCCCCTTTGGAAACAGACGTCGACGCGGCATTTCAGAAGACCCGCGAGGGTCAGACGTGAGTTCGGTGGTGTTTGTCGATCGTTGCGATTGGCTGTCGGGAGCCTACGCGGCTGCGTGGCGGAACGGATATGGCAGATTGCAAGCCTTTGCTTTCTTGACACGACCCCTTTTAACGACGGCAATGCGGGACTCCGGGTGGTGAAGATCCTGGAAGCAAAGGCCAGTCTCTGAAACTACGAGGTCAGTTGGTTTACCTCTCTCCGCCTCAAACTGCAACCGGCCCGGCAAGGGTGATTCGAGTTAGCGCGGAGACTGCAATTTACACGTGCACCTAGAGGCGGCACGTTCAGGAATCTTCTTCTCACTGAGAGAAAGCGGCCCATGAATGCAGATTAAGGTCGAATCGAGATGGTTGGGAGACGTGGTTGTACTCGTCCCAGAGGTTTTTCAGGATGGTCGCGGCTTTTTCACCGAAACCTTTCGCGCGGACCAGTTTAAGGTACTCGGTTTGCCGACTGAGTTTGTGCAGGACAACCACTCGCGCTCTGCAAAAGGAGTCGTGCGAGGGCTGCATTTTCAGTGGGCTCCGCCGATGGGCAAGCTCATGCGGGTGACTGCGGGAAGCGCGTTCCTGGTTGCGGTCGACATTCGCAAAGGGTCGCCGACCCTGGGAAAGTGGGTAGGAGTTGAGGCATCGGCTGAGAATCGGCGCCAGGTCTGGGCCCCGGCCGGTTTCGCCCGTGGTTTCTGCGCACTTTCCGATGCCACCGAAATCCAATACAAATGCACGGGTATCTACAACAACAAAGCCGAGTCGGCCATCCGGTGGAATGATCCAGCCATTGGTATTCAATGGCCTCTTGCCGACGTGACCGTCTCCGACAAAGACCGCAACGCCCCTATGCTGGCAGACTGGTTGCGCTCGCCTGATTCCGACAACTTCCGCTACTCCGAACAGGAAACCGAACTCTCGTTGAGGGCGTAAGCAATGACGATTTCCATTTCAGTGAACCGGTCCGTGGTGGTGGCATGAGGATCGCGGTGCTTGGTTCCAATGGCCAGCTTGGCCATGACGTGGTCCGCGCTTTTGCAGAGCAACGAGACGAAGTGCGTGCGCTCACGCATCAGGACATCGAACTTTCCAGCCTGGAATCGGTAGCCGCGTGTTTGCGAGCGACGCGGGCGGAGGTTGTGGTAAACACCGCCGCGATGCACAACGTGGAGACCTGCGAACAGCAACCCAGCAGGGCGCAGGAAGTGAACGTGGTCGGCGCTCGCAATCTCGCAACCGCAACGCGCGATCTGGGATCAGTGCTGATCCATGTCAGTACGGATTATGTATTTGATGGTGCGAAAGGCAGGCCCTACGTCGAAAGCGACGAGGCGCGCCCGCTGAATGTTTACGGAAGAACCAAGCTAGAAGGCGAGGAGTTTGTGCAGGACATCAATCCCAAGCATTTCGTTCTGCGCACGGCAGCTCTTTATGGCAACCATCCTTGCCGGGCGAAGGGAGGGCAGAATTTTGTCGACCTCATGCTGCGTCTTGCCCGGGAGCGTGGACGGGTGCGGGTGGTAGACAATGAATTCACCAGTCCCACGGCAACCACCGACCTGGCCCGGCAGATTGCTTCGCTGAGCCGCTCGGACGCGTATGGTCTCTATCACGCGACGGCCGAAGGCAGCTGCTCCTGGTATGAGTTCGCCCGGGAAATCTTCCGAATGGCCGATGTTCCGGTGACTCTCGAAGTTGCTTCGCCGAACGAATTTCCAGCCAAGGTGCCCCGTCCGGCATATTCGGTATTGGAAAACCGCAAGCTGAAGTCTCAAAATCTCAACCTCTTTCGTCCCTGGCAAGATGGGTTGCATGCCTATCTTTCTGAAAAGCAGCTGGCGGTTGCCAGAAAGCAAGCTTGAGCGTCCTGTCGGCAACAAGACAGTTCTACAACCAGGGACACTGCTGTTCTCGACAACCAGATTCTTCAAGTTCCTGACTAGCGAGCAACGGTTAGCATTTCTGGGAGTCCTGAGCGAGACAGCTCATGAGCTCGATTGGCCCAAAACCCCGGCACTCTGTTAATTTCCCTGTGAGTTCGCGCTCCACTTCCCTCTGAAACTCCTCCTCTGAAACTCCTCCTTTGGCAACTCACGATCTTTG
>Ga0228598_1000077_pt1 | contig 15000 bp, 30 predicted proteins | sample CZU4metagenome_FD_182726 | JGI IMG/M metagenome (GOLD analysis project Ga0228598, IMG submission 182726) | Spruce rhizosphere microbial communities from Bohemian Forest, Czech Republic - CZU4 | ecosystem: Host-associated > Plants > Roots > Rhizosphere | place: Czech Republic: South Bohemian... | reverse complement strand
GCCGATATTGACCATTCCCGTTGTCAATGGGTGGGCCGACATTGGCCAATTAACAGGTCCCATTGCCAATGGGTGGGCCGATATAGATAATTTCCAGTAGCAATGGGTGGGCCGATGCGTATAATTTCCATTAGCAATGGGTGGGCCGACATTGACCATTCCCGTTGCCAATGGTGGCCGACATTGGCCAAATTAACAGTTCCCATTGCCAATGGGTGGGCCGATATAGATAATTCCCAGTAGCAATGGGTGGGCCGACATAAACTCATCCCATTCCTAATGAGTGGGCCGATTTGGCTAATTCCCATTAGCAATGGGTGGGCCGATATTGACCATTCCCGTTGGCAATGGGTGGGCCGACATGAACTGATCCCATTGCTAATGGGTGGGCCGATATGGATAATTCTTGTTAGCGATGGGTGGGCCGACATGAACTGATCCCATTGCTAATGGGTGGGCCGATATGGATAATTCCCAGTAGCAATGGGTGGGCCGATATTGACCATTCCCGTTGGCAATGAGTGGGCCGATATTGACCATTCCCGTTGGCAATGGGTGGGCCGACATGAACTGATCCCATTGCCAATGGGTGGGCCGATATGGATAATTTTCATTAGCAATGGATGGGCCGATATAGACTATTTTCATTAGCAATGTGTGGGCCGATAGGGACAATTCCCATTGGACATGAGTGGGCCGACTTGAACTGATCCCATTGCTAATGGGTGGGCCGATATTGACCATTCCCGTTGGCAATGGGTGGGCCGACACAAACTAATCCCATTTCTAATGGGTGGGCCGATATGGATAATTCTCGTTAGCGAATGGTGGGCCGACATGATCTGATCCCGTTGCTACTGGGTGGGCCGATGTGGATAATTCCCATTAGCAATGGATGGGCCGATATTGACCATGCCCGTTAGCAATGGGTGGGCCGACCTGGAGACTTCCCATTAGCAATGAGTGGGCCCCACAATTCCCGACCTCGGCTCGGCCCATGTCTCCGTTCACTAGACTCATTAATCTTTGGTTGTCCATTCATGCGGCCGACCTCCGGAATACATCTGATACCTCTGTACATTCGCTTTTTTATTGCCTATTGCTTCAACAGCCCACCGACTTAGCACCGAGGCCTAGATCGCTGCGGATCATTGACCTCGGTCTCGCATATTTAGGCCAGACTTATTAATCTTGGTATGTGCGACGCCGAGGTAAACCGAGATGGCCTCGGTGTCTAAGACCGAGCTAAAGGTAAGTCTGCCTGCCCTAAATGTGCGAGACCGACGTCAACAGCCGAGACCGAGGCTAAATCCACAATATGAAAGTGAATGTAAATACAGGAATGTAGAACTAAGTACATCCCAATCCGCTCAGCTAACGGGTTCCAAGACCTCCCCATCCTCTCTGAGTTTGACGCCACCGATGTCGTTGCTGGTGTCGCCGCCTTGCTCGATGCCGACTTTGCTCCGGACTCGGTCTCAACCTTCGGCGCCAACTCACCGAGGGAACGGCCGTCGCTGTCGGTTGATCCTCCTGAAACTCGGTGCTGGACTGGGTTGCAACCTGTCTCGGCACCTGCTATAAGTGCTAAGTCCGCTGGGCCATTGAAGCAGGCGGAATGTTTGATATTAATGTAAAATGTATTTGTACAGGTACAACTACAACAACCCCTACAGCCTGCCGACCCTGCATTTTCAACTGCCCCGATGTTCAAACGACTTCCTCATCCTCCGGGTCGCGCTGCCGCTTAGACGAGGTGGATGCTTCACCTTGTCTGGCAGGTTCCTGGGAGATCCACCCCGGATGCAGCTCGTAATCCTCTTCCCAGAACTCCGGATCGTCGTAGTCCGACGCCCTCATCTTGGGCCTTGTGGACTCATCTCGTCCCTTCGGCGCATCGAAATCCTCCGCGAAGTCCCACTCGTTGGATCGGGCGTGATACCGTTGTTGGTTGGGTTCGCTGTACACCTCGAAAGCATGTTCGGCTTCCCGCCGAGTGAGCCCGTGTCGAATAAATTGTCCAGGCGAGTCTTCTCGCCATTCAAACCAATTCGATTTCTTCTGGGGCCGTTGACGTTCTCGATTTTCCCGCCTTTGACGATCTTTGTCGCTTTCGGCTCGGCCAGCCCATAGCTCGTCTCGAGCCTTGAAAAACGCGTCCCAGGTTTGCCCAGCTTTAGGGCTTGCAACGGCGTGTGAAACCTGCCGTGGAGAAGGTCGGGGTTGCAGCACGGTGGAATCCCCCATTGCCCTCGGCGCTGACCCAGGTTGCGGTCCGGTAGAATCCCCCATTGCCCTCGGCGCGGACCTGGGCGTCCCCCACTCCCTCATCGCCCTCGGCGCCGACCCGGGCGTCCCCCACTCCCTCATCGCCCTCGGCGCCGACCCGGGCGTCCCCCACTCCCTCATCGCCCTTGGCGCGGACCCGGGTGTCCCCCACTCCCTCCTCGCCCTCGGCGCGGACCCGGGCGCCCCCCACTCTCCCATTGTCGACCGCTTGGTCTCCGGCTGCCTGGTTGGCTCCCTCGGCGCCGACGCGGCTTGTGCCATGTAGCGGTGGTACCAGTCTCCAGCAGGAAGCTGGAACAATGCTGGACTAGGGGGCGTGCCAGGCCTTGGATCGGCCTGTGGAACTTGGTGGGGAGTTGATTGCTTGAACTCCCCTTGCCTTGGCCGAGACCTCGGCGCTGACATGGGTTGGGGCTGGGAGTCCATGTCTGTCGGCGCTGACTCGGGTGTCGCCGTGCTGTTCAATATTGTCGGGACCGGTGCCGACGCGGGTGTCTCCACCGCTCCCACCGCCAACCTATTCCCCTGGCTTGGCGTCTCCCTCGGCGCCGACGTGGCTCGGGGCGGGGGATCCAAGTCTCTCGGCGCCGACTCGGTTCTTGTTGTGGGCGGTGTCGTCTCTCGCCCTATCTCCCCCATCTCCTTCGTCGACGCAGGCGTCTCCTTTGCCGGCGACACGGCTCGGGGCGGGGAGTCCAACTCTCTTGGCAACGACTCCGTTGTGGGAACCGACGGTGGCGTCGTCCGTTCCCCCATCTCCCCAATCTCCTGCGTCGACGCAGGCGTCTCCTTCGCCAGCGACACGGCTTGGGGCGGGGAATCCAAGTCCATCGGCGCCGACTCCGTTGTGGGAACCGACGGTGGCGTCGTCTGTTCCCCCATCTCCCCCATCTCCTGCGTCGACGTAGGTGTCTCCTTCGCCAGCGACACGGCTCGGGGCGGGGAATCCAAGTCCATCGGCGCCGACTCCGTTGTGGGAACCGACGGCGGCGTCGTCCGTTCCCCCATCTCCCCAATCTCCTGCGTCGACGCAGGCGTCTCCTTCGCCAGCGACACGGCTTGGGGCGGGGAATCCAAGTCCATCGGCGCCGACTCCGTTGTGGGAACCGACGGTGGCGTCGTCTGTTCCCCCATCTCCCCCATCTCCTGCGTCGACGTAGGTGTCTCCTTCGCCAGCGACACGGCTCGGGGCGGGGAATCCAAGTCCATCGGCGCCGACTCCGTTGTGGGAACCGACGGTGGCGTCGTCTGTTCCCCCATCTCCCCCATCTCCTGCGTCGACGCAGGTGTCTCCTCCGCCAGCGACACGGCTCGGGGCGGGGGATCCAAGTCCCTCGGTGCCGACTCCCTTGTGGGAACCGACGGTGGCGTCGTCTGTTCCCCCATCTCCCCCATCTCCTGCGTCGACGCAGGTGTCTCCTCCGCCAGCGACATGGCTCGGGGCGGGGGATCCAAGTCCCTCGGCGCCGACTCAGGTCTCATCGCGCTGGTTGTGGGAACCGACGGCGGTGTTGTCGGTCGCGCGATCTCCTGCGTTGACGCAGGAATATTCACCTGCCACCCTTCTGGCTCAGGGGTCTCCTTTGCCGGCGTTGCCGCCGTTGGAGGGGGTGACCGGGTGTTGAATGTTGGCGGCTGGGACGATGGCAGAGGCGGAGGTGGGAGGCTGTTGAGGCGAGGGGGGTCGGAGTTTACTTGCCCAGAGCCGCTGGGTGTTGGCGGCTGGAACGATGGTAGAGGCGGAGGTGGGACGCTGTTGAGGCGACCTTCAGGGAGGCCAAATCCATCGGCCAACTCAGGAGGGACGGCGGCAGCGTCAGCGTCGCCCAGGTTCTCCTCCCAGGGACGACCAACGATGTAGCGCTCGAGGCTCTCGTGCGCTCGCTGTGTCAACGAGAGCTCGGCCTCGAGGTGTCGTATCCGAGCCAGCAGCGAAGGGACGGAGAGCTCCTCCTGGACCTCTCTCCCCGCTTGACGGTAGTCTGCCAGGGATGGAGAAATTACCATGGAGGGGCCTTTGTGGGGGTTTTTAGTGATGTTCTGATGTAGCATATGGTTGACATACCGCTTGTCCTGCTTGCCGTCGGCTTCGGCTTCTTCCCTGCAGGCGCTGGTTGCTGAGCCGGGGTTGCTGGGGTGGGCGCCCGTGCCCATGAGCTCGGCACCATGCGGGGGAGGTGCCGACCTGAAGTCGGTGGCGAGGGGGGCCGGCCGGCCGCGCTACTTGTCCCTGCCGTCGGCGCCTCTGTTGGCGCCCTGCTCTTCCCTCGCTGGCCGTTGAAGAGTGGGCACTTCACCTTGCTCTTCCTGCATTGAGCGCAGGCCCGGCCAGGCTCGTTGATGCAAGGGCGGCCTTGCTTGACACAACGCGGGCATGCCATCACGTTGCTCGGTGCGTCGGTCGGGGGATTCACCTTGGCCCGTTTCGCTGGGCGATCTTGTGCGGCAGGCTTCGTCGCGTCACGGTCTTCCCTCTTTCTCGTTGGCGCCTTCCCCGGCCCCTTGCCCCCATCACCGTCCACTTCCGGATCCGTCTCGGGTACCGGGGCCGGGCTGTCCACGATCATGGCGTCGGCAGCCTCAACGGCCTTCTGTTTTCCCTTGGCCTTCTCAGACATGCCGACAGAATTGTCTGTGCCGTCGTCTACATCCTCTACCTTCACCACCACAGGCTCGTCACCCTCCAACCACCAGGCAGGCGTCCCAGGGTCCACCGAAGGCGTCGCACGTTCGGAGTACCATTGGCTGTCGACGATTGTCTGGTCGTCCTGTGACATGGCAGTGATGTCGACGACCATGTGGCTCTGCGACGCTTCAAACAGCCGTTGGCGAACGCTGAGCACCAGCCTCGGTAGGTGGATGTGTGGAAGGAAATCGGTGGGGATCTCCTTGATGAGGCGCATTACAATTTTCTGATAATCATTCAGTGTCTAGGCCGTTTTTGAATGATATTCTGCTTACCAGCTCCTCCAACAGCTTCTTTTCCGTCTTGAGGGCATGTGCCCTGTCTTTCGGCATCCTCCTAACTGCAGCGACACCTTCGGTCCATCGTGCGGAGTACCGGTACAGCTCCTGCTGTATGTTCTCCACGGCGGGAGGGAGAACGATGACTTTTGCGATTTTGGCTCCTGTCATAGTAATGTTTAATGTAAGATAAAGTCGCCGAGTGTGTGGGTGGTGCTAAAAAAACAAATGTGACTTTGTCACGTGCCACGCGCTGTCACAGTGGAAAGAGGTTGAAACATTCCCGCTAATGTCCGCTCACAGGTTGCAACAGGTGGATCGTGTCATTTACAAAATATTATAAGGCACAATTTATACCTCGTTGAACACCGAAGTCAATATGTCAGACCGAGTTCAATATGTCAGACCGAGATAGAGCTCAATAGGCGAGACCGAGTGCGAGCTCGGAGCTCGGTCTCACAGTCACCATCGATCTCGGCTTCTTATTCATCAGGTCTCTATCAGCCATGACAGTCATACATTCTCGTAGTGTCGTTGTTTCATCCATTGACCCGCTTCTGTTCCCATCCTTTCGTGCAATATGTGAGACCGAGGTAGAGGTGAGACCGATCACGAGCTCGGAGCTCGGTCTCGGCATTCACACTCGGTCTCGCCGTTCACACTCGGTTTCACCATTCAAACTCGGTCTCGGCTTCTTACTCGTCAGGTCGCTATCGGCCATGACAGTCATACATTCTCGTAGTGTTGGTGTTTCATCCATTGACCCGCTTCTGTTCCCATCCTTTCGTGCACCTTATCTCGCATATAATACGCCAGGCAAATTCTTTCTCCGTCGCAAGCCTTGACCCCATGCCGAAGTACCTTACCAGAGAGTCCAACTACAGTCCCAGATTCATATGCCAGCTTCAGGCCAACACCAGGGAGGTCCAGGACGGCCTGCTGGTAGGGTCCTACTGGGGTCAGCATGTCGTACCATTGCGGTCTGGAGTGATTGTCCCGATGCAATGGCGTTTCTCGGTTGCTCAGTATCGTGACGGCATTAAAGACCGATGGCCACTTCTCAAGAGCCGGTTGAAGTTCAGCATGTTGGTGAAGCCTTTGGATGGTCTCCCGGCCGCACTCATATAATGCGGGATGAATTACCCTGAGAATGGCGCTTAATAAAGCGGAGGCCTCGAACATTTCGCTCAACCAAAGATGGGCTCCAGGGTGCTTCAAGCTGGCCGACATCTCCAGCGGCCAGTCCGGAGTGTTCTGTCCAAAAGATTCAAACCTAGGACGTTAACATAGCATGTTCCACACTGGACTCACATGAGCTTGTTGAAACCATCCTGGCGAGACATCGACGGATCCCGGTGGGCGATGCCGACATTGCGCCGCCGGCTTGTAATAGGCTGATGACCTTCGCCATGAAGTAGATTCCGTTTTCGGCCGATTCTTGTCCAGCATAGGCGCCAGATGCCTTGTAGCATTCCAGATCTGAACCTGCATCCATCCGTCATCTGGTCGGTTGCCTCGCGTTAAGCAACGTATATACCTGTCGTTTTTCGGGCAGAACGTCCGGTAGATACCATGCCAAGATGACCCCATGCATGTCTATCACGACAGTTGGCCGATGTTGGACAACGGATTTGGTCGGCGGCGGGGGATATGCCGTTTGGATAATGCCTTCTCTTTCGGCATTTTGTCCATTTTCACGGATAGTCAATCGATCGCAGTAACGGACCGCGTCCCATGGAATAGTATCTAAAAGTTGCATAATAGTCAGCGTATAGGGTTACATTCATTCCCTCGGAGTGGGGCATACAAGGTCGAGAATAGGCGTCGACTAGAACCTTGACAATATGTTCACAGTCGGAGACGAGGGCGATGGAGAGGTGTATTGGCGGCAGTATCCTTTGACGTTGGCGATCGGAGCTGCCGGAAAGAGATGGAGATCTGATTTCAATTAAACGTTGCTGGAACAGCTGCAGCAGATATTCAGATAGCTGATCGGTAAACTGCAATGGTGCGGATAGCTGTGGGGGCATCATGGATGCTATAGTTGTGCTTAGTTATGACAAATAATATTAAAATTAACTGCAAGAACCCAGCCATTTGGGCCGACTGATTTGGGCAAAGATTAAAGGCGACAGCGATTCGGGGATTGCATGAGTGAATGCAGGGTTTGGAAAGGCTAATGGCAGCTTCAAATATAGAATATATTTTGTACGGGATGAACATAGATTCGGCAAAGTCAGACGTGTAGTGGACGAAAAGTTGGAACTCGCTCTCGTTGAGGCCGTCAGGCCGAGTAGCGACTTAGCCTCGGTCTCGGCTGTTGACCTCGGTCTCGCACGCCAAGGCATTTAGGCATTCTCATTAAGGTATCATACAACAAATAACCAACACATTGAAAACATTAATGTAGCCTCCTAACAATATATTGGTTCCTTGTCTTTGTAAATGCGTCGGCAGCCTGTTCTGCGAATTGTTGGTATATTGCCGCTTGTTGGAATGCATAGGCGGCATGTCCCGAAGACTGCTGAATCATTTGCATTGCCCTGTCGTCCCAGCGGCTTTGTTGGAACTCGAAATAAGATGTTGTCCAGCCCATTTCATGGTCAAGGATTGTAGCCTCCTCGTATGCTCGGTCATACAACGCTTTTGCGCGAAGCCAATGAACCCTGTAAACTGAAGCAGGCAAATCAGAATTCGGCGCCGATATTTGAGAGTGTTGCGCCTACATTCTTCCATCCAGCCAGCGGTGTCGGTGTCGGCGGACATGTCCATGGTCCAGAACCACGCCATGTGAACATTTCTCTGTCCTCTGGCATTGGGAGTTGCAATAGCTGTACTAATTTTGAGGTCCGAATGTCGGAGGACTTTGTACCGGTCCAGGACAACCGCATCGGCACCGAGGGTAATCATCCTTCGGCGAGTGGCTACATAAACTCTGGAAAGCTGTCGGACGTTACCATCGACTGCCGCAACCTCTGCCCAGGCCCTAGTTTTTTTTTGTTGAGACTTTGCCGATCGAACGTGGCTCCTGAAGAGAAATGATTTCTTGCCAAGAGCAATCCGAAGAAGATGAAGAGCGTCATTTGCCTGCCCTTGCCGAAGTGAGAGTTCCTTCTCTCCTTGATTTGGAAATCGACGCAATAGGAAGGACGACGGGAAATATAAGTCCATGTTTTCCGGTGACCCTTCATGCCTCCTCGATCTAGCTTCACTAATGTCGGTGGCCTCGGCCTCGGCATCTGGCATGTGCTCGGTATCGGCCTCAGAGTCCTGACCAAGATCGGCATCGTTCTCGGTCTCGGCTTCGGTCTCATTTTCATGGTCCTGATCAAGCATGTCTTCCAGGGAGAAGTTGTCATTCGCATGGAGATACTGCTCCGCGCTTGTATTCCAAACGTTGATTCTGCCCTGCAATCTCTCCCGACGTTTCGCAATATCAACCTGTTGGATGACAGTCGGCCTTCTGCCGCATGATCGCACGTAGGCCTTGAGTTGCAATCTTCGAAACGCCATCAGCTGATTGCCCCTGATCCTGCCTCATACTTACTGAGATTCCTCAATCTTCAGCCCATCTGCTAGCCAAGCAACCAAGCCCCTGGACGTCCCGGCCCTCAACTCTTCCTCCATCATATTTAGTTGTATTTCTGCCTTTGTGGGTGCTGGAACAATTCAATGAGAGCTCTGAGTATGTATATTGATCTCAACGGCATTTGGCACCTTTTTCAAGCTGGACATCATATATCAGCATTGCTTCGGGATTTGTAAACCGTTCGGCTTGAGCCTCTTTCGCCTGTCGGGCCCACGTTTTCGCTAAGCCTCGGTCGGTCGTCCTGTTCAGAGCTTCGAATGCCTCTTGAGATTCCTTCAGATGATCCTTGGCTTTCAGATATTTTCTGCATATCGCTGGGACTATCCGGCTCGGGTCAGTCGGCATGTCTCTGACCGACAATGGCCAATCTCACCCATGCCGACGAGCTTTTTCCAGTTTGAGTCATTCATGTGATCGTCCAATACCTCCTGACGGTGTGCCTTCGTCATCGCCCTTATGCTGCTTGAAATCTTGTTAATCGGAGCCCAGAGTGTTTCTAATATCTCCCCATCAACTCTGCCCGCCCCCGGTATGAAGTTGGGAGCGAACATCGGCATGCATTCATCGCGATGCCCGTGGACGTGGAACAGACCGATTCCTTTATGCATGACAAGGTCGGGATCGAGGTGAAGATATGGACTTTGAGCTACTCGTTTGTTCAAGTTCTTCCAGTACTGACACATAATGTCATAAAGGACAATCACGGTCCTGATGTCTCCGAGCCGACTTAACGATTGGCATAAGGTGTAGTCCATGTTCATTTGCCTGATGGAAATATTTATCAGCATGTTTGTATAAAGTCGGCATTGAACACATATTCACCGTTCACCTTTTTGAAAGTCAACGACGCTATGGGGAATCCAACATCCATGTCGCGCACAAGCCGAACCGCCGATTCCAGTATATATCAAATTTTGCCGATTGAGGTTGCCCTCGGTGGCGGCTCGGTGCTGATTGCAGGTAGATTTCTGCTTGATCTCTTTCGCATTCTTCAAGTGGGCCTGGTAGGGAATGTCTTCAACCATGTAAGCCGTTCCATCCGACAATGAGACATCATCCCAGGGGTTCTTCGTCTTCAGCTTGTTAATCTCAAAATTGCCATCCAGGGTTTCAGACCGAGTGTATAACCACGGATTTTGACTGTTTTTCCAATTATCTGGGATATTTACTCCTGGTTGTGGACAGGTTGGGCAGAACAGAGCTAGCCCTCCATTTGAAGGATCTCGACCTGTGTCATGGCCGAATCCGTGCCATTTCCGATGCTTCAGATCTCTCCATTGACGTGATACTCGCATCAGGTCCTGATACCGGTCCTGGACGTAAACAAACGGACAGACTGTCAGATAAGGATTCTATTTGTACTGAATGACAGTATATTACCTTGACTGAATCAGGAAACGCATTTGATGTGACTCTCTTCAGTTTTCGGTAGAAGTTCAACGCTGCTGTCTTGCATTCTAGATTGTCGATCCGAAAGTCATCAAGGACTTGAAATGTGAACGCTGTTTTTATTCTCTTGAAACTTGCCGGAAATAGCCCCATCACGAATAGTTGACGGTCATCGGCATCATGGCCAGGACATCGACACCATCTCACGGGCAAATGATGAACCCCGGAACGATCGACGAAACAAACCGTAGTCATCGCCTTTGCCGATGATCCCTCGGTACCTGTCGGCTGCACGAAAGCATGCAACGGAGCCGGTCCATCCTCGGCATCCTCAAAGTCAGAGTCAGACTGCTCAGCTCGGTCAACATCCATGTCGTCACTGGAATATTCGAAATCTTCCAAGGGATTAACTTCTTGAGATGGGCACGGAGCGCCTCCGTGACCGAGATGGATCTCAACGCCGACCTCCCTTAGCCAGGCAGGTCTAAAATAACGACCCGTCCATTTTTCCACTCGATGAAACGGTAGTCGGTTGTGGGTTGTTTGACAGCAGCCTATACACTCGACCGGACGACCCATGCAGTCGAGACATTTCCAAAAAGCCTCGCCTAAGCCGCAAGACAGACACCGAGCGTCGGGCCGAGCGTCGCGAGACAGAAGATCTGACAGGTATTTTGACCTTTTGTTCAACCAGTCTCTCAAATAGTCATTCTGATTCTTAACGGAGTATGCTGTTTCATAACATGATCGATTTCCGAAGATTGTCAGACTCACCGACGACTTCGGTAACTTCAAGGGCTCTATTGGCTCGGTTTGGTAACGTTCACGAGACTTTGTCTGTGAGCCTGAAGGAGTATTCTGCGTGGATGTAGAGATACGTGGGATCCTCGGAGAATATAGCTTGACCTGTCTAGTTGATATCCCTCTGGCGGTCACTTTGTCCAACCAGGTTACTCGGCGGATGGTGTCCGCGGGCTGTTTCCTGTAATTTTTCTTCACCATCGCTGGAAACAATTTCGTCTGATGGTCTGCTTGTCAGCCTTTGAGCTTTGACTTATTTATAGATAGATTCAGCCTGAGTCTTTTAACTTTTAGCCGGAAAGCTAGTAGAGGAAGTTCGATGACCTTTTTCGGACAGGGGGTCGGCTGAAGCCGATTTACGCCGTTTTCTTTTTTTCTCAACTCTGCCCTAATCACCCTACCCTCTCAATTTCCTTTCTGAACATGCCTGCCGCCGTATTCACCGAGAAACAACTTGCGATCGTACACGACTTTTTGGATGAGTTCCGTCATGCGCCTAAATCGGCCAAACGGGACGTCATTAGAAGCGCGAGCCGTGCAGTCGCTGAGGTGACACCGAACTCGGACAAACAGCAGAGAAAGGAGATTCGAAAGGTTGGGAATGAAAATGAATATTTCAGCATGCTGATTGAGAACATTATAGAGCGTAAAACTATGGCTCTACAATAACGGTCGACAACGGCGCACGAAGAGAATGACAAAGGGAAGAAAATATGCCCTCCGTCATGTCGTAGCGCATGAGAGAAAGGGGGAGGTCGAAGAGGAGACCCGAGCGCTCTCTGGTGCTTCTCCGGGAACCCGTGAATACCTTGCCAAGTATCAAGCAGGCCTCAACGCCGTGTGCGATCGGTTGACCGGTGAGGAACTGGAGGAGTATAAGGCCACGGCGAGGGAGTGGAATGAGAGGACGCCCCCGAAAGAGATTCAGCGAGCGTAAGCGCGGCTCGATATCCCAGTTTGCTGTACCGCACTGATAACGAGATATATGTAGCGCTGCCGAAAAGTACGGAAGGAAATATGTGAAGGACTTTGCTGCCGATATGAAGCGAGAGCTCGGGATGAAAATTCTAGTGTTGACGGCCCACGTCGACACTCAAGGAATTGTCTCATATGCGTCGTAAGTGACCAAATTATGACAGGTTGTACTTCTCATGAGCATAAAACATTTCACCAGTCATGAGTTCCCAGACAAACCTGACGAACGAACATTCATGGAGCTATACCCGAACTGGGACACCGAGGCTGGATTGATGAAGCACTGGACGAGATTCGCTCAGTCCCATTTTGGTGAGTCTCCAGGTCTATGAGTGAATGGTTATTTGATAGTCATCGGTCCAAGATGAGGACCCTCATGGGGAGTCTGGCAACGACTCCAGTGGCAAAGACAGGAAGACGAAGTCACGTCGAGCCCCTGTGAACATCGCCTTTGATGGGAAAGGCTTGCCGATGTTGCCCGAGATGGACGACAGCACGCCGAGGACGTTACATTGGCAGAAGGATTTCATTCGGGCATTTGTAACTGCTCATTACCGTGAGCGACGAATTGCATGACTCCCCACTCATGTTGAATGTCAATCACAGGACTGGCATCGCAAAATCTGAAAGCGGCCGTACCCTGGGTCGCAATAAAACATGATCAGAATTCTTTTGTGGAGCAAGATTACCTTCCGGTCGATGTGACGCTCGGCGAACCGTCGAAGCTGGTGCAGAGCGAGACTCGGAAAATCTTGAGTCATTGGCAAACGAGACATGAACTAAAGTTGCCCATCTTCAAGTTTAAGGGGGTCTATTTGCGTGACAATACCGTCAGGAGGGCCGAGTACAAAGAGAAGATAGAGAGGCGAAGGTCGAAACCCCAAGTGGTACGAAAAGGAAGGCATGCAATGTCTGATGAAGAGGAGGAGAGTGCTGACGATGAGACGTCGGAAGACACAGGCTCGGAGGATAGCCTTGAGCGATCAAGGCCCGAGGTGAACCAGAGGGGGTTAGATGCCGAGAAACGGAATCGGCATTCAAATACCGCAGCGAAATCGTTGAGAAGACCGGTCCCCACAATGAAGAAGAAGGTCACCATCGCAGGAGACCTGAGCAGCAAAAGGAAGGCCCAGGCCCGCACTGACTCCGACGCCGAGGAGGAGACAACAAGGAAGCAGGTCAGCCACTGGAAAGGGCGAGGAAGACAAAGCTCATCGACCGAGAGCGGGACTGACAGCGACGATGACAGCGACGACTATGATTCCGAGAGTAGTTATCAGCGAAATGCAACGCCTGGTCCGTCGAGTAGACCGCGAAATGCAACACCTGGTCCGTCGAGTAGACCACGAAATGCAACACCTGGTCCGTCGAGTAGACCACGAAATGCAACGCCTGGTCCGTCGAGTAGACCGCGAAATGCATCGCCTGGTCCGTCGAGTATTCGCATGAAGAAACCTGTGAATAACCCAACGGAGGTTTTTGGGGTCGAAGCCCTGTCGGCCCCAATGGAGAGTCAGCCAATGAAGGAGCTCGGCCCTTCAGGCCAGCCGCCAGCAAAGGCCGAAAAAAGGATTCCCTTTCTGCGCGGCCTCTGCAGCCTGCCGTGCTATATAGATCTCTTGAACAAATTGGAGCGATACAAGGTTTGCACGCCGTGGACAATGAAAACTCCCGCTGACTGGATATTTTGTAGCCGAGTGGAAGCATTCGAGGCTTCACGATGCCTGGCCAACCAGACTGGCTTGCGTGGAACTATGACCAGGTCTCTGTCCCAAACTCTTTTTCCTCGGACTTGCAGAACTGGTTGATCACCGTGGACTGGTTAATTTCGGCACCCCATCTCACTTCCGACCGACAGGGGTCCCTTGGTTTTGCTGCAATTCGGCTCTGGGCCCTCGGCGCTGGCTTGCTCTACCGGGACCTGCTGCAGCTTCACGCATTGGGAAGTAGCCATAGCTTTGCTCTGCAACGGGTCAACGAATGGGTAGGAGAAAGATATACTAGGTTCAAAACAATCATCGGCGAAACTGAACTGATCATGGACGCCGAATTCGGGCCTAAGGCTCCCTCAACCCATCCGACTCCAGATGAACTGATGCCAGATGAACCCGAAACAAGACAGCTTGTTCCGATCATCGCTCAACCTTCGGCTATACATCAGTATGGCATAGACCCCAATGACCTTGGGCCCGTCCTCATGACTGAAGCCGAGCTGGAGGAGGGGATCGTTACCCCTCCGCTTCTGGACGATCCTCCAAGTAAAGCCCGATCCCATTCGGCTTATCTCGGTCGACTCTTGGTTCTCCCGGCTTTGAATAAACTCTTAGCTGCTTTGAGAGACTATCAGGTCCGTCAGCTTAGAGATCTCGGTATAATCTCCATGCTGATTTTGTCAACAACCAGCCGAAAAATCAAATCGCTCATGTCGCCATGAAAAAAAAACCACGCTGGCTGAGCTGGTCAAGCAAGAGCTATCTGCTCCCCGACACTATCTTGAGCGACGTGAAGTCTTGGAGGAAGACGATAGACTGGTTTCTTTCGGGTCCTCATCTTCATCATGACCGGGAGGCCTCGCGTGGGTATGAAAACACAGAACTGTGGAGTCTAGGGATGGGGCTAATTGTCCAGAACCTCATTCGGCTTTATGCTCACAGAGATGAGGAAGAATTCCAACAAACCCCGATGATGGAGATTCTCAGGCTTTGGATTTGTGAGAGCGATGCGAAGGCAAAGACGGTGTTGCAGCGCACGCGTAAGATTTTGCAGGTGGAATATCTGCAAGACCATGCTAACAGAGACCGGATTGCAACTCCGGGGCCTGCAACCGTGCCCGAGGGCGCATCGGAACGTCGCAACCCTCCCCGATCGGTCACTCGGTCGAGGACTAGCAGCAAGAGGGAAAGGGAGGTAGATGATGTGCTGCCATCGGTGCCGAAAAAAAGTAAACGTTATTAGGCAGTTGTGTATTAGATAGTAGAGATTGACCGAGCCTA
>Ga0228598_1000076_pt1 | contig 15061 bp, 10 predicted proteins | sample CZU4metagenome_FD_182726 | JGI IMG/M metagenome (GOLD analysis project Ga0228598, IMG submission 182726) | Spruce rhizosphere microbial communities from Bohemian Forest, Czech Republic - CZU4 | ecosystem: Host-associated > Plants > Roots > Rhizosphere | place: Czech Republic: South Bohemian... | reverse complement strand
CAAGAATTTCGCCGCCGAGGCGGTGATCGCCATCGAGAATGCGCGATTATTGAACGAGCTGCGACTGCGTACGGCTGACCTTACCGAGTCGCTCGAGCAGCAGACGGCGACGGCGGAGGTGCTGCGGGTCATATCGAGCTCGCCGAGCAAGCTTGATCCCGTGTTCGACACCATCCTGGCGAATGCGACAAAGCTGTGCGCCGCCCATTTCGGCATGCTCGCGCTCCACGAAGATGGCGCTTTCCGCTCCGTCGCCATGCACAACGTGCCGCAAGCCTTTGCCGAGCAGCGGTTGAGCGGGCCGATGCGGTTCGCGCCGAAGAATCCCCTCGGGCGGCTGGCGGCGACGAAAGCGGTGCAGCACACCGTCGACGTCAGGACGGATCCGGCCTTTCTCGATGGCGACCCGGGCATCACCGCACTGGCCCGCCTGACCGGCGCGCGCACCCTGCTCGTCGTGCCGATGCTCAAGGACGACAACCTGGTCGGCGCCTTCGGCATCTACCGCCAGGAAGTGCGCGCCTTCAGCGACAAGCAGATCGACCTCGTCAGGAATTTTGCCAATCAGGCCGTCATCGCCATCGAGAATACGCGATTGCTGAACGAGCTGCGCCAGCGCACGAATGACCTGACCGAGTCGTTGGAGCAGCAGACGGCCACGACCGAGGTTCTTCAGATCATCAGCAGCTCGCCCGGCGATCTCGAGCCGGTGTTCGCCGCCATGCTGGAGAAGGGCGTCCGCATCTGCGGCGCCACGTTTGGCAATATTTCCCGCTGGGACGGCGAGGTCATGCACCACGTCGCGACGCACAATGCGCCTGCGGCCTTTGCCGAAGCCCGCCGGCTGTCGCCCGAGTACCGTCCCGGTCCGAAAACCATCTTCGGCCGCTTGATCGCGACCAAAAACGTGGTTCATGTCGCCGACCTCGCCGCCGACGAGGTCTACGTCAGTGAACGCTTTCCGGCCGCCGTTTCGGCGGTCGAGCTTGGCGGCGTGCGGACGCTTCTCGCCGTGCCGATGCTGAAAGAGAACGAGCTGATCGGCGGATCACCGTCTATCGTCTGGAAGTCCGTCCGTTCACCGACAAGCAGGTTGCTCTGCTCACGAGCTTCGCCAACCAGGCGGTGATCGCCATCGAGAACGCGCGGCTGCTCAACGAGCTGCGTCAGCGTACCGCCGACCTCACGGAATCGCTGGAGCAGCAGACGGCGACGGCGCAGGTGCTTCGGGTCATCGGCAGCTCTCCCGGCGCGCTCGAGCCGGTGTTTGCCACCATGCTCGACAACGCCGTACGCATCTGCGACGCCAACTTTGGAAGTATCTACCGTTGGGATGGCGAGATCCTGCACCCCGTTGCCAGGCACAATGTGCCCGCCGTCTTCGCAAGCTTTCGCCAACACACCCCGTTCCACCCCGATTCGGAAAATCCTCTAGGTCGTATGATAGCGACCAAGGCGGTCGTTCACGTCGCCGACCTGGCGGCGGAGCCCGGCTATACGCAAAGGCTCGACAGTGCAGTCATTGCCGCGGTCGAACTCGGAGACGTGCGGACGTTCGCAGCGGTGCCCATGCTGAAGGATAGCGAATTGGTGGGCACGCTTATCGTGTATCGCCAGGAAGTTCGTCCTTTTTCCGACAAACAGGTCGCGCTCGTGACGAACTTCGCCAGTCAGGCGGTCATCGCAATCGAGAACACGCGGCTGCTGAATGAGCTGCGCCAGCGCACTGCCGATTTGACCGAATCGCTGGAGCAGCAGACGGCGACGGCGAAGGTTCTTCAAGTGATCAGCAGCTCGCCGGGCGATCTTGAGCCAGTTTTTGCAGCTATGCTCGAGAATGCCGTCCGCATCTGCGGCGCTACGTTTGGAAATATCTATCGCCGCGACGGCGACGAACTCCGCCTTGCGGCGACGCATAAGACACCGGCCGTTTTTGCGGAAACACGCAAGCGTTCACCGTATCGCATAAGTTCTGGCGGTCCGGTCGGTCGCATGATGGCAACCAAGTCGTTTGTTCACATTGTCGACGTAGCGGCAGAGCGAACTTACCTTGAGGAACGCCGCCCTTTGTCCGTTGATGCCGTTGAACTTGGAGGTGTGCGAACGTTTCTGGCTGTCCCTATGCTGAAGGACAACGAACTGATCGGTTCGTTCAATCTGTGTCGCCAAGAGGTCCGGCCATTCACCGAAAAGCAGATCGATTTGGTGACTACCTTCGCCGACCAGGCGGTGATCGCCATCGAGAATGCGCGGCTGCTCAACGAGCTGCGCCAGCGCACCGACGAGCTCGGCCGATCGGTCGGCGAACTGCGCGCGCTTGGTGAGGTATCGCAAGCGGTGAACTCGACCCTCGACCTCGAAACCGTGCTCTCGACCATCGTCACCAAGGCGGCGCAGCTCTCCGGCACCGAGGCGGGTGCGATCTACGTTTTCGACGACCCCCAACGCGAGTTTCGGCTGCGCGCCACCTACGGCATGGACCAGGAGCTGATCGAGGCGCTGTCGCATCGGCATATCGGCATGAGCGATCCGACGATCGCTGCGCTGTTGACCCAGGACGAGCCGACTCAGGTCCCCGACCTGAGGGCGGAAGCCGCCTCCGAGCTCAACGAAATCACGCTGCGCGCCGGTTTCCGCGCGCGTCTCGTCGCGCCGCTCGCCCGCGGCGGCGATATCGTCGGCATGCTGGTGGTCCGCCGCCGCGCTCCCGGCGCCTTCGCGCAGAACATCGTCGACCTGATGAAGACGTTCGCGGCGCAGTCGGTGCTGGCGATCCAGAACGCGCGGCTGTTCCGCGAAATCGAGGACAAGGGCCGGCAGCTCGAAGTGGCGAGCAAGCACAAGTCGCAGTTCCTGGCCAATATGAGCCACGAGCTGCGCACGCCGCTCAACGCCATTCTCGGCTACACCGAGCTGATCCTGGACAACATCTACGGCGAGGCGCCGGAAAAGATGCGCAGCGTGCTCGAGCGCGTGCAGACCAACGGCAAGCATCTGCTCGGGCTGATCAACGACGTGCTCGATCTGTCGAAAATCGAAGCCGGCCAGCTCACGCTGTCGCTGTCGGACTACTCGCTCGCCGAGCTGGTCCAGGGCGTCTATGTCGCGGTCGAGCCATTGGCGGCGCAGAAGAGCCTGGCGCTGCGCACCAGAATCGCCCAGGGCCTGCCGGTCGGGCGCGGCGACGAGCGCCGCCTCGCCCAGGTGCTGCTCAATCTCGTCGGCAATGCGATCAAGTTCACGGAAGCGGGCGAGGTGGCGATCGAAGCCACCCACGCCGACGGCGCGTTCAGCGTCGCGGTGCGCGACAGCGGCCCCGGCATTGCCACCGCCGATCAGGCGAAAATCTTCGAGGAGTTCCAACAGGTCGACAACACGTCGACGCGGCAGAAGGGCGGCACCGGGCTGGGGCTTGCGATCTCCAAGCGCATCGTCGAGATGCACGGCGGCCGCATCCTGGTCGATTCCGAGCTCGGCAGGGGATCGACCTTCACGATCACGCTTCCCGTCCATGCCGGCCGCGAGGCGCGCGCGCCATGAGCAAGCGGATTCTGGTGGTGGAAGACCAGGAGGATAACCGGCAGATCCTGCGCGATCTGCTAGGCAGCGTCGGCTATCAGATCCTGGAGGCGGAGGACGGCGCGCGCGGCGTCGCCGCGGCCGAGGCCGAGCGGCCTGACCTGATCCTCATGGACATCCAGCTGCCCCTGATCGACGGCTACGAGGCGACCCGGCGCATCAAGGCCAATCCGGCGTTGCGCGCCATTCCGATCATCGTCGTCACCTCCTACGCACTGAGCGGCGACGAGGACAAGGCCCGCGCCGCCGGCTGCGACGACTACATCACCAAGCCGTACAGCCCGCGCGCGCTGCTGGCGAAGATCAACGAGCACCTGCGCTGATGACGGTGTCGGTCCGATCCTTTTCATCTTCCGCTCGTCCCCGCGCAAGCGCGGACCCAGGAGGCTCCATTGCCATGAGCAGGCGCCTCCTGGATTCCCGCGTTCGCGGGAATGAGCGGGGAACGCGCTAGCCCTTCGCCGGACGTTCCGATGCACAAGCCACCGCGCATTCTCATCGTCGACGACAATGAGACCAATCGCGACATCCTCCGCACCCGCCTCGGGCGGCAGGGCTACGAGCTCATCGAAGCGGCCGATGGCGAGGAGGCGGTCGCCTCCGCCCGGCAGCATCATCCGGATCTGATCCTGCTCGACGTCATGATGCCGAAGGTCGACGGCATCGAAGCCTGCCGGCAGCTCAAGGCCGATGCCGGCCTGCCGTTCACGCCGATCATCCTGGTGACGGCGAAGGCCGACAGCAAGGACGTGGTCGCCGGGCTCGAGGCGGGCGCCGACGAATATTTGACCAAACCGGTCGACCAGGCCGCGCTCGCCGCCCGGGTCAAGTCAATGCTGCGGATCAAGGAGCTGACCGACGAGGTGCGCGCGCAAGCCGCCGATCTCGTTTCGTGGAATCGCACGCTCGAGCAGCGCGTGACGCAGCAGCTCGCGCATATCGAGCGCATGGACCGGCTCAAGCGCTTCCTGCCGCCGCAGGTGGCGGAGCTCATTCTTTCTTCGGGCGACGATCGTGTTCTCGACAGCCACCGCCGCGACGTCTCGATCGTATTCTGCGACCTGCGCGGCTTCACCGCTTTCGCGGAGACCGCCGAGCCGGAGGAAGTGATGACGATCCTCGGCGAGTACTACGCCTGCGCCGGCGCGATCATTCATAAATTCCAGGGCACCATCGAGCACTTCGCCGGCGACGGCCTGATGGCGATGCTGAACGATCCGCTGCCCTGCGCCGAGCCCTGCCTCCAGGCGGTGCGCATGGCCGCGGAAATGCGCGCCTCAGTCGGCGAGCTGACCGCCAAGTGGCGCAAGCACGGCTTCGAGCTCGGCTTCGGCATCGGCATCGGCATCGCCTACGGCTACGCCACGCTCGGCCGCATCGGCTTCGAGGGCCGCTTCGACTATGCCGCGATCGGCGCCGTGCCGAACCTTGCGGCGCGCCTGTGCGACGAGGCGAAGGACGGGCAGATCCTGATCGACGGCAAGGTCAAGGTCGCGGTCGAGGCGGCCGCGCAACTCGAGCCGCTCGAAGAGCTGAGACTCAAGGGGTTCCACCGGCCGATCAAGGCGTTCAACGTTCGCGGGGTGTCGGGCTAACGCCAAGTTTCATTTTTTGTGACTCATTGAAGTTGCATTTTTTGTGAATCACTGGCCGCTCGTGAACTGGACCGGAGGAGGCGCGCGTGAAACGCTGGACCCTGATAGCTTTAGCTCTGCTGATTGCCGCGGGTGCCTGGCTCGCCGGCGCAACCATGGGACCTTACGCGATGAGCAAGGAGCCGCGCTTTCCGCAGCTGACAATGGAGCAATTGAGCGAGGGGCAGAAGCCGCTCGCGGAGCAGATCATGAAGGTGTCGAGTGTCGGCCTCGGCGGGCCGTACAATCCGCTGCTGCGCAGCCCGGTGGTGGGCCAGCGCATATTCGATTTGTTCCACTATCTGCGCTGGGAGACGTCGGTGCCGCTGCGGCTCAACGAGTTCGCGATCTTGATCGTCGGCCGGCAGTGGCGCTCGCAGGTGGAATGGTTTGCGCATGCGCCGCTCGCCATCAAGGCCGGCCTCGCGCCCGGCATCGTCGCCGACCTCAAGGCCAACAGGCGGCCCGCGGACATGGCGCCGGAAGAGGCCGCGGTGTACGACTTCGTCACCGAGCTCACGACCAGGCACGAGGTCTCCGATGAAACCTTCGATCGTGCGAAACGGGTGCTCGGCGAGCAGCAGGTCGTCGATCTCACCGCGGTCGCCGGCGGCTATGTGAGCATCGCCATGATTCTGGCGATGAGCGAGATGACCGTGCCGCCGGGCAAGGAGGAGCCGTTCAAGCCCGGCGAACCGTGACCCGAACTGAGGCCGAAGTGACCCGCGAGGCATCGCCGCCATGACAGAGTCTTCCACCCGCGACCTCGGCACCCTGTCGCATCTCGATGCGCTGCTGGCGACGGTCGGTCCCGTGCGCGGGCTGCGCACCCTGGACATCGGCTGCGGCGAGGGACATCTGGCGCGCGCCATGGCCGGGCAGGGCGCCCGCGTCACCGGCTACGATCCGTTCATTGCGGAGACGCCGTTAACCGAGCAGGGCGCCGGAAGCTTCCGTCTCGCCAACGCCGCGGCCGACGCGCTTCCCGAACCGGACCACGAAGCCGATCTCGTGCTCTTCGTGTTCTCGCTGCATCATGTGCCCGGTGCCAAGCTTGAACGCGCGCTTGCCGAGGCGCGCCGGGTGTTGCGGCCATCGGGCCGCCTCTACATCGCCGAGCCGCTGGCGCAGGGCCCGCATCAATACATCATCGAGCTGTTCCACGATGAGACGGCGGTGCGCAAAAGCGCCGCCGAGGCTCTCGTCCGGTTTGCGCGTCCGCAGTTCGCCACCGACCGGATCGCGACTTACGCCGAAAAGCGCAGCTACGCCGATTTCGACTCGTTTGCCGAGCGCATGATCGCCAACATGCGCTTCAACGGCTACAGCGCGGAAGCGGTGCTGGCGCCTGCGGTGCGCCGCCGCTTCGAGGAGACCCACGCCGCGCATGGCGGCAGGTTCGATCAGCCGGTCCGCATCGATTGCTTCGGTCCGGCCGTGTAAACCGCCGCGCGGCATAACCACGAACCGTGAATATGGATTCCGGGCTCGCGGGCTGCGGCTGCGCCCCGGAATGACGACGAATGAGCGGAGCGCAACCGGTAAGAAATCTCACCCGCGCCAGTAGCGGTCCTCCCAGCTGCGCGACAGCCGCATGGCGGAGAGGATGAGGCCGGCCATCGAATAGGTCTGCGGGAAGTTGCCCCACAGCTCGCCGGTCTGCGGGTCGACGTCCTCGGAGAGGAGGCCGTAGCGGTTGCGGTGGGCGAGCGCGTCGGTGAACAGGTCGCGCGCCGCCTCGCGCCGGCCCAGCGACCAGAGCGCGTCGATCAGCCAGAAGCGGCAGATCAGGAACGCGGTCACCGGCAGGCCGAAATCGTCTTCGCTGGCGTAGCGCATCACGTGCTTCTCGCGCACCAGCTCGCGCTCCATCGCGGCGACGGTCGAGACGAAGCGCGGATCGTCGACCTCGACGACGCCGAGGTCGGGGAGCAGCAGCACGCTGGCGTCGAGGTCGTCGGAGCCGAACGCCGCGGTGAAGGCACCGCGCTTCTCGTTCCAGGCGCCGGCGATGAGCGCGGCGTGGATCGGCTCGGCGACGGCATTCCAGTGCTGCGCGCGCTCCTTGAGGCCAAGCCGCATGGCGATGGCCGCGAGCCGCGAACAGCCCGCCCAGCACATCGCCGCCGAATGGGTATGGACGCGCTGCCGCCCGCGGTATTCCCAGATGCCGGCGTCCGGCTCGAGCGCCTTCTTGGCGGCGCGGTTGCCGAGCGTTTCCAGGAGCCGGAACAACCCCTCGTCGCCGGGCCGCGGCAGGCGGCGGTCGAAGAACATCGGCATGGCGGCGAGAATGACGCTGCCGTAGGTATCGTGCTGCGCCTGGCCGACCGCGGCGTTGCCGACCCGCACCGGGCCGTCGCCGAGATAGCCTTCGAGATCCGGGGCCGTGCGCTCCTCGACGTGGGTTGTCGGCACCACGCTGTAGAGCGGGCGCAGCTCCTGGTCCGGCTTCGAGACGATCGACAGGGTGAAGGAGATGAACTCCTCCATCGTCCGCGTGGCGCCGATGCGGTTGAGCGCCTGGACGACGAAATACGCATCGCGCAGCCAGCAGTAGCGGTAGTCCCAGGTGCGGCCTGATCCCGGCGCTTCGGGAATCGAGGTGGTGTGCGCGGCGATGACGGCGCCGGTCTCGTCGAAATTGCTGAGCTTGAGCGTGATGGCGGCGCGGATGATCGCTTCCTGCCAGTCGACCGAGATCGACAGGCGGCGCACCCATTCCACCCAGTAGTCGTGCGTGCGCTCGGCGAATTCGCGGCAGGTCGACGACAGATCGCCCTGGAAGGGCTCGTCCGGCCCGAACACGAGGTGGACCGGCCGGGTGAGCACGAAGGGCGCCTCGCTCTCGATCAGCGAGAGCGGCGCGTCCGTCGTCAGGCGGATCACGGTGGCCTCGGCGGAATAGCGGATATGGTTGCTGCCAAGAGAGTGGTTCGTGAGCGGCTTGCCGTAGTCGCTCGCGGGCCGCATCCTGATGGTGATCCGCGGCAGGCCGGCGACCGGTTCGATGATCCGATAAAGCTGCGGCGGCCGGAACACGCGGCCGAACTGGCGGAAGCGCGGCACGAAGTCGGTAATCTGGACCTTGCCGCCGTTCCGGTCGGTCAGCACGGTCGACACGATCGCCGTGTTGCGCATGTATTCCGACTGAAACTCCGCCATGTCGTCGAGCACGACGTCGGAGAATCCCTTCTCCTGCTTGCCCGCCAGCAATCGGCAGAAGATCGGGTCGCCGTCGAAACGCGGATAGCACCACCACACGATCCGCGCCGTCGGATCGACCAATGCGGCCGTGCGCCCGTTCCCGATGACGGCCAGATCCAGTCCGTGGCCTGTCATCGTCCCGCGCTATCCCCGTGGTCGGCTACAATTCGCGCCAGCCACGAGCGTACGTCCTCAGGCTTGTCGAAGTGACCGTTGACGCCGGGAACGACCCGGCCGACGGAAAAGCCGAGGCCGCCGAATCTGGGAATGACGGCAAACACCGGCTCGTCGGTGGTGTCGTCGCCGATGAAGATCGGATGCCGGTCGGCGAACGGCGGATAGGTCATCAGTTCGCTCACCGCGAGCGCCTTGCTCACCCCGCTGGGCTTGACCTCGACCACGAGCTTGCCCGGCAGAATCTCGACGGAGCCGGCGGGCAGTTGCGCGCAGACATGGGCGACCGCGGCGCGCAGCGCCGGGCCGTGCTCGGGCGCAAGCCGGTAGTGCAGGGCGAGCGAGTAACCCTTGTCCTCGACCAGAATCCCCCGGCCGAGCTCGGTGATGGTCGCGAGCTTGCGCTTCAATTCCGCGCTCAACGAGCCGACGCGGGTTTGCGGCACGGTCCCCGGCACCGCACGCATCTCGGCGCCGTGGCCGCCGATCGCCGCGAGCTGCAGCGGGGCGAAGATCAGGTCGATATCGTCAAGCGGCCGGCCGCTGACCAGCGCCACCGCGCCGCCGGTCAACTCCTGCAGGCGGCCGAGCGTATGCCGCAGCGCCGGCGGCACCCAGACCTCCTGCGGCGCCGGCGCGATGTCGAGGATGGTGCCGTCGATGTCGAGCAGGATCGCGCATTCCCGCAAGTCGGAAGCGAGCGAGGTGTTCGCGATTTCCATGTCCAGGTCCGAAACGTCGCCTTGTCTGTGCACGTATGTATCCAATCAGTCGATAAATGATAAAGGCCGGCTGACCGCTTCGAGCGGCTTTCCTTCGGCCGCGACCCCGAAACGCACTTCGACCGCCGCGGCGAACAGCATGAACGCCGCCCCGATCGCGTAGCCGATGGCGACATTGCCGCGCGAGCCGGTACTGATCAGGACGCCGAACAGGAGCGGGCCGCCGATGCCGCCCGCGCCAGTGCCGATTGCATAGAAGAACGCGATGGCAAGCGCACGCATCTCGAGCGGGAAGGTTTCGCTCACCGTGAGGTAGGCCGAGCTTGCCGCGGCGGAGGCGAAAAAGAAGACGCACGTCCAGCAGGCGGTCAGCGCCTGCGCCGTGAGCAGGTTCTGGCTGAACAGATAGCCCGTCAAGGCGAGCAGGATCCCCGACATCGCATAGGTCAGCGCGATCATGACCTTGCGGCCGACGGTGTCGAACAGACGGCCGAGCAGGACCGGTCCGAGCACGTTGCCCGCGGCAAACGGCAAGATGTACCAGCCCACCTGATCGGCCGGCGTGCCGTAGAAATTGGTCAGGATCAGCGCGTAGGTGAAGAAGATGGCGTTGTAGAAGAAGGCCTGTGCCGCCATCAGGGTGAGCCCGACCACGGTGCGCTCGGGGTAGGTCACGAACAACGCGCGGGCGACTTCGCCAAGGGGCGTGTGGTCGCGCATGCGCAGCCGAACGCGCGGCGCCGGCGTCACGTCGCCGCCGACACGGGCCTCGATGCCGCGCACGACGGCCTCGGCTTCGGTGACAGAGCCATGGGTCATCAGCCAGCGGGGGCTTTCCGGAATCCAGCGTCGCATCAGGAGGATGATCAGTCCTATCAAAGCTCCGATCAGGAACGCGAGCCGCCAGCCAAGCCCCGGATCGATAAAGGCAGGATTGAGCAGGACGATCGAGCCGCCCGCCCCCAGCGCTGCTCCGATCCAGAAACTTCCGTTGATCAGAAGATCGGTCCAGCCGCGCAGGCGCGCGGGAATAAGCTCCTGGATTGTCGAATTGATGGCAGTGTACTCGCCGCCGATGCCGGTGCCGGTGAGGAACCGGAACACCACGAAGCTCCACACATCCCAGGAGAAGCCGGTGGCAGCGGTCGCCGTAAGATAGACGGCAAGCGTGATGAAAAACAACTTCTTGCGCCCCAGCCGATCGGTCAGCCAGCCGAAAAAGAAGGCGCCGAGCACCGCTCCACAGAGGTAAGAGCTTCCTGCAATGCCGATCTGCGCATTGCTCAGACCCAGTCCGGAGCTTTGCGTCAACTCGCCGGAAAGCGCGCCTGCCAGCGTGACTTCAAGACCGTCGAGGATCCAGGTGATGCCGAGTGCAACAATGACGAGAACGTGGAAGCGTCCGACCGGGAGGGCATCGAGGCGTGCCGGAATGTCGGTCTCGATGACCATGCCGGTTTGGGTGGCGGTCGCGGCAATGGTCGGCTGTCCCCGAGGTTTGACGGCGCCGGTCAGCGGCGGACGCGGCGAATCCGGATGGGGCGATGCCTTGCGTGCCTGAACCATTCGGAGTGCCACCCACGCACGGAATCCCGTTTATTAACGCCTTGAGCGCCCAAGTGTTCCGGAACTGATTGGCCCGGATCGCTACAATACGGAGACGGCAGGCCACGGCAAGGGCGGCTGCCGAATCGTTGGGGCGCGACGCGCGTCAGCGTATTTTGCCAGGTGGCCGGGGTGGGGGGCCGCTCAGGAGGTCTTGCTCGTATCCTCGATGCCGACCGAGACCGGGACGGTGCGGCCGTCGCGCTGTACCTTGAGCCCGATTTCGTTACCGATTCCGATTTTCTCGATCTGGTCCGTGAGATCGGCGAGACGGTGCACCTGGACGCCGTTGGCGCCGACGATGACGTCACCCATGGCTCCGCTCGAGGGATCGACACCGCGCAATCCCGCTTTCGCGGCCGGCGAGTCGGGCACCACGCGCACCACCACGACGCCGTCGGTGCCGAGTTGGGAAGCGGCCTCGTCGCTGGCGATGATGACCCCGATGCCGGGGGTGGGTACGCGCCCGTTCTTGATGAGTTGCGGCACCACCTTGTTCACGGCATCGACGGGAATGGCGAAGCCGATGCCGGCGTTCGAGCCGGACGGGGAGAGGATCGCGGTGGTGACGCCGATCAGGCGGCCGGCGGAATCGAGCAGCGGCCCTCCGGAATTGCCGGGATTGATCGCGGCGTCGGTCTGAATGACGTCCGCGAGTTCGCGCCCCTCGCTGGTCGGCAGCCGCCGCCGCAACGCGCTGATGACGCCGGTGGTGAGCGAATGGTCGAGACCGAACGGATTGCCGATGGCGAAGGCCCATTGCCCGACCTGAAGATCGGCCGAGCTTCCGATCGCGAGCGGCTTCAATAGCTGGCGTGAGTCGCGCAGGCGCACGACAGCGAGATCGTAGCTCGGAGCCGTGCCTATGACCTTGGCCGCGACGATGTCGCCGGCGGGCGTGCGCACGTCGATCGCGCTCGTTCCTTGTACGACGTGATTGTTGGTGACGATGTGCCCGGCTTCGTCCCAGACGAAGCCGGTGCCGGTCTGCACCCCGACGACCTGATCGCCTTCCGGCGTGACCTGCTCCTGGCTCGCACTGTGGCCGATCACCTGCAGCACCGAAGGCGACACGGCATTGAAGATGGCGATGGTCGTGCGTTCGGCCTCGGCCAGGCTGCCGCGCGCCTCGACCGGGCGCGGGCTGCGGCTCGAGAACAAGGACTCGTTGATGTAGGGCTGCGCGAAGATCGCCGCCAGCACGACCAACACTCCGGCGAGCAGCACGCGCGTCAGTCGGTCGGTCACGTTTTTGCCTCTTGCTGCAACGGGCAATCGGGGAAACGAGGAATCGCTGAACGGCGTTCCATCACCCTGTCGTGTGCGCGTCGGCTACCGCGGAAAAATATCAATCCGCTCAACGCGCTTGCGCAGCGTTGCCGGAATAGGTGATGCGCCAGATCGTGCCGCCGGCATCCTCGGAGATGAGCAGCGCGCCGTCGTTGTCGGCGGCGACGCCGACCGGCCGGCCCCACAGTTCGCGGTCGTCGATCACGAAGCCGGTGGCGAAGTCCTCATACTCGCCCGTCGGCACGCCGTCCTTCACGATGATGCGAATGACCTTGTAGCCGGTGGGTTTGGAACGGTTCCAGGAGCCGTGCTCGGCGGCGAAGATGTTGCCGCGATATTCGGCGGGGAATTGCGTGCCTTCGTAAAACGTCATCTGCAGCGAAGCGGAGTGCGCCTGAATGAGCACGTCGGGGACCGTGATCTTGTCTTTCAGGTCCGGTCGCTCGCCGCGGCGGCGCGGATCCTCGTTGGCGCCGATGTAGTACCAGGGCCAGCCGTAGAACGCGCCTTCACGCACGCGCGTGACGTAGTCGGATGGAACGTTATCGCCGAGCCCGTCGCGCTCATTGGTCGAGCACCAGAGTTCGCCGCTCCCTGGCGCGACCGCCATGCCGACGCAGTTGCGGATGCCGGTCGCGAAGATGTGGCGGTTCTTGCCCTGCGGATCGAACGCGAGCACTGCGGCGCGGTCGGTCTCATTGCCCCAGGCGGCGCCGAGCCCATGCGTGGATTGCCAGGCCTGCAATTCCGACGTGCTCAGCTTTCCCATAGCGTCGCCGACATTTGAGGCGGAGCCGACGGAGACGTACATCGTGCGTCCGTCGGGCGAGAACACCACGTCACGCGTGCGGTGGCTGCCGCCGGTCGGCAGATGCGGCACGACGGTTTCGGCCGGCGCGCGCGCCTTGAGGTCGCCGCTGCGATAGGCGAAACGGACGACGGAGTCGGTGTTGGCGACATAGACCCACTCCGGATCACGGCCGGGCGGATAGAAGGCGATGCCGAACGGTCCGTGAAGCCCGTCCGCGAACACGCTCGCCGACGCCGGTTGGCCGGGGTTCGGCCGCAACACGCGGACACGGCCGGCTTCGCTTTCGGCAGCGAATACGTCGCCGTTGGGCGCCACGCGAATGAGCCGCTGATGCGAAAGCCCGGAGGCGAACAAGGTGACCTCGAAGCCAGTCGGAACGGCCGGCTTTTGCTGCTCGCTGCGGCGCACAGGATAGAGAAAATCGGTTGCCGAGCCGGCTTGATCGGCGGCCGGGAGGTCCTGCGGCCTGATCAGCCGCCGCGTTCCCGGTTTATCCGAGCGCCAATCGCCAAAAGCGGCTTTGCCTTCGAGCCTCGTTGCACCGGTCTCTGCAAGCAGCGGTAGTGCGGCACCCATGACGGCCGCCGCTGCGGCCGCCGCAACAATCGCATGAATGAGATGAGGCATGGCGCGCGGTCCCCGCGATTTTGCTACGTGAACAAGTCGGCGTCTGGCGGGTTCCATCGTTGCCTATTCGTGGAAGTCGCGCTCCATGAGCGCGGGTCATTGCGAAAGCAGCGCGGCAACGCGTCGAGCGAAGCGCCCCCGGGCGTCCGTTCTCGATGGCTGCGCCTGATGCGTAATGACATGCGCCATAACGTTCTGTGAATCACGTTCTGTGATCATCCGCCGATCGGCTGTCCGGTACCGCACGGAATTCCCGTCTTGATCGACAGGGTTGCCAGCAAGTTGGAGATACCACGCCGGCTGCGCGCCGTGGTGCGGGCGCGTGAGTCGAGCCTCATCGCGCTCGCGGCGCTGGTCGGGGCCATCGCCGGCCTGGTGGTCGCCGCGATGAGCATCGGGGTCGACGTGCTGCACCAGCTGCTGTTCCGCCTCGACCCGGGCGTGCGGCTCTCGGGGCTGTTGCGGCTCGACCCGGTCGTGGCGTTGACCGTGCCGCTGGCCGGCGGGGCCGTTTTCGGAATCGCGACAGAGCTGATCGCACGCTGGCGGCCGGAGCGGGAAATCGATCCGATCGAGGCGAATGCGCTGCATGGCGGCCGCATGTCGCTTCTCGGCAGCATCATCGTCGCCGCGCAGACGGTGTGGTCGAGCGGCGTCGGCGCCTCGGTCGGCCTCGAGGCCGGCTATACGCAGCTCGGCGGCGGCATCGCCTCGCGCCTCGGCATGGCGTTCCGGCTGCGCCGCGCCGACCTGCGCATCCTGGTCGGCTGCGGTGCCGCCGGCGGCATCGCCGGCGCCTTCGGCGCCCCGCTCGCCGGCGCGTTCTACGGCTTCGAACTGATCATCGGCGGCTATTCTCCGAGCAGCCTGGCGCCGGTCGCCGCCGCGGCGCTGATCGGCTTTTTGGTGGCGCACGCGCTCGCGCCCGCCGACATCGGTGTCGTCGCGCCGGAGCGGATGGCCGTGGGGGTCCACGATTTGGTCATCGCGGCGACCATCGGCCTCCTCGCCGCGGCGCTCGGAATTCTGCTCATGCGCGGGGTGGCGCTGTGCGAAACGCTGTTCGTGCGGCTGCGGGTGCGGCCGGCCTTGCGCACCACGATCGGCGGCCTCGTTGTCGGCCTGCTGGCGATGGTGACGCCGCAGGTGCTGTCGTCGGGTCACGGAGCGCTGCGTCTTTCCGGCGTGTTCACGCTGTCGCTGTGGACCGTGGCGGCGATCTTGGTGCTCAAGATTGCCGCGTCGATTGTCTCGCTCGGCTCCGGATTCCGCGGCGGCCTGTTCTTCTCCTCGCTGCTCATGGGGGCGCTCGGCGGCGATCTCCTGGCGATCGCGCTCACCATGGCGTGGCCGAGCGGCCACTTCGATCCCAACGCCTACGCGCTGATCGGCATGAGCGCGCTGTCGGCCTC
>Ga0228598_1000074_pt1 | contig 15097 bp, 9 predicted proteins | sample CZU4metagenome_FD_182726 | JGI IMG/M metagenome (GOLD analysis project Ga0228598, IMG submission 182726) | Spruce rhizosphere microbial communities from Bohemian Forest, Czech Republic - CZU4 | ecosystem: Host-associated > Plants > Roots > Rhizosphere | place: Czech Republic: South Bohemian... | reverse complement strand
CGCGATGGTTGGTCGCTTTGGGAATCGTTGAAGCGGCTCGGCGCGAACGGACTCGGAAGAGATGCGCCATTTTGGTACACTTGGGGCCGATTGCGGAAAGCAACGTTCCCGAAAATGGATTCTCCGATGGGCCGATTTGCGCGCGGATTCGCGCGGAGCGGTGAGCGCTGGATAAAGGAGTAATTTACGAACATGAAAAATATTCTGGGCGGTTTGACGGCGGCCCTGGTGATTTTTTCCACTGCGGCGGCAGCGGATGCGCAGCAGTCTGCGCCGGCGCAGCAAGGGAATCAGTCTATCTACAACGTGACGGTGGTGGGGAAAACCGTCACGGCAGTGAGCTATCAGCATCGCAGCGGATCGACGATGATTGGTTTTCAGGGGACGCCGCTGCTGCCGCTGGCGAAGGGCGACGCGAAAGTGGACAGCAAACAGGGCTCGATCGTGGTGAGCGCGAGTTTCAAGAATTTGCAGCCGGCGCAGAAATTCGGTAAAGAATATTTGACGTACGTGCTGTGGGCAATCACGCCGGAGGGCAAGCCGAATAATCTGGGGGAATTGCTGCTGGACGGCGACAAGAGCAAACTGACGGCGACGACGAATTTGCAGACGTTTGGAATGATCGTCACGGCAGAACCTTATTTTGCGGTGAGTATGCCGAGCGACGTGGTGGTGCTGGAGAATGTGGTGCGGGCGGACACGGTGGGAACGGCGGAACAGGTGACGGCGAATTACGAGTTGATGCAACGCGGCGGATATACGTACGACATGACGAAGGCGCGGGAACCGATCACGGATTTTTCCGCAAAGGTGCCGCTGGAGATATATGAGGCGCGCAACGCGGTGTCCATCGCACAGAGCGCCGGGGCGGACACTCTTGCGCCGGACGCGTATCAGAAGGCGGTGAGTTCGCTGGGGAACGCCGACAATTTGCTGGGGAAGAAGGCGAGCAGGAAAGAAGTGATCGCGGCGGCGCGGGATGCGGTGCAGACGGCGGCGGATGCGCGAGCGATCGCCTTGCAACGCGCGGCGCAGCAGAAAGCGGCGGCTGAGCAGGCGGCGGCACAGGCGGCGGTGGCTGCGTCGGACGCGAAACAGAAAGAGGAAACAGCGGCGCGCCAGCAGGCTGAGATTCAAAAATTGCAGGCGGAGCGGGATGCGGCGCAGGCGGCTGCTGCTCGCGCGCAGGCCGATGCAGCGCGGAGTCAGGCCGATGCGGCGGCGTTGGCAGCGCAGCAACAGGCACAGGCCGCGCAGCAACAGGCGAAGGCCGCAGAAGAAGCGGCAGCGAAGTCTGAAGCGGAGAAGCAGGCGCTGAGGGCGGCTTTACTGGACCAATTCAATCGGGTGCTGCCGACGACGGACACGCCGCGAGGTTTGCAGGTGAACATGGCCGACGTATTGTTCGCGTTCGGGAAATACGAATTGCAGCCATCGGCGCGCGAGGCTTTGGCGAAATTTTCGGGGATCGTGCTGGCGCATCCGGGATTGCATCTATCGGTCGAGGGATACACGGATAGCGTGGGAAGCGATGCGTTCAATCAAACGCTTTCGGAGCAGCGGGCGACTGCCGTACGGGATTACTTGGTGCAGCAGGGGTTGGATCCGACTTCGATTGTGGCGACGGGATTTGGTAAGTCGAATCCGGTGGCGAGTAATGATTCGGCGACGGGGCGACAGCAGAACCGGCGCGTGGAGATTATTATTTCGGGCGAAGTGATTGGGACGAAGATTGGGGCGCCGAGCGCGCCACTGCGACAGTAATTGGCGGTTTCGTTGGGAATTTGACGAGGCGCGGACGCCGAAGAGAGCTCTTGCGCTCCGCTCCCTTCGCCAAGAATCTCAGGGCAAGCAGGATGACGGCGCTGCGTGAGGCCAGAAGACAGCGTGACTTCACGGGCTAAAGCCACGACCTGCAAAGGTACGCTAGCCGTTTCCGCGAAAAGCAGATCCCTCACTGCCTCCCGCGCCCGCCAAACTGCGGCGGGAAAGAAAAAGCGCGGGACCCCGTACGGGATGACAGGTGTTCTCCTGCAGATTCTGTAGCCCTGCCCTTACGGCGCCGCGGAGTTAGTGATCGGCTAGCGACCAGAGGCGAAAGCCGCCTTTGAAGGCGTTGTCGTTGTCGCCACGGCGGGCGCCGGGCGGGAGCGTTTTGAGTTTGGCGGAGTTGCCGCCACCCAAGACTACGTAGTCGGCTTCCAGAGCTGCTTTTAATTTTTCAGTGATCTTGAAGACGTGACGGCGCCATTTTTTCTTGCCTAGTTTTTCCAGACCGCGCAAGCCGATGTAATCCTCATAAGTTTTCCCATGCTTGTAGGAGAGGTGCGCGAGTTCCATGGGCTCGAGGAATCCATTCGAGATCATGGCGGAGCCGAGGCCGGTACCGAGGCCGAGAAAGAGCATGCGGCCGCCTTTGTAGCTGCCGAGGGCTTGCATGCTGGCGTCGTTGATGAGTTTCACGGGATGGCCGAAGGCTCTGCGGAAGCCGAAGCCCATCCAGCCGCCGCCGAGGTTGTGCGGTTCGCGGAGCGGGTGGCCGTTGATGACCGGGCCGGGATAGCCGATGGAGATGCAATCGTATTTCCAGGCGCGCGTGGCTTTTTTGACGACGCGAACCATTTTTGCGGCGGTCATGGAAAGGCCAGAGGGAATTTTCACGGGCTCTTTTTGCCCGGTCATGAGGAGCTTGACGTTTGTTCCGCCGACATCGACTACGAGGATGCGGCGTGGCTTGAATTTTGCGCGGGTCGTCTTCAATGGAGTGACCTCATGGGAGATGAGTCGAAGGTATAACCCGGGGAGGTGGATAGTCAACGGCGGGGTGGAGAGGGAGTGATGGAGGGGAGGAGGAGCTGGGCAGGATAGGGCTAGCGTTTTCCCGCATATTATATACAATCCCTGTCCTATGAAATACAAGCTGCTGGTGAAGTCCGCCGTTTTGGCGATTCTGGTTTCTCTTACCTTTATATGCATGGGATTTGGGGCATCGGGCGAAGGTCCCGACCGGGGTGATGACCGCGCGGACGAAAGTCAGTCGCCGCCGAGCGAGATGCGCGCCTCGGTGGAACGGTATGACGCAGATCGCACGCTCTTGCAGCGTTCGTACCGGACGCCGCTTTCGCCTGCGGTGCTCAACCGCATGCAGAAGTTCTACAGCGGGTGGCAGGCGGAAGTGGAGAAGGTGGATTTCGACGCGATGCATCAGGAGGGGAAGATCGATTACATTTTGCTGAAGAATACCTTGAACCACGAACTGCGGGGAATCGAATTGCGCCGGAAGGAAATGGCGGAGACGGCGCCGCTGCTGCCGTTTGCTCCGACGATTGTGACGCTGGCGGAAGCTTTGCGGCACATGGAAAACATGGACGCGGCGAAAGCGGCGGCGACGCTGGACAACATGAACAAGCAGATTGACGAAGCGAAAAAATCGCTGAGCACGGTGAAGACTTCGAAATTCGTGGCGAACCGAGCGGCGAATGAAACGGATCAGCTACGGGGGGCGTTGAAAGATTGGTTCACTTTTTACAATGCTTACGATCCGCAGTTCACCTGGTGGACGGGCGTGACGTACAAGGCGGTGGACACGAATTTGGAGAGCTACGCGGCGCAGGTGCGCGAGCAGATTGTCGGAATCAAGCCGGGGGACAAGACCACGATTGTGGGGAATCCGATCGGGCGCGACGCGCTGATCAGCAGCTTGAAGTACGAAATGATTCCTTACACGCCTGAGGAATTGCTGGTGCTCGCCGACCGCGAATACGCGTGGTGCGAGGCGGAGATGAAAAGCGCGTCGCGCGAGATGGGCGACGGCGACGATTGGCACAAGGCGCTGGAGCAAGTGAAATCCGATTACGTGCCGGCGGGGAAACAGCCGGAGCTGATACGGGACCTGGCGCTGGAAGCGATTGCTTATGTGGAGAAGCACGAGCTGGTAACCGTGCCGGAACTGGCGAAGGAATCGTGGTGGATGGAGATGACGACGCCGGAACGGCAGCTGGTGAATCCATTTTTCACGGGCGGGGATCGCATCAGCGTTTCGTATCCGACGGACGGGATGACGTTCGAGCAGAAGATGATGAGCATGCGTGGAAATAATATTCATTTCGCGCGCGCGACGGTGTTTCATGAATTGATTCCGGGGCACGAGCTGCAGGGTTTTATGGCGCGACGGTATCGGGCGTGGCGGCGGCCTTTTGATACTTCATTTTATGTGGAGGGTTGGGCGCTGCATTGGGAAATGCTTTTGTGGGATATGAATTTCGCGCGGTCGCCGCAGGATCGGATTGGGATGCTCTTTTGGCGGATGCACCGGGCGGCGCGGATCATGTTTTCTTTGAATTTTCATTTGGGGAAGTGGACTCCGCAGCAGTGCGTGGATTTTTTGGTGGATAAGGTGGGGCACGAGCGAGAGAACGCGACGGCGGAGGTGCGGCGATCGTTCGCGGGGGATTATTCGCCGCTCCACCAGGCTGGTTACATGCTGGGAGGATTGCAGATTGGGGCTTTGCACAAGGCGCTGGTGGATTCGGGGAAGATGACGGAGCGGGGGTTTCACGATGCGGTGTTGAAGGAGAATGCGATTCCGATTGAGATGATTCGGGCGGATTTCATGAATGAGAAATTGACGCGGGATTATGTGCCGCATTGGAAGTTTTATGGGGATTTGAGCGCGAAGCAGTAGGTGCGTGGGGAAAAGTCAAAAGATTTAACACAGAGAACAAAGAGAAAAGCGGAGAGCACAGAGAAGGACGAGTCGGATTTTACCGTAGAGACACAGAGGACGCAGAGAGAAGCAGATTCCTCGGGCAATCTTCGCCCTCGGAATGACAAGTTTCATATTCGTTGTGTGGGGTTTAAAGCTAAGGGCCGCAGGAAATCTTGATTTGACGTTCATTTCTTCAGGTTCGACGGGGGATTGCCATTCATGAGTAGACAATTTGATCGCAGGCAGGTGTTGAAGGTAGTGAGCGCGACTTGCGCGGCGTTTTTCTTGCCGGGGACTGGAGTCGCGGGTGAGGGTGGAATCGGGCCTGCGGAAGAAGACCTGGAGATACAGGTTTCGTCGGTTAGCGCACATACGTTGCGGCTGAGTATTTTTTCGGCTGGCCGCGGCGGTGAGGCTGTGCCTGGCGATGGATCGCTGGTGCGGGAGACTTGGGAGGGACCGATTACGAAATTGAGCGGGGAATTTGCGGAGCGTGGCGTGAAGGTGGGCGATCTGAGTGTGAAAATTTCGCCGAGGCCGTTGACGTTTACGATTTCGGGCGCGGATGGCGCGGTGATTCAGCAATTAAAAGTGGAGCGCGCTAGCGGAGTAGTCTCCTTTGCGACGGGAAATTCGCCGCTGCTTGGATTGGGAGAGGGCGGGCCGCAATTCGATCGTCGCGGATCGGTTGACACCATGAAGCGCGGGCAGGGCGGTTACAAACTGCAGACGAATGGCGGGCGCGTGCCGATTCCGTGGCTGATTGGAACGGCGGGCTGGGCGATGTTTTTTCATGCGCCTTTCGGCACGTTCGATTTTTCGGGGCCGGAGAGCAAAGTTTTGCCGGCGGGGCCGGATGCGGCTTATCCGTTGGACATTTTTTTCGTGGCGTCGCCCGAGCCGGCGACGATTATGGGCGAATACGCGCGTCTGACGGGAAATGCGGAATTGCCACCGTTGTGGAGTTTCGGTTACATGCAATCGCACCGGACGCTGGGGAGTCCGGAGGAAATTCTGGCGGAGGCGAAAACGTTTCGCGAAAAGAAATTGCCGTGTGACGCGATGATTTATCTGGGCACGGGGTTTTGTCCGAACGGATGGAACACGGAGAATGGCGCGTTCGAATGGAATGCGCGGGCGTTTCCGGATCCGCCGAAGATGCTGGCGGAATTGCACAAGGATAATTTTCGTGCGGTCGTGCATACGGTGATTTTGCCGGACAGGCTGACGGGGAGAGCACAGGACGCTTGCGACGTCCTGAAATATGACGAGACGGAGGCGGGTTGTTACTGGGACGCGCATCGGAAAGATTTCGCGATGGGCGTGGACGGGTGGTGGCCGGACGAAGGCGATCCGCTGGACATTGCGTCGAGTTTGCTGCGCAACAGAATGTACTGGGAGGGCCCGCAGATCGACCGGCCGAACGAGCGGCCTTTTGCGTTGCATCGCAACGGGTATGCGGGGATGCAGCGGTATGCGTCGTTTTTATGGTCAGGGGATGTGTATTCGACTTGGGAGACGCTGAAAACTCATTTGCCGATTGCGGTGAATACGGGATTGAGCGGCGTGCCCTATTGGGGAACGGATATCGGCGGATTTGTGCCGACGAAAGAATTCACGGCGGAATTATTTGTGCGGTGGTTCCAGTTTGGCGCGTTCTGCACATTGTTTCGGTCGCATGGGCGGACGTGGAAATTGCGGCTGCCTTGGGGTTGGAACACGGGGGATCCGGGTCCGGTGGAAATTCGCAATTATGGCGGGGCGGCGATTCCGGATGTTAGCCAGCTGCACAATCCGCAGGTGGAAATAATTTGCAAGAAATATCTGGAGCTGCGTTATCGGATGCTGCCGTACATCTATAGCGCGGTGCGCGAATGCACGTTGACGGGGATGCCGGTGATGCGTTCTTTGTGGCTGCACTATCCGGATGACGCGGCGGCGGTGGCGCGCGGCGACGAATATTTGTGGGGGCGGGATTTGTTGGTGGCGCCGGTGGTGGAGCAGGGAGCGACTTCACGTATGGTCTATTTGCCGAGAGGAGATTGGTGGGATTTTTGGACTGGGGAGCGCGGGAAGGGTGGGCGGGAGATTTCGCGGCCGGTGGATTTGCAGACGACTCCTTTATATGTGCGGGCTGGAACGATTTTGCCGATGGGGCCGGTGAAGCAGTTTACGGATGAGAAAGTGGAGGGGCCGCTTGTGCTTTCTGTCTACGCGGGGGCGGATGGCTCGTTTTTGCTTTATGAGGATGATGGGAGTTCGTTCAATTACCGGAAGGGCGAGTGGATGGGGATTGAGATGCGCTGGAACGATGCGCGGCGCGTTTTGAAATTGGAATTGGCTGAGGGATCGCGGATGCTGGCGCCGGGGCGTCGGGAGATTGAAGTGAAGTTGGGTGAGACGGTGCAGAAGGTGGTGTTCGAGGGGAAGGCTGTGGAAGCGGTGTTCTAGGTTGGCGTTCGTTCGCGTGCGTGGGGATTGCGTTGGTTGACCCGGGGGTGACGGATGGATCGGCGAGAATTTTTGCAGGATTTGGGAGTTACGTCGGCGGTGCTGGGATATGTCGCGACGAACGCTGCTGCTTCGCGAGGGAAGGCGGCTGAATTCGATCCGAGTCTCGAGCTCAGTGTGAGTTCGGGACCTGCGCCGGATGTGGCGGGGCACACTTTGGTTTGCGAATTCAAAGTTGGCGCGACCGGGTGGAAGGTGTACGAAGATTTGCGGACGCGCGATGGGGCGATCACTTTTATTTCCGCGGCGGGAGCATCGCGCGTTCTGGGGAAGAGCGCGGAGGCGACGTTTGCGGAGGCTGATCCACCGTATTTGGGATTGAAACTTGCGGATATTGGAATGTCCGGGCCTGATCTGCTGGCCGACAAGCTCTTGCAGCATGGAGATCCGGATCCGGAGCAGGTGAAATCGGCGGCGAAGCACCGAGCCGATGACGGTGAAACTGTCACAGCTTGGAATTGAGGGCGAAGCATCGGCACGCGATTTGTGACTGAAGAACGACCTGGGAACTGTGAGTGGCGCGTTTAGCGCGTATGTGCCGAGCCATGGGGTTGTGATGGTGAAAATCAAGGTGAGATAACGAATTCGAGGCCATATTTGGAATTTGCAACAGGCCGTAGCCTTGTGATTTGGCGGAACATTTTGAGACTGGCGGGTTGGCACTTCTGGTGTAACGCCTGTATTTACAGGCGTTTACAGTGGCCTTGGATTGGGTAAAGTGCTTGCATAAAATTCGCAATCAGATATATTCCGTAGAGGGTTGTCATGCCAGCGGACCTCCAGACGATCCGAAACGGAAATGAATCAGGAATTGGCTTCGTGGACAGGGCGTCGGCTGGGCAACCTGAGTAAACGCTTCCCTGAAATTGAGGCTCTGACGGTCGGTGGCAGGCTGTAGTGAAGAAAGGGAGGGCAACGTGAAGTTTCCCAAGGGCGTTTCGCGGCGGCAGTTTGTTTCTGGGGTGATGTCGTCGGCAGCGCTGGCGTGCCTTCCGAAAACCGCAGGTGCTTTCGCTGGATGCGCTGCATTCGAGGACCTGCTGCTGCAAGGCGGACGTCCTGGTGGTCTCGAAGGACGCGTGACGCTGCTGGCCGCGCCGTTTCCCATGGAGCAGGTACGTTTGCTGGACGGTCCCTTCCTGGATGCCACGAAAGCGAATGTGCAATATCTGCATTCTCTACCTGTTGATCGCCTGGTGCACAATTTCCGCGTGAACGCGGGATTGGCTAGCACGGCGGAGCCTTTGGGCGGCTGGGAAGCGCCGGATTGCGAACTGCGCGGACATTTCACGGGACATTTTCTTTCGGCGTGTGCGCTGGCCTACGCGAGCACCGGCGACGTGGAATTGAAAACGAAGGGTGAAGCGGTGGTTGCGGAGCTGGCGAAATGCCAGGACGCGAAGGGTAACGGCTATCTGAGCGCGTTCCCCGAGAGTTTTTTTGACCGGCTGAGCGACGGCAAAGGCGTGTGGGCGCCGTTCTACACGCTGCACAAGATCATGGCGGGAAATTTGGACATGTACACTTACTGCCAATCGGAGCAAGCTCTGACAGTGGCTGAAGGCATGGCGCGGTGGATGGGTCACTGGACGAATGGCATCAGCGACGACCACATGCAGCGGATTTTGAAGACCGAGTACGGCGGAACGAATGAGGCGCTTTATAACCTGAGCGCGATTACGGGGAAGTGGCAATATTTCAGGACCGCGACGCGATTCGAGCAGCCGGATTTCTTTGGTCCTCTGGCGGGGCACCGGGATGAATTGAAGGGGCTGCACACGAATACGAATATTCCGAAGGTGATCGGCGCGGCACGGCGATATGAATTGACTGGCGATCCTTACTACCACGAAGTGGCCGAATATTTTTGGGAAGAAGTTACGCAAGAGCGCGCTTACGTGACGGGCGGGACGAGCAATGGAGAGGGATGGGACACGGACGCGGGAAATTTGTCGAAGGCGCTGAGTTTGTGGTCGGAGGAATGCTGCTGCGGCTACAACATGCTGAAACTGACGCGGCACGTGCATCAGTGGACTGCGGATCCGCGGTACATGGATTACTACGAGCGGACGCTGTTTAATTCGCGGCTGGGGACGCAGCATCCGGACAATGGCATGAAGATGTATTATTTCCCGCTGGAGACTGGGTACTGGAAATTTTTCCATTCGCAGTTTAATTCGTTCTGGTGCTGCACGGGAACGGGCGTCGAAGAGTTCTCAAAATTCACCGATACGATTTATTCGCACAACGAGCACGACGTGTTCGTGAATCTTTTTATTGCGTCCGAGGTGCGCTGGCCGGAGAAGGGGCTTACCGTTCGCCAAAAGACCAGCTTTCCAGAGCAGGAAGGAACCAGCATCACGGTGAAAGCGGAAAAACCGGTGCAGGCGGGCATCAATATACGAATTCCGAGTTGGGCGGTGGATGGCGGCGCGGTGGAGCTGAATGGGAAGCCGCTACCGGCTTTTTCCAGCCCGGGAAGTTATCTGAGAATTACGCGGGAGTGGGCGGATCGCGATCGGTTGGAGGTGAAGCTGCCGATGCGACTGCGAACCGAACCGCTGCTGGGTGATCGAACACAGGTGGCGGCGCTGTTCGGGCCAATCGTGCTGGCTGGGCGCTTGGGAACCGAAGGGTCGAGGGAAGCAATGCAATTCGATCCGGATCATGGGCCGACGCAATTGGCTCCTCCGCATGCCGAAGCGAAGGGTAGCGCGAACATTTTTGCGAAATCGTTGGAGGAAATTCACGCGGCAGCGTGGGTTGAGCCGGTGAAGGGGCAGCCGCTGACGTTCCAGACCGTGGGCCAAAAGAATGCGACGATGTTGATTCCGCTGAATCGAATCTTTGGGGAACGATACGCGGTTTATTGGAAGACGAGCACGCGGAGCGAAGATACCGACGGATAGTGTTCCGGCAGGCTGGCGTTGGCATTTGCAGAATCTGCGCGCGCGCGTCGTGGATTCGCTGGAGATATTGACGGAACCGCCATGGGAGCGGATAGTACGTGGCACGCGATACGGGAGATAGGAAGTGAGCATCCACGAAGTTGCGAAGCTGGCGAAGGTATCGATCGCGACGGTGTCGCGCACCATCAATGGTGTGCCGACGGTAACGCCCCAGCTTTCGCGGCGCGTGTGGAAAGTGATCGAAGAGCTGGGCTATTACCCGAACACGCAGGCGCGCGCGCTGGTGTCCGGGCGCAGCCGGATTTTCGGATTGATCGTTTCTGAAATCACGAATCCCTTTTTTCCTGAAATTGTGCAGGGGTTCGAGGACATCGCGGTCCAGAACAATTACGAGATTCTGACGACTTCCACGGTGCACGACCCGGGCAGGATGGCGCTTTCGGTCCGGCGAATGATCGAACGGCGGGTGGAGGGCGTGGCGGTGGTCACGTTCGGCATGGAAGAAGCCCTGTTCGATGATCTGAAATCACGGAACGTGCCGCTGGTATTTATTGACGTGGGGCCGCCGCTGCCACGGATCAGCACGATCAAGATTGATTATTTGCATGGGCTGCGGCAGGCGGTGCAGCATCTGGCTGCGTTGCGGCACGAAAAAATTGCCTTTGTGTCCGGCCCGTTGACGCTGAAAACCGCCGTTGCGCGGCAACATGCGTTTATGCAGGCGATGAGTGAGATCGGACTGTTTGTGGATCCACGGCACTTGGTGGAAGGAAATCACACGATGGAGGGCGGCATCGCAGCGATGCAGAAACTTTTCGCCCTTTCGGAGATTCCCACGGCGGTGATTTGTTCAAACGACATGACGGCGCTGGGAGTAATGCGCGAAAGTTACGCGCAGGGGGTACACGTTCCGAAAGAACTGTCCGTGGTGGGATTTGACGACATCCGTCTGGCGCAGTTCGTGATACCCCCGTTGACTACGGTCAAGATGTCGCAAACAGAAATTGCACGCCTGGCATTCAACGCGCTTCTGACGGAGGTGCGGCGAAAATCGCCCTCGCCTACGGGAAGCGAATATATGCTCCGCACCAGCCTGGTCCTTCGTGACTCCACCGCCCTGGCTCCAAAAACCGCGCGCCGGAGAAAACCCAAAGCCGCCGAATCCGGCGGTGAGGGAAGCAAATGAACATTGCGAATTGAAGCGCGCACCGTGGATCATGCATAAGATTTGCTGGTCCAATGGGAATGCGCGTGCATCGGAGAGTGTGGCGCGCTTTTTGGGCGCGAGCGATTGCTGCGGCGTGCATGCTGTGACTTCTTCGAAGTTGTAGCAGGAGCAGGCTTCGTGTCGGAAGGCAGAGTTAACGGGCACGGCAGTTTTTCTGGACTTTTCACGAGGGGATGAATGGCGTCGAAGAAGGTCACTTTGGGCTTGCTCGTTGGGAATCGTGGCTTTTTCCCCGGGAATTTGGCGGAATCGGGACGCAAGGAAATGATTCAGGTGTTGCAGCAAGCCGGCATCGAGGTGGTCGTGCTGGACGCGGAGAAGAGCGGACACGGCGCGATCGAGACGTACGAGGAAGCGCAGCGATGCGCGGAAGTGTTTCGCGCGCACAGCGAACAGATTGATGGAGTGATCGTGACGCTACCGAATTTCGGTGACGAGCGCGCGATCGCGGACACGCTGCGTCTTTCGCGCTTGCGTGTGCCGGTGCTGGTGCAAGCCACGCCGGATACTCCGGCGAAGATGAGCATCGCTTTCCGGCGCGACAGCTTTTGCGGAAAAATGTCCGCTTGCAATAATTTGCGGCAGTACGAGATTCCTTACTCCCTTACTAGTTCGCACACGGTGACGCCGGATTCGGCGGAATTCAAAAAGGACCTGGAATGGTTTGCCGGCGTGTGCCGCGTGGTGCGGGGATTGCGGGATCTGCGCATTGGAAGCATTGGTGCGCGGCCGACGGCCTTCAATACTGTGCGCTACAGCGAAAAGATACTGGAATCGCAGGGGATTTCGGTGGAGACGCTGGATTTGTCTGAAGTGATCGGACGGATTCAGAGAATGAAGGACTCGGATGAGGCGGCGCAGGCGAAGCTGAAGTCCATTGAGAAGTATGTTTCGACGAACGAAGTGCCGAAGGAAGCTTTGTTGAAGATGGCGAAGCTGGGCACGGTGATTGATCAGTGGATGAAGCAGACGCACGTGACGATCAGCGCGATCCAGTGTTGGACGTCCATCGAAGAAAACCTTGGCGTGGTGCCCTGCACCGTGATGAGCATGATGAGTGACGATTTGATGTCCAGCGCTTGCGAGGTGGATATTTGCGGCGTGCTGAGCATGCACGCGCTGCGCCTGGCTTCGCAGACTCCCAGCGCGCTGCTGGATTGGAATAATAATTACGGCGACAATCCGGACAAGGCGGTGTGCTTTCACTGCAGCAATTTGCCAAAACATTTTCTGAAATCGGTGAAGATGGATTATCAGGCAATCATTGCGGGCACGGTGGGGAAGGAAAATACGTTTGGGACGTGCGTCGGGCTGGTGAAATCCGGGTCGATGACGTTTGCGCGGTTTTCGACTGACGATCGCGCGGGGCATGTGCGCGGCTACGTGGGCAGCGGCAATTTCACAGACGATCCGCTGGAAACATTTGGCGGCGCGGGAGTGGTGGAGATCCCGAAGATGCAGAAACTGCTACGTTACATCTGCGAAAACGGGTTCGAACATCACGTGGCGGCAAATTTTTCGTCGGTGGCGGGAATGGTGCACGAGGCCGCAGTTCGTTATCTGGGCTGGGACATGCACTGGCACGAAAACTAACGATTCGAGGCGCAGGTTTTTATGGCGATCGTCGCAGGCGTAGATTTCGGGACATTGAGTGTTCGCGTTTCGATCGTGGACAGCAAGAAGGGCGCGCTGGAATCCGCGGTGGCCGAATATCCATTGCATCGCAAGCGCGAGGACCCGGAATTCGCGACGCAATCGCACGAAGATCATATGAGCGCGCTGGCTTTGGCTACGCGTGAGGCTTTGAAAAAAGCAGGGGTGCGCGGCGAGGACCTGGAAGCGATCGCGCTGGACACTACGGGATCGTCGGTGGTGCCAGTGGATGCGAAGATGGCGCCGCTGGATGATTATTATTTGTGGTGCGACCATCGCGCGAAAGCGGAGGCCGCGGCGATCACGGAACTGGCGAATCGCGAGGGGCTGGAAGCGATTCGCTGGTGCGGCGGTGTCTATTCGTCGGAGTGGGGATTCGCGAAACTGCTGCATTGGTTGCGTCACAATCCGGATAAGCGCGGGAAATTCGCTAGCGCGTTCGAGCACTGCGACATGGTGGCGGCGACGCTGTGCGGCGTGAGCGATCCGAGCAAAGCGAAGCGCAGCATTTGTGCGATGGGGCACAAATGGCTGTGGCACGCGGATCTGGGTGGGCTGCCTTCGGAGGAATTTTTGGTGAAATTGGATCCGCTGCTGGCCGGGGTGCGTGCGAAACTTGCGGGGCAGTACGAAACTTCCGACAAGATTGCGGGAACATTGTCGCCTTACTGGGCCGAGAAGCTGGGATTGCGCGAGGGAATTCCCATTCCGGTGGGCGCGTTCGACGCGCATTGGGACGCGATTGGTGCGGGCACACATGAAAAAGATGTGGCGAATGTCGTCGGGACGTCCACTTGCATAATCGGAATCTCGAGCCAGACGCAGCTGGTGCCGGGAGTTTGTGGTGTGGTGCAGGGGAGCGTGCATCCAGCGTACACGGGGATTGAGGCCGGGCTTTCCGCTACCGGAGATATTTTCGATGCGATCGCGCGGCGGGCGAACACTACGATTTCGCAATTGAGCGTGGGACTGGAAAAATATCACGCGGGCCAGACCGGATTGTTGCGGATGACTTGGGACAACGGCGACCGCACGGTGCTGGTGAATCCGAATCTGCGCGGAATTACACTGGGCTGGAATTTGCAGAATACGGCGCAGGATGAATTGTTTGCGGCGATCGAGGGAACGGCGTTTCACACGCGCGTGATTCTGGATCGCATGGCGGAGCATGGCACGAGGATCGAGCGCGTCATCAATGCGGGTGGGATTCCGCAGAGCAATCCAGTTTTGAATCAGGTGTACGCGAACGTGCTGGGGCGGACGGTGCTGGTGCCGAGCAAAAAAGTGACTAGCCTGGGGTCTGCGATTTTTGCGTTTCTGGCGGCTGGGACTTTCAACACGATCGAAGAGGCGCAGAGGCAAATTTGCCCTGCGCACATCGTTTTCCATCCGCAGAAGGAAGCGCAAGGAATTTACGACGAGTTGTATGCGCTGTACCGGAGGCTTTATTTTGAATTTGGCGGAGCGGCGGGGGGAGGGAGTTTCGGCGACGTGTTGCCTGCACTGATTCGGATCTCCGCGAATCAAATGGCGCGTACTCAGACGGCGGAAAAAGTGCATTAGATCGGGTTGCGCGGCATCCTTCCACTTGTTTTTTCTGCATGTGAAATCCAAACCATTGATTTGCGGAAAAGTATTTGCGTCCGTATGCTTGATCGAACCCCGTGCTCGCGAGAACGAATGAATAGTGCACGGCCTGCAGGCGGAGCTGCGGATGATACGGATTTCTTGTGCTGCGCTGCTTTTTGATATGGACGGGGTTCTGATTGATTCCACGCCGGCGGTGGCACGCGTGTGGACGCGATTCGCGCTGCGGCACGGATTCGATGCTGCGGAAGTGGTGCACCGAGCGCACGGGCGGCCGAGCATCATGACGGTTCGCGAATATCTGCCCAACGGCGATCATCTGGCCGAAAATAAGGAAATCGAGCGCGGCGAGATTGTGGATCTGGGCGGAATCGTGCCGTTGCCGGGAGCGCTGAAATTATTGACCGCGCTGCCACCGCGTCGGTGGACGATCGTGACTTCGTGCACGCGGCGGCTGGCGGAAGTGCGCTTGAAAACGAGCGGATTGCCACGTCCGGAAGT
>Ga0228598_1000072_pt1 | contig 15130 bp, 14 predicted proteins | sample CZU4metagenome_FD_182726 | JGI IMG/M metagenome (GOLD analysis project Ga0228598, IMG submission 182726) | Spruce rhizosphere microbial communities from Bohemian Forest, Czech Republic - CZU4 | ecosystem: Host-associated > Plants > Roots > Rhizosphere | place: Czech Republic: South Bohemian... | reverse complement strand
TGTATGTTGCGAGCAAAGACAGTCCAGTTATTAGTTCGGTTGAACCGTCTTCAGTCCGATCGGACGCCGGGGCAAAGGATGACATCCCGGTTACATTGAGAGGGACTGGATTCACCAAGGAATCACTCGCGGTGTTTGGCACTGCATCCACCGTGGAAAGAGGTCTGGGCGGTGGCGACGCTGACTTCGTTTCGGCGCAGGAATTACAGGCGAAAATTCCGTCTTATTTGCTGACCGTTGGCCCCTACGCAAATAATGAGCCGATCCGCGTGTGGGTGACGGATGACAACACCTTGAAAATTTCCGAACCGCGCGGTATCGAGGTCGTGCCTACTCAGTCGATGAAAGCCGCGCCCAAAGCGGCAGCCATCAATTCCGTTATCCCGTTTCCAATTCCGCTTATGGACGCGCATAGTCCTAAGTATCAGATAGTGGAGGTTGAAGGAGAAAATTTCAGGCCCGACGACCGCGTAGTCGCAGTGCTTGATCCCGATAACCCGGGCGAGTATAGCCCTCTCAAGACCGAGTTCATTTCAGAAACCAAGCTACGCGCCTGGCTGCCACGAGAATTCTGGCGCAAACATCAGCTGAGTTATCGCTTGCTGCTTAAGACGACTGCTGGAGTCTGCGCTACGGAAGTGTTTGACGAGGAAAACTAGACTCCGCGTCGAGCAGTTACTTCTTTGCTGGCACGGTTAAGGTTCCGTCATCGCTGATCTTGATATCCTCGTGCGGTGCCTTGCAATCCTTGCCTACCCTGTGCACGCGAAAGCCCGCGCGCGTTTTCCAATGTAAGAAATCGGTTCCCACGCAGTTTGAGTCCTCGGTGGGATAATCAGGAGGGAAAGCGGTTGAGCTCTCAGGATTGTAAGGTCCCTGTACCCCAACGGTAGCCTCGGCCACTCCGGCCTTCCTTCGAATAAACCTGGCCGTGCCTTCTCTATACTCCTGGCCGCACCCCGTATACATCCAACTCTCGCCCGCGAGGCGCACCGCGTTAGCCACAATCTTTCCATCGACGGCTTCGAGACCGATCCAGTAAACAACGTGCACCGGGTTCGACTTCTCCGATCCAACCGTCAAGATCGCGTCAAAAGCGCGAAAGCCCGGCCGTTGCTCCAAGAGGTGGGTACGATATTCATCACCGGCGCCGATAGGAACAAAGTCATTGTCGCAACATAAATCACCAGCTTTGATGGGAACGATATCTTTGAACCCGTTGGTCTTGTATTCGTCGGTCACTTCACCGGCAATACCCCACTTGGGGATTGCCTGCATATCGAATTTTCCCTCGGCATCGATGGTGACCAATGACAGGTGCGCATTCCACATCTCACCCGCACCTGGGCTGGCGAAGACAAATACATCGGCTTGAGGAAGCAGGTCTTTAAAGTGCTCGAGCATCGTTGTCGGCCCCAGTCCGAAGACGAGCACTCCTTCGGTCTAGTTTGTGTTGTTGTTGCGGATAGCGAACGCAAGATCGCGCAGGCTTTGGACCGGTTCGGCAGACTCGGAAGCCGGCTTGTTCGATAACAGGTAAAAATCACTTTGCGCCCGGCGCTGCGCATAAGGGCTGCCGTAAGGAGTGGTCATCGTGCAGCGGAAATCGTTGGCCTTGGCGTCCCATTGACATTGCAATGTGTCACTGCCCTCGTGGCCTTCGTCTTGGCCGGAGCACGCGCCTCCAATCGACTCAAAAGATCTGCAACTCACCGAATTGACGGCCTGTGGCGTGCTTGTGCGCAAGTCAACAAGCAACATGTTCTCCAACGAACTAGCCTGGTACGTCCCGAGATCGCTATGGTGATACTTGAGAATGAACAATGGAAATCCCGCGTCAGGTGTGGCGAGTTGGATGGTAATCCACTCGGCCATTTGGTCGGGCTTGGGGCCGTGTTCACTCGTATCTTCTGCATCGCTCTCATCATTCACGTTGAGCGGCTGAATGTAGAGTTGATCTTCGGATTCTTTTTGGCGCGCGCTAAGTTCAAACCAGCGTTCACTACCAGAATTTACAACTCGAATCGCCAGTGCCAACCGATCCTTTGAGTTGGTTGTGCCGTCAAAATCCTCGCGTCCGGGGACCGGCAAGTGCCAGCGATAGAATTCTGCCCTGGTGAAACCGTATTTCACCGCGTCGAAACCGGCAAAAGCAACAACTGGCCGCGTTTTCCATTGTTTGATCGCATCCGGCGCAGAGACCACGACGAACTGCAAAGTTGGGGCGGTGACGCTGGCTCGCTGTTCCTGCCGGCAACTGATTTGGCCCGCAGTATTGATCTGCGCCATTCCGGGGGAAGGCAAGAGTAGAAGGGCGATCTGAAGAATGTTATGCGCTCGCATGGTTTAGCTTCTTTGGGGGGATGGTGAATGTCTAAAAGGAGCCTGACAAAGCCGTACGCGACGACATCGTCATTTTGCCGCTGTCATGCTTTCCGTCTTGTCCCCGTCGCGGTGATGCAGCAGACCTACCAGAGTCTGGTTCAGACGAGCGCGGATCTCGGAGCGCTCCTGCGCGCGCGCGATGTAGCGAACATGAATCTCCACGCCCGCAGGGGTTGGGCGCAAGTTGACGGTTGGCGCGGCCGATACTGAGCTCACTTTGTATTGACCGGCGTTGTTCTTCCACTCTTTTTCAGCGGCGGCGGCGTTGGCTTCTGTCTCTTTTACGACGGCCTTCTGAATGGCATCGAGCAGCGGGTACGGATCCTGGTCCGCAGGCACGGAAAGTTTCAGTTCGTCCCAGAGCCATTGGCCGGTGGTCGTAAAGTTGAAGAAGTGGCCTTCGATTGCGTAATTGTTTACGAAGGCGACTTTGCGGCCAGTGGGATGGCCGGTCTCAGTCCAGTTGCCGGTTTCGAGCAGCACGGTGCGCAGCAGATTGATCTCGACCACTTCGCCGGCAACGCCGTTGATTTCGACCCAGTCGCCAACGCGCAGTCCGTTCTTCCCCATCAAGACGAACCAGCCGAAGAATGCGACGATAAAATCCTTCATGGCTACGGTGATTCCAGCGCCGGCCAGCCCGAGGATGGTCGGCGTTTGGCTGGGAGCGCCAAATACAACGAGAAGCACAAGCAGCAAGCCGACGGCCTGCACCGACGAGCGAATGACCACGCGGAGAGTGTGCAGGCGCGTGCCTTCCGCGACCTTTTCAGTGAGCGTGTGCTCGATCCAGCGATCGGCGAGATATCCAAGCAGAATGATGAGAAGAATCCACAACGCCGACTGCATCATGCTATGCAAAGCTGCGCGCTGTTGCGACTTGACCAGCGCGATCCAGCTGCCGTAGTTCGTTCCCAACTCCTGCTCGTCCTGAATGCGCTTGTCGAAGTCGGAGAGATTTTTCTGATCGTCAGAAAAGCGGCGCAGCGCGGCGACGGAAGCGGTCGCAGTTGGAGCCGGAGTCGCTGCGGACAAGGTCGGATTCGAAGTACCGACGTGCGTGGCATTCGCGCTCTTGCTTGCCTTCTCCGCATTGACTTGTTTTTCCAAGGCATCATGAGCGCGGCTGAGTGCAGCCTCGGCTTGGACGGTTGCATCGTCGGCCTGCTGCAACGGCATCGAGATTCCGCGCAGCGCACGCCACCGGTTGAAATGGGCAAATAAGCTCGATTCCGCAGAAGCAGTTTCTGGAGTGACGGTGGGCGTAGACGTAGTTCCGTGCTCGGTTTCCTTGTGCCTCTTCAGCTGCCGCTGAATGCGGCTCAGCGGATCCGCGCCCGACCGGGACAAATCTTCTTTGGCATCGTCCAGTTCGTCCTGATCGAGATCCAGTTGGGCCTGGGCCAAATCAACTTGTTCCTGCACAGCGTCCTGATGCGTGCTGCTGGCGGCGGCAAGCTGTCTCTTCAGCTGATTGAGCCGATCCTGATCGGCTTTAACGTTTACTTCAGCCTGGGTTACGTGCGCATAAAGTTCGCGAGTTTCGGGAGTCGGCTGCGCGGGGTGGTCGGCTGCGTCGCGGAGCGCGTCTTCGAAAGCGAGGTCAACTTCGTTGTCGGACAGGCGCAGGGCCTGATCCGCGAACCGCTTTTCGTCCCAATCCGCAGCCAGCTTGGAAACGTTGCGGGCAGTCAGCAGCGGTCGTTCGTCCACCAGCGGAGTCTTTCGGGGATGCGGATTCTGCGCCTCAGGCGCACCCAGATCGCCGGTTAGTACGAACCCGATCACGGCAGCCAGCACGAGGATCAGCAGAGCCAGCGTGATCAGCCCGTGGCGGGATTTCATCCAAGGTTGCATCGGCGCGAGAACGTATTATACGGCGCGCAACGCGAGTGCCAGTGTCCGGAAGGGCAATCGGAAGGCCGAGAACCTTTGCTCTCTCAGCCTTTGTGATTCCTGGTCTCTGTGCTCCTCGGAATGAGGAAGAACGAGCTTACGGCACCCAGTCGGCGATGAAGATGTTGGTCTCGTGCGGCGCTTTGGCATTGCGATTCGAAGCCCACACCAGCTTTTTGCCGTCGCGGCTGAACATGGGAAAGCCGTCGAAGCCGGGACTGTATGTAATTTGCTCCAGGTTCGTGCCATTTACGTTGATGGCGTAAAGTTCGAAGTTTCCCATCCCGCCGGTCGAACCTAGGTTCGACGAGAAAATAATCCGCTTGCCATTGGCGAAATACGACGGAGCAAAGCTGGCCGCGCCTAGCTTCGTGACTTGGCGCTTGTGGCGTCCGCTCGCGGTCATAACCCAAATCTCAAGCGAAGTTGGACGAACCAAATTCTGCGCCAACAATTCCTTGTACACAGCAATTTCCTTTGCACCCACCGGGTGATACGCACGATAGACGATATGCTTTCCATCCGGCGAAAAGAATGGGCCACCGTCATATCCCAGTTCGTGCGTGAGTTGCTTTACGTGCCTGCCGTCGGAATCCATGACGTAAATGTCGAGGTCGCCGTTGCGCATGGAAGTGAAGACGATGTGCCTGCCATTCCTTGAGATCGTGGCCTCGGCGTCGTATCCGGGCGCGTTGGTAAGCTGCATGAGGCCAGAGCCATCTGGATTGGCGGCGAAGATATCAAACCCTGGATACACCGGCCAGACGTATCCCTTGGAATAATCGGGCCGAGGCGGGCATTGCGCATCGGTCAGGTAGGTGGACGAATACAGAATGGTTTTGCCGTCGGGATAAAAATATCCGCAAGTAGTTTTTCCCTTGCCATTCGATACCATGCGTACGTCGGAGCCGTCGATGTTCATGGTGAACATCTGATCGCACTGTAGGTTGTCGCGCGTGGATTGGAAGATGAGCTTTTTGCCGCCGGCCGAGAAGTACGCTTCGGCATTCTGTCCTCCGAAGGTGAGCTGGCGCACGTTGCGCAGATGCTTTTCCTGCGGAGTAGCGAGGTTCGGTTGCGCAGCAGGTGTCGATGCTGCGTCCGGAGTTTGAGCGGATGCACACGGCAGCAGTGCACTGAGAGTCAAGGCGAGAAGGATCGTTTTCATGGGACGAACCGCTAGTTTAGCAGGATGAACGGATCGCACGTCGAGCGCTGCTCGGGTAGAATCGTCGCTGCTTTTTGACGGAGGTCTCATGAAATTCCTGCTGCCAGTCTTTGCCGCCATACTCCTGGGGGCAATCGTTTTTCCTTCTACGCCTATGTCTGCTTCGTCAGGCGCCAAGGCAGACGCGGATACTCTGATCCGACTCGAAGCCGACTTCATGAAAGCCGCGGCCGAGCGCGGATCGCAAGGATATATGTCCTACTATGCCGAAGACGCCGCCGAACTGCCTAACGGCGCAGATATGTTTCGCGGCAAGGAAAGTATCGCCAAGACCATGGGTTTCCTCGACGATAAGAACAACCATCTGACCTGGACTCCGGTTTACGCCGATATGGCCGCCTCGGGCGACCTTGGCTATACGTATGGGACCTTCGAATTTCGGTCCAAAAACAAAAACGGAAAACCCACGGTCGAGTACGGGAAATACGCAAGCATCTGGAAAAAGCAGAAAGATGGAAGTTGGAAAGTCGTGATGGACATGGGGAATTCTTCGCCTGCCGCAAAACCTTAAAACGCAGAGACCGCAAAGAAAATCCGCGGAGACCACAGAGAAAGCCTTGAGCGTCGTCTCTCCGAACTCTGCGGAAGTTCTCAGCGATCTCTGCGTTTTAAGATTCTTCATTTCCGAAAGCGTTCCAGAATTGCTTCCGCCTGCGCACGCGTGACTACTGAGGACAGGGCCGCGGCTTCGGCCTGCTTCACCGCCTGCACGCTTCCGAAATGCTCCAGCAATCGCCGCGTCGTTCGCGCACCCACCCCTGGAATTTCCAGCAACTCGGTGGACCGGTCTCTCATCTGCCGGCGTTTGCGATGGAAGGTCACGGCAAAGCGGTGAGCTTCGTCACGAATGAGTTGAATCAGGTGCAGCACCGGAGAATGGTGATCGAGCACGACCGGTTCACTCTCCTGTCCGAACACATAGATGATTTCTTCGCGCTTGGCAATCGCAGCCAGCGGCTGATTAATGATTTCGAGCGATGCAAGTGCCTCGGCAGCAGCGTGCAGTTGGCCGAGTCCGCCGTCGATCAGCACCAGGCTCGGCATGGGCTTCTTTTCTTCCTGCAGACGTTTGTAACGGCGCGTCACTACCTCGCGCATGGAGGCAAAGTCGTCCACGCCATCGACTGTACGAATGATGAACTTGCGATAGTCGGACTTCTTCATGTGGCCGTCTTCCCACACCACCATGGAAGCGACCGTCTCCGCGCCTTGAATATGCGAGATGTCGAAGCACTCGATGCGGCGCGGCAATTCGGGCACACCGAGCGCATCCTGCAGCGCCTCTTGAATCGCCTTCGTGTTCGGCTTCATGACCCGGAAGCGCTGGTCGTATGACTGTTTGGCATTGTTGCCGGCGAGATCAAGAAGCGAACGCTTCTCGCCACGCAGGGGGACAACAATGTGAACCCGTGTGGCGCGGCCGCCCTCGGCCGCGATTTGCTCGGACAATACTTCCTCAAGCGTTTCACGATCCTCAAACTCTAGCGGGACATAGATGTTCCGCGGGACATACGGCTGTCCGATATAAAGCTGTTTCAATAGAGCCGAGAAGAATTCGCCAGGATGAAATCCTTCCGTAGAAATATTGCTTGCAATGTTTTCTCTGCCGGCGGTCTCGAACTCCGGCAGTTCTTCCCAGAAAAATTCACGCCGGTCCAGAACACGCCCGCCACGCATGTGAAACAAGTTCACCGCCAGCATGTCGTTTTCGTAGTGGTACCCGAAGACATCGGCGTCGTCGCCTTCAACCGCGGCAATCCGCTGCTTCTCCTGCAACTGCTCCACCGTCGAAATCAAATCACGATATTTCGCGGCCCGTTCGTACTCTTCAGCCTCGGCCGCTTTTGCCATGCGCTCTCGCAAAGAATGCGAAAGATCCGTCGGACGGCCTTCCAGAAACAACTTCACATCACGCACCGCTTCCTGATAAGCCTCGGGCGTGGTCAGTCCCTGCACGCAAGGTCCCAGGCAGCGTCCGATGTAGTACTGCAAACACGGCCGCGGATGAAAATGTCCGAGATCGACTTTGCAGGACGGAATCAGAAAATGGCGGTGAATCAGGTCCACGATGCGGTAGGCGAGGCTGGTCGGAAAATATGGGCCGTAATACGAACTGCCGTCTTTTCTAAGACGCCGCGTAACATAAACGCGCGGGAAACGCTCGCCCAGCGTGAGCTTCACGTAAGGATAAGTTTTGTCATCGCGCAGCAGAATGTTAAAGCGCGGCTGCTTCTGCTTGATGAGGTGGTTCTCAAGCGCCAAGGCTTCTTTGTTGTTGGCGACGACAATGTAGTCGACATCGACTGCCTCGCGCACCAGTGTGTCGGTTTTCGCATCCTCGAGACGCCCTTCGCGAAAGTAAGAGCTGACCCGGCTGCGCAGGTTGTTCGCCTTGCCCACATAAATGACCTCGCCTTCGGCGTTCTTGTATAGATACACGCCGGCCGAGGTAGGCAAAGTGCGGATTTTGGCGGCAAGGTCCATGGCTTCTTGTGTACTTCTATTTTATTAGAGTTTGCGGCGGAGGTCCGGGTCCCAGCGAGCAGCAGTGTGTTACAATTATGGCATATGAGTCACACACTCACAATTCGTCTTACAGACGAGCTGCTGGCCTGGCTTAAGGAAATGTCTCGACGGACGGGCCTTCCCGTAGGACGCATTATTCGCCAGCAACTTGAAAGCGCCAAAGGCGAGAAGGGAAATCAGCGCTTCCTGCGTCTGGCGGGGAAGATTAATGGCCCACCAGATTTGTCCTCGCGGAAAGGCTTCTCCCGTAAATGAAAGCTATCGCCGATACTGGCTTCATTGTGGCGTTCGGGAGCCACGGAGATAGTCACCACGCCTGGGCTGTGGACATTGCAAAGAACATTACCGAGCCTCTACTCACCTGTGAGGCGGTCCTGGCAGAGGCCGCCTTTCATTTGGGTTCGAGTTCCTACGTATTGTCCTTGCTGCAAAATGACATGTTCCGCTTAGGTTTCGACCTCACTCGCAACCTGGAACAGCTGGCCGAATTGGCCAAACGCTACGACGATCGGAGGCCCGATCTAGCGGATCTCTGCATTATCCGCATGAGCGAACTCTATCCGCGATATACAGTAATCACTGTAGACGAGACTGATTTCCGGGTGTTCCGGCGGAATAAGCGAGAGGCTATTCCGATACTTTGTCCGCCTAAAAACTGATTCACAGCGATCCTCAGAGATCGTTACCGTATAAAATTTCCTTAGTCCTTAGCGCCTTTGTTGCTTCATCTGCCTCTAGCGTCGTGATCTCAAACCTATAACCTGTGGCAGAGCAACCACTTACGACACAACCGTTTCACGTCCCAAGTTGGCACCGCTCGTGCTCAAGTAGAATGCGGATGCACCGCAGATCATCTCAGGAATCTGACGGTGGTTGCGTCCGGATGAACATCAGGTTCGAACCCCGGGATCAACAAGACAGCATCAAAACAAGCTCGGAATTAGATTTTGGAATCCCGGTCGAAGAGAGAAAAAGGAGCGTCTCCCAATATGAATCGCACTTCGTTAACCGTTCTACTGGCAGTGAGCATGGCGGCCTCGGTTGGATGCGCCAGCAAAAATTATGTCCGTCAAGAGACCACGCCGCTGATCAACAAGACCAACGAACTGGACGACCTGACCGCCAAGAATTCGAAGGACATCAAAGACGTAGACACCCGCGCCCAGGCCGGAATCCAGCAGGTGCAAACCAGCGCCGCCGCAGCCGACCAGAAGGCCCAGGCAGCCGGTCAGCAGGCCGATCAGGCTCAGACCCAGGCGAACAATGCCGTTCATCGCGTGGACTCATTGCAGAACGCAGTCGCCAACCTCGACAATTACAAGGTCGTGACCGAGACCGCGGTGCACTTTGGCTTCAATAAAGACAACTTGACCAAGGATGCCAAGGCGTCCCTCGATCAGCTTGCCAACGATGTCTCTAACACCAAGGGTTACATCCTGACCGTCGAAGGCGCGACCGATTCCGTGGGTGACTCCGAATACAACTATGGGCTCAGCCAGCGCCGCGCTGATGCTGTGATTCAGTATCTGGCTTCGGAACGCAACATTCCCGCGTACAAGATTTATGTGATCGGGCTGGGCAAAGACAAGCCCGTGGATTCCAACAAGACCGCAGCCGGACGTGCCAAGAATCGCCGTGTGGATGTGCGCTTGATGACGAACACAGGCGCAGGCACAAGCCCAACGTCGGCGGCGAACCAGCCGTCGGGGCCGTCGCTGTAAACAAGTTTCACCCTCCTCCCCGGAGGACTTCGCCAACCCAGGTCGTTCCATCCCCCGGAACGGCCTGCTTTTTTTGATGAACACACCAATTAAGGATTGTCTTCCCGAGCAACGCGAGGGATCTTGGTTTTTGCCGCGACGGGGGTACCGTGACCCCACGAGCACCTAGTTCCCTGGCGTTGCTCGCGATGACAATTCGTAATTGTATGGTTGTCGCAGCAACTTTTTCCCCCTGCGAAGCGTTAAAATCTATGTATGCGTAAGTTTGTTTTCATAACTACCCTCTTCCTATTTGTGGGAGGGTGGGCCGTTGCCCAATCGCAGTCAGATCAAGATCAGGAGCAGCCCGGGCAGAACCAGGCTCCTCCACGTTCACCGGCGCCGACGGAAGCCGGCGAGAGTTCCAGCCGCGATACTCGCGTCGACATAAGTCCGCCGAAAGACGACGCCAAGAATCACCCCGACAGCGGTGTGGTCGACACCAATCCTGAAGACGAGCCTGCTGGCGACGTGCAGGAGATGCATCCCTGGAACCCCTACCGCGCCATGAAGGACGATGAGGTTGGCGACTATTACTTCAAACTCAAAAACTACAAAGCCGCACTGGCGCGTTATCAGGATGCGCTGATCTGGAAAGAAAAAGATGCAGTCGCAAATTTCCGTATGGCGCAGTGCTACGAGAAGCTGGATCAGCCCGACCAGGCCATCCCGCATTATGAGGAGTATCTGAAGATTCTGCCCGGGGGCCCGTACGCCAAGGAAGCGCGCAAGGCACTGCAGAAACTAAAGCGGTCCGAAGCGAAGAATGAAACCTCAGCCAATAGCCAGACCAAACCGTAAGTCTTGCCTGTTGTCAAGAACTGACGCCGACAAACGAGATCTGACATCAGACTAACAAGATCTCTCATCGAATCGGCGGACTAATTAAGAACGGAGTAATTTAAGATCTTTCGTCCCGAGCAAAGCGAGGGATCTAGGGTTCTCACTCGCCAACGGCTACGCAAGCGCGGGGGAAAGATGACGCCGCCCTGTCCAGGCACCGCGCTGCGCAATTCTTTGCATATTGACGCTCTTAGTCGAAACGGCAGATAATGGTGCCCTCTTCTCTCCTGGCCGTGGGGGCCAAAAAGGTTTTTCCGAATCTTCTTTTTGCGCGCGAGGTGCTGTCATGCGGCGAAGCGTTCTATGGCGAGCGGGTATGCTCTGTCTGGCGTTGGCGTGTGTATGGCTGGCATTGCCGCCGAGCGCCCTTGCGGCCAGCAGTAGCAAGATCATTTATTCATTCACTGGCGGCACCGACGGAGCATATCCAGAGTCCGATCTGATTCTCGACGCTGCCGGAAATCTGTATGGGACCACAAGAGGAGGCGGCGGGAGTTGCGACTGCGGTACGGTCTTTCAGTTGACTCGCACCAAGGATGGCTGGAGGCACCAGGTGCTTCATATCTTTGTCGGCAGCCCCAACGACGGCGCTTACCCTCTGGCAGATCTGGTTTTTGACGGCGCTGGCAATCTCTACGGAACCACCGAAACTGGGGGTAGCAACACATGGTATGGCGTCGTTTTCAAGCTTGCTCCCAATTCGCATGGTGTATGGAGCGAAAGCGTTCTATATAGTTTCGCCGGCCACGGCCAAGGCATGTATCCATCAGCTCTCGTCTTCGACGGTGAAGGGAATCTGTACGGTACGGCATACGGTGGCATGGACACCCCGGCCTGCGGTGGGCCGGGGATGTCGGGCTGCGGCGTCGTTTTCAGGTTAACGCCCAAGCGGGACGGAACCTGGATGGAAACTACTATCTACGATTTCGCGGGCGCGCCCGACGCCGCGGTCCCCATCGGATCGCTAGTCCTGGGTACCGACGGAAGCTTCTACGGAGCGAGCGTGTATGGCGGCACAGGACCATGCATCCTCACAAACGAGGGATTTAGCCCGCCATACGGTTGCGGCACGCTTTACAAGCTGACTCCCTCGGGCGGCGGCTGGACGGAAACTGTGATCTACAGCTTCTTCCGCGGCCGTGGATTCGCCAGGAATCCTTCCGGCGGATTTTATCTCGATGATTCAGGCGGCATTCTGGGCACAAGTACGTATGGTGGCGACGGGGACGGCACTTTCTTCCAGCTTGAGCAAACGAAAGAGGGCTGGGAACAAACTATTCTGTATCGATTTTATGGCGATCCGGACGGGAGGAATCCAGTAGGCAGACTCGCGGAAGGGCCGCAAGGCAATTTGTTCGGCGCAACGGCGGGCGGAGGCGTGAACAGATGTGGAACCGTTTTCGAACTTGAACCCACGAGCCGAGGTTGGAAAGAGTCCGTCCTATTCAACCTCGACAGCAGCACTGCTTGTGGTCCATCAGCCGGACCGATAGTGGACTCGCAGGGCTACGTCTATGGGACAGCGGGCGGCGGCAGTGCGAAATATGGAACGGTGTACGAGGTTGTACCCTGACCTTCATAACAATTTTCATCGTGAGGTAACTATGTCGGCTAAGAATCCAAGGCGTCGCGCGTTGAAGCAAGGCAGGGGACCGGTCGGATTGACTGCCGAACTGGAAAAGTCTCTATCGGCATACGCCAGCGCGGCAGTCGCAGCCGGAGTAAGCTTGGCGGCGATGGCCGGGTCCGCCCAGGCCAAGATTGTGTACACGCCCGCACACACGACGATTCTCGCAAACGAGCGCGTGTCGATTGACTTGAACCACGATGGGATCGCTGATTTCGGTTTCTATAACCTGGCAGGAAGCTCATTCGCGGGACTGTCAGTCGGCTGTGCACTGCATAGTACATTCAAGATGCTTCCTCCCAAAGGAGCGAAATGTCGCTATCAAACCAATCAGGTCTGGGGCCGGGGGATGGTTTCTGGAAGGTTCGCCTCAGCTCTGCCTGTTGGCTTCGCCGTACGCGCCAGTAAACCCTACTTTCAATCTGGGAACTACCCGTTTGGAGCGGAGATGGGCGGGGTCGGGGTTGGGCGCTACGGCCACTCCAGCAATTCCGGCGGGCAATGGCTGTACGCCACACATCGGTACCTTGGCCTGCAGTTCGTGATCCTCGGAAAAGTGCACTATGGCTGGGCGCGGCTTAATGTAACCCTGAAGCACGGCCAGATAATCGCCGTCCTGACCGGCTATGCTTACGAGACCATCCCCAACAAACCTATCATCACCGGCAAGACCAAAGGGCCGGACGTGATCACGCTCGACCCTGCCACGTTGGGACACTTGGCTGTGGGCGCGACGCAGATTCCGGCTTGGCGCGGAGCAAGAAATGGATCTGCGGCTCTGCAAGGTTTAGGCCGAAGCCCCGGGCAAGACAGCCAAACCGCTCCTTAGAGGATTCCGAGCAACGGATGCGGCAACGGTTAATCTCGCCCCACTACTTCTCCGTTCTTATGAACTCTCCCGTGGTGCCGTTCACGTCGACTACGAGTTTGGCGTCGTCGCGGCTGTTTCCATAAATCACATGCCAGATCAGCATGTTGGTGGCGCGGCTCCAGTCGAGCACGTAGAGAATGGGAGTGTCCGGAGCCTTCTCGATCAACTTATCGCCGCCGTGTTGCTGCGCTGCTTCAAAAGCTTTGTCCGAGTCGATCTTTAGAAAGCCGATGTCGAAAACCTGGGTCGACGCGTTCGTGGGACTGTAATTGTCCTCGTTGCCGGGAGAGATCCCGCGCGAGGGAGCATCTTGCGCATCCGTGCCCGACCACACGTAGGGCTTCACGCCGCGTCCCGCTGGCGACGCGAACGAGGCGCGCCAGACCGCCGACTTGCCATCTTTCCCCTTGGAGTCCGCCGTGGGTTGCGATTCCAGCCGGAAGGGCTGAGCATCTCGCGCCCATCCGCGAGCCGCGATGTAAAGTTTTTGAAAGGCATAACGGCCGGTCTCGAGGTCCGCCGCTTTCGGTTGCGGTTTCTCGGTCTGGGCGGGCGTTGCGGGCTGCGACGAACATCCGCCCACGGTCAATAACGCCAGCGCCAGCATCGCCATCAGCAACTTGTTCATAGCACCATCCGTAGGGACGTGAAATTTTGCAACCGTCAATGCCGCCATTGATTCTACTAGAAGGTATAACGAGGGTTAAGGATGGATGCGTACCTACAAAGGTTACAGGAAGGTATCCAGTCTGCGACGCAGGGCATGAGTGGCGAAGACCTACTGCGTCATCCGGAAGGGAAGTGGTGCGCCGCCGAAATTCTCGAGCACCTCTATCTCACTTACACTGGGACTACGAAAGCCTTCGAGCGTTGCCTGCAAGCAGGGCAACCGCAGGTGAGTGCGCGGGTGCTGAGGGATCGCGTGAGGACCATTGTCGTCGTTGGATTGGGACACATGCCCAAGGGCCGACAATCTCCGAAACACGCTCTGCCCCGCGGGATGACGCCGGAGCAAGTCACTCGCGAAATCGGGCCGCGCATCTCCGCCATGGACGCAGCGATTGCGCAATGCGAATCCCGGTTTGGCGAGCAAAACCGATTGCTCGATCATCCTATTCTCGGACCGTTGACCGGGCGCCAGTGGCGAAAATTCCATTGGGTGCATGGGCGCCACCACATCAAACAGATTCAAAGCCTCCGGCAACAAAGTTAGCGAAGGATCATGGACGGCGGGGCTGTGCTGGTGGTCGTTCGATCACGACTCCGGACCCTGGTCACTTGCACATATTCTGGTGCATGATTTACCTCAAAAAAAACTCTCATTTCCCCGCAAAATATAGAAAACAAACGATCAGAAATTTTTCCTCCTCCTAGATCTATGGTTCTAAAGGTAGTTAGAGGCAAAATCTTGGAAACATTGGAGTTAGTCCGTATGTCGAGCCGAGAAAAACCCTCGTTTCCGCGCAAGATATTGAAAACAAACGATCGAAATTTTAACGCCTCCGGTGTTTCGCGGCAAAATCTTGGAAACTTTGGAGTTACGGCGCTTGTCGGCTGTCTGCGATTCGGTTTCGAAACGGTGCGGGGCACACGAAGTCTCGCCGTGCGAAACCCGCAGCCCTGGGTTCGCAGTGGCGCGGCACCCTTGATCAAGTTGTCAAAGATCCTGGCGATTATCTCTGGGATAATCTATACGTCTACATGTTAGCGCAACTGATTGTTGCAAATCAAGGAGAAAAAAGGTCGGTGCCGCGCGGGCTCAGTTTCGAATTGGGAATCCCACACCCGCCCCTTCCGCAAAGTACGGTGAAACGGCCGAAGTCAGGCCATTTGCGGGTTGAGAATCGATCCGGGTCAATGAGTGAAATCGGGAGTGGGTGTTGAAAAAGTCACTGTGATTAGCGGTCGGAATGGCGGCAGAAGCGTGGTAATAAGAAGGAGGAATGCTTGCCATCGCCATTCTCGGAGGCCTGCTGATCATGATGGGACAACAC
>Ga0228598_1000071_pt1 | contig 15175 bp, 13 predicted proteins | sample CZU4metagenome_FD_182726 | JGI IMG/M metagenome (GOLD analysis project Ga0228598, IMG submission 182726) | Spruce rhizosphere microbial communities from Bohemian Forest, Czech Republic - CZU4 | ecosystem: Host-associated > Plants > Roots > Rhizosphere | place: Czech Republic: South Bohemian... | reverse complement strand
TTTCTCTCCGCACTTGTCGAGGATTTCGAGCCCGAGGCCGTGGTCCATTTCGCCGAGCAGCGCTCTGCTCCCTATTCCATGATCGACCGCAAACATGCGGTTTTCACGCAGGTAAACAATGTTGTAGGCACGCTCAATCTGCTGTTCGCGCTGCGCGAATTCCGGCCCGATTGTCACCTCATCAAACTGGGCACCATGGGTGAGTACGGCACACCTAACATTGACATTGAAGAAGGCTACATCACGATCGAGCACAATGGGCGGCGCGATACGGTGCCATATCCCAAACAGCCGGGCTCCTTTTATCACCTTTCGAAGGTGCATGACAGCCACAACATCATGTTCACCTGCAAGGCGTGGGGACTGCGCGCCACGGATCTCAATCAGGGCGTGGTGTATGGAACCACGACGGACGAAGTAGCTCTGAGCGAAGCCCTCATCAATCGCTTCGACTACGACGAAGTCTTTGGCACGGTACTCAATCGCTTCTGTGTTCAGGCAGCTATCGGACACCCGCTCACCGTGTATGGCAAGGGCGGCCAAACCCGAGGATTCCTCGATATCCGCGACACTGTTCGCTGCGTCGAGATCGCCTGCTTGAATCCCGCGGCTCAAGGCGAGTGCCGGGTCTATAACCAGTTCACCGAGCAATTTTCAGTCTTGGATCTGGCTCGGCTGGTCCAAACTGCCGGAGAGAAGTTGGGCCTGACCGTCGAAATCGAACACCTAGCCGATCCGCGCGTCGAGGCACAGGAGCACTATTACAACGCGAAACACTCGAAGCTGATTGAACTCGGCTTGGAACCGCATTTGCTTTCCGACTCTCTCCTGGACTCGCTGATGAATGTGGCATTGCAATATCGCGACCGGATCGATGCGAGCGCGATGATGCCGCAGATCAACTGGCGTCAGCCTCGCAACCAGCGCCGGGCGCAAAGCAGCCGAGAACCCGTGATCGTAGTTGAACCATCGCTTGAAATCGTGGCTGGATCGGCCGGGAAGAGTAATGGAAGCCGTCGCGCGACGAAGAGGGGACGCGGCGAACTACAGAGCAAGGTAGGACGCTGACGGCCGAGCCGACTCAGGCAGCCGGCTCAACACTGGGTGGAACCACGGGCACAAGCCGGCCGTCGCGGATGTAGTATTCGCCATCCCTCCAGCGGATGCTCTTGCGCGCAAAACTCGTCGTCCAAATAAGAAAAGCCAAGGCATCCCAGACAGGGATCAGTCCTAACTTCTTCCAAAGCGAATTTTGCTTCAAACCCCAGATACCGACCATCGAGGTCATGGCAAATCGCAGAGTAAGGTACGTGCCGAGGTAACCAAGCGCCACTCCCACTGATGGATGGATCGCAATCGCTGCCAAAGACCATGGCAACCCCTGAGTGAGAAGCAAGCCGAGATGTCCCCAAGGCCGCATATGGCGCATGACCACGATCCAACGCAGGCGTTTATGGAATAGGTCACGCAACGACCCGTAATCGGCGACGGTCGAAATCGTGTACGGTAAGAGTTCGACTTCATAGCCCTGTTCGGCGATGAGGCGGCCTACCAACAGATCGTCGGCGGGGCGGTTATCAATCGCTTCATAACCGCCGAATCCAGCCAGCCGCGTGCGGGTCGTGGCGATGGTCGGTCCCAGCGCAAACTTCACTCCGTCGAGCTGACGCGCGACCAGGATGCCGGCGTAGAAGTCGGAAAACATCCCAATGGTCTGCAAACTGTCAGTCAGTGTTTTATCTTCGATCGCCGCGTAGAAGCAGGTGACCGCTCCCACCTTGGGATCTGCCAGAGGAGCAACCACGGTCCGCAGGTAATCGGGCCGCACGCGAACATCGCTATCGCTAATGACAACCACTTCGTGTTGCGCTTCGCTTACCAGGCGAGCCAGCTTGACTACCTTGTCGTTCGATCCTCTTCCGCCTGAGCCGAAAAGAACCCGAATGCGACCTTCCGGAAAATCGCGAGCCAGCTTTTGCAATACGGGGACAACCGGGTCATCCTCGTCGCCCACACAGAAAAGCAGTTCGTAATCGGGATAGTCTTGCTGGCAAAAACTAGCGAAGTTCTCGTAGGCGTCAGGATCCAGCCCGCGAATCGGCTTCAGATTACTCACCGGTGGAGTAAAACTACGATTAGCAGCGCTTCGCGGTCCAGTTCGCCGAAAGAATTGCCACGAACTGAACAGGGCAATCAAATAGTAGATGAATGGGATGGCGGCGACGGCAAGAAACACATCGCTGATATTGGGAATCATCGGGCTCCTCGCGTGTCGAAGACAAACCGCATCGCCAACGAGACCGAGGGGGAGGCCACGTTTCGGACCCTGGCGCCTCTGCAGCTACATATAAGGAGCGGGTCCGGCGTTCGTCGTGCTGTTTTGTAATCCGGATATCTCAATTGCGAGCCGTGTTCAAACCGTTCTCGCCCTTGCCGAGCCAAGCAAAAGCTTTCGTATGCGACACTTAGGTAAGCGATTTCCGTTCATCCCGCCGTTGGTCGGACGCTCAAGCTATCCTCAAAGCATCCCTGAATAAGGCCGACTGTGCCCGATTCTCTGTAAATCGAACAGCGTGGAGCAGGAACTATAACTATACAATGCTCTCTTGCATTCGCATAGAACCGGATCGACCGCTTCGCGTATGCGAGTAGACTTTTGCGCCGTATCACGCTAATTTAAGTCATAGGGCGCGGTACCCAAGTGGTAAGGGAGAGGTCTGCAAAACCTTTATGCGTCGGTTCGATTCCGACCCGCGCCTCCAGTCTTTTCACGCAATGCGATCCAAACCGGGCCCTTTTAGACACCTTTACGGTTCCTGCGCGATCCGCTAGCACTCGGCGCGACTGACAACTCCCCGGCCCAGCCCCGCCTTCCTAAAGTCCTGTCACCCTCTGCCGATGTATCCAAAAGCGAGCGCTTAAGGGCGTTTCGCCAAATACAGCTTATGTCCATACGTGCTCTTATCATCGACGACTCCTCGGTCATGCGGAAGATCGTGGAGCGTTCACTACGCCAGGCGGGCATCGATCTCGCTCCGGTCCTGGAAGCCGGAAACGGGGCCGAGGCACTGGTTGTCCTCCAGGAAAATCAGGTTGATCTGATCCTCTGCGATGTCAACATGCCGGTCATGGACGGACTGGAATTCATCAAGCAGCTTCCGGGCGTGCCCAACGCGAAAGACGTTCCCGTGGTCATGATCACAACTGAAGGGAGTGAGTCGCACGTGGTCCAGGCCTTGTCCTCGGGCGCCCGCGGCTATATTCGCAAGCCATTCACGCCGGAACAGGTTCGCGAACATGTGGTGCCGGTTCTGGCAGGTAAATCATGAGCTCGCACAGTCCAGTACAGGACGCCAACCGGAACCACGAAAATTGGACTCCCCTGCTCGAAATGGCGGTGCGGGAAGTCTTTGAACTCATGCTGGGCTGCCAATTGACCGCACCGACAGACGGCGAACACGCAACACCGGACTACACCGCCATGGTGGGTCTAGCGGGGCAACTGTGCGGACTGCTCAGCATCCGCTGCCACGGGAAAGCGGCCGCGCTGATGGCCTCCAAGATGCTGGGCGTGGACCTGGACAAGGTAGGCCCCGAAGTGTCGGATGCACTCGGTGAAGTTTGCAACATGGCGGCTGGCAACTTCAAAAACAAGATTGCCGGTCTGGCAGAAGGTTGCATGCTCTCCCCACCCACGGTGGTCACCGGCAGTGACTATACGCTTCACTCTTTGTCTGACTCCCCTACCATCGAGGTGAGGCTGTTCTTTGAGGGCATGCTGATCGTGATTTCGCTTCAGATCAACAGTTAAAGAATCTGGCGTGACGTGAACCTCGCTCCGCGAAATTCAGATAAAAAGCCTGCTTTGGCTGAAAACCAGAGATTGAACCCTCGCGTTCAACTTATTTCCCGCCGGACTAGCACGTTTTTGGTATAGTTCCCCACTGTCATGCCCCACCCCGCGACGAACCAGCCGAACCATTCTGTCTCTGCCCTATCTCCATCTCCAGCTCTCACTCGGAATCAGATTCGCGGCTTCTGGGCGTCGTGGGGAGGGTGGACGCTGGACGGAATGGACTCGTTTGTCTATGCGCTGGTGTTGGTACCCTCGCTGCGGGAATTGCTCCCACGCACCGGCATTCTGGCCACCAAAGGCAACGTTGGACTTTACGGAGGCTTGCTGTTCGCTTTGTTCCTGGTTGGTTGGGGACTTGCCTTCCTCTGGGGGCCGATTGGAGACAAGTTTGGCCGCGTGCGCACTCTCATGCTGACCATCCTCTGGTATTCGGTATTCACTTTTCTCAGCGCGTTCGTTACCGGGGTGTGGCAACTTGCGATTCTGCGCCTGCTTGCCGGTGTGGGCATTGGCGGAGAATGGGCCATGGGCGGGACGTTCGTGGCCGAGGAGTGGCCGGAGAGTCGGCGACGTCTGGGCGCAGGGCTGATGCACACGGGATATTACGTCGGTATATTTCTCGCTGCGCTGGCAAACTATGCCATTGGCAGCCGTTTCGGCTGGCGCGCCATGTTCATTGTCGGGGGATTGCCAGCACTGCTATTGGCCTGGGTGCGGCACGGAGTTAGCGAGCCTGCGGCGTGGACGAAGAAAGAAAACGTTGTTCGCGCTTGGGCGGTTTGGCGTCCTTTGGCGACGCTATTTTCACCCGCTTGGCGCCGTCGCACCATAATCAATTCTTTTCTCATGCTGGTTTCCATCTGTGGTCTATGGGCCGGAACGGTTTATGTCCCGGCTGCCATCACGTCGGTCGCGGAAGCGGGTGGCCGCGCGGGTCCTCAGGCGGCGCAGCTTGCCTCGTGGGGCATCATGCTGGTCTCGTTTGCCACCATTCTCGGGTGCCTGGCCATGCCGTGGCTCGCAGAGCGCGTGGGGCGGCGCGGGGCGCTGGCGGTTTTCTTCACTCTCATGATGGTGTTCATTGCGCTCACCTTCGGCAAAGTTTTCTATCTGGGAGCCGTTGCCCTACCGTGGTTTTTCGTTTGTCTCTTTTTTCTGGGATTGGGCGGGGCCAACTTCGCCGTATACACTCTTTGGCTGCCCGAGCAATATCCTACGGAGTGCCGGGCCAGCGCCTTCGCGTTTTCGACTTCATTTGCCCGATTTGGCGGGGCTGGAATTACCTTCCTGGTAGGAGCGGGTGTCCGACACTTCGGATCGCTCGGAACTCCTGTTGCGATGACTTCTATTGCTTTCGCGCTTGGACTGCTTCTGATTCCGTTCGCCGCGGAGACGCGCGGCAAAAACTTGCCAGCATAGTTCAGCTTGGGCAATAACGTTTCGAGTACATCCCTTCACTCCTGCCCAGTTAAATCACTGCCTCTAAAGCTTCTCTTGCATCGCGCCGATAAACACTTCATCTAGGACAATCCGTCGTGCAAGACCGTGGAAACCGTGTGAGGCCGGACAAACCTACGCGCCACCGGTGGCTCGTCCATGACGCTGATTCAGGAGAATTGATTATGACTACATGGAAGAAAGCGCTTACGCCGTGTTTGATGATTTTGATCTGCGTGATCGCCAGTCTTGGCCAGCCTCCGCCCGAGATCAAGGCGAAACTGGATGCAAAGATCAAGCAGTTGGCAGCGTTCAGCACCGACTCGGAGATTGTGAAAGAGGTAAAGGCTCACAATGCGGCTCCTGCCAGTGCCGAGGCTGCGGCGATGACCAACGACAAGTGGCACAGCCTCACCGTGCTCGATCCGTTCGTCCGTGCCGAGGCGAAGACGCCACTATCTGAATACCTGAAAGCGAAAAAGAGTGCTGACGACACGATTGCAAAAATCTTCGTCTCGGGAGCAGACGGCTCCAAAGTCGGATTCGACGCGAAGACCGAACACTGGACACACAAGGGAATGCCCAAACACGAAGTTCCGATGACTGGAGCGACCTGGATTGGTTCGGTCAAGGTGGATGATTCTACGGGCCAGCAGCTTATTCAGGTTGGGCTGCCGGTGCTCGATGGTGGGAAGCCTATCGGATCGATCGTCTTCGGTTTGCGAGTGGACAAGCTTCACAATTAGACCCGCAAATGGAGCGTCCCAGGTTATGAGAAATCAAGGCATAGCTCGCCGCATGATTTTGGTGGTCGGGGCATCTGTGGCGATCACGGTGGCCGCTGTTCTGGGATTGGCATACTTACTCAAGGTTTCTGCTGGCTCGGCCCAAAGCGTTGCCGCAGCCGCGCGCGAGCAGACCCAGCATTCCTTCGAGCTGTTGGACTTGGCGGTGAGAGTTCAAGGGATCACGCAGAAACTGGTGCAGGCGAACGATCCCGACGTCATGGAATCGCTGATCCAACAAAACCAGTCGCTAGTAAAGGATGGGGAGGCAAAACTCGATCAGGCGGGCGCGGGCGACGGTGGAGTAAAGACCGCGTATCTTGTCCTGGTTCGGGCCAACCAGCAAGTTATCGACTTAGTGCTGCAAGCCCGTAACGCTGAGTCGCACCAGGCCATCATCGAAAAATCGAACCCCGCATTTGAGGCGTTGCTGAGGGCCATTAATGGCGAACAGGATCGAGTAGCCAAAAAGCTTAGTGACGATGCTGCCACGGTAAGAACGCACTCCGCGCGGCTTGAGTTCACCATCTTTGCTTCGGTGATTGTCGGGATTCTTCTGCTGATTGTCTGGGGCCTGGCCCTGGTACGCAGCGTTTCCAAAGGACTAAACAACATGATCCGCATGGTCGAAGACCTGGCAGAAGGTGAAGGCGACCTAACCAAGCGGCTGGAGATTGTCAGCCACGATGAACTGGGTGAACTGGCGAGGTGGTTCAACACATTCCTGGATCAGATCCACCACATCATTTCTCAGGTGGCGGGGACGGCCGAACAGGTTGCCATCGCAAGCGACGCATTGAACACCACCAGCCAGCAGATCACTGCCAATTCCGAGGAGACCTCGGCCCAAGCCGACGTGGTTTCGAAAGCGGCGCAGGCAGTCAGCCAGAACCTTCGGACCGTCGCAACTGGAGCCGAAGAGATGGAGGGCAGCATCAAAGAGATCGCCAAGAACGCCACTGAAGCTGCGAGGGTGGCAACCTCGGCGGTTAAGGTGGCTGAAAGCACGACCGCCACCGTGTTCAAGCTGGGCGAGTCCTCGAGTGAGATTGGGCAGGTCATTAAAGTCATCACCTCAATTGCCCAGCAGACCAACCTGTTGGCCTTGAACGCGACCATCGAAGCCGCCCGCGCAGGTGAGGCCGGCAAGGGATTTGCCGTAGTCGCCAATGAGGTCAAGGAACTGGCGAAAGAGACCGCCAGGGCGACCGAAGATATAAGCCACAAGATCGAAGCCATTCAGGCTGACACAAAGGCAGCGGTGGATGCGATTGCATCCATTAGCGTGGTGATCAACCAGGTCAGCGATATCTCAGGCACGATCGCCACCGCGGTCGAGGAGCAGAACGCGACCACCAACGAGATGTCGCGGAATGTAAACGAAGCCGCGCAGGGCAGCGGAGAAATCACCAGCAACATTGCAGGAGTAGCGGAGGCGGCGCAGGGTACCACGCACGGAGCCACCGATACTCAGAAGGCGGCGCAGCAACTGGTAGAAACGTCCACTCGACTGCGCAAACTAGTGGGGCAGTTCAAAATCAATGCGGATGGGACTGTTTCTGCAGCAGCCACGAGGGAGTCAAAACTCGCCTGCAAAGGTATGGCTGCTCACGCATCCGCGTGATTAGGCTGGAGAGGCTCTCCTTTGAAGGAGAGCCTCTGCCATTTCCATCGTGAAACTAAATTACGCCACGACTCGCGTTTTTATCGGTGAACCAGTAGTTACGCCGGCTCCCGAAGCTGCTTGTTCCGACGTTTTGACAGCACGCCGTGCCAGAGGTTTCAGCCAGAGCAAAGCCATGAACGCAGCGATCAAGTCGCAGATAATCATCGCCCAGAAAACCTTTGTCCACGACCCGGTCTTAGCGAACAACCATGCGGCGCCGGGGCCGGCAAAACCGGCAGCCACTCCCTTAGCCGTGTACACGATTCCATAATTGGTCGTGGCCCATTTATTTCCGTACAAATCTCCCGTGATCGATGGGAACAACGAGAAAATATTTCCCCAGGCGAAGAAGCACAGGCCTGACAACGCAACGAACCAGACCGGACGGCTAATCAACTGGAGCAAGGCAAACACCGCGATTGCCTCCAGGACGAAGGCGATGAAGATGGCGTTCTCACGTCCGATATTGTCCGATACCCATCCCCAGAATGGACGCGTCAACCCGTTTAGGATCCGGTCGACGGTAATAGCTAGGACCAGGGCCGTCATACCCCACACCACAACGACCTTATCCACATGGTAGGAGGACGCCATGGGATTGAGTTGCGCGGTAACCACCAAACCACCGAAGGCCAGCATGGTCATCATCACATAGATGACATAAAAGGATGGCTGGCGCAGCATCTCCAGTGGCGTCATGTCGACCGACGATGTGTTCACCTTGGCTTTGATCTTCGCTTCTTTCTCTTTCCAGTTTGGCGGCGTCCATCCAACCGGAGGTCGGGCCAGGAAAAGGGACGATGCCAGCACAACCACTCCCTGGATAATTCCCCAGACGATGAATGTGTGCTGGTAGCCTGACACTTTCAGCATGTCGGCAATCGGAGCAATCGTCGTCGCAGTGCCTATGCCAAAAGCTCCGGCCGTCAAGCCGACGCACAGTCCGCGATAGTCCGGAAACCATTTCAGCGCGTTCCCAATGGCGCCCCCGTAGACGACTCCGGCGCCAATACCGCCGACGCCGTACCAGAAGTAGAGGCCGTTGATGGTCTCGGCATACCCAGATCCGACCCAGCCCAGTCCGACCATGATTGAGCCCATTCCGAGCATGAACCGCGGTCCAATTTTATCGACCAGGTATCCTTCAAAAGGCACAAGCCAAGTTTCAAGAGCCACAAATAAAGTGAAGGTCCACTGCACCGCAACCAGCGAGACGTGCAGATGGGCCTGTATCGGCTTGGTGAAAAGAGTCCACGCATACTGCAGGTTCGCGATGGCCATCATCGCGACGATGCCTGCCATTAACTGGATCCAACGGTTGGGAATACGAGAGGGGTGAATCAGCGAGGCTGGAGATGCAGCCATTTAGGTATACCTCCGTGACAGCGCGCTAGACTTTAACAATACTCAAACACAACCGCCAGCCCCAATTCTGACTACAATTCGATTCCATAGATTCGTGGGTCTCGACTTCGGTGCCAGCAGGGTCGAACTCGATGGCACTTCCTCGGGATCCACTTCTCCGGACGCAATTGCACGGGGGACGGGTACTCCTCGCAAACATAGGCCTTAACCGCTAAGAAATCGACGTTGCGACGAACTGTGTTAAACTGGTCCAGTGATCGAACCACTTTGCGGCAGCGAATCTATCACTCTCGTACGCGAATGTCAAGGATTCGTAAACCATGGCAAAATAGACGTTTGTCCCGTCGATCCGCCCGAGAAAACGCGCTCCCGCAGAAGAGATCGCAGTTCTGATGTGCGCGTTGGTTCTTGACGGCAAGTTCCCGCAGAGCCAGCCTCTGCCTGGCAAATAATTCTGAGACGCGACCGATGGATCAAACCCTGCAAGCCCAGATCGAGACCTACCTTGCCCACCTCGATGGCCTGATGCGCCGAGGGCTTCAACTTCGTGACGGGTTGGCGACTGATGCCTCCAACCAATCGAATATCGCAAGCGCCCGCGCCTGGCAGGAAGATTGCGGTGTCACCATCAATCAATTGTCTGGAGGCAGCAAAGCTCATTGGCTCGCCCGATCGTTTAGTAATGCCTTCCTGATGCGCTCAGCGGACGGTCGTGCGGTCGAAGGGGCAGCGCCAGCCGAGATTGTGAAACGACTGCTCGATGTGCTCGAGCAAGCGGTTGCCTCGCTTTCCCGAACGGACGATGGCGCGGTCATTTCTGCTTCATCGGCGGCACCGCCTCCTCACCGCTTCGACTTCGTTCACAACCCTGAACTCCGGCCCGTCGTCGAGCAAGCGTACCTTGATAGTCGGCGGGCTCTCGAGGACGGGGACTACGACTCGGCTCTGCAAACTTCCTGCGGGATTCTGGAAGCTATCGTGACCGATGCATTGGAAAACAAGGGTCTGGCCGCGCTGGTTGCCGCGGGAGCGCCCGCAGGAAAGATTGCGGATTGGCCGTTTGAAACGCGGATCGCGGTCGCCGAGCGATCTGGACTCATTCGCAGCGGCTGTGCAAGGCTGCCAGCGGTCGCGTGGACCTATCGGGATCCGAGCAATGACAATGGCGTAAAGGCTGCGGTATCCGAGCGCGATGCTCGACGGACAGGGCAAGTGCTTCACGTGATCATGAGAGATCTGGATCCCGGCCGGTAGAGATGCGAGTCCCTCGTGCGTTCTTATCATGAGTCAATCTTCGAGGTCCTCGCGGAAGACTGGTTGCGATGGATCGAGGCTCCCGTCAATTACGCCTACAATCAGACTTCCGTATGCAGTTACGGCCTCGTCCAGCGTGGCGTAGCCTCGCTCTCGTTGTAACGCTCCGCCGTCCGCGTAGACCAGCGTGAAATAGCGCCCCGACGAATATTGAAGTTCGAGCAACTTGTTGGGCATCTCGGGATCGCCTTGCTGCCCCAACACATCCATCAGCGCCACGGTCCACTGCCTCCCTTTCGGGTCGGTGACGACCTCACGCTCGACGTATTGCCAGTCGTCCATGTTCCACAAAGGCATATTTATTCAAGCAACCGTTTCAATGCGTTTGCTACCTGAGATCCGGTGAATGGTTTTGGGACAAGCAGGACTCTTCGGGCTTTCCGCGAGCGCAAACCCGCGTCGGCCTCTTCCGGCGTGTCACTGATGATGACAACTGGAAATTCGGCATGGTCCGGGTGGTGGCGCACGCTGTCAAAGAGTGCCGCGCTCATCTCGAAGACCGAGCAGTCGAGCACGACCGCGTCCGAGTGTTGCTCGAGCAGCAATTCGTTGACGCTCTCGGTAAATCCCGAGGCGAAGACCTCATAGCCATGATCCCGCAGTGAGAACGTCAGAAGCTCGGCAATCTCCGGCGTGTCGTCAATGAGCAGGATGCGGTGCAACCGTACCCTAATTCTTGGCGGCAACCGGCTGCCGCGGCTTCTTGCCTTCCGCAGGCTCCAGATCCATGACCCACACCCGCCCACCGGCGGTGTAGTAGGCGCGGCGGTCGTTTTCGATCATCGCACCCCAGGCCTCGAGGGTTCGCATGGCGAAGGTGCGTCCCTCGAAATTGTTGCGCGCGTGGCTCAGGACTTCATTGGTATGCCAGTTGTCGGTAAGGATCGCGTCGCCGGGATGCACGCGCAGAACCGTGAAAAAACGATTGAAGGCTGCTTCTGGCCGCACGTCGCGGGTCGACCCACGCTTCTTGCCTTCGGTGACGATGTAACTTTCCTGTCCCTCTGGCTCGGCTTCCGGTGCGGACTCAACGGGATGAAAAGGAGCACTCGTTTTCGTGTTCATAAAGTTTGCGCCACCGCCTCGGCTTCAGCTGCCGCTGCCATATTGGTCAGGTTTTTCGCGTCTGCTGCATGAATAAGTGCCTCAGGCAGCTGGACACCCATCATTCGCCATTGCTCGTTGGCAAACTTCTGCAGCGTAGCGATGTGCTCGGCGTGCAGATGGCCGAAGCGTCCCTGCAGTTTCAAATACTCGGATACCGGCCGCATACTCGCGGGACGGAAGCTGTAATCAAAAGCACGCTTCTCAGGATTCCACTCCCAGATCGGATAAAGCCCGCATTCGACGACCAGCCTGCCAAGATCGATGGAGCGCGGGGTCTCGTAGACGAAACCCTTCTGGCAAGGGGTGTAGACCATCAGATAAGCGGCGCCTTTGTGATTCAGTCCCTTGCGCACTTTGTTCATCAAGTCGATAGGGTAGCCCACGCTTGCGGTTGCCACGTAACAGTGAGGATGACCAGCTGCCATCATCCGAGCAAGATCCTTAGGAAACAATTTCTTGCCCTCTGGAACCAGCGGGCCGGGCGGCGAAAACGTCGTCATGCCGCCGTAGGGCGTGCGCGACGATGCCTGAATGCCGGTGTTCGCGTACTGCTCGTTGTCGTAACAAATAATGAGACAGTCGTGATTGCGATAGAGCGCGCCGGAAATGGAGGCAAGACCGATGTCCGATGCGCTGCCGTCGCCCGCTTCGCAGATAATATTTGGAAACTGGCCCTTCCACTTGCCCTTGCGAATCATGGCTTCATAGGCGGCGGCCACACCCGCAGTGAAGCTGCCCGCGCTGCCAATCTGGGTGTGCGCCCACGGCACGTTGTACGGCGTGCACAAATACGAACTATTTGCCACATACATGCAGCCCGTCGGCCCGACCAGGATGGTGTTGTCGCCCGAAGCCTTGCTCGTCATCCGGTATTGGATGGAAGGTCCGCAGCCTGCGCAAGTGCGATGGCCGGGGACGAAGGGCTCGCTCGATGGCAGCTCAGGATTATAGAAACGCGCTCCCTGATTCGGACTGCCGAGAATCGGCAGTATCTGGCGTTCAACTTCAATTGTTGCCATATTGGTTCTCCAATGGCAGAGTTCAAACTCTGCGTGAAAACTTGATATAAGGCGGACGGCTTTTGAGGTCGCCGCAAGAAACTCATCTACTCTTCGAATCCGACCCAGTGAGTGCGCTTTTCGATTTTGCCGCGTTTCTGCGCTTGCATCATTTTCTCGGTCATCCAGTAAAATTCTTTCAGCACGATGGCCTCGCCGCCCATGCCGGCCATGAATGACATAACCAGTGGGCGTTTTTCGCTCTCGTACAGGGCCGCGGCCGCTTCGCCATAGAGAACACCACCGCTACTAACGCTGCCGAGAGCCATGTTAGTTTCGATCACGCCGACCACTTTGAACTTGCTGAGGACTTCTCTCACGCGATCGGTTGGGTAAGGCCGGATGGTGCGCAGCCGCGCAAGACCGACCTTCAGGCCTTTCTCGCGCATGTGCTGGATCGCGAAGCGCGCCGTGACCGCGTGGGCGCCCTGAATAAAAAAGACCACCTCGGCGTCATCGGTCATGAACTCTTCGACCCAGGGATCGTATCGTCGGCCGAAGATTTTCGCGAACTCATCATGCGCCTGCTCAATCACTCCCATCGAGTCTTCCATGGCGCGAGCACGCTCCAACTGGAGCGGCGGACCTTGCTCTGGCATGATCTGCGGGCCATGTGACACCGGATGCCGCGGATCGAGCGGGTAAGGATGCTTGTAGGGCGGCAGGAATTCCTTTACCTGGCTCGGATCGGGCAAATCGACATCACCGGTGATATGAGAGACGAAGAAACCATCCTGGCAGACCATCTGAGGCAAAAGCACGCGCGGGTCCTCGCCGATGCGATAGGCGATCAAGTGATTGTCGAATGCTTCCTGGGCATCGCACGACCAGCCCATCAGCCATCCCATGTCACGGGTGGACAGCGCGTCAGTATGTTCAGAACCGAAATCACCAGGAGGATCGAGCGTGCGGTCGGCGATCATCATTTGTACCGGCATACGACTGCCGGAGATCGGCGAATATAATTCGTATGCAAACTGCACTCCGACGCCTGAGCTACCGGTAAAAACACGCGCGCCGCTCGATGCCGCGCCGTGCGCGATACTCAACTGTGAGTGCTCGCTGTCGGCCACGATGTACTCGGCGTCAAGTTCTCCATTGGCCACCATTTGTGCGAGCGCCATCATCGTCGCTGTGTAAGGACGAATCGGGTAGGCCGCAATTACATCAACATCGGCGTACTTGGCGGCCTGCGCCGAAGCGACGCAGCCGTTGATCCTGACCGTTTTCTTTTTTCTTTCAATAGTCGTTGCCATGTCTTACTCCGATTCTAAATGTTCTTCGCTGGCCGGTCCGCGAGATTCTTCAACTCGACTGCCTGCCGTCCGTGAAGTCCAGGCGAGATCGCGAACGCTGTGTCCATTCGCACTACGCCAGTGTCAAAGTCGAGTTCGGGCACGCCCTCGAGGCAGCCGGTCGGACATTCCTCGATGCATACTCGGCAACCTTTGCAATAGTCGACGAGAATCTTGTAAAGGCCGTTCGAGCGCTCTGGACGCGCGATACACGGCTCCGGACAAACCAGATAACAATTGTCGCAGGCATTGCAGGTGCCGCAACTGAAACAGCGGCTGGCCTCTTCGACCGCCTGCTCTTCCGAGAGCGCTTGAATCACTTCGTCCTGCGTTCTGCGCCGGCTCGTCGGCGGCAGCAGAGTCTGCTGCACACGCGGGAAGTGTGGGAAGTACGTCATGTTCATGCGATTCAAATCGACGATGACGTCAATGGGAATCGTTCGCGGCTGTAACGGCTCTCCACGCAGCACTTTGTCGAGATTGAACGCGACGCGCTTGCCGTCGCCAACCGCGTTGACCACCATCAGCGGCTGACCTGAACCCAGTTGGACGATGTCACCGGCTGCAAAGAAGTTCGTATCGCCGAGGCGTCCGAAGCGGTCGATCTTGATGGTGCCGCGTTCGTTCTTGAACTCCTGCGGCAACCAGGCGAGCGATGGGTGCTGTCCCACCGCGATAATTACGTTGTCACAGGCGAAGCGCTCGGGAGCAGCTTCGCGATCTATCGTGATCGGAGAAGCATTGATAGCTCCCGAGAAGCGTGCCGGATACAACTGCAAAGCCTCTACTTTGCCTTCGCCGAGCACCGCGGTGACAGCTCGCCCGTGAAACAGCTCGACCCCTTCCTCGAGCATGTCGTGCAGATCTTCGGGCACGGCCGGCATTTCTTGAGGGTTGGCTTCTACCGTGATCATCGTGACTTCTGCTGCGCCTTGGCGCAGGGCTTCGCGGGCGCAATCGATCGCGGTATTTCCGCCGCCGATGACAACAACACGAGCGCCCAGCTTCACTTTCGATGTGCCCATTCCGATGTCGCGAAGAAACGGAAGCCCGTAAAGCACGCCGTTTTTGTTCTCGCCCTCGGCTCGTACGCTGTTCGGTTCGGTGAGACCGACGGCCAGCACGCAGGCGTCATAGTTCTTTTTCAAGTCGTCCCAGCTGACATCTTTGCCGACTTCGACGTTGGTCTTGATGGTAATTCCGAGTTCGACCAGGCGTTCGATCTCGCGATCAAGCACGTCGGCGGGAAGAACCCAGTCCGGAATGCCGCCGCGATTCAGCCCGCCAGCTTT
>Ga0228598_1000070_pt1 | contig 15225 bp, 14 predicted proteins | sample CZU4metagenome_FD_182726 | JGI IMG/M metagenome (GOLD analysis project Ga0228598, IMG submission 182726) | Spruce rhizosphere microbial communities from Bohemian Forest, Czech Republic - CZU4 | ecosystem: Host-associated > Plants > Roots > Rhizosphere | place: Czech Republic: South Bohemian... | reverse complement strand
CGGTTTCAGTCGGCGCGGCGGTGATGAAGCGTTCGGACAGCCGGATACAGTGGCCGTGGTTTATTGCGCTGTTTTGTTTGGCGGCAGTGGCGAATACTTATTTGCCGGGGCTTGCGGGAGCTTGGCATGGGTTGAGCATGATGGGGAAATTGGGATTGACGGCGACTTTGTATTTGATTGGGACAGGGATTTCGCGGGCTACGGTGCGGCAGGTGGGCGTGCGTCCAATGCTGCAGGGGGTGGTGCTGTGGATTTTGGTCGGGGTTACTTCGTTGTGGCTGATACATGCGGGGTGGATTGCGTTGTAGCGTCGCGAGGTGGACGGTCGGTCGCGTCTGGATTGCAGCTTGGTCTAAACCGCCCGCCTACCCTGAGTTCACTGCGCGAACTCAGGGTGAACAGGCGGCCGCTACAAATTCAAAGGCGACAACACACTGGCGACGCGGTGGGCTGGCGTAACTTAGTCGCCAGTTTCTGGCGCCGACGGCGGGACGCGGGTTGGCAGAAACGTCGAGTAGAGAGCTACCACGGCGACGATTATGTTTGCGACCATTACTGGTTTGGAGTTGATCAGCACGCCGTAGGTTAACCAGACGACCGCGCCGAGGGCCTGCATGATACGGAGCGTCTTGTGGTTGCGGAAAAAATAGGAAGCGGTCACCAGGGCCGTGGCGAGCCAACCGATTGAGCTGATCATAGAGTTGAACCATCTCCTGAGCGAGTTTCGACAGCTTCTTCCGTCGCGGGACGCAGCGTGAGCCAGTCGGTGCGAACTTTATCCCATTCCTGAATGAGAAAACCGTACGATTCCAGAAACGTGCGGATTTGCGCGCGGCCTTTGCCTACAATTTTTTCCAGGATGGGGACGAGGACGCCGAGAGCGCTGGTGCTGAGAATGGTGCGCTGAGCGATGTGGGAAACGTGTTTGGTTTCAGAGACGGCGATGGTGAAGCCATCGCGGGCGTTGATGTGCAGCATCACGTGGATATCGGAACTTCCGTCGCCGGCGTAGATGACGTGATCGGGGCCGATTTTCATCTTGGCTTGAAGCTCGTCGAGGAACGCGACTTTTCCGTAACCGGCAGTGGCGCGCACGATCGTGTCAATTTCTCCGCTGCTTTTATATTTGAATTCCGTGCCGTGAATGCGATCGGACGGCAGGATTCCTTCGAGCGCGGATTGGATTACTTCAACGGGCGCGGCGGAGAGAACGTAAAAATCGAAGTGATAGCCTTGAATGCCGTGATCGAGAATTTCGTTGAGTAGGCCGATATTTGCTTTCAGGCGGATTTCTTTGCCGACTTGGATTAAGTGTTCCTTGCGGACGCGCGAACGGAATTCCGGATCGTGGAGCAGGAGATAGGCGAGTTCGGCGCCCTGCTGGACGAGATTTAGTTTGGCCATGCCTTCGGCTTTGCGCTCGAATTCGGCTGTGGGGATTCCGACGATTTCGCTTAGGACGTAGCCGGAATCGTTGAACGTGAGAGTTTGATCGAAATCGCTGACGAATAGATAGGATTTTAGTGCGGCATCGCTCATGAGAGTGATTTGCCTCCGGCCGACTTTGCTGGTTGCTATTACTTTATTTTACATCAGATCGATGCCGCGATAGCCGTTGCGCGCGCGTGAATGGAACACATCAGAAAGATGAATTTGCAACGTGGGGCGATTTTTCAGCGTGCGCTCTTGACGCGCAAAACGCGTGGCGATGGTTGCGGGGCGTAGAGCTCTTCGACGATTGCGGCGCGGCGATCGAGGACGGCGCGTTGATTCAGCGAACCTTTGTCGGTGATTTCTCCGGCGTCGAGCGACGGTGGCTCCTCCACAATTATCGCTCGGGTGACGCGGTTCGAACTGCCGCCGGAGTTTGCCGCGCAAGCTTCGAGGAGATCTCGAAAGCATGCGCGAACTTGGCGGTGCGAAAAAATCTCCGCAGCTGATGCCTCGCGCTTGAGTTGCGGGCATAGAGCGCGGCAGGCATCGGCATCAGCGAAAATTAACATGCCGATGTCGTCGCGGTCGTGGCCGGTAATGACTACGTCGCGCACGAGTGGGGCGAAGTGGCTGAGGATGCGGGAACGCAACGGGCCGACGCTGGCCCATGTGCCGCTGGCTAGTTTGAAATCCTCGGAGAAGCGGCCATCGAAGAGGAAACCTTTGTTGACGTCCGCGGGATCGACAAACTTTAGCGCATCGCCGAAATTGTAGAAGCCGTCCGCGTCGAAAGCCTGCGCGGTTAGTTCCGGTTGGCGCCAGTAGCCAGGCGTGATGTTTGGACCACGCACGCGGGCTTCTAATTTTGCGCCGCGTGGGACGAGTTTCGCTTCAACGCCGGGAATCGGAATCCCGATGACTCCGGCTTCATCCGTTTCCCACGTGGTTTGAATCGCCATCGGCGCGGTTTCCGTGGAGCCTAGGCCGGTGACCATGATGATGCGCTCGCCGCAGGTTTGCAGGGCAAGATCGCGATAAGCGTCCCAGACCGGTTGTGACAAGCCCGCGCCGGCGTAGAACAGCAGGCGCAGGCGACGGAAGAAATTCTCGCGCAACTGTGCATCAGAGCGTAAGGCGGGCAGCAAATCTTCGTAGCCTTTGGGGACATTGAAATAAACGGTGGGCGAAATTTCGCGCAGGTTGCGAATGGTTTCCGCGATGAGCGCGGGACCGGGCTTGCCATCATCTATATAGAAGCTGCCGCCGTGGTAGAGGGCGATGCCAGTATTGTGATTTCCGCCGAAGGTGTGATTCCAGGGGAGCCAGTCCAGGAGGACGGGAGGGTCGTCCTGCAGGAAACAAAAAACCTGGGCGATCATTTGTTGATTGCAGCAAATCATGCGGTGGGTGTTGATGACGCCTTTGGGCATGCCGGTGGAACCGGAGGTGAAGAGTATTTTTGCTACGGCGTCTGGTTGGATTTTTTGGTGCGCGGTTTCGACGGCGGGAGTTGCCTTCGTGGCCGCAAGATCGGTGAAGGGAGTTGTCTTGCTGCCTGCTGGTGGTGCGGCGGTGACTACGATTTCTGTGCTGTGCGCGACTACTGTTTCGAGGGCGCGGGCATAGCGCTCGCCGTGCGAGACGAAGAGTAGGCCGGGAGTGAGCAGACCGAGCGTGTGGCGGAGTTTTCCGAAATCGCGCGAGACTAGCGAATAGACTGGCGAAATGTGCGCGGTGGGAACTCCTACGTGCTGGCCGGCGAGCATCAGTAGGAAATGTTCGAGATCGTTTTCGGAGAGGATGGCGACGGGTCGATCTTCGGAAAGGCCGCGATCCAGAAGAGCCTGGCCGATGCAGCTGATCGCTTGCAGCACTTGGGCGTAGGTGAGTTCGCGCCAATCGCCGCTCGATTCCCTTTTGGCTACGCAGGTCTTGTGGGGCGACATTTTCGCCCAATGGAGCAGGCGATCGGTGAGAACTTTAGGGTACGGTCCTAAGGCTTCGTCCGCACGAACTAAGATCGCGCCATCGGCGAGGTGATGAAGAGTTGCGCCGGAAGTTCGCAGGCGCACCGGGCGGACGCGATCGTTTAGTTGGGGGTTGATGGTCATTTCGTTTCGTTCGAATTCGTGCAAACCGAATCACGGGTTTTGGCGGCGGCTTAGCTACTGATTGGCTCCCCGATTTTTGCTAGAAGCTTGATGTCCGTGAATGCCGGGACATCGCCTGCAGTTGTGACGAGCACGGGCCGCAACTCCATCATTATAGTATGAAGTGATTGCGCGAGATTTTCCGAGGCGGATGCTGCCCGGGGTGGAATGCCACGATGGGCAGGGCAAGGGACGGAGACTGCAGCGTCACGATATTGCCGAAAATGAAATCGCGCAGGGAGCTGTCCTTGGGACCTTCGATACTGAAGTTGGTAATGAAGTGCTGGCGAACGTCCTGGTGGGAATTGGCGTATTCCCGCTTGCAATCGTAGAGGTCCTGCGGCGTGCTGACGAAAGTGGTAAAGGTGCCGTCGTCAAATGTATGCAACCAGGTGTAATCGGTATTGAGGGTGAAAATTATGTTGAATCTTTCGTTCACCTGTAAAGTCATTCCGTTGTAATTGGAATTGACGGTGTTGTCGGTGTAATAGAGCAGGCCGGCATTGGCGTATACGGAAGTTCCGCTGGGGTCGACTCCCTTGTAGAAAAACACCTTTCCCATTGGCCACGCAGAAGAAGGAGCTTCCGGCGCCGGATTCGTAGGGGTGCCACAACCGGAGGTGCCGGGAGTAACACTGGGAACGAAAGTGCCATTGGGGCCGAGGTGCACGGGGCGCGCTTCCTTCGCGCGCGATGTATAGTGGTGGTGAGGGAAATTCCATGAACTACCCGCCTGGATATCGGCGCGCCATTGCTGGAACGCAGCCGGATTATTTACATCCTACTTACAAGTCGTCGCTGAAGCGCGCGCCTTCGCAGCCGCTCGTTTATTTACCGCACACGCTTTCGGAAATTACTGGCCCCGTGTTCACGCCGGAAACCGTGAATGTGAAGGCTTGCGATTTGACGCGGCAGCATTCGGGCGAGCCGCTGGGGGAACGGATCGTCGTCAGCGGGCGCGTGCTGAACGAGGACGGAAAGCCGGTGCGAAAAACGCTGGTGGAAGTGTGGCAAGCGAACGCGGCGGGGCGTTACCGGCACAAAGTGGATCAGCATCAGGCTCCGCTCGACCCAAATTTCAGCGGGCACGGCTACGCGCTGACGGACAACGAAGGCCGATATCGTTTTATCACTGTGCGGCCGGGAGCATACCCGTGGGGGAATCATCACAATGCGTGGCGGCCGGCGCACGTGCATTTTTCGGTGTTCGGTCCGGCGTTTGCGACGCGCTTGGTGACGCAGATGTATTTTCCCGGCGATCCGCTGCTGTCGTTCGATCCGATTTATAACTGCACGGCGGATGAATCGGCGCGGCTGCGATTGATTTCGGTTTTCGATTGGGAGGCCACGATTCCGGGGCACGCGTTGGGATATAAGTTCGACATTATTCTGAACGGCCGCGACGCGACGCCGCTGGAGAAATAGATGACGGTCCGCGCCAGTACTTCACAGACTGTTGGGCCGTTCTTCAGCATTGGACTGGAGCGACTGAATTGCGCGGAGCTTGCCGGACCGGGTGTGGCGGGCGAGCGCGTGACCATCGAGGGGCGTGTGCTGGACGCCGATGGCGTGGGAGTACCGGACGCGGTGATCGAATTGTGGCAGGCGAATTCGAGCGGCAAATATGCGCATCCGGAAGATCCGCAGGACAAGCCTGTGGACGCCGGATTTCAGGGCTTTGGACGAATTCCGACGGATGAGGACGGGAAGTTTCGTTTTACGACAATCAAGCCGGGGGCGGTGCCGGGGCCCGATGGAAAACTGCAGGCGCCGCACATCGCGGTTTCTGTTTTCATGCGCGGATTGTTGCGGCGGGTGGTGGCGCGGATTTATTTTCCGGACGATCCGGGGAATGCGGGGGATTTTGCTTTGAGTTTGGTGGAGGCAGCGCGGCGTAGGACCTTGATTGCGCGGAAGGTGCCGGGAATGGATGGATTGCTGAAGTGGGACGTAATTATGCAGGGACCGGAGGAGACGGTTTTTTTTGATTGTTGAGTGCGAGTGAGGCGCCGCGTTCGCAGCAACTGTCTTCAGCCCGCCATCGATCGCTAGAGCGCCATCAATACGCAGCGCGTGGCCGATCTGCACCGCGTCCGATTTTTGCATGCCGACGGCGCGCACGGATTTCCGATCAGTATTTGGTGGAGCTGCCGATTTTCTTGGAATGTTCGCGGGAAGCGGGACTGCAAGCCGATGATCGCTACCATGCGAAGTTCCCTGCTTCGGGACTGGCCACTGCCAGCGTGAAGTTTTTCGCGGCGCTCGCTGGCGCGTCCGGTGCGGAGTCGGTCGCGAGCGCCGCCGTTTCGCACGCCTGAATTTCAAGCCTATCCCCAGATTTTTTGCATCCTTCCGCAGGAAACGCCCGCTTTCAGCACGCGGCATGCGCTGTACAAATGCGTTGGCGTCAGGTATTCACGGTAGAGAGTATCCGGCTTGATTTCGATTAAGATAGGCCTGCCGAGAACGTCTTGGATCGCGCGAAACGGAACCGAGCGGAGAGAGCTTGATGCGTAAATGGCTGATCGCCGGCGGCATCGCACTTCTGTTGCTGGTCGTCGTCGCGGGCGTTTTGCTGGGACCGGCGATGCACAGCTTCGTTCGCGAACGAACGCAGAAAGCATTGCAAACGCATTTCGCCAGTACGGTGGAATTTTCGGACTTCGACGTCAGTTTGTTTCCACGGCTCCGCGTGACGATCACCGGGCTGGTGCTGCGGCACAAGGGGCGTAAGGACATTCCACCGCTCATTCAAGTGAAGACGGTTTCGATGTATGCGCAATTGCCGGAATTGCTGCGCCCCCGGCCTCACATTTCGTTCGTGCAGCTGGATGGATTACAGATTCACACACCGCCGCGCGTGCCAGGCGGAGAGCCGTTGATACAGAAAACGGATCAGGACCTGGCGAAGAAATATCCGGTGCTGATTGGCGAGCTGCACGCTGATGACGCGAACATCGAGGTGTTGCGAGCGCAATCCGACAAACCGCCGCGCGAATTCCCCATACATCATTTGGACCTTCACAACGTCAGTTTCGATCGCCCGGCGCAATTCCACGCACTTCTAACCAACGCGATTCCGGAGGGCGAAATTGATTCCTCGGGCGAATTCGGACCTTGGCAGGCGGAAGAGCCGAGTGCGACACCGGCCGACGGACGCTATACTTTTCAGAATGCGGATTTGGGCACGCTGAAGGGGCTGCGCGGGATTCTTTCGTCGAAGGGCCAATTTTCCGGACCGTTGGATTATCTGGCGGTGTCGGGTTATACGGACATACCCGACTTCGGTCTGCGCACGGGCGGCCAGCCGGTGGCGCTGCACACGGATTTTTCAGCCCTGGTGAACGGGACCAACGGCGACGTGATGCTGAAGAGCGTGGTCGCGAAATTCCTGCACACCACACTGGCGGTGAACGGGAAGATTGTGGACGTCAGTAAGGAGATAAAGGGCCGCACGATTTTTCTGAACGCCTCATCGGAAAACGCGCGCGTCGATGATCTCCTGCGTTTGGTGGTCAACTCCGACGCCCCGCTGATGACCGGTTCCGCGAACCTCAAGGCCACGATTGATATTCCCGAAGGCGAAGACGATCTGCTGGAGCGCATGAAACTCACCGGACAATTCGGCGTGGGGCACGCGCAATTTACCAGCGCGACCGTGCAGGGGAAGGTGGACACGCTCAGCCGTAAAGGTCAGGGAAGGCCGAAGGACACGGATATCAGCGAAGTCGCCTCCGACCTGCGGGGAAATTTCAGATTCGCGAACGGCGTGGCGACATTTTCCAATTTGAGCTTTGCGGTGCAGGGCGCGTCGCTGCATTTGAACGGGACGTACAATGTGGATAGCACGGAGATGGATTTCCACGGGGACCTGCTGCTACAGGCCAAGCTCTCGCAGACTACGACCGGCGCGAAATCTTTCTTTTTGAAGGCGGCGGACCCGTTTTTCAAAGGTAAGAATGGTGGGTCGGACCTGCACATCAAAATCACTGGGACGAAAGACCATCCCGCGTTTGGTCTGGATACGGGCGGCGGCAGCAAGCAGGCCGATGCGCCGTCAGACAAAAGCAACTAGGGTCTCCCATTGGAGCGTTTGAACTTTCTCTCCTCTGCACCGGGTCACGGACCGCGTTCTGGTTCGCCTCTCTCCGCCTAATCCTCGAACAAAATCAAAAAATGTTCTGGCATGTGCGCCGCGATGATATGAGAATGCAACGGCTCTGCAACGCGGTGTGGTGCGCGTTCGCAGTTCGCCGCTTGGTGTGGGGTTTGCTCGTGCGCGTCCCGTTTGAAGCGGCCATTTCATCTTAGGAGAAACCTTTCATGTCTTTGCGTTCGATGTGCCGCTCGCTGCTTACGATTACGGCGTTGCTTTCGGCGCAAATTACGCCGGGACAGAACACAGACGCGCAGAGTGCACCGGCAATTGCCGGATATAGCCGGACATCCGCCGCGGCGGAAAGTGCGCTGGAGAGAAAGTTTCAAGACGGCATCGTGCCCGGAAACATTCGCGAAAACATGCGGCGTTTGAGCGCGCGTCCGCATCACGTGGGCTCGCCGTACGATAAAGACAATGCCGAATGGATCCTGGCGCGAATGCAGGAGTGGGGCCTGGACGCGCACATCGAAACTTTCAGCGTATTATTTCCCACGCCGAAGGAACGCCTCGTCGAGTTGCTGGAACCCACGAAGTACCGCGCGAAACTCCAGGAGCCCGTGCTGCCGATCGATCCCACCAGCAACCAGACTGCGGAACAACTGCCCACCTACAACGCGTATTCCGCGGATGGCGACGTAACCGCGCCTTTGGTGTACGTGAACTACGGAATCCGCGAAGATTACGAACAGCTGGACCGTCTGGGAATTTCAGTGAAGGGCGCGATCGTCATCGCGCGCTACGGTTCAGGGTGGCGCGGCACCAAACCGAAAGTTGCCGCGGAGCATGGCGCCATCGGTTGCATCATTTATTCGGACCCGCGCGGTGACGGATATTTCCAGGGCGATGATTATCCGGCGGGAGGCTGGCGTCCGCGCGAAGGCGTGCAACGTGGCAGCGTGATGGGTACGGATTATCCGGGCGATCCGCTAACGCCGGGTGTGGGCGCAACGCCGGACGCGAAACGGCTGGCGGTTAAGGATGCCAAGACCATTACGAAAATCCCCGTGCTGCCGATTTCCTACGCCGACGCGCTGCCGCTGCTTTCCGCGCTGCAAGGTCCGGTGGCTCCGCAAAATTGGCGCGGCGGTCTCGCGATCACTTACCACGTCGGCCCTGGGCCGGCGAAAGTGCATTTAAAAGTCGCGTCCAATTGGGACATGAAACCAATTTATGACGTGATTGGCACGCTGCATGGCGGCGACGACGCCGGGCAGTGGGTGATTCGCGGCAATCATTTTGACGCGTGGGTGAACGGCGCCGATGATCCGATTTCCGGACAGGCGGAAATGCTGGAGGAAGCGCGCATGCTTGGCGAATTGCACAAGCAAGGGTGGACGCCGAAGCGCACCATTATTTATTGCGCGTGGGATGGAGAAGAGCCCGGCTTGCTCGGTTCTGTGGAGTGGGTGGAAACACATTTGGCTGAACTGCAGCAGCACGCCGTCGCTTACCTTAATTCTGACAGCAACGAGCGAGGGTATTTTGAAGCGGGCGGCACGCAGGATTTGCAGCGGGTCGTTAGCAGCGTGGCGCGCGAGATTCAGGACCCGGAAACGCATTTATCCGTTTTTCAGCGCGCGCATCTAGTGGGAATCAGCGAGGCGAAAGATGCGGAAGCGCGCGCGGAGGCCCGCAAGCGCGCAGATTTGGAGATTTCGGCGCTGGGAGATGGATCGGACTATACCGCTTTCCAGGATTTTGCGGGAATTTCGACGCTGGATCTGGGATTTAGCGGCGAGGACGATGGCGATCAGTATCATTCCATTTACGATGATTTCTACTGGTACACGCATTTCGTGGACACGGATTTTTCGTATGGCCGCGCGCTGGCGCAAACCGCTGGGACAACTGTGCTACGTTTGGCCGGCGCCGATTTAATTCCGGTGGACTATGCGCCGCAAGCGGTGGCCATCGTGAAATACGAAACGGAATTGGAGAAATTGCTGAAAGACAAGCAGGAAGAAATCACCGAGCGGAATCTGGAGCTGCAGGAAGGAGTCTTCACAGCAACTGCGGACCCGCGCAAGACCTTCGTGCCGCCGCCGGTGGAAGCTGTGCCGCCGTACATGAATTTTACGCCGATGAAAAATTCCGTCGAGACGCTGAAGAAGAGCGCGGAGCGTTATTCCAGGGCGCTGGCGCAGTGGCAGGCTGCGGGTTCGCCGGCTTTGGCGCCGCAATCTTTGGAAACGCTGAATGCGGATTTGCTGCGGATTTCGCGATTGTTCCTGAATGAGAAGGGATTGCCGGAGCGTCCGTGGTTCAAGAACCAGATTTACGCGCCGGGCGCTTACACGGGTTACGGCGCGAAGACAGTGGCGGCGGTTCACGAATACATGGACGAGAAAAAATGGAAAGAAGCGGAGGCGCAGGTTCCGCAAGTGGCGCAGATAATCGAGAACGTGGCTGCCGGAATCGACAAGGCGGCGGCTGATTTCGAGACGGCTCTGGCGCAGCAGCGCTGAGCGTTGCCGCCAGGGCAATGCCGCCTCATGCGTCGGCGTGGCAAATGCAAAACCGGAATTTCAGCGGCTAAACAGTTTGCGGAAAAATAGTGTAAACCACTTACTCGAGGGCTAAAGCTCGTTGCATGCCCAGCACTTATTCTCGGAGCTAAAGAGCTCATGTGATTGGCTGCGTTTGTGTAAGCCTCGAGCAGGTATTGGAAAAAGATCTAACGCAGAGAGTGCAGAGGTCGGAGCGCAGAGGGCGCAGCGAAATCCTTAGGAAAAATCGGGCGCTTGGGGGCGGCCGATGCGAATGCCGGCGAGGAATGCGCGCGGTTAACGCCGTGCTTCGACGCGATTTGCTTCGAATTATCAGAGTGTGACGGCGATGAGGCTTTTGGGAATTGATATCGGGACTGGCGGCACGCGGGCTGTGCTGTTGGATGGCGGTGGCCGCGTGGTGAGTTCGGCTACGGCCGCGCATCCTCCATTTGCTTCGCCTCATGTGGGTTGGGCTGAGCAAAATCCGGGTGATTGGTGGGCTGCTGCTTGCAGCGCAATTCCAGAATGCCTCACGCGCGGCAAGACCGCGGGCGGAGAAATCAGCGGCATTGCGCTGACTGGTCAGATGCATGGTCTGGTGCTGCTGGACCGCGGCGGAAGCGTCCTGCGCCCATCCATTATATGGTGCGACCAGCGCACCGAAGCGGAATGTCGCGAGATCACCGAAAGGGTCAGCGCGGCGCGGCTGATCGAGCTTACCGCCAACCCGGCGCTGACCAATTTCACGCTTCCTAAAATCTGGTGGGTGCAGAAGCACGAGCCGGAAATTTGGGCGCGGGCCAGTACGATTCTGTTGCCGAAGGATTACGTGCGTTTGCGGCTCAGCGGTTCGCGCGCGACGGACGTCGCCGATGCTTCGGGGACGTTGCTTTTTGACGTAGCCAATCGTCAATGGTCGGGGGCGATGATGGAAGCGTCGCGGCTGAACGCGGATCTGCTGCCAACAGTTTTTGAGTCGTGCGAGATTTCCGGACACGTTTCGGAGGAAGGCGCGCGTGCCACCGGACTTCGCGCGGGAATCCCCATCGTTACTGGAGCCGGAGATCAGGCCGCGGGAGCGGTGGGCACAGGGATTGTGCGGCCGGGAGCGGTCCGCGCGACGATTGGAACTTCCGGCGTGGTGTTTGCCGCGACGGCCGAGCCGGTGCGCGATCCCGCGGGACGCATCCACACATTTTGTCACGCGGTGCCGCAACGCTGGCACGTGATGGGAGTAACGCAGGCCGCCGGATATTCGCTGCGCTGGTTTCGCGATCAGTTTGGCGCGACCGGCGATCCCGCGCAAGACGCTTACGAGCGATTGATGACGGAGGCGAGCGCGGCTCCGGCGGGCTCGGATGGTTTGCTGTGGGCGCCGTATCTGATGGGTGAGAGGACTCCGCATCTGGATCCTAATGCGCGCGGCGCGCTGGTCGGAATTTCCGCGGCGCACACGCGCGCGCACGTGATTCGCGCGATTTTGGAAGGCGTGGCGTTCAGTCTGCGCGACAGTTTGACGATTTTCGCCGAATTGAAAATTCCGGTGGAGTCTATTCGGCTGGGAGGCGGCGGGGCGAGCGGAGCATTGTGGCGCCAAATTCAGGCGGACGTTTACGGGATGCCGGTTGGCGTGCTGGAGGTGGAGGAAGGCTCGGCGTACGGCGCGGCGCTGCTGGCGGGAGTGGGCGTGGGCCATTGGACCAGCGTCGAGACTGCATCAGACGCGACGGTGCAGGTTTTGAAACGAATTGAGCCGGAGCCGCAACGTGTTGCGCTGATGAACCGGCAGTACGGCGCGTATCGCAAGTTGTATCCGGCGCTGCGGGACATCTGGCGCGATGCGGTGTAAATGAATTTCACGATCTGTGCTTTCAGGGGGCGAAGTGTTGTGTGCTTGTGCCGGCCGCTTCTTGGCGAATTGGCTGCCGGACACGGCAGGGGACCCGACGACTGATCGATATCAATCGAAACGGGAGCACACGTTTTCTTTCGGCTTATGGGCCGTGGGAAATCCCTGCCGCGATCCGTTTGGCGAGCCGGTCCGCGCAATTCTTCCGCCGCTGGAGCTGGTGCGACTGCTGGCAGCAGTGGGCGCGACTGCAAAACGTGGCAGGGACTTAACTTCGAGAGAATCTCTCATCGCAACGCAGCGTTAACATCTGCGCGCGTTCTTCCACACACTGTCTAACCGCTCGAAGCCGCCGGCTGTGCCGTGGTGGGTTGGGGCTTTGCGATTTCGGTGAGAAGAAACAGGTCGGTGAGCAACGCGCGGAGATGAATAGACGCGTTGAGGTTGTCGATTAGTTGAGAGCTGATGGCGGGCTGGGCTAGAACCAACTCCAGCGCGGCGAGTGAATCGATCGCGTCGCGCGCGAGCACCTGAAAGAATGCTTGATATTGTTCGGCCGGTTCGAGGCGCTCCTCTTGCAATGCCTTCGCGCAGCTTTCTGGAAGACCTCGCACAGCAATTGCGGCGCGACCGAGGTATTCGCGGATTTGTCCGCCGGACTGGCTGCCTGAATCGCTCGGTAGGCCTTGCGCCGCGTAGGCCAGCATAAACTCGTACGATTCTTCGATGGTGTTGCAGCGCTCTGCGATATCAGCCAGCATCTGTCAGTCCTTCGGGTTCCGCTCCCTCGGAATTTTTCGGCGACGAGGAGGGGGTTTCCACCGGCCAGCGGGTTGGATCGTGTTCCTGCAAATAAAAGTCGCGGCTCATCGAGCCGAAGATCATGGATTTGGTGATTGGGCGTTTTTCCGGCCGCAGGCCAAAATACACGTGCACCATGATCAAGGCGATCAGGCCGACGCCCGCGAGGCCATGCAGGACGTACATCATGCCCCAGGTCATGTCGCCAAACAGATACGGATTGCGCGGAAAAAAGATAGTGCGCACGCGAAACATCATGAACACGCCGGTGACGATGGCCGACAGGCCCGCGGCGATGATGGCGCCGTGGTAGAGCTTGTTCTCCAGAGGATATTTCGCGAAGCGGTCCGGGGGCGGCGCAGGCTTGCCGAGGAATCGCCGGATTCTGCGCGCGGCGTCGCGCAGGTCAATGCTGTCTGGCCAGATGGACCAGAAATCCATGAAGAAGGAAGCATGAATGATGTGAAAGAGAATGGAAACTGTGAGGACGGAGCCTGCGATCCAATGATATGTAACCCAATCGAACTGGACGCCGACTTTCGGAAGAAACGCGGTGAATAGCAGCGTGAACATGGCGGCGGCCATGATCCAGTGGAACAAGCGCGCCGTGAGCGAATGTCTGGGGACATGTTCAGGAATGCGCGCGGCGAGCAGAGGCGAGTTGCTGCCGGCGAATTCCTTGCGTTTGGCGAAATAGCGGACGTAGCTGGCGTGAACCATGAGGAAAAGCAATCCGGCAATCGCGGCGACCCATATCAAAAACCACGCGATGTGAATCGGGACTCGCTGCCCCCAGGGACTTGTGGCCCACTCTAGGAAGCCCATGTTGGCTCCTCCACGCCGCCGATGGCGCGCTTCACTAAATTTCTCATCAACGGAATTTTGTACGCGTTGAATTGCAACGGGACCGCGCCTTGCACGGCCAATTTTCCGGCCATTTCTCCGGTGGCGGCGTTTGCTGGCTTGCCGCGTACTGCGTCTTCGACTGCTTTCAAGCGCAGAGGGCGAGCCGCTGCGCCGTTTACCGCGATGCGCATGCGTTCGATCGAGCCGTTCGATACGAACATCGCCGAAGCCACGTTGAGCAGCGGGAAATCCCAGACGTTGCGGTCGCGTACTTTCTCAAAATAAAATTTCGCGCCGGCCCAGGCGGAAGGAATGCGAATGGACGTCAGCAAATCTCCAGGCTGCAGGATGTGCAGGCGCGTGATGTCAATTTCTGGGCCGATGAAATAGTTTTCGGCGTCCACAATGCGCTCGCCTTTGGGCGTGCGCAGCACGAATTTGGCATCCAGCGCGATCAGAGCCGGAGCGGAATCGGAGGGGTTCACGGCAACGCAGCGATCGGCGTGGAGAATCGCGTGCTCGCGGTTGCGCCCTTCGGGAGTATCGGCGTAACAAATGTTGCCGCCCGCGCGATAACACGGCCAGCCGGCGCGGTAATACCAGCAGCGCGCGTCCTGCGTGACGTTGCCGCCAAGCGTTCCCTGATTGCGGATTTGCGGCGAGGCTGCCAGTTCCGCGCCCTGCGCCAGCAGGCCGTAGTGTTGTTTCACCAGGGGATTGTTGACGACTTCTGTGAGCGTGGTCATCGCGCCGATCTCGATACCGTCGCTCGTGGCGCGTACTCCTTTGAGTTCCTCGATTCCGCTCAGATCCACTAGCACTTTCGGTCTCTTGATGCGGTCTTTGAGCCAGTCGAAACTGTCGAGTCCTCCGGCCATCACCCAAGCATCCGCGCCGTGTTGCTGCAAAAGTTTCTGCGCATCGGCGATGGAGCTGGGCTGAAACAAATCGAAAGCCGGCATGACGTCTCGAATTACGGCCATGGCTCTTGCTCCTTTCTACTTTCGGCGAAAATCAAATGTGCGCTACCAAGGGATGCTGCATCGGCCGGCCTGCTTCGAGCGACGTGAGAATCGTGTCAGCGTTTACCGGCGCGCGCTGAAAGATTTCGTCACCGAGCGCATCGGAAAGCGCATTCAAGATGGACGCGCAGCCGCCGCCTACGGGAGGTTCGCCGATGCCGCGCGCGCCGGCCGGCGTTTCGGGATCAGGAATATCCAGCGCTTCCCATTGCATGTCCACCGGCACATCCAGGATTGTCGGGGGCTTGGTGTAGTAAAAGCGCTTGGAAACCATGACGCCGTAGTGAGGATCGAAGACCCACTTCTGCCCGATGGCGTGGCCGATGCCTAGAGTCGAACGCCCAAGAATCTGCCCGCCGAGAGCGGCTGGATGAATTACGCTGCCGACGTCCGCGTAGGCAAGAAAATCCACGATGTGGTAATGGCCGGTTTCAACGTCCACCTCGACTTCGGCGAAACTGGCGACGTAGGAATG
>Ga0228598_1000069_pt1 | contig 15245 bp, 14 predicted proteins | sample CZU4metagenome_FD_182726 | JGI IMG/M metagenome (GOLD analysis project Ga0228598, IMG submission 182726) | Spruce rhizosphere microbial communities from Bohemian Forest, Czech Republic - CZU4 | ecosystem: Host-associated > Plants > Roots > Rhizosphere | place: Czech Republic: South Bohemian... | reverse complement strand
TCCGTTGTCCAATGTCAGGATCACGGAGGTCGGCGGCATCACGTTCCATACTTTTCCAGTGACCGTCTGCACCGTCGTCACCGTCTGGGGAGTTGTTATTGTCGTGATCGTTCGCTGGAGTTTCATGCCCGGCTTTAGATCATGGATGCCGAGCTGCTTTCCGTCCACCATGATTCTGTCGCTTTCCGGAATGTTGGGGAAATGGCGCACGGTGCCATCTTGCATCTTGACCACCAAATCGTTACCTTGCACCAGTACAACTTCACCACTTTCCACTTGGACTTCTTTGCTGGCATGGCCTGTTGTTGTGGAGGTTTGCGTCTGCACTTGCGCGTTAGCAAAACCGGCAAGCGCCAAACAAAAAATACCTAACGACAGCACCGTAACTGTTTTCGTCCAATTGCCTGAATTCATCTCTTTCCTCCGTTATTCGAATTCACTGATGTCTTCTTGAGCCTAGGTAAACTGTTCTCGAACCAACTCCACTTCCTGCTTCGGCCTCCTCCTCCTGCGACGAGCTTGAGCGTCCAGGGGCTTTGAGACTCGCAGCGTCCACGGCCGAAGCGTGAACGATGTACCGCAACGGGGCGTTTCCCACAAAATAAAAGGGATAGCAGGTCACGAGGGTAATGGAAGGTCCCGGACGTGGGCCAAGAACTGAAACGTCCTCCGGCCGAACCACGTTGATGTCCTCCACAACGTAGCGGATGCTAGCCTTTTCAGTGTAAAGATCGAGGGAATCTCCCAGCTGTATGTCCTTCAGCCCCCGAAAAAACCCATCGCGGTGTCCGGCGATTCCAATGTTTCCTTTTTCACCGGGAATTGGCGTGCCGGCAATATGTCCGACGGCACGATTCAACGTCAGATCGTCTGTGCCCTCCAACACAGGCACTTCGATACCGACCGAAGGAATCCTAAGCACCGCCAAAGGGGCTGCGATCTCAGCCGCCAAGCTTGCCTGGTACGCTTCGACGCGCTTCGGGGACCAAAAGCGAAAATCCGGAATTCCTAGATGCGGCCGAAAAGCGCTGGCAGACTGGCCTGAATTGACTGCCCGATTTCGCCAGAATTCCAAAACTATCTCGTGCGAGTAAACCACACTGTAAAGGCGAACGACTCCATACACGCAAACAAAGCATAGCCCGGAGATTAGCAAAAACCGTTCGAGACCGTTGAGGGTCCTGGTGAAGCTGCTGCGCGACATAGTCTGTGAAGCCAGAAAGCCAGCCTCCCGCCGGTGTTCGGTGGACCGAATTTCGTCCTTACTTAGTGTCTATGCCAATTGCGCGGCAGGGGACAACTAGGGAAATCCCTAGATTCGAGTTACCTCAAGAAGGGGACAACGGGTTAAGAGAATTAACTCAATAAAACAGAGAAAATAATTTTGCGGGATTGGCTCCTGTCCAAAGGCGGCAGTGGCAAGGTCCATGCCGAAGGATCTATTCCGGCACGAACAAAATGTGTGACCGCATCAAGTGTGGCTTTCTGCTCGAATGCTGGTGGAGTGCCGTGGCTGGACTCGTCTTCAGAGTGTCTTTTTGTAGAACTGTGCGGTCTCAGAAGGAATCGAGATGAGTCCGCGCTTGAGAGCAAACAAGACCAGGTCTGCATTGCTCTTCAAATTGAACGACTGCATGATGTGGCGCTTGTGGAATTCGATGGTCTTTTCACTCAAATTCAGATGGCCGGCGACTTGCTTGTTGGAACAGCCCTCGGCGAACAACTGGACAACATCGCGCTGGCGGGTCGTTAATGTTTTAGAGAATTGCTGGACCGGAGTCTTTCGCACGACCTCATCTTGAGCCCTGAGCCGGGGGGTCAAGTAGGACTCATTGCGCAGCACATGCCCGATCGCTGTCAACAACTCTCGTGCGGCCGAAGACTTCAGGACGAATCCTACTCTTTTCAATTCTGCGGCTGCAGCTGCTAGATTCGGGTCGTCCCTCATGGTCAAGAAAACAAGTCCTATGTTTGGAACTTGTTCTCTTACCCGCCGAGCAGCGTCCAAACCATTCAATAGCGGCATCCCGATATCTACAACCAAAACATCCGGTTTAAGACGGATCGCTTCCGACACCAACGCACGGCCGTCTGACACGATCCCTGCAACGACATATGTTTTCTCCAGCAACACTCGGAGTGCTTCCGCAAAGATGGCATGATCGTCGGCGATCAGAAGCTGAGGACGAGGCCTTTGTTCTATTGTCTGCACGTCCACTCCTTTGTCACAGCTGAGACTTACTTGTCCCTTGAACTGGAACAGTCCAAACCTGCCTGCGCCGCGACGGTACAAAATCAGCCACAGTCTGATTCCTAGAGAGACAACGCACAGTCACAGACAATGTGGCATTCGGATGGTCCGGATTAGGGACATCTCTGGCGATGTTTGCTTTCCCGAGGAAACGCCGAGTCGTCACGGATGCATGGATCATGAGTCTCGTGTGCAGTTTTAGATGCCGTTACAAGGTTGCGCAACTAGTAAAACTAACAGTTCGGTTTTATCAGGCCAATCCAGCCCATTCTCGAGGCATGCCCCCAGAAGCAGACCTGGGCGACTGGTCTTTGAATGCAGTCTCGCACTTTCTGCCAGCCCGAAACAAATCGTAACGAACGCTTTCGGAATCGGTGAAGATTGACCCTTGCTACTGCTTGTCTGCGGCAGAAAGGCTCGGCCATTTCGCCGAGAACTTTTCGAGCAGGGTCATCACCGGCCCTTCGACCGCTGAACCACGAGGGGTTCCGGAGACAGACCGGAGGCCGCTGGTGCCGCGGTAGCGGGTGGGTTCGCTTGCCCGGGATGCGCCGGTCGCGAGCATCCGGCAAGTAAGGCTGCAGCGGATGCAGCAAGAGTAGTGAGACCTAATTCTCTTCGGTTGAGCAATGCTGCACGCTCTCTTATGCTGGGAACTGGCCCGCATGGTTCACACCCCGTTGAATTTGTAGGTTTCACGCGCACGTCCTCGGTTGTTCCAGAATTTTGAAGCCCTCCTTATATATGCGGGTGGCATATGACCAACAACTAGGGAAATCCCTCACTCGCTGAAGGCAGTCGATGGTGTCGTTTGTCGGCCGAGACCCGCGGGCTGAGACGATCAGTTAAGTCACATTGTGATGTTCCTGCCAAAGCACTGCACGCACGATCAGGTCGCCGTCCCGGCTCCGCTGGGGAAGCAGACCCTGGCGGAGCGCAACCCGCCAGGTATAACCAACTGGACTCTCGCTTACGATCTTGAATTGGAAGTGTCGTGGTCGCAAGATCCCGCTCTCATCGTTGATGATGTTCCCTGCATCGCTGCGTTGAAACGTAAGATCGGGCAGCGGTTGATCGTTTCCGGGATGAGGATTCAGAACCGGAGGATTTTCCTGCCTAGGGATTTCCCTAATTGTCCTCTCCACCGCTGCTGAACTCCCATACGTCAAGTACAGGATCCGCTATGAATATTCGTGCCCTCATTCTTAGCTCTTCTATTCTTATCGCCGCGCCTCTTCTTGCACGGGACAAGTCCGACGTGATGGTCATGAAGAACGGTGACCGCATGACCTGCGAGATCAAAGGCCTCAACGGGGGAGTGCTGTACGTAAGCTTTGACTACATCGATGGCACCGCGTCGGTGGATTGGTCGAAAGTGGAACGCCTGGAAAGCAAGCAGTTGTTCATCGTCAAAACGGAGGACGGCTCGATGTACACCGGGGCGCTCGACACGGCGGAAACGGCTGCCGGCCGGCCCACGAAAATTCAGGTGGTAGAGACTCCGGAGAATGAAGTGGAGATCGACCGGCCCCAGGTTGTCCAGATGGTCCAGACATCCGAGAACTTTTGGCAGCGATTCAACGGCGAGATCAGTGCGGGGCTCATCTATTCCAAGGGCAATCAGTCAACCCAGTTCAACTTGGGCTCGGAGACCGAATACGTTCGGGAGCGCTGGAACGCCAAGTCCAACTTCAGTTCGACCCTTGCCTCCAGTACGGGTACCAGTGCCTCCACGCGAAATGCACTTGCTCTCAGCGCGCTCCGTTTGTTGCCCTGGAACAATTGGTTTTACTCCGGTCTCGGCACGTTCTTGCAGAGCTCGGAGCAGGGAATCAATCTGCAAACCACCGTCGGTGGTGGCATTGGGCGCTATTTGAAAAATACTAACCGAGCCAGCATCTCATTGCTTGGTGGGGTCGCTTGGCTACAGACAAACTATAAACCGACCCTCGTCCCCGTGGGCGCGACAAACGTTGGCTCCGCCCTGATCTCTGCGGATGTCAGACTCTTCAAGTTCAGCAAGACGAATCTGAGCGCAACCGCTACTATCCTGCCAGCCCTTTCCGAGCCGGGTCGCGTCCGAATCGATGCCAACGCGTCCTATTACGTCAAGATCTTCAGCAACCTGTCGTGGAATATCTCGTTTTATGGCAACTGGGATAACCAGCCTCCACCAGGCTTTTCCGGGAGCGACTACGGGAGTAGCTCGGGGCTGAGCTGGACATTTGGCATAAAGTGAAAGAGAGTGCGCGAGTAACGACGAGAAGAGCGGCTTTCCGATTTCTGACACATATTGGAGTTGTTCCCGGCAAACGGCGTTCAATCCCAACAGCAACGACGATGTGGTCATGCTCGGATTGAAACACGGCTTGGTCGCGATCGATCCCGAACCCGATCAGCGGGTCTTTGCATCCTAGGGATTTCCCCAGTAGCGGAACTCCGCACACTCACCAAGAATGGTTTTTGAGCTTTGACAGCTCCAGCATTGGAGTCCTCGACGACTACGGGCTCTATCGGAATGGGGCCGACTTTGATCCGACCACGGGTACTGCTGGCGGACGACTATCCAGCCTTACGCGAAGCCACAGCCGGGCTTTTGAAGCCCCAGTTTGACTTGGTGGGAACCGCAACGGATGGCGCGACCCTGGTGTCGGAGGCCCTCCACCTTCTTCCCGACGTAATCGTGACCGATATTACCATGCCAGTCTTGAGCGGAATCGATGCCGTTCATCAACTGCGAGAGTCCAGTTTCTTAGCCAGAATCGTGTTCCTGACGGTCCATTCGGAAGAGCAGTTTATGAAGGCATGCATGGCAGAAGGTGCATTGGGATATGTGCTCAAGTCCCACATGAGGGCCCATTTGATTCCCGCGATACGAGCCGCCCTTGCCGGACAAACCTACATTTGTCCATTTGTCCCCAGGTGATGTCGGAACAGAAGATCGACAATGTTCACTCGTGATAACGACAGGATCCGTCGCCCTCTGCTCAAAATAATCCAGCAGGAAGGCTATAGGCCGAACCAACCCATGCACCGCCACCCCTTTCGATTCCAAAACGGCAGTCCTCGCCTAGCACGCGTGTTTTCCGTGCTGGCAATTCTGATCGCTGCGTACCTCGTTCCTGGTTGTTCGGGCTACGCCGTCCTGACCCATGAAGCGATTATTGATGCAGCGTGGAATGATGGAATCCGTCCGTTACTGTTGCAGCGTTTCCCCAGCGCGACCCCCGAAGAATTGCAGCAGGCGCTGGCCTACGCCTATGGAGGCGCAATCATTCAAGATATGGGCTATTATCCTTTTGGCAGCCGATTCTTTAGTGATCTCACGCACTATGTTCGGAGCGGCGATTTCGTTCTTGCGCTCATCGCCGAATCACAAAATCTGAACGAATATGCGTTTGCACTGGGTGCCCTTGCCCACTACGCCGCCGATACCGAAGGACATTCCTTGGCAACCAACCTCTCCGTTCCACTGCTTTACCCCAAGCTTGCGAAGAAGTACGGACCCGTCGTCACCTATGATCAAAAGCCGTCCGCACACGCGCAGGTCGAATTTGGTTTTGATGTCGACCAGGTGGCTGAAGGGAACTACGCACCGCACGCTTATCATGAGTTCATCGGATTTGAAGTATCCAAACCAGTCTTGGAAAGAGCGTTCGCCAGAACCTACTGCGTTGACCTGTCAAGCATCTTTGTCAGTGTTGATCTAGCGATCGGCAGCTATCGCCACGCGGTTTCGTCGCTCATACCGAAAACAACCAAGGTCGCATGGCATATGAAGAAACATGAGATCCAGAACAGCCGTCCCACTGAAGTCCGCAGCGAATTCATTTACAACGTTTCACGTTCTGAATACCGCAAAGATTGGGGAAAAGTCTATGAAAAACCAGGGATCTCGGCCCGCATCAAAGCGTTCTTTTTGCGACTCGTGCCGAAGGTGGGACCTTTTAGCGCCCTCGCATTCCATCCTCCCACACCAGCCGTGGAACAGATGTACATGCACAGTTTCAACGAAACCCTGGAACATTATCGAGGGATGCTAGTTGCCCAACGGGAAGGCCGTCTGCAATTGCCCAACGAGAACCTTGACACAGGCGAACTTACCAAACCGACAGCCTACCCGTTCACTGACGAAGCCTACGCGGAGTTGCTAGCCAAGGTATACGGCAGACCTGTTTCGGCCGCGTTGCGCGGTGACATCCTCGTATTTTACGAGGATACTGGAGCGCCGTTTGCGACAAAGAAAGACCCGAAGGCTTGGCAGAATGTCCTTGACGAATTGGGAAAACTGAAGGTTTCGACAGCGGCTGGCACGTTTGAGTAGTGATTTAGTACGCACTCACGGAATTGAAAAGCGGTTGAGAACTCATCTGTGAACTCAAAATTTCCCGTCCTCCCGGCCATACATTGCCTTAGAAGAATCTAGTTTTCCAACCCGGGTTCCCTGTGTTCGACAGCTATCCTCGCAATCTAACGGCGATGCTTCCATCAAGCATCAGGGATTTCCCTAGTTGTACGGAAATCGAGTGAAGCCTAGCGTTCTTCTGAGAATTGTCGATAACCGTCCCGAAAAACGAAAGAGGAGATCACTCGTGAGAATAAACAGATTCGCAGAATTGCCGAAACCTAAAGTCATCATCGTCGCGCTTCTGTGTACATTCGCACTTTTGGCGCACGCCGACGACGCCGCCGACAAGGCGAAAAAAGCAGCGAAGGAACAGCAAGAAATCAGGACGAACACCCAGAAGATCCTTCAGCGGCTTTACAAAGCCCAGCCTGCGGCCCAGTCTGCAGTTGCAAATGGCGCAGGCTACGCTGTCTTCAGCAATACGGGAGTAAAGATTCTATTCGCAGGTTCTGGGAAAGGCGAAGGCGTCGCTGTCGACAACAGGACGAAGAAAGAAACCTTCATGAAGATGGTCGAGTTGCAGGCGGGACTTGGATTCGGCGTGAAGAAGTTCAGCGTAATCTTCGTCTTTGGCAATGACAAGGTCCGCGATAATTTCATTAATTCTGGCTGGGAGTTCGGCGGACAAGCTACCGCCGCGGCCAAGACTGCCGACAAGGGTGGATCAATGGCTGGTGCTACGTCGGTTTCGGATGGCGTTTGGATGTACCAGATGACGGACAAAGGTCTGGCCGCTGAGATTACCATCAAGGGTACCAAGTACTACAAAGACGATGATCTGAATTGAAGCGTCGCTGAAATGCATAACGGTTGGACGCAAATTTTGCGTCCACAGACTCGGGCACAGCTGACTCGGCGGTTCAAGTCAAAATTCAGAACTCGCGATATGCAGACGACCGGCTTACGGGTATTTGAGGGCGGCCTGTGCATCCCGAATTAGGATCAGCAGTCAAGCCGGCGCACAAAAACTTTCGGTATTCAGTCCCTAGGAGAGAAAAATGCAGAAGAAGAGCCTAATTGCAGTTCTTATCGTAGCCAGCTCGATGCTGCTGTTCAGCGTACCGATATTTGCCCAGGGCGCCAACGCCGGCCCGAACACTGCCACCGATACAGACATCAAGCTGCTGCGGGAAGACATCCGCTCGGAGAGGGTACGCCTCGTCGCTGCCAACTTGCCCCTTAATGACACGGAAGCCAAAAACTTCTGGCATATCTACGACCAATACTTGGCCGAAGCCTCGAAGATCGGCGATGCCCGGGTGGCGCTGATTAAGGAATATGTTCAGAGCTACAACACCATGACCGATTCTCAGGCGAACGACTTAATAAAGCGCTCGGTGGCCCTCGATCAGCAGTTTCCGGCCCTGCTAACGAAGTATGTACCGATCTTCGAGAAGGTGATATCGCCCAAGAAGGCCGTCCTGTGGTATCAGGTCGAGCGCCGCTTGGATTTGTTGATCAACCTGGAAATCGCCGCAAACATTCCGATAGTAGACGCAGGCAAGTAAGCTTTCAGCAGATTTTGGTGCAGATGCGCGCATTGGCAGTTGCACCACCTTCTTGTTTGCGAATCGCTGGTGGAGCGGAATTGAAGAGTGTGTATCACCGGATTTGAACACCTGTCAATTCTGCCAGCGGCGACTCCAGTTTTCACGGTATTGATTCCTTCCGCGGTGTAGTAGTATCAAACTACTGTTTTCGTGTCAGTCCCCCAGCCAAATTGTTAAAGATTCATCCTTGCGCGTGCGCAACGACGCCACTTGCGGCACATGTAATTGTGAATACAACAGCAACTAGAATCTCAGAGTTGGGTTTTGGAGTAAGGGGGGCTGCATGCAAACGGCATCGATCCGGGTCCTTGTGGTCGAGGATTCAGAGCCTTTTCGGAAATTCGTTTGTTCGACGGTTGGGAAAAGATCGGAATTGCAAATCGTCGGTGAAGTCTCAGACGGATTGGAAGCCGTTAAGAAAGCCGAAGAACTTCAGCCGGACTTGATTTTGTTGGACATCGGGCTGCCTACGCTCGGCGGAATCGAAGCCGCTCGACGGATCCGCGAGTTCTCCCCTGAGTCTAGAATACTGTTTGTGAGTCAAGAAACCTCTGCTGATGTAGTGCAAGGAGCTTTTGCCGAGGGAGCAAAGGGCTACGTTGTTAAGACGGATGCGAGACGCGAGCTACTGACGGCTGTGGACGCCGTTCTTCGGGGCGAGCTGTTTGTCAGTGATAGATTTTCTGGCCGTGATTTCCTCGGAGATTCGGTGGACGCGGTAGCCTCCGAAGAGTTCCGAACCATCTCAGGACCAATCTAGCGGAATGTGGAGATCGCCCGACGTCACGACGCGGGCTTTTGCTCTGAGGATACGTCTCCCGGGAGCTTGGTTGTCAATGGAGGGCGTCAGCTCCGTCGGCGGCGAGGTACAGGGTCTGCGATGGTAAAGCAATCCGGGCTCCCGCCTTGTGAACAATATCCATGACACTCAAGAGTAAGTCCTCCTGGATCTCGAGAAAATTGTTCCAGTCGCGGGCAAATACGTAGGCGAAAATGTCCACGTCCAGCGAGGAAGCACCGAAACGCACAAATCGGACACGCACGGAGCCAGTGTCGATAGTGGCCCGTCCACTCAGCAGACCGCGAACCTCAGTCATGACTAAGCGTAGCTGGGCTGGAGTGGTTTTGTAGCGCAATCCGACCACCGGATGGAACAGAAACATGTCCCGTGCTGAGAGTGTTTCCAGCCTCATATTCGCGATCTGCCCGTTGGGTAAGCTCACGACCGTACGACCCAGCGTCCGGATCCGCGTTGAACGAAGACCGACCTCCACCACGGTACCTTTGATATCGCCTAGCTTCAAAAGGTCTCCAACACGCACCGCTTGGTCAACGATCAGGGAAACGCCGGCAATCACGTTTTCTAGTGTCTTTTGGGCTGCGAGGGCAACAGCAATGCCGCCGACTCCGAGTCCGGCTAAGGTAGCGGTAAGGTTTATTCCAAAGTGGTGTAGCGTGAACAGCAAACCAACAAACAGGATAAGCCCGTCGATCAACCGTCGAACCAGACGCAAGGCCGAAGCGGCTCCGCTCAAACTCCCTCGACGCCTAACCAGGTAACGCTCGCCAACCTCATTTAAGAGCATTAGCAACCAAATGCATGCGACAACCACAATCATCAAGGCTGTGCTAGACCAGAATTGCCGTGCCAAGAGGGGCAGAGGAAACTTCGAGATCAGCCATCGGATAACGAGCGCAAGAAGCAGGAGCCGAAATGGAGGCCGCAGCACTCGTGGATTTGGCAGGGAGTCATTTCGGCGCAGCTGACGGCGCATGATGCCAACAGCTAAACTGAGAAGGCGATCCAATACTCCCGTCAGCAAATAGAGAAGCGGCATCCCCACGAAAAACGCCACCCACTCAAAGAGTGGAATTTCCGCTACCCGAGTCGTGATCATGAAACCCGGTAGAAATCTTCCAAGGGGAGGTGCATCCAGTTCCTGGAAAGCAGCGGGAATCGAGGCGAGAGTCTTCCGGGAGAAAAGCCAGACTTTCCCCGCCTTTCCGCGATCCACACGTTCGACCAGAATGTCGAGATTACCGTTAGCCGTCTGTATTACCCCGACCAAGTCTTCGTCAGGCCTGAGCGGATCTCGCTGGGAACCTTCGGGCTCATCGCTAATCTCGTTCAGCCGAGCAGGAAGACGACGATTGATGACTGCGGCAAGTTCGCTTGCCAGAGCCTCGGCATCTGCACCCCGCAGGGGAGTATCCAGGTAGAGCGCAGCGAGTCCTGTATTTCCTTTCCGTGCGGCACTAAGTAAACCCAGCACTGTCCCTCGAGGTGTACCGCGACCTATAGTGTCGGCAGGGGACGTGGGCGGCGTTTCCGAAGTAGAGTTGGCAGGGACGGCCTGGGACCACACGGCTTGGCAAAGCAACAAAAGGAGAGGGACCGCTGCAGCCCAACCTAAGCGGTTCGTGTCGGGGTTACCTCGTTTTATCATAGGTCAAGCAAAGGGGGATGGTCATCCGCCAACGGTAAGCGTGGTCGAATCAAGTTCGCCTCCGTCAGAGCACAGAACTCCCTATGTCGTGCAGGCGCCGAAGTGAATTCACAACTCACAACTATTTCTAGGGCATTGCACGGCGTTCCGGTACTGGGGAAACCCCTAGGATGCGAGTCGATAGGGTTCGGAGTACGCGGAGATTAGACCCTGTTTCAGGGCAAACAGGACCAGATCTGCGTTGCTCTTTAGATTGAATGCTTCCATGATATGGTGCTTGTGGAATTCCACTGTCTTTTCGCTCAATTTGAGGACCGCAGCGATTTCCTTCAGCGGCCGTCCCTCGGCGAACAATTGCACGAAGTCACGCTGTCGTTCGGTTAATTCTTTTGAAAACTGGCGCGCCCTGGCTTTCGTGGCGACCCAATCTTCAGCTCGCAGTTTGGGGGTCAGATAGGATCGGCTATGCAAAATCTCCTGCATTGCCCTTAACAGTTCCCGTCCGCCCGAGCATTTCAGAAGAAAAGCCACGGATCCGAGTTCAAGCGCTGCGGCTCCGAGATTCGCGTCGTCGAGCATTGTCAAAAATACGAAGGCCACCTTCGGAGCCTGTTCTCTAATTCTCCGGGCCGCGTCCAGTCCGTTCAACAGGGGCATGGCGACGTCGGCTATAACTATATCTGGCCTGAGCTTGACGGCTTCGCGCAGCATGGCCCGTCCATCCGCCACGACCCCAATAACGCTGCAAGTGTCCTCGAGGTATGCGCGCAGACTCTCGGCAAAGATCGCGTGGTCATCAGCAATGAGCACGCGTGTGCGGTGAGTATTCTGGTGGACAATTTGCATAAAGGAACTCCTATTTCTCGGATTTGGTTAGTAGTACGGAGGCTTCGATTTCCGTCCCTTTTCCAAGTTCTGAATGAACGTTGAATCGTCCGCCTAGTAAGTGTGCGCGTTCTTCAATGCTACGGATTCCAAATCTCTCTATATTCCCCCAACTCCCGTAGATCGAATCTGACGTCTTCGTCGTACTAGTCCTTCGGCTGCGATTGTCGGCAAGCGTACTGTCACAGCCGTTGATCGTCAACTAGGGATTTCCCTAATTGTTTTTGCCGATCCCTGAGTAAGTGAAAAAGGCGGGAAATCCTCTGCTACGAAGACACGGATTGAAGAAATGCTGTCCAACAATGTGATTGCAGCCTTAGGGATTCCCCTAGTTGTAGAGAAATAGAGTCAAGCCTAGCTTCGCTGTCGGGCTGGCGGGCAGCCTGCACCCCAGGTGGCTAAAACCAAGGTCGGCCGTTTTCGATTTCAGGCCTCGCCATTCTCCTGGATAAAAGTACCTTGTCGCCAACCGAGAGATTTGTGTTTGTCAAAACGCGCAATTGCGGAATGTGGGCCCGCAAGGTTTTGTCGAGCAGCACGTGAAGACATGCGCGCGCGAAAGTACGTAGACAGGAGGAAAGAACGGCCAGTGAAAAGGAGAGAACCTAGTGTTGGAATATAGGCTTCTTCTGGCGCCACTGTTGCTGTTTGCATTACTGAATGTAGGACAGGCGCAGGAGGCTGGCGAAATGCCAGGTGAGTTGGAGATCAGCCTCGATCGGGCTGCCGAGCAGGGGCTTGGCTATCAAATCGTTGGGACAATTCCTCTGCAGCTGCCGGACGGAGATGAGACCTTCGTGGTCAAAGCAAGAATGCGAGCTTACTGGCGTCTCACCCCCGCGTACCGTAATTGCAGGTTGAACTTGGCTTTCGTTACATTACAAGCAACAGCAAGGCGAAATCAAGATCGGCTCACGCTGGCTCTTAGCCTCACCCCTGAAGTCCTCCGGCCCGTTTGTAGCAGTGACATGCCTACGGAGGCGACTTATAAATTTATGGTCAATACCGGAAATCTGAACTCTACGGAGTTTACGCTGTCCATCGCTGACGGTAGCTATGATGAGCGCACTGTGGAAGATTCGTCGCAGGGCAAGTTGACCGGAAAGCTAACCCTACGTCTTGCGTGCCCGGCGAGATCAGTCGCCAGCGAGAGTGTACCTGTGATTTCGGTTTTACCTATAGACCCAGTCCCGTGGCCATTGCTGTTTAGCGATAGCAAAACCCCCGCGGAACTAAACGAACTTGCCCCAGGATCTTCTGCAGTAGTCGGACTGACTCGCCCCAGTAAACCCTATCCTCCTCCTGCCTTCTTTCGTGCTGCGAGCAGACCCGCAGCTTTGCGGCACGGGTCTTGTTTTTGGGTAAAGTCTATTCAGGTAGAGTTCGCACCGGTGGAGATTCTACTGGCAAGTAAATACCCGGCTAAAAGCTGCGAATACAATGTCATACGCGAACACGAGATGCTGCATTATGAAGATCTGCAGATTCTTTTCATACGTTACCAGGCTCTCGTAATGGCAGCTCTTCGAGAAGCGGGCTTCCCGACAGCAGAGCGACCTATTTTTGTCGGGTCCCTCATGGAAGGTACAAGTCAAAGCAAAGCGCGATTGCAAAGCACGCTTCAGCCCATCTACGCTTCGATGGAAAAAGCTCTCCAAGCGGACGCCGATGCGCGGGATGCGCCGGAACAACGTGTACTGAGTTGGAGCAAGTGTCCGAACTGGCATGCACGCTTCACCGGTGCGCGACCTACCGCATCGTTCCTTTCAGACCTGGATACAGAGACGATGCGTCTTGTACCCGAGCAACCAGCCACAGAGTTTCCTGGCCAGCCTAACAAGTGAGCAAGCCTCTCTAAGAGAACGCGCACACATTGCACTCGGGATCGATCAACCAAGAAATAAAGAACGCAGCCTTGGATACTTCTAGGGATTTCCCTAGTTTCGCAAACATCGCGTCAGACCTAGGTTAGACCACACGCTGGGCGCCACCCGCGGTGGGAGGAATGCCATGTTAGATTATTCGGATGAGATCGATGAAATAATCACGGCGGCATCAGTCTGTCCCGCATGTGACACATTGGTATTTGCCTACCGTTCAAGGAACGTGGAGCGTCAGGATTCCGAGCCCTGGGAGTTCATGTGCCTGCGATGCAGTACTGGCTTTGCCACCCCTGAAAGTGAATTAGCCTTTCAATCCCTGCCCAAAGAGTGGCTCTTGGCGAAGGTTTATGCTGCGTAGAATAGGCGGATCTGATTGCTCCGGACACTCTTTAGTTTTCGCCGGACTCAAGTAATTTCCTAGCTCCACTGGGCCGGCCACCTGCTTTCGTTCAAGTAAGAATACGACAAACTTGTTCCACGGAAACGATGCCGCCCGTCCAAACACGCTTAGGGATTTCCCTAGTTGTGTGGGATATGAGTCAGACCTAATCTGATTCCGAAACAAGCCTTTGGCCGGACGGAGACTTCCGTCTAATTCAAGAATTGAAAACGTGAGGTACCTATGCGCAAACACATGATTGGACTATGTCTGATGGCATTGTTCGTCCTAGCGTCGGCATTCGCGTTTGGCGACGACGAAGCAGAAGTTAAAGGAATGATCACTGCCCGGGCCGGAGCAACGTTGATTGTGTCGTCTTCCGCAGGAAACGTTACCGTGGTCCTAACGGCTGGTACGACAATGAAAGATAACAAGGGTCTCTTTGGCTTGAGTAAGCAGCCCTTGTCCGATGTGGTGCTTATTCCGGGACTCAAGGTGGAAGTTGAAGGAAAGGCAGATGAGCACGGCCGGATTGTGGCGAAGACTATCACGACCGACGGCGACGATCTGGAAACAGCCGAGATGATCGAGGCCGGGCTGCATCCCACGGCAGAACAAGTTGAGGCCAACGTGCGGAGGCTCGAGGCCCACAGCGCGCAACTCGACGCCCACAGCGCGCAAATCGCGGAACTCGCGGCCCAAAAGCAAATGATCGAGACCAATTCCGCGGCGAACATGCAACAGATGGAACAGAACATCAAGTATATCGAGGAGACCACTAGCCGCTTTTCGGCCTTGAGCGAATATGACGTGAAGGACGCAGCAACCATAAACTTCAACGTGGGCAGCTCCGAAATCTCGACGCAGGACCAGGAACAGCTCACGAAGCTGGCGCAAACGGCCATTGCCTTAGCTGGATACATTATCGAGGTGACTGGCTATGCCGATTCGACCGGCAGTGCTGCGATGAACACAAAACTGAGCGAGGACCGCGCAAAAGCCGTGGTCACTTACTTGATGCAGCAGGCTAGCGTGCCGACACGGCATATCATCGCGCCGGGTGCAATGGGCGAGTACGGGCCCGCAGCGACGAACGAGACCAAAACTGGGCGCGCCGAGAATCGTCGAGTTGAAGTTAAAATCCTGGTCAACAAGGGCATCGCTGGCAGCTAAGAAAGTACAAAGAGCTGAAAATAGTGATGAGCGGTACTAAGTAACGGCAGACCAAGCGCTATTGGAAGGGAAGCAATTGCCAGGGTCTTTAAGGGGACTGCATTCGGCAGAATTAGGCAACAGATAAAGGAGAAGAACGATGAGACTCAAGAATCGTCCTGCTTTCATTTGTATCTATGCTGCTTGGGTTGGCTGCGTTTGCCCAAGACGAATTTCCCAAATTCGAGGTAAGTGCGGATTACAGTTACGCTCGATTCAGCCCGAGCCAT
>Ga0228598_1000068_pt1 | contig 15282 bp, 19 predicted proteins | sample CZU4metagenome_FD_182726 | JGI IMG/M metagenome (GOLD analysis project Ga0228598, IMG submission 182726) | Spruce rhizosphere microbial communities from Bohemian Forest, Czech Republic - CZU4 | ecosystem: Host-associated > Plants > Roots > Rhizosphere | place: Czech Republic: South Bohemian... | reverse complement strand
GCCGTAACCAGGGTCCTTGGCGTCAAGATATTAGGCGTGCGCCCGGAGAGTGGATGACTCGCTGGCTTCGTGCGGTTGGCCCCTGATGTGAATGTCTTCTCCCCGGCACTGATAGGTTTCGTCCTGGTCCGAATCCGCAGTTGAATGATCAAAGAGCCTGATAAGAATCGCGATTTTGTGAGCAGGAGTCGTTGTCTTGGTCGATGGCCCGGGGCGGCCAACACATATATGCTAGCCAGCTATCCTTCAAACCAGGAGCAACAGACGAAAGATCAGAATAAATCGCTGCATCAATGTTGGATGTTTAGGTCTTGCAGCAGCATCCTCGCTCGCTTCCTTTGGGCTCGTCATAGGCAATGGTGGGACAAATCGAATGGACGCACCGTCATCGTCGATCGGTATGACAGGGGCGATGAATCGATATCCCCACCTCGGGACCGTCTTGATGAAAACGGGGTTCCGGGGCGAATCGCCGAGCGCGTGGCGCAGAGTGGTTAATGCAGTATTGAGATTGGGATCGAAGTTTACATTCGCATTCGAGGGCCAAATCGCTTGCTGAAACTCTTCTCGGCGCACGATTTCTCCGCGGCGGGCCACTAAGACCGATAGAACCTGCAGCGGTCTTTCGTTGATCTTTATTTTCAGGCCCTGCCGATAAAGAGACCGCTCAAGAAAATCGACTTCGAATTCTCCAAAGCGGACGCGTCGAATCGGTTTAGGTGCTTGTTCCATGTCCCCAACTCGTGGAATCGTGGTGAAATTCTGAGTAAACCGGCTTCGGGAACTCCCACCGTGGCGAAGTTCTCCTGCCCAACCGCCGTTTGAGCCTGACGCCAATGGCCCTTGCGAGCATCGCCTGTCGAGCGGCTCCGACTGTCAAATAGCCGTCTCCGGCAAAAAGAGCTCATGTGTGCGATTCGCGAACTCCCAATTAGTTTCATCTAAGCCTAGGTCGGGCAGGTTCCTATTGGGCCTTCTGCGCTTAGACCTTGCCGGCATCGACGAAGAATCTTTCTTCGTTTGCTGACATCTGGCACCTGTGCATCAGGCGTAGACAAGGTATGGACTTTCTCGAAGTCGCGTGGAGCGCCGATCGCGGTCGAATATCTATCCCCGCGCCGAATTGCGCGTGCGTGGTTCGCGGCGACAGCTCACCAGCGGAGGGTCTGAAGCAATGGGTGGGCCTCTCTTCCCCGACTCATGGCTTTTCTCGAAGAACTACTTTGAAAATATTGATTCGCGGACGGATAATGCATTCTTCTCGATTTAACGGCGGAGATAAGAAGATGGACGAACTGTACGCAATCAATGCGGCCAAGTCCGAATTCCGGGATAGCTTTAACTTTTCCGACCCGTCGCGGTTTCTGGCGATTGCAGATCCCGAGCTCGTTAGTTTCTCCGACGGCCAACCCAGTGAATTTGGTGAGAGCGGACTGGAGAGCTTGAAAACCCGCCTCGAAAATCTGTTCCAGCATTTCACAGCAAGGCTGGCGGTGATTGTTAACGAGATCCGCCTCCAAGGGGATGTGGCTTATGACTACGGTTGCCACGAGTTAACGCTGACGCCCAAACAGGGCGGTGAGCCGGTGCGTCGTAGGAATCGCTACGTGGATATCTGGCGGAGAAATAAGGAAGGTGAATGGAAGCTGTGGATGTACATCGACAACCTGGATGTTGCCGATCCCTTCCAGCCGGAAGCGCCTCAACCGATGCAGCGCGACGCTACCGCCGCCTAATCTTCCTATACAGGCGTCTGCTGAACCCTTCGGGCATGGGAAACACTCTTCCGTCACCCACCAGCTCGACGACATTCCGTGTGCCGTCGAGCACGGCGGAGCAGTGTTTGCAGACTTCAAAGTGTGCTTGCATCCTGTCGCGAAGTTCAACAGAGATCTCTCCTTGAAGATAGTTGGAGATTTCCCGCCAGATTTCGGCACAGCTGATCTCAATTACGGCCATCGTACCCTTCTTTTTTCACCATGGTCTGACTTTCCGATATTCCTGTTTCGCCCTCCAACAACCGTCGAGTCCAGGAGCTAGGGCGTCTCTCAATAGCAGCCGTGCGCGATGAAGCCGGGTTTTTACGCTTGCCTCCGGAATGCCGAGCACGGTCGCTGTCTCCTTTATACTTAGATCCTGAATGTCTCTCAGGTTCACGATCTCGCGATACATCGAACTGAGTGAATTGATGGCATTCTGTAACGCTTGGCGTATTTCGTCGCTTTCGAGCAATTCGGAGGGGATGAGTCGCCAATCTGCAAAATCCCTGGGCGAATAGTCGCCTTCCTCGCCTTGTTGCGGATCGTCGACGGAATCGTAAAGATGCCGACGGTCCTTTCGCAACTTCATCCTGGCCTCGTTGTAGGTAATTTGCACGAGCCAAGTGCTGAATTTACACTCTCCCCGGAAGTTTGGAAGGTTTGAAAACGCTTTCAAAACGGCTTCTTGTGCGACCTCCTCGGCGTCGGCTGGGTTCTTCAAAACGGAAATCGCCGTCATGTAGACGACCCGTTCATAAGGACGAACCAATTCTTCGAACGCCTCAGGCGCTCCATTGCAAACGCGCCGGATGAGATCTGCCTCGTTGGAATCCATTTGCGGCTGTGGTTCGCCTGGCATGCTTATCCTCGGCAACAGCAGAAGCGAGACGGGGTCCGCACCGGGAGCAGTCTCCAACAGGAATCGCGCCGGACTTCGCCCTTCCCGGAAAGCAGAGGGTTCGGCCACCCGATCGGTAATCTATCGGATCCATTCATACATGAATAAGGTTCGCGCGGCTTCGGAATGCTGCGTCCTTTCCCGGGGGTCTCTCACGCGCTAGACCCGGCTGGTTCATGACGTTCCTCCGAGGTTGCTGCCGAATCGCGTGTCTAACGTGTGATGCCGCATTCCAGAGAAAGTTACAAACCGCGCCGCGATCGTTCGCGGATTTCTGGCACGAGACTTCAGAAGCTCGATTGCGGGCAAGACATTCGGAACGATGTAACATTCCCGATTGGTGCGCATCGGACTGTAGGAACCAAATTTTAATCGTTTATCAACGCGGGAGCGCAACTTGTTGCGAAACCGCAATGACGAAAATGAAAAAAAGGACGGTAATTCGCATGAACGTTTCAAGGATTTCCAGCGGTCTGGTGCTGGGACTAACGCTGCTGGTGGCAACAAGTGGATCGGCGGCAACCAATAGTTCGCAAAATAAAGGCTCACTGAACATCCAAGAACCCGTGACGGTTAATGGCACACGACTGGCGATGGGCAACTATCAGCTCAAGTGGGAGGGAACCGGGCCCGACGTCGCATTGAATATCATCCAATCTCACAAAATCGTGGTGACAGCGCCGGCGCGCGTGGTTGATTTGACGCGTCCGGGAAGGGCTGATGGCTATGAGACACGAAAAGAAGAAGACGGAAGCAGATTACTGACCAGCATCGATTTCTCCGGCAAGAAATACCAGCTAGCGATCGGGCAGGACTCGGCGGCGACCGATGAAAACACCATTGGAAGTCAAAAGTAGGTCCAAAAGCGTTCAGCAGTTGTGACAGGAGAAGTCCGCCTGGCTTCCGTGCCTTGCTTTCATGCCCCACTTCGGGGGTTGCGGTCCGGAACTCTCACGAGGCTAGGAAAATCAACCCAGCCAGAAGGGCTGCTTAGGCATAGGCGGCCCTTCTGATTTCCGCCTGAAGCCAGACCCTGTTTTCGGGTGGCCAGGCGCAATGGAACGCTGGTTACCTTCCCTAAGCCGAATTTAATGATTCGAAATTGTGCGCTTCGGGGACCCCGATCCGCGTGGGCAGCCAGAATACCATCCAACATTAATAATACTTTCGAAGGTCCATACCCGTATACAGGCTCGCTACCTGGTCCGCGTAGCCGTTGAACGCGAGTGTGGGCTTTCGGTGGAGTTCGCCAAGGCGGCGCTCAGTCGCCTGACTCCAGCGAGGGTGGTCAACGCTGGGATTCACGTTGGAATAGAAGCCATACTCGCTCGCATTCGCGAGATTCCATGTAGTCGGCGGTTGCTCCTGGACGAAGCGAATCTTGACTAGCGACTTGATGCTCTTGAAGCCGTATTTCCACGGGACCACCATGCGCACGGGCGCGCCATCCTGGTTCGGAAGAGTGTCGCCGTACATTCCGACCGTTAACAGCGTCAGCGGGTGCATCGCTTCGTCTATCCGCAATCCCTCGACATAGGGCAACTCGATGCCAGAGGACGGTCCCTCCGGCATTTGCTTCAAGTCGTAATAGCTTTGGAACGCGACGTACCTTGCGTTGGAAGTCGGTTCAACCAGCTTGGCCAACACGCTGAATGAATAGCCGATCCACGGGACCACAATGGACCACGCTTCCACGCAGCGGTGCCGGTAAATGCGCTCTTCGAGTGGAGCGAGCATCAGGATTTCGTCCATCGTGAATTCGCGTGGATTTTTCACTTCCCCTTCAACGGAGACGGACCACGGCGAGGTTACGAACTTCTTGGCGTTATTTGCAGGATCGCTCTTGTCGGTTCCGAATTCGTAAAAGTTGTTGTAGTGCGAGACGTAGTTATAGGGGGTCTGCGCTTCACTGGTGCCATAGGGTCCTTTGATCACGCCGCTCAATTTCGACCCAACGGGACTCCCGCCGGGTTCGGAAGGCAGGTCTTGAGATTTTCCCCCGCAACCCGCGGAGGCGGTTGCTGCGAGCAATCCAAGAAGAAAATTACGCCGCCCCAGGTAGAGTCGCCTGGGCGTGACGTCTGAGTATTTTAGTTTTCGGCTTTTAGGGGTCAGCATCCTGCTCCTCCATGCTTGTTATCTCTCTCCCCACCACAACAACCTGAGCATCCTTGAGGCGTGTCCGGACGTTGATTCCCGCGTGGATTGACGCTCGATTCCGGAAGAAGAGGCGATGATGGCACTGGTGCTTCCAACAAGCGCCTTGCAGTGAGGTTCAGACCGGGATTCGAGGGAACATTTCCGTCTCCTCCAGGTGGGCGCACAGCAAACCCTGATATGAAGCTACGGTTGCCGAATAACGAGCCGGACTTCACTTGCCCTTGCTACACTGCCGGTAAGGACCAAGGACTACCGGCCCCATAAGTGCTAGAAATGGCTTCACGCACCTTCCTTTTGGGACGTCTTTAGCTAGATTCGCCAGTTTGGAAAAAGTTACAGGGCTTGCTGGACATGCTGAATTTCAAGACGCCAGCCGATCGAAGCCTTACGAACGAAATCAATTTCGGATTCAAAAGAAACCTGGGACCCCGGAAGGAATCCAATATGAATCGAATAGCTAACGCTTAGGGTACGGTTGGCGCCCGTCGGTGGGGCGGTCGTGCCACGGCTCGAAGCATTGATGGTTCGTAGCTGGAGTGGAGTGCGAGAAACCGCAGGCTATTCGCGGGGCTACGCGAATGAAAACGAAGACGCGTGTTGCGGTAATCCAAGCCGCACCTGTATTCATGAACCTTGATGGAAGCATGGCAAAAGCTCGCGGTTTGATACGGGATGCTGCTTCGCGGGGCGCGGAGGTCGCTTCTTTTCCTGAGGCTTGGCTTCCGGGCTATCCCGCTTGGTTGGATTCCTGCCGCGACGCCGCGCTCTGGGATCACGAACCGACGAAGAACCTATTTGCGCGGCTGGTAGAAAACAGCGTCGTGGTTCCCAGTTCACACACCGAGGCGCTTGCTTCCTTGGCCCGGGAATTCGAAATCGTGCTCAGCATCGGGGTCAACGAGCGCGTCAAGGAGGGGCCGGGGCATGGAACTCTTTACAATTCAAATCTGCTCTTCAACAGCGATGGAGTGCTGGTTAATTGCCACCGAAAGATCATGCCAACGTTCTCCGAGCGCATGATCTGGGGAATGGGTGATGGCATAAGCCTGCGCACGGCAAACACCTCAGCGGGTCGTGTAGGTGCACTCATCTGTTGGGAGCATTGGATGCCGTTGACCCGGCAAGTTCTTCACGCCTCGCGGGAGGACGTGCACGTCGCTCTGTGGCCTTGGGTGAAAGAGATGAACCTCCTCGCGAGCCGCCACTATGCTTTTGAAGGTCGCTGCTTCGTGATGGCCTGTGGTGGAATTCTACGGGCAAGAGATCTACCCCTGGAGTTGGAGCCTTTGGAGGTTCTACGATCGCAGCCGGATGCCTTGATACTTAGAGGTGGCAGCACGATCATCGGGCCCGATGGGATGGTGCTAGCCGGACCAATTTTCGACGAAGAGACAATACTGATCGCTGAAATCGACTTCTCAACAATCACAAAAGAAAGTCTGACGCTGGATGTCACTGGACATTACGCTCGGCCTGATCTGTTTGATCTGCGACTCATACCCGCCAAGCCGATCGGGCAGTAAGGTCATTAGAGAGATTGTTCCGCTTGCAGAGGTTTGGCCAGTGCGAGGGTCGGAGCTCAAAATGTCAGAACGAAGAGGTCATTCTTTCACTCCTCTTGAATTTGAACGGCTTTCGACCGAAGAACAACTCTCGCGGGCGCACGAATTTGAATTGCGCATGCGCACGCGTCGCACCGTGCGACACTTTTCACCTACACGGGTCCCTCGCGAACTCATCGAGACGGCCCTAAGGATTGCTTCACGCGCGCCTTCGGGAGCCAACCAGCAGCCCTGGCGATTTGTGGTGGTTTTGGACCCTGAGATCAAGCGGAAGATCCGCATCGCCGCGGAAGCTGAGGAGAGGGACAATTACGAAAGGCGCTTTCCGCACGAGTGGCTGGATGCACTGGCGGCTCTAGGGACCGATTGGCACAAAGACTTTCTCGAGATTGCGCCCTGTCTCATCGCAGTCTTCCGCCTCGACTACGGCATTGCCCCTGAGCGCGAGGAGAAGCAAAGAAAGATTAAGCATTACTATGTCCAAGAATCCGTCGGAATCGCTTGTGGGTTTCTGATCGCCGCTTTACATTGGATGGGATTGGCCACATTAACTCATACGCCTAGCCCTATGGGTTTTCTGAGCCAAGTGCTCCAGCGGCCCGCAAATGAGAGACCGTACCTCCTGCTTCCCGTCGGATTTCCCGCCGACGATGCTGAGGTTCCCGACATCTCCAAAAAACCTCTCAGTGAGACCGCTGTTTTTCTGGAATGACACAATGCATGTGTCTCTTGATTTCTAAGCAGCCCCTAATGCCTCTGACGCAGTCCAGAACGAGGCCCCGAGCAGCACGACATCCTTAATCAAGAACTGCCCTGCGTCGCCCAATACCGGCAAACCATGATTCAATTGCACGGCGCCTGGCGTCGAGAACAAGAAGCTAGTGGTCAGCAGAAACGTCACGATGCTCCCCAGGCTGCCGATGAACGATGCTTTCGCAGAAACCGGCCGGAGCGCCAGCAGGACAGCAATCGCGATCTCAATAGCGCCGATCAGATTCGACACGCCTTGCACGCTCAGGACAGAATACAGCCAGGACAGGAACGGGCTGTGGGCAACGAGCGGCTGTATGCCAGCCGCTTCCGATGTAGTGAACTTCAAGAACCCGATTAGCAGAAAGACTACAACCAATCCGAACCTCGAAATTGAGACACCCCATGCTTCCAGCTTCAACCGTGCGCGCGCGGATCGATACGAGGCCGAAATCATCTGACTTATAGTCGTCCCCATTACCCCTCCTTGGATTGGTGAAAGTGCATTCGTTAGGTGAGATTTAGTAGGAGACCAAAAGTTTCGCAAGATTAACTGATCTGAGAAGCGCCGGCCAGCCCGAGGAACGGCAAGTTTCCCACCGGCCGTGCCGGCGAATTCGGGCCCGCACGAAACACCTGGTACAGTTCTACGACGGCCTGTACTGCTTCGTCCTGACCTATAATCTTCCGCCGCAGCCCTGCCTCGGAATCTCGCGACTCCACGCTGCGCTGGGTCGGGTCGAGTTGTAATGCATGCGCGTCCATGTGGGTGCTCCCTTATCCTTCAATTCAAGGCCGTCCTTCTTGAAATGTGTTCCGGCGTTCTCGCGGCAGTGATTTTCCCTGTCATGCTGCAAACCATCCCTTTGCTCCTTGGCTCAATTACTCGAAAGTAAGAGCGCCTAAAAGTGAGATGACGGAAGAGCGGTAAAGTTGCGCGCTTGATTTGATGTGAGAGCGCCCGGCGAACCATGACAGAAGCACGGTTGTAAGGTTTGATCGAGAATTGTTACAAACTCTGGCTCAGGGCAGTGGCGCGGAGATGGTGCTTTTTATCCGCATCAATAGTTGATCAAGGACATGGACGAATTCGCCTCCTCGCAAGGCAGGCGTTCCCAAGCATTCCTTTCCAAGCCTGAGAACGGGCAACCACCAGTAACCCTCTTCAACACGCAACGAGTAAAACACGCTGGCGCGTGAACCTGACAACAAGGCGACGAGCCGATGGATGCTCCCGCCGGAGATTCTGTGGGTGCTGAGCACAATATCGAATTCTGTGGCGATTAACATCTCTGCGATTTCCCGCTCGGATTTGGCAAAGTGGCATTGGCAGTCACTTCGCTCGAAAAGTTGGCGAGAGAGGAAAAACTCACGGGGCTCTTCACCCACCAGAAGCACTCTAACGACGGCCTTGCAGGTCATCCGAGCCTCCATTGCGCGACGTCTCCAACTTGACAAGAACCTGGGGGTAGACTACCGGCGGCAATGCTTTAGTGACCGAAAACCCAGCCGCCAAGAATGAGCAATTCGTTGAGGATGATGGCTGCAGCCCGCATCGTCTCCACAGAAAGAATTGAATGAATTCGATCGATTAATCCCACTTGATGGAGTGCTCGTTGTCGAATTTCTTCGCCTACCGGTGGACGCACGATCGACTCAAGCTTTGAATGGATCTCTGCCTTCGCTCTCCGACTGCCAACCTCGAATGCCGCTTTGTTTTTTGACCTCATGTTCGCACATCAATCTTTTGATTTGCCTTGCACGGCGACCCCCGCGGCCGTGCGGGAGACGTAAGATTCACGGTAAATCAACTTTTTCTATGGTCTTCGTGCCCAAGCCGTGCTCCTCTTTCAGCTCTCGTCGTGTTCGGAGCCAATCGTCAAGGCGGAATTGAATTTCCTCGAATGTCGGTGAGTGGTTAGCAGATGGATTGGCAAATTCTGATTGATTTACCTCTGTGTGCGAGGCAGGCAGTTGTCCACCTCTGATCCTTGTTACTACTTTCATGTGGCCTCCTTTTGATGCGAAGTCAATTCCCCCGTAGACTCAAATGAGTTCAGCGGCGGCGATTGTTGAAAATATGAATCCATGAGCAGGAAACACAAACAACGCCCAAGACTGCTATCGTCATCATCGATACATCCTTGAGGATCACGGGCCACTAACCACGCCCCGCTTTGAAACGTTTGTGCAACTGGACCTCTGTGCCGCCGTGTTCGAAACGGACATCGTCCATGAGCGCATTCATCAGCAATATGCCCCGTCCATTTTCCAAATGTATTTTCTCGACCGCCGTTGGGTCTGGAACGCGGCTGGGGTCAAAACCACTCCCTTCATCCTTGACGACAATGGACAGTTCTTTTCCAGGGTGAACGCAACACGAAATATGGACTTTCTTTTGAATGTTCTGCCTGTTTCCGTGCAGCACCGCATTGGCCAGCGCTTCGCGAAGCGCGATCTCTACATTGCGTTCGTCGCCGGACACACAACGGGAGATCTTGATCAGCGGCATCAGCCCGTCCACTAGAGGTGAGATGGCATCGATTTCGCTTCGCATCGTCAGACTCACGTGAAGTGTCGGACCAATGCAGACGGGCTCAGCGGCCAGCGACTCAAAGTTGTCCTTGAAACCCATCTCTCGCGACCTTTCGGCGTGGATCTTCGTTGTCATCTGCAAGCCATCCCTGGGCTCCTGGGCTCTCTTGCTCGAGATCTAAGAGCGGACATGCGAGTGAGATTCCCGAAGAGGTCTAAAGTTCCACGGTTGCCGCAATCTTTGCTGTTCTGCGATTGCACATAAAAGCTGAATCCGAAGGCGGTTTCTTGGCTGGAGTTCCGGCGAATTGTGAAACGTCCGGAGGTTTCTATTGGCGCAGTAGTCGGCGCTGATGGGAGGGAATTGACTAACCCAGGAGGATTGGCAGGAGCACGCCCATACCTAGCGCGAAAAGCCATAGAGCCGGAGCCGGCGTTCCCAGTGGGCGGACACGGCGCAGTTCGTGGGCTGCGGTTCGTGGATTGAGGAGCAGTCGGCGGGTATAGCGGCTCTCGAGCAAGAGGAACGCAAGCGCAGTCGTGGCGCCATAAATCAAATGGGCCATGAGGGACGGAAGGAGTGCAGAGGCTGCGCTCGTGCGCCAGTCGATCTCGCCGGTCAGCAGCAACGGCAGGAAGGTCATCGGTCCCAGGTACCACCAAATCACGCCAAATAGCCAACCCCACATGACACCGAGTCCGATACTCGAAGACTCGTGTCGAAACAGCAGGCCAAAGGTCATGCCGATGAGTGCGCTCACCAAGAGATGGAGAAGCAGCGCGCGAAAAACGGAGAGGGGAGAATCGAGACCAGCGATCTTGGGCAATACGCCCGTGGCGATCATTACCGGACTCGACACGAGTCCGCCCGCGAGACCAGCGAGTGCTCCCCAACTAAGTGAACGCAGTACGAGAAGGCCAGGACCTTCGGGTTCGCGATTCAGGGGATCAGACTCAATGAACAACTTTACCCAGAAGCGATCGATGGTAGCGTACGCGACTCCCAGTATCAGTCCGTACAGGATGTGTCCCACCAGTGAGCCGAAAAGGTCGCTGCCCTGATCCGCCGACCAGTCCAATGGCGCTCGGGAGGCGAGTGGAAAAAGAGTGAGCGGTCCTAAGAACCACCAGAAAATCGCGAACCCCAGTCCCCAGCCCATGGACGAACCATAGCCGCGCACGTCACCCTGAAACAGCAGCCCAAAGCTGGAACCGATGAACATGGCTACGCCGAACTCAACGGCCACTGTCGCGATGCGAGAGTGAGGCTCGACGAGCCCGCCGATCAAAGGGAAGAAGTCGCCTGCAACGGACCAGCGTGCAAAAATCATTCCACCAAGCACACCTGAAAATCCGCCAACCATGATCGCGCGCCACCAGTGGAATGGCTGGTTCTTGAGCTTCCCTCTGAAACTACCGCGAACTCCGAGCGTCACACCCACAGGCATTCCCAAACAGATCAGATAGGCAACCAGTTTAGGAAATTGATCGCGGGCATCCCCGAGTTTGGCCATGGAGTGGCCAGAGCCAATCAGCAAAGGCAAGATTCCCGCCGGAAGAACCAACCACAGGAGAAAGGCAGCGCCCAGTCCCCAAATCAATCCCGCACCCGAACTCGTAGCTCGGTGCGCGAAGAAAAGGCCAAAGGCAAGCCCGAATAAGCAGCCCAGCATAGTGCCGCTAACGAGCGATGAAGTTAGAAGAACGCTTCCGAGTGCGCCGCCCGCAGCACCGACTGCGAGACCGAGGAGTGCGTCGATCCAGTTGAAGGACCTGGCAGGCTCATTCACTTGCGCTGCCGCTTTTAAGCCTGAAGACACGAATTCTCCTCACTGCAGATCAATTGTTTGAACGATATCGCGCGGGAAGAAGAGTTCGATCGTCCAGTCCACAAGTACGCGAATCTTCCTTTCAAGGCCTGGCAACTTCGCAAGGTAGATTCCTCTCCACATTACCCACGCGAAAAGCCCAGAAAAACGTACAGACTTGTTCCGCATAAACGGAATCGCGAATTCAGCGCAAGCGGTCTGGTGCCCCACGACGCAAAGAGCTCCCAACGAATCGAAATGAAAGCTTCGCTTCGATCGCCCCTGCAGTTCTGCACGAATGTTTTTCGCGAGGACTTCCGCCTCACGTATCGCAAATTGAGCAGTGGGCGGGCAGGGCTTCCCCGACTTCGCATCGGTCAACGCGGCACAGTCACCCAAGGCCCACACGCCCGGGTTGCCGGGCAGTCCGAGGGTGTTTTCCACTACGAGAGCGCCGCGCTTATCTTTTTCAACTGGAAGTGACTTCAGCAGTGGATTCGGACCGGTTCCGGCTGTCCATACAAGAGTCTGAGCACAGATCTCACCGTCGCTTAACACCACGACGCCGGGATGCGCATCGGTCAGCCGTGTATTCAGACGGAAAGTGACTCCGCGCGCTTCCATCCTCGCCTGTGCATAACGCGCCAACGACTCGCTCAGTTCTGGCAGAATGCGGTCGCGCGAATGAACCAATACGACGCTCAAGTCCTCTGGAGCCAAGTTGGGATAATCGGCCAGAATCCCGTGCGCAAAGTCGTTCAGGGCCCCCGCGAGCTCGACGCCCGCGAAACCTCCGCCCGCGATTACGAAGGTCAGAAGTGTGCGTCGAAGCGCGGAATCAGGCTCGCGGTCAGCGCGTTCGAACATCTCGATGACGTGATTGCGGATTCGGATGGCATCCAGGAGAGTCTTGAAGTTAAATGCGAGCTTCTCAATGTTCACCATGCCCAAGTAATTTGAAACGGAACCCAGAGCCAGGACTAATTGGTCGTAAGGGACTTCGCGCGGCGCGGCGCTCTCTCTGGATGCGTGATCAGGGTCCAAGATTACGCGGCGGGTTTCCAGATCAATCTTGCTCACGCGTCCGCGAATGAATTCCGTCCTATGTAGGCTGCTGCGCAAAGGTGTGCTGATATGGCTGGGTTCGAGGCTGCTTCCGGCGACTTCGGCGAGCATGGGAGTAAAAAGAAGCGCATTCGTGTCGCTCACCAAAACGATCGAGACGGCGCTGTCACCCTCGAATTGCTTTTCCAGGCACTCCGCGGTACGCATTCCGGCGAAACCGCCACCGAGTATCACGATCCGTTTCTTTTCTTGCTGCGCGGGCGATTCCACCTCCACCTCTGGACCCAGGATTCTCTCAGCGCTGTCGGTCAATCCCTGGATGATCAAACCCAGCGAAGCGCCATACAACACCCAGCTCACGAGCGCGGGAAAATGCGCGCGCATCTGTTCGGCGCTCCACTCCGGCGTCTGTCCGGAAAGGAGCGGAATTGCGATTACGCTGATCAGGCCCCATAGTGGAATCCCTAGTGCGGCACCGGTCATAAGATTATCCACATAGGCGTGACGCGTAGGTTTCAAGCTCGCAGAATAAATCGCGCCTACAACCACGCCCCACAGAACGCCTAACAGCGGATGGCCCAGAGTTGTCCCTAGGGCCACGCTCGACACTGCTCCTGCCAGGCACCCAAGCAAGCTTCTTCGAAGGTAGGCGTTCATGTATTCATGGTCGCGTTTGCCGGCCCGCGTTCGCTGCTGTCGCTCTGTTCGTCCGGCGCAATTAGGCGACGCTGCGACTAGAGAGGAGCCGGCCATCAAGCGCCACTTGTCGCGTGGCTGCAGGCAGAATTCTACCGTGGCAGGCGCAGTTTGCGGCGTTGTCTTGATGAGTCGTGTGGAAGATCTCCGAGCGTTTCAGATTGCAGACATGCTCGCTACCCGAGCTGTCGGCCCGGCTACGAAACGTCGTACCAAAGCGTCCGCAGAAAGCTTGCCAGGCCCAAAAATCAGTATCAACAATCCGATGAAGAGAAAGATAAAGGGATCGGCGTTGTAGAATTTACCGGGGTCTGCGAAAAACGATAAGAATGCTTCACGGTCAGCTGTGATGAACGCGGTCGTCATGTCAATCACAAGGCCTAACGCGGCGATGCGCGAGAGCAATCCGATGGCAAGAAGAATTCCACCTAGAAATTCGAAGGTGGCGACGAACGTGGCGGTCGGTCCGGGTGCAGGCAAGTTTAAACTCGCGAAGAATTCGGTCACGTGCGCTAGATTGTGAAGTTTTCCCCAGCCGTTCTGCGCGATTTGCCAGCCCCAGTAGAGGCGGACGATCGCTAGAAATGGCGACTGCAGGCTGGAAGCAACGCGAACGAACAGGCCGTACAGCTTTTGCATTTGATGCAGTGTGCTATTCATATTTTGTCGCTTTCTCGATTGATTCAGATTGGATGTGCGATATAACAGCATATCTCCCCGGATGGCAGAACCAGCCGAGCGCCGACCAGGTGTGAAACCATTTTTCAACGTGAGCCGCGCGGTCTGCGGCAGCGACCGGCGAGCTGCGCAGAGCGGATTCGATCGCAGTGTTCAAGGATTCCCCTGCATGCAGCGCGGATAGGATGGCGATTTCTTGGCGGTCGAGGCGGCGGAAATAGACGTCCTCGTCCAGGCGATGGACGGCGAGGAAAATGGGGCTGGTTTTGAGCTTGGCGACGGCGCTGACGCGTTTACGCTTGTGACGTTCGCTGAAAGTATTGCTTGCGACATCGAGATCGTCCGCATCCTTGCGCACCTCCAGCAGCAAATCATCCACCGGATAGCGCAGCGCGAGCAGACTGACGTACGGCTGCAAACGCAGGCGCAGCTTGGCGGGATTGACGCCCGCGAGATCCTCGGGCTTGAGCGACGGCTCCCTGAGGCCATCGAATGCTTCGATATCGGCCCATTCCAGGCGCGCCATATCCACGGCGAGATTCTGGCGCTCGCCGGCCCACGCGGGATGCTTTTGCAGCCAGTTGACCAAGCTCGAACCGAGATTGCGTAGTGTGAACGATTGCGACGGGCAATCAATCAGGTACGCTTTCGCCATGGCGTCGAAGCGGCGACCACCGAGCACGGCGCGCAGGCCGGGAAAATCTTCGGCGAACGCGGAGAGTACGCGAAACCAGTATTGGCGATTGTAAATTTCCAGGCGCTCGAAGGAAGTGAGCCGATCGTTGGGCTTGATGATTTGATTTGCGACGGCGCGCATCGAGCGGCCATCGGGCGCGACTGTGCGCATGCGTTCGGAGCCCGTCAGCGGAGTCATGACGGCGCGGGCCATCCGGCGTTGCAGGTTGAGAAGTTTCATACGGCGGTGGCGAGCGAGGCGCTCGCGAGGAAGCGATTGGCTTTCAGAGCTTCGTCATGCACTTCGTCGAAGGAAGGGATGCTGTCGTCCCACTCAAGCAGCGTGGCGGTGTGGCCGACGCGTTCGATCGCGCGCGCGTAGAGTTTCCAGACGGGATCAGTGACGGGATGATCGTGGGTATCGAGAATGTACTTGCGATACTTCGAATGCCCGGCGATGTGGATTTGCGCGACGCGTTCCGCCGGGACGCTATTGACGTAGGTGAACGGGTCGAAGCTGTGATTCTGCGATGAGACGTAAATATTGTTTACGTCGAGCAGGATGCCACAGTCGGCGCGCTCGGCGACCTCGTTCAGAAATTCCCACTCGGTCATTTCGGAAACGTGAAATTCGGCGTAGCTGCTGACGTTTTCGACGGCCACGGGAATCTCGATGAAATCGCGCACTTCGCGGA
>Ga0228598_1000067_pt1 | contig 15322 bp, 12 predicted proteins | sample CZU4metagenome_FD_182726 | JGI IMG/M metagenome (GOLD analysis project Ga0228598, IMG submission 182726) | Spruce rhizosphere microbial communities from Bohemian Forest, Czech Republic - CZU4 | ecosystem: Host-associated > Plants > Roots > Rhizosphere | place: Czech Republic: South Bohemian... | reverse complement strand
CAACCGGCCCTGGCTGTCCACCACATACGGGGTCAGGCCGCCTCGATTGACCTCTTGCAAGCGGCGAATCAGAAACTGCAAATCTACGACTGAACCAATCATGCCCAGAAAACTGCCACTGTACGTCACAGGAGTGCTGACCAGCATGACCGTGCGGGCCGATTTTCCGGTGCCGACGACCAATGCCTCCCCGTTGTAGATTCGGCCTTCGCGGGCCGCGGCATAGGCTCGCTCCAGCTCGCGCTGCAGGAAAGCGTCGGGGGCGATGCGTCCGGCGGAGATTCCCTTGGCATCGGAATTCAGCAGCGTGGCATACGCCAGGTCATCGGACGAGGAAACAAAATTCTCCAGCAGTGCGCGCAATTCGGGCGCTTCCACGTGTTCGGAAGTGATGTCGCCGCCACTCGCGACCTGGAGCGCCGAGGCCAGGTTCGCCTGCATCATGCGCAGCGATTCCTGGTGCTGCGAGATGTCATCCGCGAGCGAGCGGGTGACCGTATTCTGCAGCAGCCGTTCATTGGTAATCAGGCGGTCCCGGTTGATGGATTCGACGCGCGCCGAGTAAAAATACATGGGAACGACGCTGATCAGTACGAGCACACTTAGAATGACGTACAGAATAGGCAGGCGAGATGGCGTCGGTAAATTCAGCGACAAGTTACCCCTACGAGCGGTTTCTGCGAGCCGAAAAGTCCAATGAAATACTGTTAAAGTGTAGCGTGATATCGCGGTCGAGAATTGTTACGAAGGTACCCCGAAACGCGGTGCCCTTCGGGCAGTTTGCAAGGTTCAAGAGGGCTCCAGGAGAGCATCTTCGGGATGAGCGAGGGTTTTGAGTGCTATGGCTGTTCGCGACAGTTATCCCCGGCAGCGTCAGAGCTCAGCTCCTGACGGTGTTGGAGAAGCTCACCAATCGCAGTTACAGCGGTTCACGGTCGCGGAAAACGAATGCTGGAAGAACTCCAGGGTGCTGACTGCTGTGTGAAAATGATGGACGCGCATCCAGCCAGCGCGTCCAGTGGGCTGATTCCACGGAACCCAAGTCGGCCATGCCGCCAACCGCTCGGTACGACAACCTTTGTTCTCAGGGTCTCCGAACTACGCCGGGGAGAGGCTCGGTTCCAAAATGCATTGAGCCCGGCGTCCCGAAAGTCAATGCGACATTGGAAAATTTGACGGTCGTGCCGCCCGTAACGTCAACTTCCAACGGTGTAGGTGAAATGGGCGCGGGGCTTCCATTGAGGGTAACCTTGGCCGTACCGTTTATCTTAAATCCGCCTGTAATCGGCGTGACAGCGGCATTGAGCATGGTTATGTGGTGAGTGTGGGCGCCCCTGCCGTTCGGATCGAAGTTCCCATCTCCTAACGTCAACACCCAACCGTCAGATAGCACCATGTTCAACGCCGCGGTAAAATCCGCCTTGCCCGAGTTTCCCTTTAGCTGCAAGTTCCATGGACCTCGAACCTCATAGGGACCTGTGGTTGTGGTTTGGGGTGAATAGGCATTGATGATCCCGCTAAACGTAAGTCTTTCAGGCGCACGATTTTGGGCCACTGCGCCGATGCTTGCCATCAGCACGAGAAGTCCAATCCGCGCCGCACACCGCAAATGCTTGCTCTTCATAACAGACCTCCAAGTCTGAGTAATTGCTCGCGCGCTTATCGCTCAAGACTGTCCGCGAAGCAATGCAGGTGCTATCAAGAAGAGATAAAGGTTAGATAACCCCCTAAGTTGCTGGTGCGGTTGCTTCTTCTCGGATTCTTGGCGCATAATTTCGTGCGACGCGAGGCAGCAAACATCCAGAGGATTTACGCCCCAACAATTCCATTTTGGAGATTTCACGCTCGATCAGTCGCGTTACCGGCTGCAGCGAGGTACACGTTTGCTGCGCCTGGAAAAGCTCCCTATGGAATTACTGATTTTGTTGGTTCAACGCCATGGGGAGTTAGTGTCACGCGAGGAGATTGCCGGCTGCCTTTGGGGCAAGGACGTTTTCCTTGATGTCGATCACAGCATCAACACTGCCGTCCGCAAAATCCGCGTGGCGCTGCGGGACGACCCCGAGAAGCCTCGATTCGTAGAAACCGTCGTCGGGAAGGGATACCGGTTTGCCGCCACAGTGATCTGCAACAATGGGGATTCGAATCCGCAAGTACAGCCGCCACCGCCGGCTCAGGTACCTGCGGAGCTGGCGGTTTTATCTACTCAAAAGAGGTTTCTCTCTATCCGCGTCTGGGTGCTGCTCGTGGTAGCAGCGATATTGGCGGTGAGCGCAGGTCTGTGGCTTAAGAGGACGGAGTATTTTTGGCAAGACCCGATCGCGGCGGCGCGATTCCAGACGGTCACGGAGTTCGAGGGTGTGGAGCAGGCCGCTGCGGTATCACGCGACGGACAGTTTGTGGCATTTCTCTCCGATCGGGACGGACAGATGGACGTTTGGGTCACACAGGTGGGTTCGGGCCGGTTCCACAACTTGACCCACGGGAGCCAGGCGGAACTGGTGAATCCATCGGTCCGCACTCTGGGGTTCTCGCCAGATGGCTCTCAGGTTACATTTTGGGTTCGCAAGAAAGACTCTTCCGGCGAAGGTGACATCAGCATTTGGGCGGTTCCGACGCTTGGAGGACAGCCGATGCCATACCTTGAAGGCGCGGCTGAGTTCGACTGGTCGCACGACGGCTCACGGCTTGCCTACCACACGACAGGATCGGGAGATCCGTTGTTCGTGTCAGACGGCAACCGGCAGGCCAAGGCGCGGCGCATCTTCACCGCGCCGGCGGGGATTCACGCGCATTTTCCGTTGTGGTCGCCCGACGATCGTTTTATCTACTTCGTCCAGGGCGCTCTCCCCGACAAATTGGATGTTTGGCGAATCCCTCCATCCGGCGGAACCCCTGAACGGATCACATCCCACTCGGGGCACGTGAGTCACCCTGTTTTCCTTGACCGACGGACTTTGATGTACCTGGTGGGCGATCCGGAAGGCAGGGGAGCGTGGATTTATAGCATGGATGTCGAACGTCGCATTCCTCACCGGTTAAGTTCTGGCCTTGAGCGATACAAGTCCCTGGCGGCCAGCGCTGACGGGCGCCGTCTGGTGGTCACGCTCGCAAGTCCGATGAGTACGCTTTGGCGGTCGCGGATTGCTGACTCACCCGCTCAAGCGTTGGCCCCTGCTCGAATCTCGCTGACGACTGGCACAGGTTTCTCACCGCGACTCGGTCCAGATTTCTTTCTTTATGTTTCTGCGACGAGTACGAGCCAGAACATCTGGAAGCTCGCGGACGGGGCGACCGCGGAGTTATGGAGTGGCCAGGAAGCGCAAGTCTTCGGAGGCCCCGCAATCGCTCCCGATGGAAATCACATCGCATTCTCGGTCCGCCAGCGCGGGCAAACATTCTTATACGTGATGCAAGCCGATGGCGCGAACGCACGAGTTGCGACCGATGCGCTCGACCTGCAAGGTGCTCCAGCCTGGGCACCCGACGGTCAGTCGATCACCTCGGCGGCGAACGATCACGGCATCGCACACCTTTTCCGTGTGCCGGTCGATGGTCGGCCGCCGACTGCGTTTGTGCAAGAGTACTCTGTCGATCCCTCCTGGTCGCCTGACGGCCGGTTCGTTGTTTACTCGGGAGCTGACATCGGCACCTCGTATCCGGTTAAAGCCGCTACTGCTGATGCCGCGGCGTATCCCTTGCCTGCCTTGACACTGACTCGCGGGGCGCGCCACTTGGCGCTCCTGAACGGAGGGCGGGAACTCGTCTTCGTGCGTGGAGATATTCGACATAAGGATCTCTGGTCAATGGATATGGGGACGGGCGCGGAACGGCAGTTGACTTACCTCCCCGCGGACTTTGATATTCGCGACTTCGACATTTCCGCAAACGGCTCCGAAGTTGTCCTCGAACGAGCGCAAGAGCATTCCGAGGTGGTGCTGGTGGATCTCCATCGACCATAATCCTGAATTGAAAAACCGCGCCCAATCTTCTGGCCGACCTTCGAGCGTCCTCCCCTGACAATTTTCGTGCTCGCGCCTACATTGGCGCTTCGCTCTTGGCGCTGCGGGTCATCAGGTCGTGGATGGCGTCGCGGGGCGACTTGCTGTGGTTGAGGATGGCATCCATCTGTGCGGTGATAGGCATTTCAACGCTGCGCGCGCGCGCAAGTTCGACAGCGGCGTGAGTGGTGAAGACTCCTTCAGCCACCGTGCCACGCATGGCGGCGATGATTTCGGGGAGCTTGCGTCCGCGGCCTAGTTCGACTCCCACAGTGCGATTGCGTGACAGGCCGCCGGTACAAGTGAGGACGAGATCGCCCAGGCCCGCGAGTCCCGACATCGTATCCTGGCGCCCGCCGCACGCTGTGACCAGGCGCGTCATCTCTGCCAGGCCGCGGGTAATCAGAGCTGCGATCGAGTTGTGTCCGAGCCCCAGGCCGTCGCAAACTCCAGCGGCGATGGCGATGACGTTCTTGAGCGCACCGCCGAGCTCCACTCCAGCCACGTCCGTGTTGGTGTAAACCCGGAAACGCGGATCACTGAATTCTCGCTGAATGGTTTCGGCGAGTGTGGAGTCACTGGACGCTATGGTGATCGCGGTGGGATCGCCGCGGGCTACTTCTTTCGCGAAGGTCGGACCGCTTAAGGCGCCGATACGGGGCTGGAAGCCTCGGTCAGCTTCGGCTACGAGCGAGATCACTTCCGTCATGCGCAGCAGCGTTCCTTCTTCTAGACCCTTGGTGGCGCTCACAAATAGCATGGCGGGTCTCAGGAATGGCCGCATTTTCTGAAAGAGACTACGGCAATGTTGCGATGGCATAACGCCCACGATGATTTCGGCGTCCTGAAGAGCGTCTTCAAAACTTCCGGTGACCGAAACACAGTCGGGAATGGTTTGTTCCGGGAGAAAAAGTTGATTGACCCGGCGCGAGGAAATTGAATCGCGTACTTCTTTTTCGTGGGCCCACATGCGCACGCGATGTGTGCCCTTCCGTCCCAAGACGATGGAAAGGCTTGTGCCCCAGGCGCCGGCACCGACGACGGCAATCTCGCTCATGTGCGCCTCCACTGAAACCGGGATTCGGTGTGAGCCAGCAGACGGCGGATATTTTCGTGATGCTTCGCGACGATGAGAATGCAAGCCGCCACAATGAAGGGGAGTACGCGGGAAGCGTGATCGGGCTCGAGAATCCACGCCAGTGGCGGAAACAGCGCCACGGTGAGGATTGAGGCTAGAGAAACATAACGGAACGCCAAGAAGATCACCACGAAGACAAAAAGCATTACCAGAATCGTCTTAGGGGTGAGAATCACAAAGGAACCCAATCCTGTCGCGACGCCTTTGCCGCCTCGAAAACGCAGCCACACCGGAAACATATGACCCACGATTGCGAACAGTGCCGCTGTGCCGAGCAGCGTTTTGTTGGCGGGGAAAATCATGCGTGTAATGAAAACGGCGGCGAGTCCTTTCAGTGCGTCGAGAATTAGAGTAAGTGCGCCCAATCCTTTTGAAGTGCGGGACACGTTGGTTGCGCCAATATTGCCGCTGCCGGTTTGGCGAACGTCCTGTCCGCGAAATGCGCGCACCAGGATATACCCAACTGGGATGGAACCCAGGAGGTAGCTATAGGCGGCAGTGAGAACAAAGGCAGTCATTCGTTTATGTCTTAGCCAACGAGTGCGAGCACAGATGCCCTAGCGACAGCCCAAGGGATGCCGACGCTACCTGAATGCTACTCTAGCGCGAAGGTTGCGATCTTCGTGTAACGCGAACCTCCCGGCGAAAGCTGGCTTTGGTACAAAAAAAATTCATGGGCCGTCATGGTACCAAATTCAGGAGTGGGCAAAGCCGCCAATTTCTCCTGCAAGCGTTGGAAGTTTTTGTTTGAAGCGTCTTCCTTGCGATGGCTGGTTGCGCCCGAGCGTCCGCCGCCACGCGCCAGCGTCAGGTGCGGAGTGAAAGGATGGTCTTCCTTGGGAATCCCGAGAGCGAAGGTGGCCTCGTCGACGGCCTTGGCGAGAGATGGAAGCTTCGGTCCGGATTCAATTCCGACCCAGAAAACGCGAGCGGCCTTTGCGGTGGGGAAGAAGCCGTAGCCGCGGAACGAAATCTCGATAGGTTCGGCTCGGATCCTGGATAGCGCACTCTTGATTTCTTCCACCGTCTCAATTGGCTTCTCGCCTACGAATTTCAACGTAACATGCAGCGATTCCGGACGGACCCAGCGGGCGTCCGGCGCGAACCCGCTGACACCCTCCATGAAGCGCTGAAGGCGCTGGCGGATGGCGTCGTCGATGTCAAGGGCGATGAAAATGCGCATGATGGTCGTTGGTCGTCAGTCGTTTCGTCGTCGGCTAAACCGTTCCGACCAGCGACCAACGACCACTCTACATCAGCTTCCTTCTGACCATATCCAGCGCCTGCTGGCTGGCGAACCGGCGAATGCGTTTGCGATCTCCTGGAAATCTGCGCTCCGCGACTTCGGTTCCTCCGTCGCTGGCCAGGGCATGGAAAACCAGCCCCACCGGTTTCTCCGCAGTTCCTCCCGTCGGCCCGGCCACGCCGGTAATCCCCAAGCCTAAGGTTGCGCCGGTACGCCGGCGAATGCCATCGGCGAGAGCAGAGGCTACTTCGCCGCTGACTGCGCCATGCTTTTCGATCAGGTCCGCGGGAACGTCGGCAAAGGCGGTCTTCAATTGATTCGAATAAACTACTGCGCCGCCGAGAAAGTATCGCGAACTTCCGCTGATCGAAGTGATGCGCTCGGCCAACAGGCCGCCGGTGCAGGATTCCGCGACTGCCAGCGTCGCGTTACGCATCTGCAAATAGTAGCCGACGATCTGTTCCATGGAATCGCCATTGTCGGAGAAGACACAATCCCCGAGTTCTTCTTCGATCTTCCCAACCAATTGATCGACTCGCGCCTGTGCCGTTGCGAGCGAAGCGGCGCGAGTCTTCAGATGGAGTTGAATTTCGCCCGCCCCAGCCAGGATCGTAGTTTGCACATCCGTATAGAGCTTATAAATCGGAGCAACTCGAGCATCGCACTGCGACTCGCCCAGTCCGGTGATTTTCAATTCCCGAGTGGCAATGAACTGCGGTGGAAGCTTTGCCCTAAGACGCGCCAGACACTGCTCCTCGAAGAGAGCTTTCAATTCGTGCGGAGGACCCGGAAGCAGCATGATGATTCTTTCGCGGCCTTCATACTTGCCGCTCATCCACTGTCCTGGAGCGCTGCCGTTGGCGTTGGGCAGAACGGTTGCGCCCGTGATGACATCCGCCTGCTTCAGATTATTTGCCGCCATCTTCCAGCCGCGGGCCGCGAAGCGCTGTTCGAGGCTGGTGATAATCGCTGGGTCGCGATGAAGTTCGAGTCCAAGAGCGTCGGCTAACGCTTCCCGCGTGAGGTCGTCTTCAGTAGGGCCCAAGCCGCCCATGAAGATAACAATCTCGGCGCGCGATACAGCAAGACTGGCCGCTCCCGTCAGGCGTTCACGATCATCTCCGACGATGGTTTTGAAGATGACTTCAACGCCAAGCTGGTTAAGCTTCTCGGTTAGATAAAGCGAGTTCGTGTCCTGACGGAAAGGAGTCAGAAGCTCAGAGCCGATCGCAATGATCTCAGCGTTCACCAGTAAAAGTGTAAATGATTGCAGGGCCAAGCAAGATCGGCCACGGATTTACACGGATCCGCGCGGATGGTTCTACTGATTGCTGAATGCTGAGTGCTTCACTACGCTGGCAAGTCGGCTAGCGGCGATCCCTGAATATTCCAGGCGAGATGATGGACGGCGCTATTGGTCGCTAGAACGACGGAACGTCCCGGAGCGAAAGCAAGGCCAACCAGTCCCGCTCCGGCAACCGCCAGTGAGGCTTCGCCGGCAGGATTGATCTTGACAATCCCGCGCTTGCCCGAAAGGGAAGCAGCCACGTAGAGATTGCCTTCCGCATCGAAGGCGATACCCTGCGGACGTCCCAAACCGCGAAAGAAAGTCGAGACGTTGCCTTGGGAGGTGATCTTGTAGACGCAATCAAAACTAGAGGTTGTTGGTCCGGTCACGAAGAGGTCGCCGTGCGGGCCAAAAGCCAGGTGGTAAGCGGAAACGCTGGGCTCAAGCGTGGCGAATACGAATATTTGACGGTCAGAGCCGATCTTGAAAATGGTGCCACTGCGGTCGCCGACATAAAGATTTTGTGCGCGGTCGAAGGCCACACCCGTGGCAACGCCCATGCCCTCGGCATAGGACGACATGGTCCCATTCGGGGCGACGCGGTACACCGTTCCGTCGTAACGCGATGAAACGTACATTTGGCCGGCCCGGTCAAAGGCGATGGAAGTTGCGTTCATCAAGTCCGCGAGGAACGGCTTGACGTTGTAGTTGGTGTCGATCTTGTAAATGGCGACTGGCACTTTCTGGCCGCGGCTGCCGGAAAAACTGACGTAGATGTTGCCTTCGGCGTCGAGCGCAGGGTTTGTGACCGGGTGCAGATTCTCGGCGATGGGCACTGCAACTTTGATCTGGTGAGGATTGCTGGAGTGCCCGTTGGTCGAAACCACGATGGGCCCTGAGGACGCTCCTTGCGGCACGCGAGCGACGAGGAATTCGTCGGAACTGATGACCACCGCGCCCTCAATTTCGCCAAAGCGCACGCGAGGCCGTCGCAAATCCTGAGGACGCAAACCGTGGCCGACAATTCGAACTTCGCCGCCCGGCAAGGCAGCAGCCGGAAGAACGCCCTCGATGTGCGGCTTCCCATTGACGGTTGTCTTGCCCAGCAAGCGGTCAGAAATTCCCATGGACTTCCACTTCCTTGCGTCAGCGCCCCTTGAAAGCTATCGCGGCAAAAGGCCGAAGTGCAGCGCCAGTTGCATTAACGCCAAGGCGTAAAGGCCGGCCGCGACGTCATCCATTACGATGCCGAATCCCTCCGGAAGGTGTTCAAGCTGACTCACCGGCGGAGGCTTCACGATATCGAATCCTCGGAAAAGTATAAAGCCCAGCAACAGAGATTTCCATGAGACCGGTATCGCAATGAGAGTGATCAGTTGGCCGGCGACTTCGTCGATGACAACGAATTGAGGGTCCTTCAGGCCCGTTGAGCGAGCCATATGCGTAGCTGCGGGAATGCCGATGAGTATAGCTGCCACCGCCAGCAAGACCACGGCTACGGGTTGCCAATGCGGATTGATCCACGCGCTCAGCAACCACCAGAGAAAGACCGTAGCTGCTGACGCCCAGCTTCCCGGCCCGGGATGGAGGAGACCGGCGCCAAAAAAAGTAGCCACCAGCTTGGCCCAGAGCGGCGCGTGGCGGGACGACTGAGGCGGAGGGAGATTGGAGTCGGGTTTCGTGTCCGACTCAGTCTTCATCGGAATTGTCCGGCACGGCGCTGTCTGATGTGTCTTGTACAGGCGCTGAAATCACGTAAGCTCCGCTCGCCCATTTGCCCAAATCAATCGTACGGCAGCGCTCGCTGCAGAAGGGAAATTCAGCATCTTTGCTTTTCACGGGATTCTTGCAGGTCGGGCACTTCAGCTTCAAAGTTCGCTTGCTGGCCATAGATCACTAGATGATTTTCGCAATCAGATCGTAGTCGTGGGCTTCCGTAATCTGGCAGCGGTAGAACTCGCCCGGCAAGGGCTGGAGTCCTTCAGGAACATCGTTCACAAATACTTTCCCGTCGATTTCAGGAGCATGTCTTGGCGTGCGTCCTTCGAGCAGCAGGTCACTCTCTTCCGAGACTCCCTCGAGCAGCAGATCGAGCTCTCGGCCGACCAGCGCCTTCTTTTTCTTTTTGCTGATGCGGCGCTGAATTTGCATGAGGTGTTTGCGCCGCCGCTCGACCTCGCGGGTTGGCAGCTTCTCGTCCAGCGAAAAGGCATGTGCGCCTTCCTGATCGGAGTAGCCGAATGTTCCCATCCAATCAAATTCAGCCTCGCGCACGAATTCGCAGAGTTGCTCGAATTCGTTTTCCGTTTCGCCGGGAAACCCGACGATGAACGACGTTCGCAGCGTCACCTCTGGAATCGTACGCCGCATCTTCTCAATCGAACGCAAAAATACGTCGGCGCCACCGCCGCGTTTCATGCGCTTCAAAACAGAAGCAGATGCGTGCTGCAGCGGCACATCCACATAGGCGCAGATCTTTTCGTGAGCGGCAATGGTTTCGAGCAGGCGGCCGGTAATCTTGTTGGGATACGCGTAGAGGAAACGGATCCAGCGCAAGTCTTCGACGCCGGCCAATTTTTCAAGCAGAAGCGCGAGCCCATCTTTCAAGCCGAAATCCTCGCCGTAGCAAGTTGTATCTTGTCCGATGAGCGTGATCTCTCGGACGCCAGAGCGGGCCAAGCGTTCGGCCTCGGCAATGACAGATTCAAATCGACGGGAGCGGAATTTGCCGCGCAATTGCGGAATAATGCAAAAGCTGCAGGGATGGTCGCAACCCTCCGCAATCTTGATGTATGCCGTGTACTTCGGCGTGGCCAGGACGCGTGGCGTAGCTTCGTCGTAGAGATAGTTCGGGAGATCGGCGATAGCGCCGTCCCAGGTCTCGCGCGAAAATCTGCCTTGCGCTTCTCGCGCATCACCTTCGGGGCGCGATGTCAAAATGTTGAACGGGGAAGCTTTGGCTGGAGCCCGTGCGACTCCCGCTGCTGCGAGAATTTTTTCCAGTTCACCTGTACCCACCACCGCGTCCACTTCTGGAATATTCTTGCGAATGTCATCGCGAAAGCGTTCGACCAGGCATCCGGCAACGATCAGTTTGTGGGCGCGGCCATCGGTTTTGTGGCGCGCCATCTCCAGGATGGTGTTTACCGATTCCTGCTGGGCGCTCGCGATGAAAGAACAGGTATTGACCACGATCACGTCAGCGTCTTCCGCGCGCGAAATCAGGTCGGCTCCCGCCTGGGCCAGCATGCCCATCATGACTTCGCTATCCACCAGATTCTTGGGGCAGCCCAGGCTGACAAAACCGACTTTAGGCCGGGAAATAGGCGAGGATCCTGTGTCTTTGGGCGCGTCCTCGATGGCTAAAGTGGGCTTTTGAAGTGGCATGGAATCTCTCTATTCTAACACTCAGGAGCGATCAGCCGCCCTGTGTGCGCTCCCCCAACTACATTCTGAAAAAGCACAACGCCGTGCGAGACGGGACATGCGGGCTCTATGGAATCGTGGTTGGCGCTTGGAAGGATCACTGAAACAATGGAGAATAAAGCCGCAGGAGCGTGGCGTGAGTCGACTGACGTGGTTTGGACTGTTTGCCGTCACGGCAATGCTGGTGTGTTACGCCTTCGAGAACCGGAATCGATGGTTCATCCTGGCCTTTGCCGGTGCGTGCCTGTTGGGTTCGGTCTACGGATTTCTCCAAGGCGCTTGGCCCTTCGGAGTGGTCGAGGCGATTTGGTCGGTGGTCGCGGTGCGCCGCTGGTGGCTGGCGGAAACCTCGCGCTGACCCGGTCTAGCGCCGTCCTGCAGTCGAAATTTCTTCGTATAGTTCGGGCAGACGCTGCGCATCTTCTGCCGAAGCCCCGAAGCGGGCTGATTCGTAATGCTGGGTAAACTTTGCCACCGACTTTCGGGTGGCTTCATCTGGAATACAGACCAGAAACTCTTTCGGAGTGTGAGCTGGAGCCTTATTCCATCCCTTTCTTGCGAGCATTCGCGTCATACGCTCATACCAAATGGTTGCGGCCAGGCTCGGAGACTTCTCCGGACGAGCCGCGAGCTGGCGGGTGCGAAACACTCGCCATAGTTTTCCTGCGTTAGCTGCCAAGAAAAGGAGAAGTGCTATGACAGCTCCGCCGAAGCCCCATTTCACCGGGGAATCAGAAACTGTCCGCGAAGTTCGACGAGCCGCATTCAACAGTGCTTCATGATGCTGTCGCGCCCAACCTCGCGCCTGCTGCAGCAACTCGAGACTATTGCGGGTGGCCGCACGGCCTAGATTGTACTGATGGCCCACGTCGTAGTTGATGACCCACTCGCGCCAAAACGATGCCAAGGCATCCACGTACAACATGCTTCTGCTCCAGCCAGTGTGCATTTGCATAGGCGCCGCTGGAGTGGGATCAAAACTGATCCAGCCATAACCGGGAAAATATGCTTCCACCCACGAGTGCGCGTTGCTGCCCCGAACCAGGTACTGCGACGTAAGGTCGTTGAACTCGCCGGTGCGGAATCCATTCACCACTCGCGAAGGAATGCCCAGCGTGCGTAGCATGATGGCCATCGCCGAGGCGAAGTATTCGCAGTGCCCCTCCTTGCGCTCAAAAAGGAAATTAGCTACGGGATCGCGGGGAACGCTGCGCGGAAGTTGAAGCGTGTATCCAAAATGCGTGCGCAGATACCGCTCCATGGCCGCGGCCTTATCGTAACTGTTTCCAGCGGAACCTGTGATCTGTTTAGCTAGAAGCAGCACGCGGTCATCTACCCGTGGCAGTTGCAGATAGTTCAAAAGGATCTCGGGCGGATAATCGTTGGACGCCGTGCGCAATTGGCTGGGGCTTGGTTGACCAATATCAGACGTCGCCTCATAGCGGCCAACGGGATGCTCGGGATCGAGATCAAAAACCGCATCCCCGTTGTCCATCGACAGCAAACGGTAGTTGCCCTGTAGGAGCCGGGGTATTGGTGCAAGAAAAAAAACATTGCTGATCACGGGCTCCATCAAAACGCGATAGTGAATTGGTTGCGCGGGGCCTGCTGCGGGAAGCGTTCTCCAGTTTGCCCTGTCCTGCAACAAGAGAAAACGGCCGCTGCCTGCGCTCGTCACCACATGCTGCGCTTGCGGATTGAACCAGGTCTTGCCATCGAAGACACTCAAGGTCACACCGCGCCACTTCAAGTCGTAAGCGCCATGCGTATCGCCATCAATTTGGATGTGCATCACCAGCGAGTTGGACTGTTGTATCTCGCCGATCTGGCCGAGTTGTACTTGGTCGCTGAAGCCGGTGTTGAACACGTGGTTCCGGGCAAAGGCGCTGAGATACCCGGTTGATGTGCGGGGCAGCACGAAGAAAATCGCAGTCGCGCCCAGCAAGATGAGGATCGCGAGCAACGGCGAAGCGCCGGCAAGCGAAAACGCCATCTGCCGATGAGAGTCATCATTCGATGACGTCGCTCGAACCGTAGCTTGGCCGGTAGCATGGCGCATTTCCATCAGTATGCAAGCCACGACCGCCATCAGCATGAATACGGCGAATGCTAGGAGAAAAGTGCTGTCCACGGTGAGCACCGCGGCCGCCAGCACCATGAGGAAAGAGATGACCGCAAGGAAATAGTAGTCGCGGTCACGGCGGCTGGAGAACAGCCGCACCACCATGACGAAAAGTACGAGGTGGACCGTGGCGGTCACGAACAAACCGGAAAACACGAAGTAATCCGCGAGATAGAACGCCACATAGCCCAGAGTGAGGGTAGTGGTCCAGTTCTCGGGAATGAGCAGAGTGTGGCGCGCAGCCAGCAGGTATCCACGAAACAAGATTGCCGCGCCCACGAGTAGAACCGTAGGCAGGTCCAAGCCCCCGGTTGAAACCAGCGTTCCGAAACCACACAGTACCAGCAGGTATAGCGCGACTTCGAAGTAGCGCTGGACCGCGGTGGGCAACGGAACGATCTCGGATTGCAGGCTGCGAGCGAGAGTCATGAATCAGGTATGGGCTGGGTCTATTGTTGGCGATTCCGCCGTGAAAGGGAAGAGTACCATCGGAATGCTAGAATCAAATAGGTCAGGCATCGGTCCCGCGCGACGCATTCCCGCCAACCCCGCCAGGTCCGGAAGGAAGCAACGGTAACGGGCTCTTGCGTGTGCAGTGGGTCGCCGGTGTCTGGCTTTTCAGTTTCGCTGAATCCGTTTGGTGAAAGCCGCGGCAGTTTGAACGTGTGCGCGCTCCTTCAGCCTCATTAAGTTGGACATTGCCGTCCGCGTAGGTCACAATAACCGTTTCACATTTCATCCTGGAGAACTCATAGAGTGAGCCAACTTGTGCGCGTTAAGATCAGCGCTCTTGGAGCCTACGTTCCGCCTCGCTTGTTAACCAACGCGGACCTGGAAAAGATGGTGGAGACCAGCGATCAGTGGATTACCGAGCGCACGGGAATCCGTGAACGCCACATCGTCGACAAAGGCGTCGCGACCAGCGACCTTGCGGTGGAAGCTGCCAAGAAAGCTTTGGCCCAACGCGGCATTGGCCCTAGCGACCTCGATGCAATCCTCGTGGGCACCGTCACCCCGGACATGTTTTTTCCGTCCACCGCTTGCCTGGTACAGAACAAACTGGGAGCAAAAGGGGTTTGGGGATTTGATCTCTCGGCAGCCTGCTCGGCCTTCTTGTACGCGCTGCAGGTCGGAACTCAATTCGTGGGCACGGGCGCGCACAAACGCGTGATGGTGATCGGGGCCGACGTCATGTCGTCGATCATCGACTATACCGACCGAGCCACGTGCATCATCTTCGGCGATGGGGCCGGCGCAGTAATCCTCGAGCCTGCCGAAAACGATTCTTTGGGCATGATTGATTTCATCCACGAAGTCGACGGATCGGGCGGATGCTCGCTTTATATGCCCGGCGGCGGCAGTCTCAATCCTTCGACGCACGAAACCGTGGACCAGAAAATGCACTACGTCCACCAAGACGGCCAGGCGGTCTTCAAATTTGCGGTACGCAAGCAGACCGAACTCTGCGAAAAGATTCTGGAACGCAACGGGATTAAGGCCTCCGATATCGATGTGTTCATCGCTCATCAAGCCAATATGCGAATCATCAACGCCACTGCGGACCGGCTCGGGTTGCGGCCCGAGAGTGTCGTCATCAATATCGATCGCTACGGAAACACCACCGCGGGGACGATTCCGCTGGCGATGGATACCGCGCGCCAGGAAGGCAAGCTCAAAAAAGGTGATTTGGTGCTGTTGGCATCGGTAGGCGCTGGATTCACCGTGGGAGCTACGTTGCTGCGCTGGGCCTATTAGGCAACCCTTCTACTCGCCGTTCGCGCCGTCGCTCTTCTTCTGCTGCTCGAATGGCTTTTGCAGGTACTTTCGCGCTTCCTCTAACGCGCCCTGCGTGTTGTCGTTGGTTTGCAAGGCCTGGCGATATTCGTTGGTGGCGCGTTCGCGCTGCCCGGTAATGTCAAAGATCTTGCCTAGCTGAATGTGGCTCCAAACCTCGGTCCAACGCGGATCGCCGTCGCCGTTCAGCGCATCGCGGTAAGCGTTCGCGGATGCCTGATAGTTCTTTTGCGCGAAGAAGACCTCGGCGATACGATAGTGCGCCAGCGAGCTGTTCTTGTTGACCTCAAGGGCCTTGTTGTATTCC
>Ga0228598_1000066_pt1 | contig 15341 bp, 11 predicted proteins | sample CZU4metagenome_FD_182726 | JGI IMG/M metagenome (GOLD analysis project Ga0228598, IMG submission 182726) | Spruce rhizosphere microbial communities from Bohemian Forest, Czech Republic - CZU4 | ecosystem: Host-associated > Plants > Roots > Rhizosphere | place: Czech Republic: South Bohemian... | reverse complement strand
TGGGGTGCACGGGGATGCGCCGCCCAGGGTGACCAGAGCCGCCGGATAACCGAGGGTTGGGTAGGCGCCGAAATAAGCAATCTCCGCCGTGTTGATGGAGCGGACGGAGGCAGCCGCGGAAGCATCGTTGGCCGCCATGCGGGCACGCATGAGATTTGGGATGGCGATCGCCGCGATAACCAGAATGATGGCGACCACAATCAGTAATTCAATGAGTGAGAAACCATTCTGTTTTCGCATCGAACGCTCTTCTTCTTTCCCCTGGCTCTGTCTCGGCAGCCTTAAGTTACCAATACTCTAAGACGTAAGATTTGTCGCATGTGGAGGACCAAAGTGAGCGACTGGACACTTCGGTTTGCAATCCGGGCAATCGGCTTATTTTCAATGCGGTGTGGACCAAAACCCATATTCCTGGCGAATCGAACCTTCCCGAGGCGGTTCGTGCTCGCAGCTCTGACAAATTTTGTCACTTTGCAAGAGAACCCACTCTCCGCTGTCTCGGTCCAGACTGCTTAGACCCGGAGGAGTGACGTATCGGCGGCCCAGTCTTGACGGAACTACCCATACCCTGCTCAGCGGCGGCCCCGATTGAGTTGCGCTCCGACATCCAACTCTCGAGCCAAAATGTTATCGAGATCGTCGCCAGGAGGAGAGTCCAGGGGATTATCGGAGACTTGAGTGCCAACGATACGCCAAAACGTACCAGGAGTAGCCAGGCCAAGGTAAATCCAAAACCTGCAGCCAAGGCGGTGATGCGCCGCGACCTGTTGGGAAGAGCGTAGGACGCGGCCGCTTGTACCGCCAGCACGAAAGGCAAACTGACAACCAGGTCGACTAAATAGTGCTGTCCGCCTCCTAGCGTAGCAACCACGGTCAGGCAAACATAGAGGAGGATCGCTGCACGCAGAGCGCGCGGAAAACCTCGGCTATTCCACCAGAGCAGCATTACCCATCCCACATGCAACGATGGCATGGCATTGCGAGGAATATCCAGCGGGATCGACATCTTTTGCAACACGAATGCCGATAGGTCCTTGTATGGAAGGCTGTTCGAGGGAAAGTCCCGCCCGAAAGCGTAGATCGGCCCTGTGCCGGGCACCACGTTGTACAAAATAAACCCGGCAACCCCGGCAAGCAACAGAACAGTCAGCATGTGCCACGACACCCGCCGCGCGGCAACAGGAACCTGCCATGCGCACACCACCGCCATGGCGAAGGGCAGCGACAGGTAGGTCAGGAATGCGCTGCGAGTCAGGATGACGCTGCCAAACATGATCCTTCCCATCAAGAAGCTGGGCTGAAATCCCAGACTTCCATCAAAGGCATATAGCCAGGCATCTTCTGTTTTGGGATTGAGGCTGCCCGAGAAGCGGAGCGCATTGCCGGAAGCAAATATGAAGAGAACCAACACCAGGGACGGCACCAGCAGCGCCAACGCATTTTCGCGGCCTTCTTGCTCCGACCACAAGGCGCGGAGACCAAGCAGCAGGAGCGCTCCGAAGCCCAACACCGCAAAGCCGCTGGCCACGCGAAGCACCCAGAATGGAACCTGCGGCAAGTGGATAATTTTGACGAAGATCACGGAAGCCGTGAGCCAGGCATAAATTTCCCAACGGGAGGGAGCAGCGCGCAAGAAGAAGGCAAGCGCCCCAGCAATGGCGAATGGCAGATAAGGTTCATTAAAATTGGTGAGTATCGCCCCGGCAATCACAAGCGCTGCCCAAACGATCGACAGGCCAACCAGAGGAGCGAGCGAATTCCGCCGCGAAACAGTGAGCTTTTCCCACGCCATGCTGTAACTTCTCGTCAAAAGAAAGTAACCCGCCATCGAAAGACGAGTTCCGGTAATTCTACGACTGCGGTGGCGCGAGGGCTCTGTTACGAAGGTTTTTCGTGGATAGGATGCGCCTGAGGGGGGTCGCCACGCTGGGACCGTTCATTGTGGGGTCTCTTTCGCCGAAAAAGCGGGATCACGAAGCGCCGGGAAGGACTCGGGCAACAATTTCGGATGCGATCTTGCACGGACATGAGCACCGTAAGTGTCGGATTAGTCGTAAAGAGATAAATAGCTTGACACGTCATATGTCTCGGAATAAGTTCGACTTATATTTAGTTAGTAACGCTTGTAAGCGTGAAGAAAGGAGTAAATCAAATGGCATGGCCAGGTAATTGGGTAGGTTGCAATGCGGCTGGGATTGTGGGATTCAACTTAGCTCAGGGTTCAAACATCGGCGTGGCTTTTGAGGGTTTTAATGCCATTAGCCTTGGCCCGGTCGCGCCCACAGCCTCGCAAGGTAAGGGCCTGACGGTTCAGGGCCAATATCTTCTCTACAGCGGCGGCCTCATCGATCAAGAGCTAGACGTTACTCTTGGAATTATGCAGGATTGGTTCACCAAGCTCACCATAGTGGGAACGACCGATTCCCGCTATTGGATAGGCGTATCGGATGCCACCTCCTCAACCGCCGCAACGATAATGAATTCTGATACGCCGTCCGCCAATGTAGTCGCGTTCAGATTTGCGACGGATGCCGATACCACCATCAAAGCCGTGTGCCAGACAGGCTCGTCCTCGCAGACCGTTGTTGATACGGGGGTCGCCCCATCAACGTCTACTCCGCAGCTTTTCGAGATTGTGCCTACGAGCGGAGGCGCAAGCGTGACCTTCTACATTGACGGCACCTTGGTGGCGACCATCACCAGTAACGTTCCAGCGAACACAGTCCCAATGAATAGCATTATGTGTGTAGACGCCTACAATAACGGCTCCTCGAACTACCAATTCAACTTCTACTATTTCTACATGCTACTGGCGTCGTAGGTAGCATCCCGCGAACGGAGCGCGGGTTTTCTAAGAAAAGAAGAGAGCAGCGAAGTTGCCTTCGCTGCTCTCGGTTTGTAACCAGGTACCTGTGCCACACTGACTTGTTAGTTGGTCAGCGGGTTCAGAGCCTGGCAGGCAACGTAGCTGGCGACGGCGACGTTAGCCGGGGCCGCAGCGGCCACACTACGCACCACACCATCATCAACCGCGCAAAACGCCGTGGTACCAGTGGTCAAGCTCAGAGCGGTACCGGTGGTTAAGAACGAGTTGTTAATTACGCTCGGAGCGATAGGGGCGCCCACTGCGGTAAACGTGAAACCGCTCTTGCCGCTGCCCGCCGGTGTGCCGTTGTTGGCCAGGTTGGAATCGATCAAGCAGGCTGAGGTCGAGCTCGGAACGCAAGCTCCGCCGATGGCGCTGCCCAAGGTTACCATGGTCGCAGGATAGCCAAGCGTGGGGAAGGCCGCGAAATAGGCAACTTCACCAGTGACGATGGTACGCTCGGAAGCGGCCGCAGACGACGTGTTGGCCGCCATCTTGGCGCGCATCAGGTTAGGAATCGCGATAGCTGCAATGATCAGGATGATGGCCACCACGATCAGCAACTCAATCAGTGAGAAACCCTTCTGTTGTTTCCGCATCTCTTTTTTCCCCTCGTTTTGGACTTCGTTTTGATTCATGCTGGTCATGGAATGACGCAGTCGGACTAGATGATGGCACTTGCCGGGCCAAATCAGATAGTTACCTTGGTTCCGGGGAGAGTTCCATAATCCCATTATTTTCAATAGCAGGCCAAACTCTGATCTCATTTTACGGCTTACCAAGCCTCAATCTGTGCCAAAATGCGTCGCGAACCCTGACAATTCGTGTCAGTCTGGGACCCGGTGGAGATCCTATTTTAGAACGCCGCCGAGAGGTCTGCTTGCGCGAAAACCGCACAGTCGCGTGAGCCCCGGGGACGCTCCGGGAATCTACGTCTCCGGTAGAATGTCTTTCCTGATCGCAGGGAAAGAGAATATAAGGATGAGCATTTCGAAGGACTCTATTTCGATTGATTCCGATGTAGCGCGGGCGTGGACGCTGCCTTCTCATCTCTACACCGAAGCGTCTGCCTTCGCGGCCGAAAAGGAAAACATCTTTGCCCGAAGCTGGCAAGTGGTGGGGCATCACGGCCAGGTGGCGAATGCGGGCGACTACTTTACGACCGAGCTGGTGAGCGAGCCGCTGCTGATCGTGCGCGGCAGCGATGGAAAGCTGCGGGGTTTTTATAACGTCTGCCGGCACCGCGCCGGGCCGCCCGCTGAAGGATGCGGCTCGCGCAAACTCTTCCGCTGCGGCTACCACGGTTGGACGTATGGTCTGGATGGATCGCTCATTAGCGCCACGGAAATCGAAGGCGTCGAAGGATTCCGCGCCGAAGATTTTGCGCTGGTGCCGGTGCGCGTGGAGGAATGGTTCAATTTCATTTTTGTGAACCTGAATCGCGATGCGCGTCCTTTGCGCGAGAGTCTGGGCGAGTTGCCACAGCAAGCGGAGAAATTTCACTTCGCTGAAATGAGGTTGTTCGAGCGCCGCACCTACGACATGAAGTGCAACTGGAAGACTTATGTCGACAACTATCTCGAAGGCTATCACCTGCCTAGCGTGCATCCGGGGTTGAATCGCGAGCTTGACTACAACGCCTATGTGGTCGAGCCCCATGCGGAATATGTACGGCAATTCAGCCCGATCCGCGGGGCGCAGGCCGGAGACGCGACTCCGCGGCGATACCAGGAAGCGCGAGAGGATCTGACGACGGACTACTTCTGGATCTTTCCCAACTGGATGCTGAACTGCTATCCCGACAATATTTCGCTGAACATCGTGGTGCCGCTCGCAGCTGAGCGCTCGCTCGCAATCTTCGAGTGGTACCTGCCGGAGAAAGAACATGGGAGCGCGGCGGCCAGAGCGGCGGTGGAATTCAGCGACCAGATTCAGATTGAAGATGTTGGCATCTGCGAAAGAGTGCAGAAGAATCTGCGCTCGCGCAGCTATTCGCGGGGACGCTTCAGCGTAAAGCAGGAGCAGGGCGTACACGCGTTTCATCGGATGTATGCGGAGTGGATGAAGAAGGAGTTAACCGCCGAGAACGCCGGGTGCGCAGAGAAAATGTAGGTCTCTCAACAATCGTCACACTGCTTCGGTCTCGGCGTTCTCTGCGTGCTCAGCGGTGAATCATTGCTCTCTTATTCCGCTTTCACGAGCAGGCAGGTTACATCGTCGTGCTGCGGAGTGGAGCCGACGAAGAGATCGAGTTCCACCATCAGGCGCTTCAGCATTTCGGCGGGAGTGGTAGCCGCGCCGGCCGCGATGGTGCCGAGCAGGCGAGTCTCGCCGTATTCTTCCTGACGCGCGTTTTCCGCCTCTACTAATCCGTCGGTAAAGATGATGAGCCAATCTCCGGGCGCAAGCGCCACGCTGGCCGACTCATACTTCGCTTCCGGTTGAATGCCGATGGGCAATCCTCCGGCATCGAGACGCTCGATGGAGCCATTGCTGCGGCGCAGGATTGGATTGTTGTGCCCGGCATTGATGTAGGTGAAGACTCGGCGGGCCGCGTCGTACTCCGCCAGAAAAGCAGTGGTGAAGCGCAATCCGCCCTGGCTGTTCGAGCAGGCGTACTTGTTCATGTCCGCCACTAGCTCAGGCAACGCGACCTGTGTGGTGGAAAGGGTTTTGAGGCTGGCCTGGAAGGTGGCCATGAGCATGGCTGCGGGAATGCTTTTACCGGCAACGTCGGCCACGGCGAAGATGACGCGATTTTCTTCGCTGGTTTGACCAGGGTTGGTTTTGCCGGGACGGGGAAACACGTCGTAGTAGTCGCCGGCGACGGTGTTGGCGGGCCGAGTGGTATAGGCGAGCGAAATTCCGGGAATCTGCGGCGGAGCGCCGGGAAGAAGCCAGGTCTGGATCTCTCGTGCGATCTGCAAATCGCGCTTCATCACGACGCGGTCGCCAATCTCCAACATCAGCAGCAGAAGCAGCAACAGGCCGCCCCAGAAATGGAAATCGAGTTCGACGACGTGGAGATCGTTTCCAGCGCCGCGGTAGCTGAAACCGCTGCTGGGAAATACGAGCATGATCAACGCCGCGAGCAGCAGGACACGGCGTGCGGGTGAGAGCTTCTCGATAACGGCCCAGAAGAATTCCTTGACCACATGCAGGCGGTGTCCGCGTTTGGTAAGACCCTCTGGCGTCTTGGCGGCCACATCACGCGAATAAAGACGGTAGCTGCTGCGGGCTTCGGTTTCAAACTGCGACCAGAGTTGGGTGAGCTCCAGGCCCTCAGTAACCCGCTGCCAGAAGCGGTGCAGCCGCACTCCGAACGGAATACGTTGCGCGGAGGCAGGTTCGGCCGGTGGGGAAGCGGTCGCCATGGGGGTGCTGTGATTATAGAGGATGCCAGTGAGCGAAACAGTGCCATGATTCCCGGCGTAAAAGCCTTCGACCGCAAAGGACGGAAGGGATCGCGAAGGTCGCGAAGAAAAGCACGATCGAAATCAGGGCACCATCCAACGCTGCTTTGCGCGGGTCGTGCCGGGCTGTGGATTTCTCTCTTATACGTAATCGAAATCCGGTAGCAATTCATATGCTGCCATTTCCTGACCTTTGTTTTTCCACAATCGATTGTGACATCTGACCTTGCCCTCGTCCGAAAATCACTTCATCATGGACGAAGCACTGACGGTAATTGCCGCCGCACGGAGAGAGCGCTTAAGTCCTGGATTTGAGGTGCTAAGTCCTGTATTCGACGTATTTTGCGTGTAACTCTTTTAGAAGATGTATTTTGCGGACCGTTTTTTTCAGAACCCGCGCCCAGCAGGCTTTTGCACGAAAATGGAGGGGGGGCACCCCTCAAATAAACGAGAATTGCGGCAAACGAGAAGAGCCCGCGAGGAGGACCAGAGAAGCGCCGCAGGAATTATTTTTCTAATCGCAAGCCGTTTCCCAATCGGCGATGGGCAATCGTAGGTCGCCAAACTTTTTAGAACAACATCAGCTGCTCTCCCGCTGGCGCACGAGGAACGATCATCCGCGAACGGCGGGGATCGCCTCCGATTCCATACTTCTTTCGCAGACGCTCGACCAATTGTGAGAGCGGCTTGGCATAGGCGTCCGGCAAGAACGCGCGGCCGTGATAGCGGCGCTTGTAGTTCTCCACCAAGCGGGGAAATTCTTTTTCGAGGAAGGGAAGAAACACCGCCGCGGAACACGGCTTCAAAAATAGCGGCCCAGCGAACAGGTGATGAGCTCCTGCCTCGGCGGCTGCGCGAACCAGAGCCTCAAGATCTCTTGGAGAGTCGGTGATCCCCGGCAACACGGGAGAACCGCTCATGCCGACTCGCAGACCGGCGTCGCTTAGTTTGCGAATGATTTCAAGACGCAGATCGGGACGGGGAGCTCGCGGCTCCAGAATACGCGCCAGTTCGACATCCAGGGTGGTGATGGTGACGTTGACGGACAGCCGATTCTGCCGCGCTACCGCTTGCAGTACATCAATGTCGCGCAAGATGAGATTCGATTTGGTGATGATGCCTAGATGAAACCCGCGATGGCGGGCGAATTCTTCCAGAATGCCGCGCGTGACTTCGTAGCGGCGCTCGGCTGGTTGATAGGGATCAGTCGCCGCGCCAATTGCGATGGACTCCTCTTGTTTTACCCGGCGCAATTCCTGGCGCAGCAGCTCCGCCGTATGTTGTTTGACATAAATCTTGCGCTCGAAATCGACGCCGTCGCGCATCTCCATGAATTCGTGGGTGTAGCGGGCATAGCAGTATTTGCAGGCGAATTCACAACCACGGTAGGGATTGATGGTCCATTCAAAAGGCACGCCGCGACGGCTGGCGCAGCGGTTCAGCAGAGATTTTGCCGGGAGGGTGAAGTATTCGACATTGTGGCCTTCACGAAGGGATTCGCCTTGCGATGCGAGCCGGGCAATGCCGACCAATGGTGGCTTCGGCGGAAGTGCGAACAAGGGGAGAGTCGGCATCTATTTTCGCCTTTTGTTCGTCTACAATAGGACGTTAGGTTGGCATTTGTCAAGAGGGAAGAGCAGCGGGCGAGACGCCCGCCCCTTCGACTCCGCTCAGGGCAGGTTCCCAGCCGCCGGAACGGCGGCGCTACGAAGAGGTCGAAAACTTCGTTATTGGGCTGCGGGTTTTTCTGCCGGCTTCTCGAACAATTTGGGATCGACCGTGGGATTGAATTCCAGCGTTGTATATTTCGACGTGCTTGAGTCCTGGCCGTTCTGCTTGTTGTGGCGCACGAAGGAAATGTTCAGGCCGTTTACCGGCTTCCAGTTGTCCAGGTCGGTCTCACCCTGAACCGGCTGACCCTGGTTTAGCGTTCGGTAAGTCTCTTTCAGAATGTGACCGCTCTGTGGGTCGACAAACCAGCGGATAGCTGTACCGTCGGCATTTACATCGACGATGCGGGCTTCGATGTCGCCGACCTTCTCGGTTCCACCGGCTCGGAAGAACACGTTGGGATCCTTCCAGTGCGAAGCGATGAAAATGGGATCGCGCTTGATCTGCTCCAGAGTTTCCGCTTTCTGCGAGGCAGGGAAGTCGCGCATGCCTTGGCCCGGCATGGCCATGAAGGCCACATCCGGTGTGACCACGATGTTCATGGTTCCACCTGGAGTTTGCATTTCCGCGTGCAGATGATCGGGGTAAACGATGACGGTTTCCATTTGCATGGGGAACTCGCCCTGCGGGGTTTTCTGAATAAGAGTAAGCTCCGCCTTCACGGCTTTGATTGCGGCCAGTTTGGCTTCGCCGCCCATGGCGGCCACTACTTTCGCCGCTAATGCTTTGCCTTCTTCATTCGAAGCTGTGGGCTTGGCGCTCTCCTCTTCCTTCGCGCCTGGCGGAGGCGGGATGGTGATATCGATTTCCTTCACGGCTCCGAGCGACGAGAGAGGTTTGTCGAACTCTTTCGTGTTGCCGACAACCAGCACGGCGAGTTGATCGCGGTGCAGATATTTCGTGGCCACGCGATTGACATCGGCTGCGGTTACTTTCTGAATTTCCGCGGGAAACTTGTCGAGCCAATCCGCCGGGTACCCATAGAATTCGTAGGTGGTGCGCTCGTCGAGAACTTTGTCGGGCGAGTCGAGGCGGAAGATGAATGCGTTCAGGATGGCATCTTTGGCCTGCTTGATCTCTTCGGCGGTGATGGGGTGTTTGGCCAAGTTGTCGATGTCTTCATCCATCGCCCGCACGGACTCGATGGTGCTCTGGCTCTTGGTGCCCATGACAAATTGCAGAATGCCGGGATGCCCGAAATTCGTGCCGATGCCGCCGCCCACGTTGTAGGCCAGACCACGCTTGGTGCGAATGTCGTTGAACAGCCGCGAGGAAAATCCGCCGCCGAAGGCCTCATTGAATACGGCAATGGCGTAGTAGTCGGGATTGTTTCGCGTCGTCCCCAGCGCCACCATGCGGATGCTGCTTTGATTTACGTCTTCTTTCGGGATGAGATAGTAGCCCGGTTTGGCGGGGTTGAACTGAATGTCATCCTTGGGGAGTGTTGGACCCTTGGGCCAGGACTCGAATGCGGCGCGCAGCTTGGCTTCCATGGCCGCGGAATCGAAGTCGCCACTTATGCCCAGGATGATGTGGTTGGGATGAACATAGGTCTGGTGCCAGACGATCAGATCCTGGCGGGTGATGGCAGCGATGGTGGCATACTCCGGCTCACGGGCGTAGGGATTGTCCGCGCCGTAAGCGAGCTTGGCGGATTCGCGGGCCGCAATGCCGCCGATCTCATCGTTGCGCCGCGAGATGCCGTCGTCCGCCTGCTTCTGGGCGAGGTCGAGTTTGTCGGCACGGAATTCAGGATTCCGCAGCAGGTCGGCGAAGACTTTGAAGACATCGTCGAAGTCGCCTTTCAGGCAACTCAAGCTGATACTGGCGGAGTCGGCGGCGCCGCCGGTTTCAACTTTGGCCGCGCGCACTTCCAGAAAATCATCGAGCTGATCACCGGTTTGGGTCTTGGTACCGCCGGTGCGCCAGACTTCGCCGAAGATATCCACTAGCCCAACTTTGCCGGCGGGCTCGTTGCTCGAGCCACCGCGAATGCGCGCGGAGCCATCGATCAGCGGCAGTTCGTGATCTTCCTGCAGGAAGATCACCATGCCATTGGAGAGTTCAATGCGCTTGGGTTGTTGGGGATGGAACGCGGGGAGAGTGGGGATGGGAATCTGCTGCCAGTTCGTGGCTTGCGCTGCGGACCTTGGGAGCGGCATGAACGCCGCGACGGCTACAAGAACCATCGTCAGGGCAATCCGCATGAAGTTCATTTTTAAGTTCATTGCGCACCTCCCTGATCGGCTGCAGCTTGATTCGACGCACCCTGCTCCGATGACCCCTGATCCGGAGCAGCTTGATCTTCCGAGCCTTGCTCACTGCTTTGTCCAGCGTCCTTGCCGGTTTCGATCACGCCTACGGTGCGGTTGGTGTCGTAGAACGTTTCATTGGCCACGCGCCGAATCTCCGCTTTGGTTACTTTGTCGATGCGGTCGACGGAGCGGAACAACTCGCGCCAGTCGCCATAGCGAGTTTGGTAAGTGGCCAGCTGGGTCGCCAGCCCCTCATTGTCCGCTAGGCCGCGGAGCAGGTTGGCTTTGGTGCGAGTCTTGATCATCTTCAACTCGTCGTCGCTGATGTCTTCTTTCTTTAAGCGCTCAATCTCGACGTGGATTGCGTCGGCCACTTCCTGCGGCGTGTGTCCGGGGAGCGGGAAGGCGTAGAAGGCGAACAGGTGCGGATACTTGATGCCGGGCAGTCCGCTGAATCCGGCGGAGAACGATGCGATCTTTTTATCGCGCACCAGGGCACGGTAAAGCCGCGAAGTGCGGCCTTCCGACATGAGATCGGTGATCGCGTCGTAGACCGCGTCGTCTTTCGTCATGTAATCGGGACGGTGGTAGCCCTCAAGATAGAGGGGCTGCGTCTTCTCGATCAGCACGACTTTGCGCTCGGAGTTTTGTGGAGGCTCGGTAGTGGTCGTTTCATCGGGCTTATGGCTCACGGGCAATCGGCTGAAATATTTTTCGAGCAGCGGCATAACCTGGGAAGCTTTCACATCGCCGGCCACCGCGACCACCATGTTCGCGGGCACGTAGTATTCGTTGAAAAATTTCTTGGCATCGGTGGCCGAGAAGGAATTCAAGTCGGACATCCAGCCCACGGTTGGCCGGTGATAAGGATGGGCCTCGAAGGCCGCAGCATCAAACTGCTCGAGCAGACGGCCGATAGGGTTGCTGTCGGTGCGCAGGCGGCGCTCTTCGATTACCACGTTGCGCTCCTTGTAGAACTCGCGCAGCACGGGGTGAAGAAAACGCTCGGATTCGAGATAGGCCCACAACTCCAGCCGGTTCGCGGGCAGGGAGTAGTGGTAGGCCGTCTCGTCGTAATCGGTGAAGGCGTTGAGATCTTGACCGCCGCTTTGTTCGATAATTTTGCCAAATTGGTTGGGGATGACGTATTTGTCGGCCTCGGCGATGTCGTCTTTCCACGCTTTTTCGAGCTGCTTCAATTTGGTTTCGTCGCGGCCCACGGTCTTGTCGCGCTCGGCAATGTAGGCGGCGTAGGCGATTTCGACCTTTTCCAATGCCGGCTTCTCGGCGGCATAGTTGGTGGTGCCGATCTTATCCGTGCCTTTGAAGGCCATGTGCTCGAACATGTGGGCCAAGCCGGTCTTATCCATGGGATCCTGCGCGGAACCCGCATCGACCATGGTGAAGAAGGAGAAGACTGGCGCCTCGGGCCGTTCGCAGATGACGATGGTCAGGCCGTTCGGCAGCTTCTTAACCGTGATGCGCTTTTCAAAGGACGCGATATCCTGAGCAGCGGCGAGCGCTGTGAAGATAAGAACTGAAATGGCAACTTTGAGTGCGCGGTGTTTCATCGGACCTCCAGATTGGCCAACTATGACTTGGACGGACATGCAGGGCAGAAGTTTGAAATTACGTGGCGGGCAGGGAGGTTGTCAAACCGGTCGAGTGTATGTATTCAGACAAGAGCGTAGGGAGTGAGCCGTATTTTGCGTTGAGCGTAGTTTGAGGCACAATGCCTGCTGGAGCGGACACGCAATGGATTCGAGCATCGAGGTTCAGGGAAGACAACTGAAGCTGTCGAATCTGGAGAAGGTTCTGTATCCCGCCACCGGGTTTACCAAGCAGCAGGTTATCGACTACTACGTTCGCATTGCGCCCGCAATGGTGCCGCATTTGGCGGGGCGCCCGCTGACGCGCAAGCGCTATCCCAACGGCGTGGATGAGGAATTCTTTTACGAGAAGAACGCGCCCCAGCATCGGCCCGATTGGGTGAAGACTACTCCGATCTGGAGCGGGAGAAACCGCCGCACTGTTCATTACATTCTCGCCAACGATCTGGCGACGCTGGTATGGCTGGCGAATCTTGCGGCAATCGAATTGCACCCGTCACTTGCGCTCGCGGAAGACATTACCTGCCCCACGATGATGGTCTTTGACCTCGATCCGGGGCCGCCGGCAAACATTGTGCATTGCTGCCAGGTTGGGCTGTGGCTGCGCGAAATCTTTGAGCACTTCGGCTTACAGAGTTTCGCGAAGACGTCAGGATCCAAGGGATTGCAGATTTACGTTCCGCTAAACACTCCAACCAACTACGAATCGACCAAGACCTTTTCCCACGCGCTGGCACAATTGCTCGAGCAGGAGCACCCCGAGCTTGTTGTGTCGGATATGAAGAAACAGGTTCGAACCGGAAAAGTATTCGTCGACTGGAGCCAGAACGACGAACACAAGACCACCGTGGCCGTTTACTCGCTGCGGGCGCGGGAACACCCCACGGTTTCAACGCCAGTGACGTGGGAGGAAATCGAGCGTGCGTTCAAGAAGAAAGACTCGGGACTACTCGTTTTCGAGGCGAAGCAAGCGGTCGCGCGTGTGGGAAAGATGGGCGACTTGTTTGCGCCGGTGCTCGATTTGAAGCAGCGGTTGCCGGATCTCAAGGGAGTTGCGGCCTCGACTGTTGCTGAGGCCCCAATCTCGATTGCGGCTCAGGCGGAAGAAGAGCCAGAGAAACCTGATCACCGCGCCGCGAAAACAAGCGGTAAGCGGCCGCGGACACGCAAGGTGGGGCGCAAGGTATAATCCGCTGCGCTGCTAAATACTTCGAGACTTTGGTATGCCTCAATTATTTGTGGGGACTTCGGGATGGGCCTATCCAACATGGAAGCCCGACTTCTATCCCGCGAAACTCGCGCAGAAAAAATTTCTTAATCACTATGCCACGCAGCTCAATACGGTCGAGGTGAACTTCACTTTCCGGCAACTGGTGAAAGAGAGCACGACCCAGAACTGGATTCAGGAAACGCCCGCGCACTTCCGCTTTGGCATCAAGGCTCACCAGGTGATCACGCACATCAAGCGGCTAAAGGGGACAGAAGATTTTGTTCCGCGTTTCCTGGCGACGATCGAACCGCTGGCAGCAGCAGGCAAGCTTGGACCTGTGCTTTTCCAGTTGCCGCCGAATTTGAAAGCGGATGCTGCGCTGCTGAAGGGTTTTCTCGCGCTTCTGCCGCGCACGTTGCCGGCGGCATTTGAGTTCCGTCACGACTCATGGTTTGCCGATTCAACGTGGGAACTGCTGAAGTCGCACGGCGCTGCTCTTTGCGTGGCGGAGACCGAGGAACGCACTACACCCGATGTGGCCACAGCGGCATTCGTCTACTATCGATTCCGCAAACCAAGTTACACGGGAGATGAGCGGCGCGCCATGGTTGCACGCATCGGAGAACATAAGGCCGCCGGCCGCGAGGTGTTCGCCTACTTCAAGCATGAAGAGACGCCGGAAGGAGCGTTGTATGCGGTCGATCTGCTGCGCGAAGCGAGTTAGCCGAAATTTAGACGAATAATGGGCGTCTCTATGACGGCCATACGCTCTCCGGCATCCCGCTTATCACTTCTATCAGCGCCCGATAACGCGCATACTTTTTATCCCATCACCATGGCTTCGCAAGCCAATTCGCGCGTGCTCTCAGGCTTTCTCGATTACTTGAGAATCGAGAAGGGATTGGCGCCTCTCTCCATCAGTGCCTATACCACAGACATCGGACAGTTCTCGGAATTTCTGGAAAAACGCAAGCGGGTGTTGCTGACCGTTCGGCGCGGCGATGTGCGCGATTTTCTGCAGCAGCTTTTTTCCAATCAGGTGGATGGCCGTAGCGTGGGGCGAAAACTTTCGGCACTCCGCCATCTCTACCGCTACCTGCTGCTGGATAAGAAAATCGAGCACGACCCCACGCTGAATATCGAATCGCCAAGGCAGTGGAAGGTTCTGCCGAAGGCGCTAGCTCGCGACGAAATGGAAGCGACGCTGGCCGCTCCGCTCACACGCCACGGGAGCGGCAAGGTGCGCAACGCGAAGGAGTCAGCCGCTCTAATCGCCCGCGATCGAGCCATGCTGGAAGTTTTTTATGCGGGCGCGCTGCGGGTTTCGGAAGTCGTCAACGCTAAGTTAGAAGACCTGAAGCTCGAGGCTGGGTACATGCTGGTGCGCGGTAAGGGTGACAAAGAACGGGTCGCGCCGCTGGGGAAATCGGCGCAGGGCGCGCTCACCCAGTATCTGGCAGAGTCGCGTCCGGTCCTGGCGTCAGGGAAACGAAATGGAGTTTCGGCAGCTTCCGCCATGAATTCACCTCTGCTGTTTATCGCGCGCGGAGGACGCAAGCTGACTCGCCAACGCGTTTGGCAGATGGTGCGTGCTGCCTCGGCAGCTTCCGGGCGCATCGCTTCTCCACATACGCTGCGCCATTCCTGCGCTACCCACATGGTAGAGAACGGCGCCGATCTGCGGACGGTGCAGACGATTCTAGGCCACGCTGACATTTCGACGACACAGATCTACACGCACCTGGCGCTTGACCGGCTCAGGACCGTGTATCAGAAGCATCATCCCAGAGCGAAGGCACGATGACTCTCGCCGCGAGCAAGCAGGCCAAGACTACAGTCACCAAAGCCGTCACCGACTTTCTCCACCACCTCGGCGAGCGCAATGCCTCGCCGCACACTATTAAGGCTTACAGCCACGATTTGTCGCTCTTCGCCGCTTACGCTGGCACGCACGGATGGAAGCAGATTGACCACATCGCGGTGCGGGGGTTTCTCTCGCAACTCTACGAGAAGAAGTTGGATAAAACTTCCGTGGCGCGGGCTTTAGCTGCCGTGCGGTCTCTCTATCGTTGGCTCGCGCGGGAAGGCGTGGTGGAACAGAATCCGGCAAAGCTGGTGGCCACACCGAAGCTTGCCAAGAAACTTCCGCGCGTGCCCACAATTGAAGAAATGAATTCCGTGATCGACGGCCAAATGCCTGAGGTTGCGGCATTTCCGGAGCGCGACCGACTCATGCTGGAACTGCTCTATGGATGCGGCATTCGTAATTCGGAACTTATCGGTATCAATCTCGACGACATCCGGTTGAGTGCGGAG
>Ga0228598_1000065_pt1 | contig 15656 bp, 12 predicted proteins | sample CZU4metagenome_FD_182726 | JGI IMG/M metagenome (GOLD analysis project Ga0228598, IMG submission 182726) | Spruce rhizosphere microbial communities from Bohemian Forest, Czech Republic - CZU4 | ecosystem: Host-associated > Plants > Roots > Rhizosphere | place: Czech Republic: South Bohemian... | reverse complement strand
AGCAACACCGAGCCTCGCGCCCGTGATCTCGGGGTGCCCTTCGATGGAACGCCCGGACCCTTGAACGCCATCACCGATGTCGCAGGCGTCGAAGTGGGCTACAAAACGCTTATCTCCGGCGAGGGCCGCCTCGTGGTGGGAAAAGGTCCTGTTCGCACGGGTGTCACTGCTGTCCTGCCGCGCGGAAAGCAGGGCACGAAAAGCACCTTCGCCGGGTACTTCGCGGGGAACGGCAATGGCGATATGACCGGTACGCACTGGATTGAGGAGAGCGGTCTGCTTGAGACACCGATCCTCATTACGAACACGGGAAGTGTCGGCGTCGTGCGTGATGCCGCGGTCGCTTGGATGGTGCAACAGAAACGAACCGGTTATTTCTGGTACCCGGTGAGTGCGGAAACCGCAGACGTTCCGCTCAACGACATCAAGGGCCAGCACGTCACCGCTCAGGATGCCTGGGACGCATTGAACTCCGCCAAGGGTGGTCCACTCCTCGAAGGCAACGTCGGCGGTGGCACCGGGATGATCTGCAACGGATTCAAAGGCGGAACCGGAACGTCGTCGCGTCGGCTCACCGCTGCGGATGGCGGCTATACGGTCGGAGTGCTAGTCCAATGCAACTATGGGGGATCGCAGCAACTGAGGGTCGCGGGCATCGCCGTCGCGCGGGAGATGACCCTCCAGCGGCCTTGTGTTCAGAAACTTCTCGATCCGCCGGTTCTCGGGTGGGACGGAAAACCGGCTCTAGTCTGCGACCCAAAAGTAGCCACTACCGCCGATGGCGTCCGCGCCCCGGAAGAAGGTTCTATCATTGTGATCGTCGCGACCGATGCACCACTGACGCCGGACCAGTTGAAACGCCTTGCCCGCCGCGTCTCCGTCGGATTGGGACGAGTCGGGGCCATTGAAGGAAACGAGTCCGGCGACATCTTCCTGGCATTTTCGACCGCTAACGCAGGAGCCGACGAGGGCAACAGCGCCCAACCTCCCTTCACCGACCAAAACGCCACGATTCAGCGTATGCAAAGCTGGAAGCTGGATGCCGTGTTCACCGCAGTGGTGCAGGCAACCGAGGAATCCGTCATCAATACGCTCGTCGCCGCAAGGACTATGGTCGGCGCAGACTATTGGACCATCCCGGCGCTGCCGCACGATCAGCTGCAACAAGTGTTACGCAAACATGCGCTGCTGCAACCGTGATCGACCTGCATCCCCGCGCTGATTCGACCACTCTGGACGAGTGGCCAGCAAATCGGAAACAATCCTGGCAGGTCAAGGGAGCAGGCCGAGAACATCCAGTTCGCTGCCCGTGCCCACATACACCTTCCCATTCATGACGGTGGGGATAGAAAAGGTGATCCCGGGTCCGAGCACGTCTCGCGTACCCGCCTGATTCGTGTTGTACAACTCTTGGGAAACCTTCGTGGCATCGTATGCGTGCAATACCTCAGGCGGGATTCCTTTGTTATAGGGTATTCTTTCAATCGCCCACACGATTCCGTTGGCCGCTCCGTTGGCTGAAACGCAAGGAGTACTTCCCCGAACGAACTGCGTGGGCGCTTGATAAACCGGGCTCTTGGAAAGCAAGCCGTTGGACAAAGCGTACTGGCTGAGAAAATCTTCTGTCCCCGAATAATAAACTGTGCTGTTCCAATAGGCCGCGCTGCCCCAATAGCCGGTGGCGGAGCCACGCACAGTTTCGATCACGCGATTCTTCTGGGCATCGAACTTGCCCATGTTCGAGCGATTTACGACGTAGATGAGTCCTTCCTTTCCCGCGCCGATGATTTCGTTGGGAAACTTGCCCTTTTGAGTCGGCAACAGCATTCCCGATCCTGATCCCAGATCGAGGTCATCCTTCGCCAATTTGAGTTGATCGAATGGCGTGAAATAGTCCATCACACTAAGCGGGGCGTTGAATTTGAGGAAGCTGTCTCCCCGGTCGCTGCCTCCTTTGTTGATGTCGAAGGTCCCGTTGCCCGTGATCAAGTAAATGTTACCGGCTGCATCAACGGACGGAGCCGCGCCGCTCTGCCAGACCCCTCCGTCAGAACCGTTGGGTGTACTGTTGAAGACAGCTGTCTGCGCCAGACTTGTTGCCCCGTAGCCCAAGACCCAACCGTGGAATGGGGCGACATCGCCGAACGAGGCCCAGCCAATATAAACAACCCCGTTCAGCAACAGCAATCCCGGCCGCTGAGATTCGTGTTGGGCACTTAAGCTCACGACACCGTGGTTATTTCCTGCGCCTGTCCCGGTCACCGATGCTTTAATCTGAACTGGGCCCCCGAACTTTTCTGTTCCAGTCGTGATGTCCAGAGCGTGGAGCCGGTTCACAAACTTGCCGTTTTCTTTTGTTGCGGCGACCAGGTACAGCGTCCCGCTGCCGGGATCAATCACCGGGGTTCCGGTGATGCCGATGACCGAAGCGAAAGGGCAGGGTTTGGCGCCAGTGTCAGCGCACGGAATTGGCGTGATGCCTTTGCTGGGGTTGATGAAACTGTCATACCAGAGAGCGGTTGTCTCTACGCCGTCAGCATCGAAGGCGTATACGCTGTCATTCTCGGTCGTCACATAAATGACGTTGTACGTTCCTTTGCCCGGAATGGCCACGTTGTAGACGTACAGCGGCTGCCCAAAGATCTGCCCGTCGACGGGAAACGAAAGCAGTTTTCCAAAAGTTTTGTAGTTTACGTTGGTCGGGGTTAATACTGTCTCTTGAAGGTTCTGTCCCGTCCGAGCCAAGTCATTGTGCCAGGTGAGCATGCCGGAGTAGGTCTGTGCCTGTCCGAGACAAACGCTGAGACCCCAGAGGCAGAGAAGCGTCAAGCATTTCGGCAGCGTCCGGAAGACTCGACTGAGGAATGAGCGATCGTCAGAACCGGCGTGCATGATCCCTCCATCGCCGGGGATGTCGGAAGAACTTCAAATCGAGAAAGAGAATCGGTCTGCAGTTCTCACAAACGTGCAGGACCCCAAAACTGGTGGCAATTGTGAACCTGCCACGCCGGAGTGTCAAGACAGCCGTGTATAGGTTCCGCAGGATGTGAAAAAGAAACGCGGCAGCTCTGAAATATCGTATAACTGGGTATACTTTCGCAGGGCTTTCCGATCTGGGCGGGCCTTGGCAAGTGCACAAATCACCTGTAGGGTAACGTTTTAATTGATGATTGCCTTCACCGCAAATTGTCTGTATACGCCACTTGAGCGCGTGGAACAGCCACTGCTCCTCGTGGAAGACCACGTGATCGTCGAATGCGGTTCGCGAACCTCGCGTCAGATTCCTCATGAAGCTCGCGTCGTGGACTTTGGCGACGGCATCCTGGCTCCGGGTTTCGTGGATATCCACATTCACGGAGGCGCGGGTCAGGACGTGATGCAGGCAGATTCATTGGGGCTGGCGTCGGTTGAGCAGTTGCTTTTCAAGCACGGCGTCACCAGCTATTTCCCGACGACGGTGACTGCACCTCTCGATCAAACCTGGTCGGCCCTCGACCGGCTGGCCAATGCGATTGAAAGTGCATCGCGAGACGCCGATTCTCGCACAGATCGAGCCCAGCCTCTTGGTATCCATTTGGAAGGACCGTTTTTGAGTCATGTTCGCCGAGGCGTGCATCCGCCGGAAGACTTGCTGTTGCCCACCCTTCCGGCATTCGACCGGTTCTGGCAGGCAGCGCGTGGCCACATTCGCTTCATGACCATTGCACCTGAACTGGAAGGCGCTCGCGAAGTGATCGCCGAGGCGGCACGGCGTGGCGTCTGCGTCAGTGTCGGACATTCCGACGCCGACCTGAGTTCGACTCGCGCCGCTGTGGCAGCGGGAGCGAGACATGCTACGCATACGTTCAACGCCATGCGGCCGCTCGATCACCGGGCGCCGGGAATTATCGGCGAAGTGCTCACCGACTCGCGGCTTTCGGCCGACATCATCGTCGACGGAATTCATCTTGACCCCGCGATCGTCGGATTGTTTCTCAAAGCCAAGGGACCCGATGCGGCGGTGCTCATTACCGACGCGATGTCCGCCACCGGTATGCCGGACGGACGCTATCGTCTCGGGACGTTTGAAGTGGAAGTGAAAGATGGCCGTAGCCTGGTAGACGGGAAATTAGCGGGGAGTGTGCTCACTATGGATCGTGCGGTGCGCAACGTGATGCAGTTCGCTCACTGGGATCTGCAACAGGCAGTCCGTCTTGCCACGCTGAATCCGGCGCGGGTGGCTGGTTTGGCTAATCGAGGCAAGCTCGAGGCCGGTGCCGAAGCCGATTTCGTAGTGTTGAGTCCCAGGGGTGAAGTGCGAAACACAATCATTCGCGGTGAGCTGACTGAAGCGGTGAGCAGGAATCGAGGATGACGATGGCAGATAAGGGCGGATTCCCACATCACATGCTGAAAGAGATTTTCGAGCAGCCGCAAGGTTTGCGCGACACTCTCGCTCCTCGCGTTTCGCTCGAGAAGGGTTTAGTCCAACTGGACGACGTGCGCATTACCGCGGACGAGCTGTGTTCCGTGGAGCGAATCAACATCGTGGCCTCGGGAACCAGCCGCCATGCGGGGATGGCCGGTCAGTTCATGATTCAGGATCTTGCGAACGTGCCCGTGGAGGTGGATTACGCCAGCGAGTTTGAATATCGCAATCCATTAATCTGCCGCAACGAACTCACCATCGTGATTACGCAATCGGGCGAAACCGCCGACACCACCGCGGCCCAGCGTGAAGCCAAGGCCAAGGGATCACGCACAATTGCGATCTCGAATGTGATGGATTCTACGATCGCTCGCGAAGCGGATGGCGTGCTCTACACCCACGCCGGGCCCGAGATCAGCATCGCTTCCACCAAGGCATTCACGGCACAGATGGCTGTGCTGTTTCTATTCGCAATCTATCTGGGCCAGGTGCGGGGCAAGCTTGCGAAAGAGGAGGTGCGGCGATATATCCGCGAACTGCTTGAGCTTCCGGCTAAAACGGAGACTGTGCTCGAGTGCGCCTCCGACTGCAAAGCGCTCGCCGACCGGTACTACCACGTGGAAGATTTTCTGTTCCTCGGTCGCGCCATTCATTATCCCGTGGCCATGGACGGCGCGCTTAAATTGAAAGAGGTGTCCTACATTCACGCCGAGGGGTATCCGACGGGAGAAACCAAGCACGGCCCAAACGCAATGATCGACGAGAATCTTCCCGTGGTGATCGTCGCCACCTGCGACCGCAACGATGCCGGATCAGTGCTGCGTTATGAAAAGAATGTTGCCAACATCAAAGGATTCAAGCGGCAGTCCGCGCGAGTGATTGCGATCGCCTCCGAGGGCGATGAAGACATGCGCAAGCTCGCTGATCACACTGTTTTTGTTCCCCAGGCACCAGAATTGCTGTCACCCATTCTCGAAATTGTGCCGCTGCAGTTGTTCGCCTATTACATGGCCGTAAGAAAAGGTCTGGATGTCGACCGGCCGCGCAACCTGGTGAAGTCGGTCACACTGGAGTGACGCTGCCCGTCACGCGGCGAACGAGTCATCGTCCGGGTCTGGAAGAGACGACGGTGGATCGCTCGCCGGAAACGTATCGGCTACGGTCTTATCCATCATTTTGTCCTTTTTCTCGACCAGGCTGCTTTCATCGATTTTGCGATCTTCCGGGTCTCTGGTATCTTCCGCAGAATGTCCGCTCATTGAGTTTCCTCACGCTTCTATTACTTATTGATGCTACGGATCCTTTCCGAGAAACAAAACGGTGCGATTTCTCTATAAGACAGAATTCACCTCGCTCCGCATGGGCGAGGACATCCGCGTCTCATTTCCCTCAGTGAGTAAACGAGAAATTCAGCCCGGTGGTCAGGATGATGTCATTCGTTTTAAGCGGTAGAGTGCCCGCTGGCTGCGCCGGCGGATTGGTCACGTAGATGTCGCTGAACGCATTCTGCCATGCCAGCCACTTGCTGATCTTCGTCACCGTCCCGAGATTGAAGGCCATATGATATTGCCCCGCCAAGCCGGAACTGAGGTCTGGGAAGAAGTATAACTTCTGGGTGACCACGGTGGTTGCTCCTACTTTTTGTGTCAGTTCCTCGCCGAGGGTAAGCGCCAGGAAGGAGTTCGTAATCGTGGTGTAGTCTTCTCGCGTATAGTTCGGGCCAACCAGGAAGTCCAGCGTTGTTCTGTCAGTCTTGATGGCGTGCAATCCTAGGCCACCTCCGAAAATGGATCGAAGATTCAGATCCTGCAGAGCATTGGTCTGGAAATCGGCGCCCACGAAGGCAAACAGGCGGGGGTTGAGATTTCTGGAATACCGGGCTCCGCCTTGATTCGAGTTTGCGCTTGTGCTTGGGGCTGTGCCAGGGGAGTTGTTTGTGGCATAGACCGTATTTTCGTAGAGAGCGATCTCGTCGTGCAACGTCGTGCGATCGCCGGTGAAAGCCACGGCCAGACTCTTGGTTTCGCTATTCCCGGCGGTGAGCGCAAAGCCAATATTCGCTCCTCCAACCCAACCCTGCGTGAGTCCCGGATGCAGAGACTTCTCATACGCTGCCTGCTCCGCATCGCTGCGCAACGCGGTTACGTCGGCCTTCGCCACAGTTACAGTTCCGCTCGCCGGGGTGGTCACAGCCAGACTGCCATCTGTTGTAGTCACTGGGCCGCTTACGGTCTTTCCATTTGAAAGCGCTACGTGAAGCGGCTGAGTAGAAGTCACTTCCTGAACCGCCGGCCACTGTACCGTGACGTCGCCTGCAAACTCGGTCTTAATCAGCAGAGTTTTGTCGTCAGATTTTAGGATGGTCCCGGTGAGCCGATCGCCATTCTTTAGGACTACCTGATCGGCGAAAAGCGCGGAACTGAAAGTGAATACTGACAACAACACCACGCAGAGATGCAACTTACGCATAACATTTCTCCATCATGAATTTGTACTTTCGTTTTCGGGCCCGGTGGAAAAGACAACAAGAACGAAGAAATTAACTTATCGCAGATGTCGGAATCCCGCCATAGGGGGAACTCCGACCAGCCTTTTCACAAATGAATGAATCAAGCCGCCTGCAATTTTATTTTCAGGAAACAATATGAAGGGCGCTGAGTTAAACAACGTTGAATACCTGGCGAACTTAACTCTTGGTTCGGTTGCTCTGCACTTCCGTTTCCGCGGTCTTTGTGGGTTCGGCAGGCGAGTCCTTCATGCCTTCTTTCAAGGCGCGGATGCCCTCGCCAAGCCCTTTGCCAAGCTCGGGAAGTTTCTTGGGGCCAAACACCAACAGGGCAATAAAAAAGATCACCAGAAGGTGCATTGGTTGAAAAAGACCTTCAAACATAAATACCTCCCCGCAGAAAGCAACTACTGCCTTTAACCTTACTGAAGCCAGATTATTCCGTCAACCTCAGCTTTCTCTCGGCGGGGTTGAAAGAACCGCCGCTGAGTGCGCCGAGAAACACAGCACAGACAGAACATTTTCTCCCCGCGCAGCAAGCCGGAGGCAATCCCACCGAGTCTCAATTTGGAGACGCGGTCAGCCATGCGTCGCGAAAAAAGACAGGGATTGCTCTCGTAAGTTGCTCATTTTAAAAACTATCGTTTGGTTGGGGAACTGCAAGGGAACTCAAGCAGCCATTCAGACATGAACTTCCGTGCCGTCGAAAGCCGGCCCCGACGCTCCTAGAATGGCGGAGTCCCAAGTCTAAGACGCGGCGCTTAAGCCGCCTGGAGTTTTATCATGACTTCAACCCCCACGTCCCCGGTCGGAATCAAAAAGCCTGTCTCTTCGGTGGTGCTTCCAACCACCAATGACACCCAAACCGCAGAGCGAGCCCCCAAAGTAAATCTATCCCACGGAGCGCAGATTGGTCCCAAGCAAACCGGTTACGGTATGCCTTGTGCAAATTGCAAGACTTATTACGCGGCCGATCTGAAAGCTTGTCCGGTTTGCAAAACGGGGGAACGCCTCTCGCCCAGCGCAGTCCCCGTGCGTTCAACGGTCGCTGCGGGAGAGCTGTGCCCTGATCCGGTTGAGTTGGAAGAAGAACGCGAACGTTTCCTGCGCGACTTCAAGGCGCAAGTTTTCGCTTCCCAGTTGCCCATTAACGTCGGCGGAAATCTGCCTTGTACGCATGACGAGAACCACCCGAGCGGCCCTGAACCCGCGGCCGTCTGCCAAGGCTGTTACGACCACCTGCAGGAACGCGTCGACGTGCTCGAAGCGGCGATGCACATGGACTTGAAGGAAGCCGCACAAATCGTTTACGACGCGGTGTGGGCAGATCCGTCCGACGCAACCAAGACTTATGAGAACGCGGCCCACGCCTTGCTGGCTGAGCTGCGAAGACGCTCGGGCGTCACGCAGGTCTTCGGACTGTTGCAGCCTTTGTCAGACTAAATTCTCCGAAGACTGATTCACTTCGCTCCAGCAAATCGCAAACTGCCGAACGCGCTCGGCACGTGGAAATTCGGCTGCGGCGTTTTCGTTGGCTGCCACGCCAGATACGCTCGCGGCTCGCTCTTGCCTTCGACACGGTAAAAGTTGACCCGCCAGATAGCAGAAGGATCGAAGCTTTCGGTAAGCGACTTCATCGGGATGGCCAACTCCGCGGCCCAGATGCGTGATTTTTCATCGACCACGACCGAGCGCTGCAAACCGCTTTTCAAGTCCGCGCGTCCACCGGGAAAAATGTCGAGATCGATCCACATCCCATTCGGACTCACTTCAAATTCCCGGTAGAAGCGTTCGCGCGAAGGATCGGGCTGCAGAAATGCTTCGGCCACGTCACGATCCCACAGATAATCGCGCCGGCCATTGGGATCAGAGTCTTCGAATGTGAAAAGCTCACGGTAGTGACACTCGAATCTCAGATACAAGTATTTCCGCGACCACAAAGCACGCACCGTGGTTTCTCGTGCGGAATCCGCGTTTTGGCCCTGCCAATCGGAAGAAAAGACGATCGGAGTCGCGCTCTTCCAGATTTCTGCAGAATGCGCCGCATCCAGCGAAACGCCGTCCACGTATGTTGCGATGATCTCATCCCGCAAAGCTTCGGGTCTCGCCTCGAGATTTTTCTGAGCCGTCACGTGGGCGATAGAAACAAACGACAGAAGTAATATCGTAACCCACAGCGGAAAATAAATCGGGCGAGGCTGGCTTTCCCGTCCAGCTCTCGCCCACAACGTGCATCTTCGCACCTGGTTCATATTCCATAGCTTAATCGGAATTCAAGGCCGGTTTCGACGGAAGAGAATTTTTGCTTTGACCGCAAGATTCGGATGGTCCACCAAAAATCCCTGTTCTAAGCTGTCAGCACTATGACAACCAATGCGATACTCAACCTGACGGAAACGATGCAAATGGCCCCCAGCGACCAGAGCCGCGGCGAGAGAAATCACGACAAGAATCAGGACCTGCGCTGGCAGGCCGTTCTGGCCCGCGACGCCAGCGAGGACGGGAAGTTTGTTTTTGCCGTGTCGTCGACTGGCGTGTATTGCCGGCCATCCTGCGCAGCCAAGCGACCGCGCCGCGGGAACGTTACCTTTTTCGCCAGGCCCGATCAGGCTGAGAAAGCTGGCTATCGTGCCTGCCTACGCTGCCGGCCCAAAGCGATCCGCGGCCATGGCGCAACCGAAACGGTGAAGGCGATATGCCGCTACATCGAGCAGCACCTGGATGAGCCTCTCACGCTGGCCCGGTTGGGATCGGAGTTTCACCACAGCCCGTTCCATTTGCAGAGGACGTTCAAGAGTGTCCTGGGCATCACGCCGCGAGCCTACGCCGATTCCTGCCGCATGAACCAACTCAAAGGCAATCTTCGCTCTGGACATTCGGTCACCCGATCCATGTACGACGCCGGGTACAGCTCCAGCAGCCGTTTATATGAGCGAACTGCCTCTCAGCTCGGCATGACGCCGGATAAATATCGCCGTGGCGCTATCGCGGCGCCCATCCGCTACACATTCGCCGGCTCGCCCTTGGGACGCATGCTAATCGCGGCTACAGACAAAGGAATTTGCGCCATCCAATTTGCCGATTCCGACGACGAACTCGAACAGGGACTGAGACACGAGTTTCCTTTCGCCAATCGCCGGCGCGACGACGAAGCCATGCGCCCTTGGAAAGAAGACCTGCTTCGCCAGATGCGCGGCCAGCGCCTGAATGCCGCTTTGCCATTGGATATTCAGGCAACGGCCTTTCAGCGGCGCGTGTGGACGCATCTGCAAACGATTCCGTTCGGGGCAACGCGTTCCTACGCGGCAGTAGCAAAAGCGATCGGTCAGCCTACAGCCACACGAGCCGTTGCCCAAGCCTGCGCGACCAATCCGGTAGCAGTCGCCATTCCCTGCCATCGCGTAGTCCCGAAGAGTGGGCATGCGGGCGGCTATCGCTGGGGCGTGGCGAGGAAGAAATCGCTACTCGAACTGGAAGCGCAACAAGCGTAGAGAGCACTTCAATGGAGGACGGGCGTCCGCGCGGCGCCCGCCCCCGCGAAGAAGCCATGCCCTCACTTCTCTAAGCCCACATAAATCGTTCGCGCCTGCTGCAACATTTTCAGCACAGAAGTCTTCTCGGCGTCCGTATTCCAATCCCGGTTCGATCTCGCATCTTCAATCGTGCGGTCAATCCAGGCAACGAAGTAAGCAGCGTCTTCGGCTGGCTTAGGAACGGACCCATCGACCTTCACGTAGATTGGACTCGTCGTAGCGTAGGGATACAGATCGAGCACGGGATGCTCAGCCTTGTCGCTCCACGCGCGCAGAAGGCACCATCCGCTTTGCGAAATTGGGATTGTATCTTCCACATCGGCGCTTTCGCGATCACCGCTTAGCTTCAGCTCTCGCGCCACGCGGCCATTGCAAATAACTTCCAGATGATCGACGGGAACAATCGAGCGAAGCCAGGCAGTGACCTTTACTTTATTCTCGCCTGTTGGCAGCCGCAACTCGTCTCCCAATGTACGGCCACCGAGCGTAAAGCCAAGGAGCGGACCGTTAGTAGCAAACGTATGCCCCTGCTTCAACGAACTCAGCCATGTCTGGAGGTGGATGTCGAGAGGACCTCGCGGAACGCTCGCATACACTCGATTCAGCCCGACCGGTCCGCGCAGAGAAGCGAAGTTGGCCATGGCATCCGTGCCTGCGGCGGCCGGTAAGCGGAAGCCGCAGTTGAGGAGCCGATACCAAACTGCCGCCGTCGATTTGTGATTGCTGAAGCCGAGCACCTCGACGTAATCCACTTTGCCAAGCGCGGCGTCGACGGGCAACTCGTGCGTGAGCGTAGGATCCTTCGCAGGATCAGGAAACGTGTCGTAAGGATGAACGTATCCGACTGTGGCGCCTTGTTGGTGCGCCATATCAGCTACGTCTGCATTGGTGGGAGAAAGGCTGGCTGCCGCAGTGTTGGGATAAGCCGAGTAACCCGGAATAAGGAAGTGTTGGCCCAGGTTGAGCAGCCCAAGATGTCCCCAATAGCTGGTATGGAATTCCTGGCCGTGGAACAAAAGGGTGGAATCGGTCGATGCCGCATCACGCAGACCACCATCGTAGGTCGAAAAATATGCGATGTCCGGGATCCGCTGCTCCTTGTTCACGATCAGGTCCTCGACGATGGACAGATTTTCCGCCTCTGCTTGTGCGACCAAATTCTTCGGCGTGTTGCGGTAAGTTCCTCCGTAATTCATGTGGACGTGAACGTCGGCACTGACCCAGCGAGCGTGGCCGGTCGTCGGAATATCGAGGGCTTTCAGCCGGATGGTCGTTCCCCGTGTTTGATTGGCGGCGATCTGCACGGTCCGCTTCTCGAAACGATATTCGAAACCCTTCATCACCTCGACGGTTCCTTCTCCCGCCGGCACGTCCAGCAAAACACTCCCGTTGGTATGAAAGTAATGTGCTTCAAACGCTCGTTCGGAGCGAACCAAACTATCGTCGGCATGCATCCACGCGTAAGTGGGCGCGTAGGCGCGGCCATCTTCTCCAGTGACGGAAATCCGCGCCGGCGTCGGATGCCCCGAGGGATCGAGCACCGTGACGGAAATGCTGCCCATTGGCTTCAGATAGTGAGGGAAAAAAGGATGCACGGCAGTAATACCGCCGCCAGGAACCTCTTCGACCATCAAACATGTGTTGAGGCACTGGTTCGAGACGAAGGCGATACGGGCTCCATCCGGCGACCAGCGCGGATTGATGGTGTCGAAACTGCCGTGAAAAAGATCAGCGAAGCCTTCGTTGTAAGTGAGCGGAAACGCGTCCCCGCCGTTCGACGGCATCAGCCACAACTGGTGCCACTGCTGGCCCAAATAAGACGCATACACGATTCTCTTCCCGTCGGGCGAAAAGTCCGGACGCGCCTTCCATGTTGTCTCTTCGTAGTGAATCTCTCGCGCCTCCGCGCCGGGTTCGGCTTTCATCCGCCAGAAACCGCCAGTGCCATAAATGTGGCCACGATTAGAGACGAAGATTATCTCCGCACTATCCGGCGACCACGCCGGGCTGATCTCGTGATCGAACTCACTGTAGTAATAGCGTGGCAAGTCGCTCCGCGTTTCCCCAGTCAATCGTTTTATGTCGGTCAGTTCACCGTTCGCGAACTGACCAATAAAGATGTGAAAGTGTTTGTGATAAGAAGTAGACACGAATACGATGCGCTTGCCATCAGGCGAGAGTCGCGGCTCAACATTCACCGCCCCACCTGATGTAAGCTGCCGCGACTGCCGGGTCTCCAGATTCAAAGCCCAGAGTTCGATGGCGTCGTTGGCATAAGACGAATAGATAATCCAGCGGCCGTCAGACGAACAATCAGGCTGGTAGTCGTAGCCGGGGCCAGCGGTGAGTTGTTCGGCGTCGAAAGAACCCAGCTTCTGCTTCCACAGAGAGCCTGCCATCGAGTACACCAGGGTTCGCGAATCGGGCAACCACGCGACCGAGCTTGGCCCGGTGGTGAGTTGAGGCAGATACATCTCGCGGTAGTAATACGGATGCGGGAGATCGATTTGCTTGAGCACAGGCTCGCGCTGCGCAAACAGAGGCGCGCACGTCGCGAGCGCAATCAGCAGACTGATCGGATATCGGCTAGACAAGAACCACCCCCGACACTGAAGGGCGGATTATATCGAAAGGCCGCGAACGAACGGCGCACAGTTTCGCGATGGAGATTCAGCCTAGCGCAGTCGAAGCACGACGAGCACGACGGTGAGGACGATAATCAGCACGGTTCCTATGGTGTAGATGTGAGACCCAAGCCAACCCTGTTCCTTCCGATTTTCGAACTTAGCCAGGAAGGCTGGCGGCTGCCCACCAGCTAGTGGCGCAGGGTTGTCGCCCGAAAAACGAGCGGTCTCGCAATCCAAGCAGAGAGTACGGCCTTCTGAAACCGGGAACCCGCAGGCCTCGCATTTTCGGATCTTATCGAGTTCCGGCGCCCGCACTGGCTCGGGCACAGCGGGCTTGAGCGCTGCTGCATCTGGAGCTTTCGCCTCGGGCACGCTCGGAACCGGCGCGACCGTGCTTTTCTCTGGTTCTGCCGATACCAGCGGAGGCTGGGATTGCTTCCGCTCGACAGCGGCCTGTTCATTTTTCGCCGCAATCTCCTGCAGCGCCCGCTTGGCCGCCTCGGCATGCTCCACCCCGGTCTGTACCATCTCTGCCAACCGCTCAAGCGCCGTGACGTCGCGCTCCTCGAAAGCGTTAGCGCGGTCAGCGAACAATTCGAACACCCCGATGACTTCCTGTTCGCGAACCAACGGAACCACCATGACCGACTTGATGCCCAGAGTGCGGCAACTCTCGCGGTTGACGCGGGAATCGGTCTCTGCGTCATCGCAGCGCAGGACTTGCCTGGTGCGTACGCTTTCGCCAGTCAGACCCGACTTCACTTGTACTTCCGCCCCCAACGCCGGAGCCGAAGGACCCGCGCTAGCGCGGCAAATCATTTCGCTCTGTTCGAGCAGCGCGATCGCCGCTCCCGATGCCCCGGTAATGTATTGCGCGCGCTCCGCCAACAACTGCAGCGCAGCTTCAAGGTCGCGTTGCGCCATCTCAGTCAGCGATTTGCCACTGTCATCCGGAGACAAGCGCAGAGATTGCATAGGTGAAGCCGGTTCGTGCGTCGTGTCTAAAACCGGCGGGGGCACACCCGGGGTTGTGCCTGACGAACCTGGATCGAGAATGGAATAACGGTCCACGACTCTAGGTATTATCGCCGGAGTTTGGCCGGATGCAAACAAAGTTTTGGAAACCGGTATGTCTCAAGATGCGTGGTCCTTTCGCGTAAACATCAGGGCCCTCAGTGAACCCACGCCAGCCACGCCCATCCCACAACCAAAGTCGCCACCGTAATGGGCAAGCCAACCCGAAAATAATCCCAGAAACCAATTTCCATCTCTGGCTTGGCGCTCTCAACCACAATCAGATTGGCAACGCTTCCCGTGATCGTCAGATTGCCCGCGAGCGTTGAAGCCATGGCCAGCGCCAACCAGGCCGTGTGCGGATTGCTGAACCCAGGTATCAACGATTTCAGCAGCATTACCGCGGGCATGTTGCTGACGATATTGCTGAACAGCGCAACCACCACCGTGAACGTTCCGAGCTTTTGCAAGTTCCAATGTTCCGCCAGCCCGAGCAACTGTCGAACGATGCCGGCATTTTCCGCTCCGCCTACGATCAGAAACAGTCCGATAAAAAACACCAGCAGTCCCCAATCGACTTCCTGGTAAAGCTTGCGTGGTTCAAGCGTGCGCGTAATCAGCAACCCGGCTGCGCCCAGCGCCGCCATCATCGCCGGAGGCACCCCGAAAAAGAACCCGATGACCACGGCACTCACCACAATCACAGGCTTGGTCAGGTGCGACAGATCCAGCGCGGGCAATGGGATTTTCTCTTCCGTTTCGGGGCGCAATTCGACTTTCCGCATATGAACCCAGTGCAAAACGGCCCAATCGAGAAATAGTCCTGCAACCGCAACCGGCGCCAGATGAAAAAGAAAATCGTAATAACGAATGCCGGAGAAAGATCCAATCAGCATGTTCTGCGGATTGCCCGTGATCGTGGCCACGCTGCCAATGTTCGACGCGGTTGCGACCGCCAGCAGGTATGGCAGAGGCTGCAGTCGCATACGTCGTGTGATGCCGAGCACGAAGGGAACCATCACCAAGCAAACAATATCGTTCACCAGAAATGCGGAAAGAAATCCGCAAGTAAAAATCACTGCTGGCAAGAGATGCGTCGGCTTCAATCGCCGCAGCACAACTTCCGCGTTCCATTCAAAAAAGCCCACCAGAGGCAGATTGCCCACAATCAGCATCATCGAAAACAGAAGCACCAGGGTAGAGAAGTCGATGAAGTGCAGCGCATCCGAAGGCTGCACGACGCGGAACGCGATCATGGCCACAGCCCCAATGATTGCCGCGCCCGGCCGATCAATCTTCAGCCCGGGAAACTTCCCGATGGCAAAGACCAAATAGCTCGCCAGAAAGATGATGTATGCCGCAGCCACTCGGGCATCCGGCACCGCCGTGGAAGGAATGAGAAGCATGTCGTCGCAGCAGGATAGCAGGACGCAGGCGCGAGCGGAATTACTGACTTACTTTTGGGAACTCATCCGCTTTTCCATCCGAACGACTGTGAGCGATTCCCCGTTTGCCAGCGGGGCCTCAAGCTTCTCTAGCGCAACATAACCTCTCGCGCGGTAAAGCGG
>Ga0228598_1000064_pt1 | contig 15831 bp, 10 predicted proteins | sample CZU4metagenome_FD_182726 | JGI IMG/M metagenome (GOLD analysis project Ga0228598, IMG submission 182726) | Spruce rhizosphere microbial communities from Bohemian Forest, Czech Republic - CZU4 | ecosystem: Host-associated > Plants > Roots > Rhizosphere | place: Czech Republic: South Bohemian... | reverse complement strand
CCAAGCCATGGAGGAAGGACTGAAAGAGCAGGTCTTCAGCGCCACTTTCATGGAGCGTTTCCTGCAACGCTCCCTGATCTTCCAAGAGGTGACCCGATGACAAAAAACATACTTAGGACAGATCCGTCAGGTGTATCGATGGCCACAAAGAATGACCCCCACGCTCCGAAGAGCCTGGAACTGTCTGAGGGCCCGATGGGGGTTCACTTCCGGCGCCTCAACCTGGCACACATGCGCCGGATCTATAAAGAGGTTGCGGAGCGAGCGGAAAAGGAAAGCTGGGCCTATCGAGACTTCCTCGCTCTGCTGCTCGCCGAAGAAGTGGCCCGAAGGAAGCAAACGCGTCTCCAGCGCTGTACTCGGAATGCGCACCTCCCGTCCTTCAAGACCATCGATGACTTCGACTTCACTTTGCAATCGACTCTTCAGCAATCGCTGCTAGGTTCCTACCTGGGGCCAGACTTCGTCACCGAGGGGCGCCCGTTGATCTTGCATGGTAAGCCCGGCCGCGGCAAGACTCATCTGGCGGTGGCCATCGGCTACCGTGCTATTCAGAACGGTTTCGAGACGCTGTTCACCACCGCAGCAGAACTCATCGAAGACCTCTCGAACGCCAGCAGGAAGGGACACTTACAGGAGTCCCTGACAACGTACACGCACCCTAACGTGCTGGTGATCGATGAGGTGGGCTATCTGACCTACGGGCCAGACGCTGCTAACGTGTTGTTCCATGTGGAGAATGACCGAGACTTCAGAAAGAGGCCCATGCTCTTCAAAACAAATAAGCCTATGACCGAATGGGGCAGGGTTTTACACGACGAAGATATGGCGGCGGCTATCCTCGATCGAGTCCTCGAGCGAGGACGCTTCATCCATCTCGATGGACCCTCCGGGAGAACCCGTCATCTCAACCAGGAAGATAGCTTACCGACGAACACAAAAGAGCTCAGAATTTCCGGAATTGGTGGCTCAGAATTTCCGGAACCCACAACAGGTTGGGGTGAATTAGCAAACGGCCGCCGTGCGATGACTTCGACTTGCATCGACTTCACCTAGTAATCAGAGACTGAAAACATCACTGTATGCGTGTACCTGCGATGTACCTCGCTTCATCGATTCAGGGGAATTGCGCCATTTTGCCGATTCGAAGAATCAACAACGTAAGCGGATTCAACATCGCTTTTAGTTCGAGTCCAACCGCCCCAGCCAGATTATTCCCGCTGACCCATTCACCGCGAGAGTTTCAATCCCTTTAATCCTTGATGACGGGAAAGCCGGCTTCGGTCCAGCCGCGCCAGCCGCCGTCCATGGAAATGACGTTGCTGTAGCCCATTTTTTGCAGATTGTCGGCCGCCAGCGCGGAGCGGAAGCCGCCACCGCAGTAGAGGACGATGGTAGCGGATTTGTCGGGGATGGCGCGTTCGATATCGCGCTCGATGATCCCTTTGCCAAGGTGCAACGCGTTGGGAATATGTCCGCGGGCCCATTCGCTTTCCTCGCGGGTGTCTACCAGAATCATTTTTTCGCCGGCGTCGAGTTTTTTCTTAGTGGTTTGGACGTCTTCTTCTTTGATGCGTTTTTTTGCGTCGGCTACCAGTCTCAGAAATCCTTCGGGATGATTGGGATGGCTCATTGTTTCACCTCGTCGTTCGTTTCAATTCCAAGGCAAAAACATAGCACAGCGGACACCGAGGAAAACAGAGCGCACAGAGAAACATCAAGGGAAAACCTGAATCGCGCGGGGGTGCGGGAGAGATCCTTCGGCCGGCTTAAGGCAAATGCACCGTGCTCAGGATGACGATGCTCGTCGCATCGTCACTTCATGTCGCGCCAGTTGGGCCCTACTTTGGTGTCGGCTACTAGCGGGACGCTCAGCTTGTGGATGCCTTCCATTACTTCTTTGGCGAGCTTGGTGAGGCTGGGAATTTCTTCTTCGGGTCCTTCGAAGAGCAGTTCGTCGTGAACCTGCAGAATCATTTGCGATTGGAAATTTTCTTGGGGCAGGCGGCGATCGAGTTCAATCATGGCCAGCTTGATGAGATCGGCGGCGGCGCCTTGCATGGGCGTGTTCATAGCCGTGCGCTCGGCGAAATTGCGCATGTTCGGTTGTGGCGAATTGATTTCGGGGATTTGGCGGATGCGGCCGAACAGCGTCTTAGTGACGCCGGTCTGGCGGGTTTCGGCGATCTGGCGGTCGAGGAAATCTTTGACGCCGCGATAGCGTTCGAAATATTTGGCGATGAATTGCGCGGCTTCTTTTTGGTCAATGCCGAGCTGCTGGGCCAGGCCGAAGGCGGAAAGGCCGTAAATGACGCCGAAATTGATAACTTTGGCGACGCGGCGATGCTCGCGCGTTTGCGCGAAGGGCGCGACGTCGAAGACTTCCTGCGCGGTGCGCGAGTGGATGTCCTCCCCACGACGAAATGCTTCGAGGAGGACAGGATCGCCGGAGAGATGAGCCAGGATGCGCAGCTCGATCTGCGAGTAATCTGCGGAGAGAAGCTGGCATCCGGGCGCGGCGACGAAGGCGGCGCGGATTTCACGGCCCAGCTCGGTGCGGATGGGAATATTTTGCAGATTTGGATTGGACGAGCTTAGACGGCCCGTCGCGGTGCCGGTCTGCGAGAAGCGCGTGTGCAGGCGGCCGGAGACGGGATGGATGAGGCGCGGGAGCACGTCGGAATAAGTGGATTTGAGTTTGGCGAGCTCGCGATATTCGATGATTTTCTTTGGCAGCTCGTGCACGGCTGCGAGTTCTTCGAGAATATCGGCGGCGGTGGAGCGCGCTTTGGCGCGGCTGCGGCGCGGAGGCTGCAGTTTCAGTTTGTCGAAGAGGATTTCCGCGAGCTGTTGCGGCGAATTGATGTTGAATTCAACTCCGGCGTGACCGTAGATGGATTTTTCCAGCTTGCCGATTTCCTCGAGCGTGGTGGCGGAGATACGCTCCAGCTCAACGGGATCCACACGCACGCCAGCCGCTTCCATGCGCGCCAGAACAGCGGCGAGCGGCAAGTCAATTTTTTCGTAGAGGTCCAGCAGGCCTTGCGCTTCAACTTCGGCGCGGAGGACCGGCGCGACGCGGAGAAGAAAATCGGCGCGTTCGCCGGGGGCGCCGGAGAGCGTGCGATTCAGATGGCGCAGGACGACTTCGGCGAATTCGTGATTCGCGGTGGTGGGGCGCAGCAGGTAGGAATAGAGCATGGTAGCGTGGCGAATTCCGGCGACGGAGTTCGCAGGCGCTGGAGCCGCTGGTTTTTTTGCGGATTTTGGCGTCGCCGCGGCCTTGTTTTGGCGAAGGTCCGCGCGAGCCGTGAGCAATTGAAACAATTTCGGGTCGTGGACAACTTTCGCGTGCTTGGAATCGGCAAGCCAATCCTGCATGGCGGCGAGGGTTTTGTCGTCGACGTCGTTGGCGGCGATCCGCGCTTGGCCTGGTTTCGTCGCGACTTCGACGGCTAGGACGCGCGTCCCGAAACCTTCTTCATCCGGATCCTGCGCGTTGAGGGCTAGCCACGCAGCCGTTTCATGCTGGGGCGGAATGGCGTCGAGAAACTTTTTGAAAGCGGAGGGCTGCTCGATGGGCGCGTAGTCCGTCTGCTGAGCGTCGGAGAGCGGTGCGAGTTCGCGGAGGAGTGAGGTGAATCCCAGCTCGGAGTAAAGTTCGCGGAGCGCGGCGGTATCGGGCTCGCCGACTTTCATCAAGTCCAGATCGAGGGCCACGGGGGCGTCGGTAGGAATAGTCGCTAGCTTTTTGCTGAGAATGACAAACTCACCGCATTTCTCGAGGGCTTCGCGGTAGCTGGCGCGTTTCACCTCGCCCGCACGTTTCAAGGTTTCTTCGGCGCTGCCAAATTGCTGAATCAGCTGGCGAGCGCCCACTTCGCCGATGCCGGGCTTGCGGCGTTCGCCGGGAGCGACTTTTTCGTTGGGGTCCCGCGCGCCGGGAATATTGTCAATGGAGTCGCCCATGAGGGCCATTACGTCCGCGACTTTGGACGGCGGCACGCCCATGAGCTCTTCGACTTTTTTCTCGTCAATGAGGAGGTCGGCTTTGGTGGGATTCAAGACCAGGACATTTTCGGTGACGAGTTGCAGCAGGTCCTTGTCGCTGGTGACGATAAAGACTTCGAGATTTTTTTTGGACGCGAGGCGCGCGAGAGTGCCGATGACGTCGTCGGCTTCGTAGCCGGGATATTCCAGGATCGGCAGGCGCATCGCTTCGCAATAGCGGCGCACGAAGGGAATCTGGATGGAAAGATCGTCGGGCATGGGCGGGCGCTGCGCTTTGTACGCGGCGAAGAGCTTGTCGCGGAAAGTGGGTGCGCTGACGTCGAAGGCGACAGCGACATAATCGGGAAGGCGGTCTTTATTTGAGAGCAAGCGGCGCATCATGGTGGCAAAAAGGTAGGGCACCTTGGTGGGGATGCCGGAGGAAGTTTGCAGGCGGTCCATGGGGGCGAAATAGGCGCGGAAGATGTAGCCCATGGCATCAATCAGGAACAGGCGCTTGCGGTCTGTGGGAGGCATGCTGGCTTTCCGGCGCGTGGTGCGCGGGAAGGAAAGTATAGCAGACGTGGAGAAGAGGGCCACTCAGCGGCGATCGCCCGCCAGTCGCCATCCTACTGGGATTGTTGGTGATTCGCAGGGGTTCGCATATATTTGATGGACGTCGAACGTGGTGGGTGTTTTTCCAGGAGATTTCATGATCCGCGCACTGGGAACGTGCGTGCTTTTGCTTTGCGCGACTGCTGCCATGGCTTCATCACTGCAGGATGACCAGAGCCGCTACGTGGTGAAAACGAGCAGCAAGATTGAATTTCACTCCAGCTCGACGTTCGCGAAGGTCGTCGGAGTGTTTCACTTCTGGGAAGCGAATATGAAGATGCCTGCGGACAAATTTGCAGATGCGTCCCTGGTGCTGGAAATCGAGGCAGCGAGCGTATCTACCGGGAGCGGGTTGCGGGATAAAGAAGTGAAGGGCAAGAATTTCTTTGCGGTGCAGGAGCATCCGCAAATTCGCTTCGTGTCCAAAAGCATTACAGCGGATAACGGACCGACGAAATTTCACATGGATGGAGAACTCACGATACGCGGAATCACTCAGCCAGTTTCGGTTTCGATTACGTTCCTGCGGCAGGACGACGGACATGAATGGATTGACGGAAGTTTTTCGTTCAACCGGCGGGATTTCGGGATGACGCACAACGTGCCGTTCGACAAGATCGCCAACACCGTGCTGGTGCAGTTTCACCTGGATACGTTGAACGGCACAGCCCCGGTGGCGCAGAACTGAGGCGCTGGCACGCAAACCGCGCGGGACAATCGTTACGCAGCGCCGCGAAGCACGCCGCAATAGCCCACAATACCCCGCAAGACGAGATGCAGATGGAGCGCGCAGCGTGGAAGGGCACGCTTGAGACCAGGGCTCCCGACCCCGAAACGTTTCCTGCGAGATAACTTGCTTGACTCCCTATCCCTCTGAGGCTTATAGGTATAACAGCCATTTCAAGGGGTGGATTCGTGGGGCTGGGGGAGCTGTCCGCAGGATTTATCGCGGTCATTTGCATTTTTGATAGGACAAGCCTGCCTCGCACGCCGTATAAGCCTGCACAGGAGAAAACCATGACGATTTCCAGCCGCTGGGGTGTAGCCGTTGCAATCGTGTGCGCGATTTTATTGATGATGCTGGCGGCAGCGCCGGGGTGGGCGCAGACATTTCGCGGAACGATTCAGGGGACGGTGACGGACAGCACCGGCGCGGCGCTGGTGGGCGCGACGGTGACCATCCACAACGTGGATACGGGAATCGATCGCATCACGCAAACGAATACGGACGGAAGTTACCTGGTGCCGGAGCTGCAGATCGGCACGTACACCGTCGCGGTTACGATGAGCGGGTTCCAGAAGGCTGTGACCACGGGCGTGGTAGTGGACGTAGCGTCCGAGAAGCGGATTGACGCGGTGCTGAAACCGGGCCAAGTGAACCAGCAAATCGTGGGGGCGGGCGAGGACTGTCCGCAGGTGGATTCGACGAACGATACCTTGGGTGGCACGCTCACTCAGGACACCGTGAAAGATTTGCCCGTGAACGGCCGCGACTATACGAAATTGATCTATCTGACTCCTGGCGTTGCGGGGTCGCCTGACCAGATTTCCGATTCCCCGGGGTCCTACGGAACATTTTCAATGAATGGGGCGCGCGGTCGAGCGAATAACTTCCTGCTGGATGGCACCGACATGAATGACGGCTATCGGAATGATCCCGCGATCAATGAAGCGGGAGTGTTCGGCACGCCGGCGACCATTCTGCCGATTGATGCCGTGAGCGAATTGAAAGTGCTGTCGAATTACCAGGCTGAATACGGGCGCAACGCGGGCGCGGTGATAAACATCGTGACCAAGAGCGGGCAGAACCAGCTGCACGGAGATTTTTTCGACTACTTCCGGAACAATGCGTTGGACGCTCGAAATTTTTTCAATCCGGTGGGAACGACGCAGGCGCCCTTTCACAACAATCAATTCGGTGCGTCACTGGGCGGTCCAATTATAAGGGACAAAACATTTTTCTATGTGGACTATGAGGGGCAGCAGGAGAGGGTGGGTACGGTAAGCGTGGCTTGCGTGCCGGATCCGGCTTCGCTGGTAGCTTCCAATCCCGTCATTACTGCCCTGTTGGCGCACTACCCGAACAACGATCCTTGGCCGCTCCCGAATTTGGGGACAAGCTCGACTTGCTCGTCCCCAGCGTTGGCGGCATCGGTGGTGGCGCCTTCGTTCAATAAATTGACCAGCCTGATTGCGAAAGTGGATCACAACATCAACCAGAACAATATTTTGACTGGGCGCTATTATTTTGGAGACAGCGTGCAGAGTTTTCCTCTGGCGCTGACGGGTGGCGGCGTACTGCCGGGATTCAACACCTATACACCGACTAGAGTGCAGCTGGTTTCCATCTCGTATGTGAGCGTGCTTTCATCGAACAAAGTGAATGAAGCGCGGCTGGGCTGGAACCGCTTCGCGGAAGGATTCTTTCCGCAGGACCAAAGCTTTGAACCGAGCAGCGTGGGGCTTTGCGCATCGACGACCACGGCTGGTTGCACCGGTGCAACCAGCTCCAATCAGGGCTTGCCGGTGATTGACGTAAGCGGCTTTTCGCAGCTTGGCGCGAACCATTCGGACCCCCGGCATCGCGTGGATTCCAACTGGCAGGCGTTGGATAATTTTTCGTGGAAGATTGGAAAACACGATGTGAAATTCGGATACGAGTACCGGCGAACGACGATTCAACAGTTTTTCGGAGTGAATTACCGTGGGAGACTGAACTTCGCCAATTTGGGTGATTTCCTGACGGGGACGGTCGCCGGCAACAGCGGGCAATCGTTGGGCAATTCGATTCGCCATACCTACCAGAACAATGATGGGTTGTATGTTCAGGATACCTACCAGCTGAACCCGCGATTGACGCTCGATTTCGGACTGCGCTGGGACTATTACGGCGTGGTCGGCGAAAAAAATGATCTCTTCACGAACATAACATCGTTCGATCCAGTGGGACAGACCGTCACTCTGACGCAGCTGGGACAACCGGGGCTCAGCCGTGTCTATGATCCTGACTACAAGAATTTCGGACCCCGTGTGAGCCTCGCCTGGGATCCGTTTGGCAAAGGCCACACCGTAATTCGCGCTGGCTGGGGCCTCTTTTACGACGCGGTTTCTCAAGACGTGTTTCTCGGCGAGCTGCCTTACAACTGCAGTTTCTGTCCCGGTGTTGCATACAATCCCGCCGGGCCAGCGCCGATATTCTCGGTCGGCCCAGTTGGATCGATCACCCAGAACGTGCCCGTATTCACGTCCCCTTCCAGCACGCCGAGTGGAAGCATTTTCGCAATTGACCGCAACCTTCCGACGCCGTACATGGAGAATTACAACCTCAACGTGCAACAGCAGATTTCGAATAAGATTGTGTTGCAGGTGGGCTATGTCGGCGATGAGGGACACCGACTCTTCCACTATCTTGACCTCAACCAGCCGAATCAAGCGACAATTAATGCGTTTGACATCGCGTATGCTCAGGCGAATACGAGTGTCTTTGGGGCGCCGTGCTTTCCCAATGGAGGACCTGGATGCATCAACTCCGGACTGAATAATGCTGGCGTTACGCGCGTCTATGCAAACAATCCGTACGGAGCCTTCTTCATCAATCAACTCCAAACGACCGCGAAGTCGAACTACAATTCGCTGCAGACCAGCCTGCGCGTGAACGGCTGGCACGGCATCACTTCGATCGTGAACTATGTGTGGTCGCATTCATTGGATAACGCCAGCGATAGCTTTGATTTCGTTCCCAACGCCGCGCAACCCAATGACAGCACCCGGCCAAACCTGGAATACGGCGACTCGAACTTCGACATTCGCAATCGCTTCACATGGATTTTTGCGTATGACCTGCCACACATGGGCGGTAATTGGCAAAAACTGAAAAATGGCTGGGGATTGAACAGTACGACCACGCTGCAGAACGGGCAGCCCTTCAACTTGAATTACAACTTTGAAGGGGACTTCAGCGGCAGCGGCGAGAGCTTCGACCGGCCGGATGTAGTGGGACCGATTCAATATAACTTCAACAACCCGTCTCAGTTCCTGAACCTTGGTGCGTTCGAGACTCCCTGCACTTCCCTCTCGGGAGCTGCGCTCACGGCCTGGGAAGCCGCCGCAGCAAATCCGAACCTTTCGGCGGCGGTCAACGGACCAGATCAGAACTGCGTTCCCGGTACGCGCCATTTCGGGAATCTGGGCCGGAACTCGTTGAAGGGCCCGACCTTTAAGCAGTGGGATTTCGCCATTTACAAGAACACTCAGATCACCGAGCGCGTCGGCATGCAACTGCGCGCGGAATTTTTCAACATCTTGAACCACCCTAACTTTTCAAACCCGCTGCTGCCTGCATTCATTGCCGATGCGGGGCAACAGGGCATTGGCACAAACGGTGTGAGCGAGAATTTCTACAACCTGAGCGCGACGGGGGACGTCGGGATTGGCAACCCGTTCCTGGGCGGCGGGGCACCGCGGGGGATACAGCTGGCGGCTAAGTTTACTTTCTAGGCGCCGACGAAGCGGGCGCGGGATCAATCGGCAATTTGAGAGTTGGGATGCAGGTGGCTCGGCGGCCGTGGGTTCTGTGAAGACTGCCGGGCCGCATTTTTTTATGCGCCGATAATCTTAGCCTGCGTATTATTGTAACTATAATAGAATGTGTAGTTTACGTGGTGGTCTGGGAACGCACGGCGCCTACCGGCACGGCCCGCCGTGCCCGTAGGGATCCGCGGGAAGGTTAACGTTTGGGCAAACTGGGGCGCAGCGAGCAGCGCCCCTACCGTGGCTGACGCGTGGGTGTGCGCCTTAGGGCAGGTAAGCAAGCGTCCACATAGGCGAGACTCGCTTGCTGCGACGGGCAAGGCTGTGCCACGGTACCTGCGGGTAACCGACTGATATGTCATGGATTTGAAATATTTGGGTAGGATTGTGCGTATTCATCTATGGAGCGACGCAAGAGCATCGGCGAGATGAGCACCGCGGAACTAGCGGATTTGCTAGCTCAGGTCCGGGCGGGCGATTCGGACGCCTGGGGCGACCTGTATGGCCAGTATGCTCCGGCGATATTCCGGTTCTGCCGGCGGGCATTGCCCACGCGCGAAGATGCGGAAGACGCCACCACCGAAATATTTATGAAAGTTCGCCAAAAACTCGGGATGTACGATTCGTCGCGGCCATTCACGGCGTGGCTTTATAAGGTCGCGAGCAATCATTGCTGGGACACGTTGCGGCGTAGGCGGATTCGTCAGGATCTGGAAACCGGTGACCTGGAGACGCTGCCGCTAGAACATCCTGATCCGAGCCAGCTGGAACAATTGCAGATGGATCACGATAGCAAACACGTTCGCGCCGGCCTGGCGAAGTTGCCGGACCGCGCGCGCATGGCGCTGGTGCTGCGGTATTACTCGGAAATGAGTTACGACGAAATCGCGGACACGCTGGGAGTGCGTCGAGCGTTCGTGGGAGTGCTATTGCTGCGCGCGCGTCATCAACTGCGCGATGTGCTGGCGGAAAGCGGCGGCGGATTGCAGGGCGCGGCTGCCGGGGGAAGGTCATGAGCCACTTCGATGAAATGACGGGGCTGCTGTATCTGGAAGGGCAGCTCGATGCCGACCACGCGGAGGGAGTGCGCTCCCACGCGGCTTCGTGCACGGAATGCCGCGGGTTGCTGCGCGCACTGCAAACGGAAAGCGTGTGGCTGCGCGAATCGCTGGAAGCGGATGACGAATCGGTGCCGGCGCGGCTGGTGCAAGCGCCGGAACACGGAGGCGCGCCGTGGGGCTGGATTTCGGCGCTGGGATTGAGCGCGGGCGGAGCGTACACGGTGTGGAGCGGGTTCATCGAACCGTGGCGAGCGCAGGCTGCGCAGGCCGGTTTCACGCAAGGAAATTTACTGACGATGCTTTTTTTCAGCGGTGCATTCTGGAAAGGATGGGACGCGATGCGAAGCCTGATCGAATTTCTGGCGATAGGGACACTGGGGCTGGTGGTGATGTGGCTGCTGCGGCGTCACCTGCGTCGCACGACGGCTCTGGCGGTGGTGATGGGCGCGCTAGCCCTCATGGTGGCGCTGCCTCCTTCGGCCGGAGCCGCGGAATTGAGGCATGGCGATCCGAATTATTCGCTGCCGGCGGGCGAAGTGATACATACAGATTTAATTGTGTCGGCGGCTTCCACGCGGATTGATGGCGACGTGGAAGGCGACCTGATCATATTTTCGCACAGCGTGACGGTGAACGGGCACATCAAGGGCGACATAATTGCCTTCAGCCAGGAATTACGCGTGAATGGTCCGGTCGATGGAAATGTGCGCGCGATGGTGCAGAACTTGCAGCTTTATGGCACGGTTGCGCGAAATGTGCTGGCGTGGGCCGGCGATGTGAACCTGGATCAGGACGCAAAAGTGAATGGCACGTTGACGACGGGATCCGGGCACCTGGAAGTGAACGGGAAACTGGTGGGAGATTTGCTCGCGTTTTCGGGAGATGTGGACATCAACGGGCAGTTGGGGCGCAACGCGAGGATCCGTAGTGGACATCTGATGATCGGATCACGGGCCGAAATCGCGGGGCAGACGACGGCCCAGCTGCGGCAGCCACCGGACGTTTCAACAAGCGCAAAACTGGGCAGCCCGCTGGATTGGACGATCACCAAGAGCGGATCGGAAACGCGTTACTCGTCGGGGCGTTACTACGTGCACCAGGTCTTGAAGTGGGGCGCGAGCTTTTTGTTTGGGCTGGTGCTGCTGTTCGTGGTGCCTGGTTTCTTTTTTGACGCGGTGAAGGCATGCGGCAAGACTGCGCCAGCGATCGGATTCGGCGTGCTGTTCTTGTTCGCGATTCCCATTGCCGCAGTCATCGTGTGCATCACGGTGGTGGGATTGGGAGTGGGTATTTCGGCGATGATGTTCTGGGTGATCGCCATTTATGCGGCGCAAGTGCTGGTGGGCGCGTGGCTGGGAGAAAAAATTCTGGGCGAAGGCGCCGGCGCAGGAGCGGCGCTGGGGCGTCTGGCGCTGGGTTTGGCGGTCTTGCGCGCGCTGGGCATGCTGCCATTTCTGGGCGGCTGGATTTCGTTTGTCGTGGTGATATGGGGCATGGGCGCGGTGGCGCTGGCGATTTACAAGAACATGCGGCCGCAGTTGGCGGCTGCGGCGGCAGTGTGAAGTTTGCGCAGCGCCGGTCCGTAACGCCGGCTTCTCGTTGCCACTAGGAAACGACTTCCAGTTTTTTGCCTACGCGGCCGATGATTTCTGCGGCGCGTTCCAGGTCGGCGCGTTTGTGAGTGGCGGTGACGATGGTGCGCAGGCGCGCTTTGCCTTCGGGGACGGTGGGAAAGCCGATCGCGCCGGCGAAAACTCCTTCAGCAAATAATTCCCGCGAAAATTGAAATGCTTTGGCCGCTTCGCCCACCATAATGGGCGTGATCGGCGTCTCACTCTTGCCTGTGTTGAATCCCAGCTTCTTGAGTTTGCGTTTGAAGAATTTCGTATTGGCCCACAGCTTTTTGATGAGCTTCTCGCCTGCTTCGGAATCGAGCAGTTCGAATGCGGCCTGGCAGGTGGCCGTGACCGACGGCGGATGCGAAGTGGAAAAAAGGAACGGCCTGGCGCGTTGGTGGAGGAAATCAATCAGATCGCGCGAGCCACAGACGTAGCCGCCGATGGAGCCGATGGCTTTGCTGAGCGTGCCCACTTGGATGTCTACGCGGCCGTGGCAATTGAGATGGTCAATGGTCCCGCGGCCACGATTCCCCAGAACGCCCGAGGAATGCGCGTCGTCCACCATCATGATGCAATTATATTTTTCGGCAAGATCGCAGAGCGCGGGAAGATTCGCTATGTCGCCGTCCATGGAAAAGACGCCATCGGAGATCAGGAGCTTTTTGCCGTTCCAGTCTTTGCTTTCCTGCAGGACGCGCTCGCAATCGGCGGCGTCCTTGTGCTTGAAGACTTTGATCGTGGCGCGCGAGAGTCGGCAGCCGTCGATGATAGAGGCGTGATTCAGCTCGTCGGAGATGACGAGGTCCTCTTTGCCGAGGATAGCGGAAACGGTGCCGGCATTGGCCGCGAAGCCGGATTGGAATACGACGCACGCTTCCACTTTTTTGAAGCTCGCGATTTGCGCTTCCAGGTCCATGTGCATCTTCATGGTGCCGGCGATAGTGCGTACGGCACCGGAGCCGACACCGAATTTACGTGTGGCTTCAATGGCGGCGCGGCGCAGCTTAGGATGCGTTGTGAGGCCCAGGTAATTATTCGAGCTGAGGTTGATGACTTCTTTGCCGTCGAAATTCGCGATGGGCGTTTGCTCGCCTTCCAGAATTTTCAGGTTGAAGTAGAGATGTTTCGATTTCAGGTCTTCGATGGCGTCATGCAGATACTGAAGGTGGGGACGTGTGGCACTGCTCATGATTCCTCCGGCAGATTCCTGGGGGCGCTATTTATTCGCGCCGTTAGGATAAAACAGGATTTTACCGGCGAGGCCGGATTCCAGGAGTGAAAAAGCTTGTTCGAATTTGTCGAGCGGCACGCGTTCTTTGAAGAGTGGTTCGAGGTTGAGGCGCTGGTGTTTCAAGAGCTCGGTCATCTGCACCCAGGTCTCGAACATTTTGCGGCCGTAGATGCCTTGCACGGTGGCGCCTTTGAAGATTACGTCGTTGACGAGATCGAAAGTGACGGGATCTTTGGGAATTCCGAGCAAAGAAGCGCGTCCGCCCTGGCGCAGCATTTCAAAGCCCTGGTGAATCGCGGCGGGATGGCCGCTCATTTCCAGAAGCACGTCGGCGCCCGCACCTTCGGTGGCTTCACGGACACGCCCGACCACGTCACCTTGCGCGGGGTCAAGGGCTTCGTCCGCGCCCATTTTTATTGCCAATTCGCGGCGGTGCGGATTCACTTCAGTGGCGAAGATCATGGCGGCGCCGCAGGCGCGGGCGACGTTGATGGCCATCAGGCCGATCGGCCCGGCGCCCGTGACTACGACGTTTTGCGCGGCGATCTCTCCAGCCAGCACGGTGTGCACGGCATTTCCCAGCGGATCGAGAATAGCGGCGTAGTGCTCGGGAATCGCGGGATCAATTTTCCAGATATTGCGAATGGGAATGATTACGAATTCGGCGAAGCAGCCGTCGGCGTCTATGCCGATGATTTTCACATTCTGGCAGACGTGCGGCTGGCCCATGCGGCAGGGGCGGCAATGGCCGCAATTCACGTGCATTTCCGCGCTGACGAAATCGCCGGGCTTCACGGAGGTGACTTCGGAGCCGACTTTTTCGACGTGGCCGCAGAATTCGTGGCCGAAAGTCATCGGCGGATGGATGCGGGAGGCGGACCAGCGGTCCCAGCCGTAAATGTGCAGATCGGTGCCGCAGATGGAAGCGGCGCGCACGCGCACCAGGACTTCGATGGGCCCCGGCGTTGGAATGGGTACGGATTCCAGTTGCGCTCCGCGCTGGGGACGCATCTTGCGCAAAGCTTTCATTGTGGATGTCGGCATCGTGTACAGGCGGAGGTGCAGCAGTCCGCCAAACTTGCAATTTTAGCACACGGTTTGGGGAAGCAAAAATCGGGGGCGCGGCGGCGTTGCTTCCGTTACAATCGCGGCGGCTGCACAGGCGCGCGACAGTGAGGGAGGCAAGTTGAGCTTTTCGCAGCGGGTTGAGGAAATTCGTACGGGATTCCAGCGGCCGTTTTGGGTTGCGAACATCAGTGAGCTTTTCGAGCGGCTTTCTTATTATGCGGCGTTCGCTTCGCTGGCGCGGTATCTGCACGAGACACTGAATTTTCCCGTGGAGCAGGCGGGGAGCCTAACCGGGTTGTTCGGTGGATTGGTGTGGTTTCTTGCGGCGTTTGGTGGAACGCTCGCGGATCGTTTGGGATTTCGAAGATCGCTTTCACTCGCTTACTTCATTCTGAGTTGCTCGTATTTTATTTTGGGGTCGCTGGGATCGAGTTGGATCGCACCATTACGCGCCGCGGTGCCGTTGGTGGTGCTGGTTACCGTGGTGCTGATGCTTCCGGCGCTGGGGATCGCGCTGGTGAAACCGTGCGTCGTGGGAACCACGGCGCGCGCGTCGAAAGAAAACGTCCGGTCCATCGGCTACTCGATTTACTACACGCTGGTGAATATCGGTGGAGCGGCGGGGCCGTATGTAGCTTCGTACGTGCATCATCATCTGAGCGTTGAGAATGTATTTCGCGTGGCAGCGTTGAGCGTGTTTCTGATGTTTATTGCCGTGGTTTTGTTCTTCAAGGAGCCGCGGCGATCGAACGAAGCGCAAGCGGCGAGTTTGCGAGAAGCGGCGCGAAATTTTGCCACTGTGTTGCGCAATCCGAAGTTCATGCTGTTCCTGCTGATTTTTTCGGGGTATTGGATTGTGTACTGGCAGGAGTTCATTATTTTGCCGCTGTACGTGCACAATTACATTAATCCCAAGACGGATACGGAGCTGATGCTAGTGACGGGTCCGCTGACGGTGATTGCGCTGCAGATGATCGTGAGTTTGCTAACGCGGAAGATCCCGGCGTTTCGCGCGATTACTATCGGAACGCTAATTTCCGCGCTGGCATGGGTGATTTTAATCCTGCATCCGACGGTGCCGATGGTGATCGTCACTCTGTTTGTCGTTTCGATCGGGGAGATCGTGCAATCGCCGCGCTACTACGAGTATATTTCACGGCTGGCTCCGCCGGGGCAGCAGGGAACGTACATGGGTTTTGCGTTTTTGCCGATCGGAATCGGGTCGCTCTTCGGCGGCTGGTTCGGCGGGATGCTGATTCATCATTTCGGCGAAGTGCAGCAACGGCCGGAGCGTATCTGGTGGGCGGTAACGGGAGTTGGCGTGACGACCGCGCTGCTGCTGTGGATTTACGATCGGACGTTGAAGCCGGGCGCGCCCGCGGCGGTGGCGGAGAATTCCTAGTTGACCATGCGGCGCAGGTTTTCGACGGCTTGGCGCGCGAGAGTGTAGCGCGGTTCGATGCGCAGCGATTCGTTGAAACATTCACGCGCGCGGGCCAGCATGCCTTTGGCGGCGTAAGCGCGGCCAAGATTGAAATGCGGGAAGTGGCGCGGCTCGTAGCGCGGAGCGGCGACGGCACGTTCAAGCCAAGGGATGGCTTCGTCATATTTTTCGAGCTGAATCAGGTACGAGCCGATGTCGTTGTAAGGATTGCCGAATTCGGGATCTACTTCGATTGCGCGTTTACATTCCACGATCGCATCTTCAATTTTTCCC
>Ga0228598_1000062_pt1 | contig 15928 bp, 14 predicted proteins | sample CZU4metagenome_FD_182726 | JGI IMG/M metagenome (GOLD analysis project Ga0228598, IMG submission 182726) | Spruce rhizosphere microbial communities from Bohemian Forest, Czech Republic - CZU4 | ecosystem: Host-associated > Plants > Roots > Rhizosphere | place: Czech Republic: South Bohemian... | reverse complement strand
TCTAACGGGCGGGGAGGGCGGTTTGGGCCTGGGCGAGCTCAGCGCTATTATTCGGGACCTCAAGCACAACGGAAGGAATGAAATCACGTTGAGCCTTGCGCTGGAACCGTTTGCGGGCACGGCTGCGCCGACTCCATACATGGAACACATCTACGTGTATCAGAATGGCAAGTTCGTGCCATCGGACCATGAATTTCTTGACTACTACAAGAATGAGTGTCTGCCGCAGCGTCGCAAAGAACTCGATGACCTGTTGCAGCACAGCCCTCCACCGGATGCTACTCCTGAGGAACGAGAGGATTACCGAAAAAGCATCGATGCCAAGCAAGAGGAAATTGCGGCATTGAACAAGCTACTGTCCAACCCCTAGATCAGCTTCGGCTCGGATTGGGCATGTGAAATCAGCTGCTGCACTTGTTTTCGGTGGTCGTCAGTTCTCAAACTGAACTCGACTCCCATACCGAATCCCGGATGCGTGCTCAGCACCTTCCCATGGACGCGCAGTTTTAGGTCCGCCGTCCGCACCACGATTTCCAGAGTTGTTCCAGTGGGAAACGTCTCGATGGTCTCGATGTAACAACCGCCGGGGCTGATGTCGATCAAGGTGCAGCGAGTGGGAACGCTGCTGTTGGCACGGAAGACTTCGGCCCCCAGGCAGCAGGCGCGCCGCGAGAGGTTACGGCGATCACCGGAGGAAACCGATAGTAAGCCGAGACTGGCAGAAAGCCTCAAGTTCAGGTCGTCCCCGCCGATTGGAATCTGCGGTTCCGCCGGAACGGGCTCTGACGTCGTAGTCAGATTCGCTTGCAGCCAATCGTTCAGCACCCGGCGTGAGGTTTGCGGGACCTGCGAAAAACGAATTCCAACCCGACCTGACGAGTCTTGCCACATGACTTCCCCGGACAATCGAATCAGCGAAGTGCTTTGCGGCGGTGAAAACTGGAAATAGACTTTGCAGTACGGAGGCAATTTGCTATCAGACCGGAAGGCAATGCCATCCTCACTCAAGTCCACGAGAGCTGCGGAGACGTTTTCTTCTCCCGCATACGCAACGGAAGTGTTTGTCTGCAGCGCGATTCGTGGCCGAGTCCGCCGCTCGCTCTGAATCAATCCACGTGCCGCGCGCATGCTGTGGGCAGCGCGCTCGCGGGAAATCGGTTTGTAGAGCATGAAGTTTGCGCCCTTCGCGAAAATGGCGCGCACATCGTTCTGCCCGTTTACGATGCCAATTACGGCCGCAGTCTTGTTGGTAGAAGTGTTTCGGGCTTGCGCAATCAATTCGATTGCGGCGGGTTCATCTTGACAATCAACCAGCACGGCGTCAAAGTGCCGATCTTCAAGCCGGGCTCGGGCCATGCGCAGGTCGCCGCACGATTCCACTGCGATGCCCATATCCTGCAGACTAGCTCTGAGCACCTGCACAGTCTGCGCATCCGAGCACACGAGTAGCGACGTGAGCGCCATGTTCATGGCCATGTTAGGTGCGCTGCCCGGCGCTCACAAGTTACCGGGGTCATGCCAGCGCGCAGGGCGTGACTTTAGTCATCTGGAGTTTCAGCAGGTAACCGGCTATGTTCGGCATGTACCAACTAAGAAGTGATGCGCTCCCTCAAGGATTGAGATTCATGTCTTCGAAGACAGCCAACTGGATCATCGGAGCAGGCGTAGTCTTGATGTTTGTTGGACTATGCTTTTTTTCCGCTCTCCTGAGCGATCATCCTGAACCGGACATGTTGGAGTTCGGAGCGTGTCAGTTCTCGCTGGGCGCTCTCGTCATTGCTGCGGGCATTTATGCCAAGGCGCGAACCATCCAATTCGCGATCGCGGCCGGGGAACCGCGAAAGGAATCTTCGGCTTCGAATCAGCGGGTTCGGGGCGGCTGCGACTTGTGCGGCACCGAAGCTCCAGCGGTGCAATGCAAAGTCCACCAACTTCATCTCTGTGGAAGCTGTCTGGCTCAGCACTACGATGTTCGCTCCTGCGCCTACGTGCCGACCACCCGCACCGCCAACAAGACCGGCAGGAACTCGGCCGCGCATGCCCGGGGCGCCTAGCCACTGTCGCCGTTTCGCGCACGCTTCTCCAGCACGCTGCACTGCCAAAGTTACCAGAGTTACCTGGTCGAATTACGTTACGTAGGTCCAGCAGTAGTGACCCGCCCTTTAGTACTTTGACGCTCTCCCTTGCCCCTCCTTACGATGAGCTTGCATGCGGGTTAGCCACTGGTCTTTCCCCTAGGGGAAAACTCCTCCTTCGGCGTAACACGCGGTGAAGGATGCCAGTGCTCACCCCCGAGACGGCGGGCGAAAAGAGCCGGAAAAAGCTTTTTGCCTTAAAGCTGGCCTCGGACGATCTCCCCGGAGAAAGAAAGGATTCATGCTAGCACGCAAAATGCGCGGGTTCTCGCTGATCGAGATGATGATCGTCATTGCCATGATCGTCATCGTGCTGGCTTTCTCCATCATGGCGATCCAACCCTCGCTGAAGCAGGCCAACGTGACTGAGGGCTTTAACCAGACATTGATGGCATTGCGGCAAGCGCGCGACATTTCGGTGGCTCAGCGCCAGATTTATTTCGTGACTCTGAGCAACGTCGTCATTCCCAACTCGATCACCATCACCCAGGGTTCAACCGGAACTGTGACGGCTACTTATTTCCTACCCAACAATGTGGCTTTTGTTGCTCTGCCGAACCTTCCGACATCGCCAGTTGCTTATCCCATGACGCCGGATGGTTTCGGCATAGGCACAACCGCCATTGACTTCGACCAAGGCGTGGCAGGCGGGATAAAGAACGTGATCTATTTCTATCCCGATGGCTCAGCACAGGACGCAATTGGGAACGTCAACAACGGGGTGGTCTACCTCGCGCTGACTGGGAACAACGCATACATAAATACTTCGCGAGCCATCACCTTGTGGGGTGCTACGGGCCGTCTGCGCGGATGGCATATCTACTCGAACGCGGCACAGTGGTACTGGAGGCAACAGTGAAAACTCAGATCCACAACGCTTTCCGGCCACGCGGCAAAAAAATCGATCAGGGTTTCAGTCTGATTGAGGTCATGATTTCGATGGCCCTCATCACCATCGGCTTGCTGAGCCTGCTGGGCGTATTCGGGTATGCGATGGCTGCAACGCAAGGCTCGCAGGAAAACGCTACCGCCAAGTTATTGGCCGATGAGGCCATGGAAGGCATTTTAACCGCGCGCGAAACCGCCAACATCAGCTGGACGCAGATTAACAACACCGGATCTGGCGGCATCTTCCTGCCTGGCTTCCTACCAATCGATTGTGCGGGAGCAGATGGAATTATTGGTACCGCCGACGACGCCGCCTGCGGACCTCAAATTCTCGAGCAGCCTGGACCAACCGGAGTTTACGTCGGAACCTGCCCGCCCGATGCGTGCAACACTTTGACCAGCTTTACACGCCAGATCTTGATTTCGCCGGTTATTCCCCCCGGTGGTGGTCCTGCGAGCCAGACGCTGCGTTCGGTCACGATCACGATCCAGTACACCCTCCCCGGGTTTCAGGTCCCCAAACAATACATCCTCAACACCTTCATTTCGCCGTACCGGTAAAAGAGGAAAACTATGAGTCGGACGTCTGCAAATTCGAGGCGCGGTTTCACCTTAATCGAGGTGCTGGTTTCACTGGCTATTGGCACTCTGGTTCTGGGCGCTGCGGTGAAGTTGTTCAGCCAGGCCATGGGCGCGACTTTTGTGGTTTCGCAGCGAGCCGAAATGCAGCAAGACCTGCGCGCCAGTACTGACTTGCTGATCAAAGACATCAGCTTGGCGGGCGCTGGCTTACCAACGGCGACAGGCATCGCGTTGCCGCAGTCGGGAACGAAGCCAATTTACGGTTATGCCCCCAGCTGCGTGGCAAAAAACAACTGCGTTCCCGGAAACGGTATTGCTTACCCGTGCACTTCGGCAGGCGCAAATCCCTGCGATCCAACTTTGTATGGACTCATTCCCGGTTTCCAGATGGGTATTCAGCCGGCGGGTAGCCCGGGCAAAACTGATGTGATCACCGTGGTCTACTCCGACACTGTGTTCGCTCTGCCTTGCTACACCATCCAGACTGTCACCACTGTTGCCGTAACGGTACAGTTGCCCGCTGTGCTGCCGTCTAGCTGCGTTCTAACCGCGCCGCTGGTGGCGCCTCAGCCCGTGACCACGCTTCCACCCCTGGCCCCGGAACTGGTCCCTGGCGATCTCGTTCTGGTTCAGAGCACAGTGGGAGGAAACTCTGCCACTGCAGTCGGCGAAGTCACCAATGTCACCAACAACGGAGGCAATAACTATACGATCGCCTTCGCTGCCGGGGATCCGCTGAACCTCAACCAGCCCGCTGCGGCCTCGGGCGATTTAGCGCAGTTGGCATGCGTGTCGCCCAACTGCCCTACGACTGCGACGGCAACTCGCATTTTCGTAATCACCTACTACCTCTGGATGATGCCCGATCCTCTGGGCGTCGGGGCAGGAACACCAACCCTGATGCGGCAAGTGAATGGGCAAACTCCCGTCCCCGTACAGGAGAGCGTGGTCAATCTGAAATTCACTTACGACACTTACAACACCGACGGCACTCTGCTCAACGCGGTGGGCGACGGAGGATATTCAACCGGCACATCCTTCAATCTGATTCGCAAGATCAATGTGATTCATTTGACTACCCGCGGCCAGATGTCCGGGGTCGGGAGCGGTCTCATGATTTCAAAAGGCTATCAGACTTTCGACACGCAGACTTCCATCAGCGCGCGAAATCTGAGTTACCAGAATCGCTACATCCTCACTCCGTGAGGCGCGTGGGGAGAAATCAGGAGCGGAAACAAAGAAAGTTGTATGGCAATGAGGAGCGACACGATGCGTAGCATGAAACTTGATTCACGAGGATTCACTCTGATAGCAACCCTGATGCTGTTGATGATCATGTCAGGGATTGCGATTGGTCTGCTCATGATGGTTAACACCGAAGGCAGAGTGGGTGGCCAGGATGTGCAAAACAACTTGGCTTTCCACGCCGCTGAAGGCGGTATTGAACACATGACCTCGGACTTGGCCAACATGTTTCAGAACATCGAATCGCCCACCGCGGCGCAAATCACAGGGCTCAGCGCGGATGCGCCTGTCAGCAATAGCCTCATGAGTTACCCCATCTACACGCTGACTCCGGCAACCAATGCGAACGGAACCCTCGCTACCAGTTGGGGGCAAATCGCCAGCGGAACCTACCAGGGCCTCTACGCAGAGTTGCTTCCCGTCAGCCTGCAGGTAACCGCAACCACCTCGCTCGCCGGGCTAGGGACGGTGGGCGATGAAGTTAACATGTCACGCACCATCGAAGTGGCGTTGATCCCTGTATTCCAGTTTGGTGTTTTCTCCGATAGCGATCTGGGCTTCTACAGCAGCCCCAATCTCAACTTCGCCGGCCGGGTTCATACCAATGGCGATTTGTATCTGGGCGTGTCCACTGGCTCAACGCTCACCTTTCACGACCAGCTTTCGGCGTGGGGGAACGTCATCCGTCAGGTGCTTCCCAATGGACTGGCCGCCGCAAACTTCAACGACTCCGGAACGGTGTTGATTCCCTACGCGACTAGCGGCTGCGATCTTCCTGCGCAGCCGAAGTGTCGAGCCATCACGGCGACGGAGGGCAGCGTGATTGGAGCCGGTGGCAACCCGCCGGCCTCGGGACCGACCGTCGGCCCCCCCTCGTGGCAGACAATTTCCTTAGGCGCAGCCTACTTTAACGGTTTTGTCGTCGATGGCGACTACGGCAACACCGTGCTGGGTACGGGAGCTACCGACCTCACGCTGCCGTTCGTCAATGGCACCACCGGAACCAATGCGGGACCGCAACCTTTTGAAATTGTCCGCCGCCCTCCGCCTGGAGAAGTATCCACCAGCGCTCTGGGCGCGTCTCGACTCTACAACGAAGCGGAAATTCGCGTGTTGCTCTCCGATACGCCTGCCGACCTTCCCGGCGGCGTAGGCGATCCCAACAATATTCGCCTGGCCAACGTCATCGGTGGAGTTTATCCGTACGGGATCGCGGCATCGACCCCAGCTTTACCGGTCCTAGCCAGCGGCGGCACCTATAACACCTACTTTGCCGCTGGAACCACTGCATACCCCGACACGAGTACCTGGACAAACGCGCTTGCCTCGGTCGTCAGCCCGACCTTAGCTCCGGATTGGCCCTATGCTCCGGTGCAGCCAATCGCAGCCGACGTTACTTTCACCAATGATCAAGGTCCGCCAGCCGCACCGTTGACTACGCTGGTCGCGAACGCCAACAACAATGGCCTGACTGCTGCGCCGCCGACGCTTGCGCTTACGCCTTGCACCAATACCAATCCGCCGGTTTGCCCTGCAACCCCTGTGCCTTACTACCATGCACCTTATCCCTACTACACGCCGACGGCCGCCAATCTCACTAACACCTGGAACCTGATCGACGGCTACTTGCGGGTCGAATATCGCGACGTCAACGGCAACTATCACCCAGTCACTGCGGAATGGTTACAGTTGGGATTCGCCCGCGGCCCGACGCCCCCATTGACCGCTGGCAGCAACCCAATCAACCCCAATGCGATTCTGATTTTCCAGTACCCGGCGGATCGTAACGGAAGCGGCGGCTGGCCTGACCAGACAGGTGCCGGGCCCACTGGCTGCGTAAATTCCGGCGGGTGGAAATGCATCAAAGCCAAGCCACCCGAGGTTTCACTCGACCAAACCACGCTCTATGCCTGGTATGGCGACAGCAAAGCCGCCGTGCAAAGCGTCAGCATGAACAACTGGTATCCCATCAACTTCTACGATCCTCGAGAAGGCGAATCGCGCGATACCCAGCAAAGCAACAACAGCTGCACGCCCAACGGCGTCATGAACGCCGTGGAACTCGACGTAGGCAACCTCAAGGCGTGGCTGGCCGGCACCACCGGCGTCAGCGGCGCACAGGTCGACTACATTTCGCAGAACGGCTACATTCTCTATTTCTCTGACCGCAGAGGAATGCTGCCCAACCCCTGGGGCACGCAAGTCGATGCCGCGGGCACGAAGACCGGAGACTCCGGCCTGGAAGATGACATCAACAGCGCCAGTGCCGCCGGTAATCCCGACGGACTTTTGGACCCCATCCCTCCGAACAAAGCGAATTCGCCCGAGGACGTAAACCTGAACGGACACCTGGACAACTTTGGCGCCGGCAATATTGGCCTGGGTTTTGGTTATGGCGTTTACAACGGTACTGGCAGTGCCTACAGCTTGACCAAGAGTGTGAACCGCCAGATCGTCAACGCGGCGCCCGCGCCTGATCCCTACCTTACCGGCAATCGTATGCCGGTTTGCATCATAGGACAGAAGAACTGGGTCAGCGGTGCTCGCCACGTGCTGAAATTAGTCGATGGAACCTTGGGCAATCTGCCCCTCCGTCCCGACAACAGCAAAGGCGGATTCACTGTGGGCTCGGAAAATCCCGTTTACATTTTTGGAGATTACAACTCCAATCCCGGCGATCTTATCTGGAACACCCCGGCTGGAGCGGATGGGGCGGGAATGGCTGCGGCAGGCATCGTTGCCGATGCGGTCACCGTGCTGTCCAACGCCTGGCTCGATCAGAACAGCTTTTACAACGTCTGGCCCACCAACCCCTACACTGGCGTAGATTCGGTTGGGTTCAACGTTCCTGCCCCAGCGCGTACCGCTGCGACGAGTTATTACCGCGTCGCGGTCGCCGCCGGCAAGAACATGAACTTCCCCTTTCCGGGATGGGAGAACAATAACGATTACGGCTTCGGCACCGACGGCGGCGTGCATAACTTCATTCGCTTCGTCGAGGACTGGAGCGGCTCAACCCTCAACTACGAAGGCTCGCTGGTAAGCCTTTACTACGCCACCTACGGTACCGGCGTATTCAAGTGCTGCAATTACTCCGTGTATGTGCCGCCGACTCGAAACTACATCTTCGATCCGGACTTCACCATACCGTCGCAACTGCCGCCGGGCACGCCGATGTTCCGCGACATCGACAACCTGACCTACCGGCAAAGCTTCACCCCGCACACCGGCTGCTACTAAACTAGGCCGTAACCCAAACCGCCCCGATCCTGCTGCCCAGGATCGGGGCTTTTCACTTCTAGGAACAAGGCGTCAGCCGAGGGAAGGCGCCGCGGAAAAACTGCGGTTTTGGGTGGCGCATCGCTTCAGCGCTGCGATTTCCACCGCTTGAATGAATAAGGGTTTTAGCCCGGGCCCCTTCCAACCTGTAAGATATCCCATTCGCACTCCGGAGGGTCCTCTTGCCCAAGATCACCGTTCTTTTCTGGGACGTCGGCGGCGTCCTGCTCAGCAACGCATGGGATCACGAGCAGCGCCGGCGCACTCTGAAGGAATTTAATCTCGACGAAGTCGAATTCGAGAGCCGCCACGAAATGCTGGTCTCCTCCTTCGAGCGCGGCAAGATCACGCTTCAGAACTATCTGGAGCGCACCGTTTTCTATCGTCCACGCCCCTTTACCGCCGAAGCTTTCACCCAGCACATGTTCTCCCTGTCGACGCCAATTCCCGAGACCTTGCAGCTGGGAAAAGAGCTTAGCCGGTCGGGCAAGTATCAGATGTCCACCATTAACAACGAATCGAAGGAGCTGGATTTGTACCGCATCCAAACTTTCAGCTTGCGCGAAATCTTCAGCCTCTTCGTAAGCTCGTGCTTTGTGGGATTGCGCAAGCCCGAGGAAGGCATCTACCGTCTCGCCCTGGAGATCACGCAGCGGCCTCCCGAAGAGTGCTGCTTCATCGACGATCGCCCGCTGAATCTGGACAGCGCCGCGCGACTGGGAATGCAAGTCATCCAGATGAAGACCGCGGAACAGTTGCGCGCAGATCTGCAAAAACTAGGGGTTACTTCCACTGTTTTCTAGATTTTGCGTGGAAACGGGAGTTTTTTTCAAGCGTATGCCGCACCATAATCTGGGCAATGGTAGAAGAGCCGTCCACCCCATAGCCCACGCCAGGCCTGTATTCGTCGACGACAGTGCTCGCGAACAGAGCCCTTTTGGGGTTGACAAGGTGCTTTTTTCGCGGGAAACTCCGCTCAAGGTTTAAACTAAGCAGTGGCTCGAGGCAGGAAATGCCTGCTCGGAAGCCACATGTTCGCGCGCGGCGCTGTTGGGGCTGGTTCAATGGCTCATCATCCGATATCTCAGCCCGATCCTTTCAACCCTCTACGGCCGAGTACTGCGCCAATCTCCCTGGGCCAGAACCCTCTCGTCCAGAAAGAAGACGGGCAGCTTGAAGAAGGCTTGTCCCTGGCAGAGTTGGCGACGGCATTGTCCGCCCATGGCGGCGGGGCCTTGTCGGCCGACTTGGCGCTTGACCTGGTGCTGAATGAAATTGTTGAGCACGCTCGCTTGGCGACGGGCGCGACCGCTGCCGCAATCGCCTTAGTGCGCGGCGATGAGATCGTCTGCCGCGCCACCACGGGCGACAACGCTCCTGATCTCGGAGTCAAGTTGGATGTGCATTCGGGCCTTTCGGGCGCGTGCGTCCAAAGCAAGAATTGGCAGCGCTGCGACGACACGGAAACTGATTCGCGCGTGGACGCCGAAATATGTCGTGATCTAGGAGTGCGGTCCATACTCGTCTTTCCCGTGGTCCGGGAAGACAAGTTGCTGGGCGTGTTCGAGATTTTCTCGCCCCGGCCCAACGCTTTCAGCGATCGAGAGATTCAAACCCTGCAGGCGCTTTCACGCAGCATTGTGAACAATGTGGATCGCGCTGCCGATGTGGTCGCGCCGCCCGCGCCGGTACTGCCTTCTTCCTCAATGCAGGCAGCGGCCGCAGCTACAGTGGCCGAAGTCGAAGGCATCGATCATCTTCAGCTCGATGCAGCGCAGCTCGATGCAGTGCAGCTTAGTCCCGAGCCGGTCGACGTCGTGCACGAGGACGTTCCTGTTCCGGTGGTTGACTCTTTGTCAGAAACAGCGCCGGAGTCACAGGTTCGGCCACGCGACTATTCGATGGGTGTTCTGACTCTTGCTGTGATTACCTTGGCCTTGTTTCTGGGTTGGATGATGGGATACGTGCGTAGCCCTGGAACTAAAACTAGGACCTTGAAGAATGTCGCTAGCCAGCCGGCGCAGCCCAAGCCGGCCGAAGCTGTGGCATCGGGCGCGAATGCGGCGGCCCGTGTTACCGGTCAGCCGACATCTACGAGCCCCGCGTCGGCTCCGACTGTCCCTCCGCAAGGCGCTTCCGAGCAGAACGGAGCTGGTACGCTTGCACCGGGCGGCCTGGTGGTTTATGAAAACGGGAAGGTCATCTATCGGACGACGGCGCAAGGCACGAGTCACACCGCGAAGGCCAGCACCGGACCAGTCACAGTCCCGTCGAAAGTTGCCGACGAATACCTGATGCTGCGAGTTGAACCCGATTACCCCGAATCCGCCAGAGAGCAGCACATTCAGGGACCAGTGGTTCTCGATGCTCTAGTGGACAAGGAAGGTGCGGTTGAGAAACTCAACACGGTGAGTGGCGATCCGCAGTTGGCGGCAGCAGCCACCGACGCAGTCCGGCAATGGCGATTCAAGCCTTTTTTCCGCAATGGCTCACCGGAAGAATTTCAAACTCAAATCACGGTGAGTTTCAGACTGCCTTGAAGAGGTAAGTCGCGCGTTAATAGTAATGCTTCGTCTTTGCAGACCACGCACTCTGAGGATAGTTCTCGTGCAGGAAATCAAAGGCAGCCTCAGGCGAATCGGATAACAAAAACCAGTTGTTGGTTCTCAGTTTGCTTAGTTCTCGCTGCCTACCAACCTTGGCTCGGATTTGGCAGTACTTTGTGGCCGGGTCCGCGGAACTTTGCCGCGCTTGAGGGCGTAGAGCGTCAGCTCCACTCGGGTAGAGACTCCGAGTTTCTCGAAAACCCGGAACAAGTAATTCTTGATGGTATGCTCGCTCAAATCCAGCCGCTCGGAAATCTCTCGATTGCTGAATCCCTCAGCGACCATGTGAGCGATTTCATCTTCGCGCTTGCTGAGTGGCCTAGAGTTGGGCATGGCGCGGGTCTCGATCGGGATCGGGTTGACCAGCGCTTCCAGCACAAATTGGAGTTCCGCGGAACTGGCCCACACTTGACCTTCCTGTACGCAAAGGATGCACTTGCACAACGCCTGGAAGGAGTCGGATCGCGAGAAGACGCCATACGCGCCGCAGCGAAAGGCCTCCACTACCAGGTTGCGCTCCACGGTGTCCAGCAATACGACGATGCTCACGTCGCGATAAAGGTCCCGGATCTCGCTCACAAAGCGCAATCCGTCCAGAGGTTCCGGAGAAAAGCTGGTGCTGATCAGCACGACGTCAAATCGATCGCGGTCCAGCGCGAGTACAACCTCTTCCGGGGTCGTAGCCGCTACCGCGTCGAAGCGTTTGCTGCGCAGCAATGCATCCACCAGGAGCTGGCAGCTCATGGCAACAGCATCTGCCACTAGGATTCTAGTCTTAAGGCCCGAATTGGAGACGGATTCCAACGGAAACTCGATACACACTTCTAAATGCGCACTTCAAACAGGGGAGGAACCCAAAAATTCTACCTGCAATCGCTCAGGGTCACAAGGAGTCGTCGGACCCTGATTGTTGCATTTTTGACCGGGACATTGGAGCGTTCGCCTAATTGTCGTAGAATCAGTCGGTATTCGTCGAAAAACTCGAGTTCAGCCTCAACTGTCGGCTACTCGAAAACTGAGACGTTTGGCTCCATGACTTTTATCCTCTTGTTGACTCGTCGGTCTTTCGGGCACAGTGTAGGCAGGCGGATTTCAGTCTGGTCGCCTCGGATGTTCCCCGTCCGAGGATTTTTACCCGCGACATCATCTATTGTGTTCATTATCAAAAGCTTGATGGTCATCCGGATTCCGCGGCGCCACGCCGTCATCGATGGGTATAGTTGAGAGTGTAGGAGAGCGGCATGTATGAGAAGTATTTTGGGTTGCGGGAACAGCCGTTCGGCGTAACGCCGGACCCGCGATTCCTGTACCTTAGCGCGGCCCATCGCGAAGCGCTGGCCTCCCTCTACTACGGCATCGAAGCCAATCGGGGATTTCTGGGCCTGATCGCCAAGCCCGGTATGGGCAAGACGACCATCCTCTTTCATCTGCTGGAAAAATTCCGCAATACAGCGCGCACCGCGTTTCTGTTTCAGACGCAATGCAGTTCACGCGAGTTCATGCGCTTCCTGTTGGCTGAATTGGGCTACGAAAGCGATGGTCATGATTTCGTGCGCATGCACGAAGAATTCAACCGCCGACTGTTGCAGGAGGCGCGCGCGGGCAATCGCTTTATCGTTGTCATCGACGAGGCGCAGAATCTGGAGCCTTCGGTCCTGGAGACGGTGCGACTGCTTTCCGACTTCGAAACTCCGCGCGCCAAGCTGATGCACATCATCCTGGCGGGACAACCGGAATTGGCCGACAAATTAGCCAGCCCGGGCTTGTCGCAGTTGCGCCAGCGGGTTTCGATTGTTCATGGTCTGCAACCGCTGAACGCACCGGAGATCAAGAATTACATCGAGCATCGCCTGCGCATTGCGGGCTATGAAGGCGAACCGCTTTTCACTCCCGGGGTCTACGAGGAGATCGCGAGATTCACCGAGGGCATTCCGCGGAACATCAATAACTTCTGTTTCAATGCGCTGTCACTCGCCTGCGCATTGCAGAAGAAGATCGTCGACTCTGAAACCGTGAGTGAGGTAATCGCCGACCTCGACATTTCAAAGCTGACTTCAGACGTTCCGTCCGACCCGATCGAATTGGCCTACCCGCGCAACCCCATGTCTTCGCCGGCTTCCAACGGGCAAAACAATCATGAGATTTTGAGTCCCTCGGAAGCTGCGGCTTACATGCAGCAGGTCGCAGCGAAGCTGAAGAACTGGCAGGATTCCTTGGATAAAACCATCAGCAGCTCGCGATTAGGACATCAGGTTCGGGCCCGCACTGATCGAGAACAGTGAGGATTGCCGGGAGAGAAGTTTTCGCGTTTTATAGGCGTCGTGCGTCCGCACGCAATCTACAGGATTAGTTCTGTAGCGCCCCTAAATTTGGTTTTTCAACTATGCTTTTGCCAGCCGGGAGATGGCAGGCGCGGGGAACTGTGACAATGTCTGGGTCTGGGATGTGCCTACGACCTTGCTCGCGGCGATCGGGGCCAACTTCTTACCGTTGCCGTTGTTGGGACCCGCGACTTCAGCCGCACTGCCCAAGCTGTACGCGTAGAGAACGACCTCGACCCGCTTGGAGACTCCGAGCTTGTCAAAGATGCGAAACAGATAATTCTTGACTGTGTGTTCGGTAAGGCCGAGTCGTTGGGCGATCTCGCGGTTCGACAATCCTTCGGCTACGCAGCGCACGACTTCGACCTCGCGCCGCGAAAGCAATGCAGCACCCCGAGTGTCGACCACGCGCAGAGGTAGGGCTTCGCCGAGCGCTTCCAAAATGTAACGCAGCTCTTTGCTGTTTGCCCAGATCTGACCTTCGCTCACGCACTGAATGCATCTTGCCAACGACGTCAGCGATTCACTGCGGCTGAAAACTCCGCGCGCCCCGGTGCGGAAAGCCTCTACAACCTGGCTGCGTTCCGAACTGTCAAGCAGCATCACGACGCGGGTTTCGCCGTGCAAAGCGTGCAGTTCGCGTGCTACCTCGAAGCCTTTGCGCTTGTCGTCGTCGAGTTCGGCGCTGATCACCACCACAGCCGGCTTCTCCTTAGCCACGGTAGCAATAATTGCGCGTGCATCGGACACCGGTTCCAGCACTTGAAAATGCTTGTCACGCTCCAGGGCAGCAGCCAGAAGTTGGCTGTTCATTCTGGTAGCGTCGGCGGCCAGCACTCGGATCACTGGAGAAACGTCAGGTAAGGCGATAGCGTGAGCCATAAGGATAAAGACCACGTGTCTGGAGCGGGTTCCTCCAGACTGTCCATTTTGTTTGACCAAACTCCGCGAGATAGATTCTTCTCGCAAGGTTGGTCTTCACTGGGCCAGAGAAGTTTAATCACTGCGGGACGGGTCACAAATGCACGGAGGAGAATGCCCCACCCTTATCAGCCGCCACCCCGGCGACTGTCTAACGAGACTTTATTCTCATAACTATACAGGGTAAATGGCACTTTAGTGCCACAAAAGAAAAGCCAAACCGTAACCCTAAAGATTCGGTGTAAGTTGTTGAATCTTAAGTTTAAACAGGCGGTAAGCAGCCTCAGCTGGCGAGTTTGCGAGGTGGATAGAGTCCAAAAGCTGGACAAAATCGGTTTTAGGCCCCCAAGAGTGTGGGCGAGCTTGCTGACAGACCTCATTTCGACTGCAATCCGAATCCTTGCTGCGCCATGCGCACAATCTCGCGCCCGATGGGGAGCGAGGCCGTCGCCGCTGGGGACACAACATTCCACACGTGCAGCATGTTCTGCGAACAGACAAATTGAAAATCGTCGACCAGTGATCCGTCGCGACTGACGGCAGTCGCGCGCACGCCCGCGCCGTCGGCTACTAAATCAGGGCTGCGAACGTCGGGGACTAAAGTTTGCAGAGCGCGCACAAAGGCTGGCTTGTGAAAGGACCGATAGAATTCTCCGGCGCCACTGCGCCAGTATTTGGCAGCCATATGCCAGAAGCCGGAATATGCGAATGTAGTGGCCGCGTCCTGCAAGCTGAAATCGGATCGCCGATAACCTTCGCGCTTGAATGCCAGCACGGCGTTCGGCCCGGCATCTACGCCACCGCTGATGCGGCGCGTGAAATGGACGCCGAGAAATGGGAAACGGAGATCGGGCACCGGGTACAGCAAGCCGCGAACCAGATGCTCTCGTTCTGGAACCAGATCATAATATTCGCCACGAAATGGGACGATCGTGACTTCGGTTTTTTCTCCAGCCATCCGGCTAACGCGATCGCTGTGTAGTCCGGCGCAGTTGATTAAATATTTTGTGCCGAGGGATCCGCGGTTGGTTTCGATCACAGTTTCGCCATTGCCCCGGGCAATGCCCGTGACTTCGGTTCCCGTGCTCACTATGCCGCCCTGTGCGGTAATGAGCTCGGCGTATTTTTGGCAGACGGCGACGTAATCGGTGATTCCGGTTCCCGGCACGTGCAGCCAAGCCATGCCTCCGCAATGAGGTTCGATCTCGAGCGCTTGCGCTTTGTCCATTAATTTTAAGCCGGTAATTCCATTGGCCTGTCCGCGTTCCAGCAGCCCTTGCAGGCGAGGGATTTCTTCCGCAGTGATCGCCACAATGATCTTGCCGCAGATCTCGACCGGAATTGCATGCTCGCGACAGAAGGTCACCATCGCGGCCGCGCCTTCGACACACAACTTCGCCTTCAGCGAGCCGGGCTTGTAATAGATTCCAGAGTGGATGACGCCGCTGTTGTGTCCGCTTTGATGACGCGCTACGCGATCTTCTTTTTCTACCAGCAGCAGGCGGAGCCTCGGGAAGGTTCGGCAAAGTTGCATGGCGGTGGAAAGGCCGACAATTCCGCCGCCGATAACCACAATGTCAAAGCTTTGATCGGGCATTGTAAATACGCGCTCGATCAGAACGTCGAGAACGCTGCCAACAAGATAAATGGAAAGGCGATTCAAAGCGAAATGTAGGTGGGGGTTGCTTTCCGCGCGGGCTCTGCGTTTTGAAACGTTGATTTTGACTCGGGCGAGACAAAATCTTAAATCGCGGAGGTCGCTGAGAACGGCCGCAGAGCGCGCAGAGATGGGAATCGCTGCTCGGCAAGCCAGGAGGATGCTTTGCTAGTTAACCGTCAATTGCACCTGCGCAGTCTGCTGCGGGAAGGAGTTTATCGTACCGCTTACGGTCATCGTGTAGGTTCCAGACGGCGTGCCCGCCTGCCCATTTCCGCCGTTGCCGTTGCCTTG
>Ga0228598_1000061_pt1 | contig 15965 bp, 14 predicted proteins | sample CZU4metagenome_FD_182726 | JGI IMG/M metagenome (GOLD analysis project Ga0228598, IMG submission 182726) | Spruce rhizosphere microbial communities from Bohemian Forest, Czech Republic - CZU4 | ecosystem: Host-associated > Plants > Roots > Rhizosphere | place: Czech Republic: South Bohemian... | reverse complement strand
TTGACATATAAGCGAGAACTTGGGCCCAGGTTGCGGTTTCGTATCCGCTCACCCACTCCAGAACCCACAACAGCAGGCACACTCCGAACGTCGCAGCGCCAGCAATGATCTGATTCTTGGTGAGAGTCGAGATGAATGTGCCGATGGCCAGCAACGCTCCCGCTTGCAGCAGCAATCCCAGATAGCCAATCGCCAACGGCTTCCAATCGGGCTTACCGTATTTGAAAAGGAACGCAAAATTCACTGCCGCAACCAGCAGCATGCAGGCATATAGGCTGAGGGCCGCCAACCATTTTCCGATGATGATTTCAACGTCACGAATCGGTGAAGTCGCGAGCAGTTCAATCGTGCCGCTGCGTTTTTCTTCCGCGAACAGACGCATCGTAATCATCGGAATGAAGAACAGCCCGATCACGCCGACATTCGACAGCAGTGGCCTTATGATGATTTCGTTGAGATTCATGGGCATCATCTGACCCCGCATCTGCGATTCCATGCCCATCAAGACGAAAACACCCAATGAGTTCCAGAAGAAAAAGCCGAAGATCAAAGCAAACATGGTCAGCAGCAGGTATGCAACGGGCGACGTGAAATAGCTGCGAAGCTCTTTGCTGCAGATGATCAAAATATTTCGCATTTTACTGTGCTCCCTTGACTGCGACTTCTTCTGTTGCAGCTGCTTCGCCGCCGGTGAGTTGCAGGAATATTTCTTCGAGACTCATAGCGCTAGGACGAAGCTCGTTTAAGTCCCAACCGGACTCGACCACAGCCCGCGCCAGATCGCCACGGACAAACCCCTTGCCGCTTTCGACCTCGAAGCTGCTGCGGTTCTGCAGGTTCTGCTTCGCCACGACCCGGCTCACACCAGCAACCTGCTCGAGTCGCCGTTGCACTGCCGCGAAATCGAGGCTGCCATTGCGTCCGCTGACCTCAAGCAGCACAGACTCTGCGCCCCGAGCGCGGTTCTGCAAGTTCTGGACTGAGTCCGTCGCGACCAGCTTGCCTTTGTTGATGATGAGCACCTGCTCGCAGGTCTGTTCGACCTCCGGCAGAATGTGCGTGCTCAGAATGATAGTGTGATCGCCACCAAGGCTCTTGATCAGTTCGCGTGTTTCGTTGATCTGCTTCGGATCGAGACCAGAGGTCGGTTCATCAAGAATCAGCACCTCGGGATTGTGAACGATCGCCTGCGCCAGGCCCACGCGCTGACGATAGCCTTTAGAAAGTCTACCCAGAAGCTTGTTCTTAACGTCGGCAACGGCGCAGCGGTCACAAACGTAATCGACTCGTTTGCGCAAATCCGTACCCGAAAGCCCTTTGAGCTTGCCGACAAAAGTCAGGTATTCTCCAGTTTCCATCTCGGGATACAGCGGTGGCGTCTCGGGAAGGTAGCCGATGCGTTTCTTGACTTCGAGCGGCTGGTCCAACACATCGAATCCGGCGACGGCCGCGGTGCCTGACGTGGGCGACAGAAAACACGTAAGCATCCGCATGGTTGTCGTCTTCCCCGCCCCGTTTGGCCCGAGAAAACCGACAATCTGGCCTTTTCCAACCTCAAACGAGATGTGGTCGACAGCAGTATTCCGAGCGTATCTCTTGGTAAGCTCTTTAACTGTAATCATAAGAGGTGTATTGCAAGGGAATTAGGGTTTGCAATGCCCGAACCGTACTACGCTTGAACAGTTCAAGGCTGAACTTATATGTTAAAAAGCTAAGAGCGGCAATGTCAAATCCCAACAACCTTTTTTTTCATCTCCAGCGGAGGGTTCATGAAGTATCGAAGGCTTGGCCGCACCGGTTTCGAAGTCAGCGAAATTGCGCATGGACTCTGGGGAATGAGCGGCTGGAGCGGGTCTGACGACCAGCAATCGCTCGATGCTCTGCAGTTGGCGGTCGATCTCGGCTGCAACTTCTTCGACACCGCGTGGGCGTACGGCGAAGGTAAGAGTGATGCCTTGCTGGGCAAAATCTTATCCGCCAATCGTGGCAAGCGATTGTATGCAGCGTCCAAAATCCCGCCGTTGAACGACAAGTGGCCGGCTTCTCCGAAAGACAAGTACCACGACGTCTTCCCAGCCGCGCACGTTTTCAAATATGCCAACCTGATTCGGGAGAAGCTCGGGACCGACTCGATTGACCTTCTGCAATTTCACGTTTGGGACGATAGGTGGGCTGGCGAAGCAGAATTTCGCGAGACCGTCGAGAAGCTGAAGAGCGACGGGCTGATCCGCTTCTTCGGACTCAGCTTGAATCGCTGGCAGCCAGAGAACGGCATCAAAGCCATGCGGACCGGACTGGTCGACGTTGTGCAGGTGATTTACAACGTTTTCGATCAGGCTCCGGAAGATAAACTGTTTCCCGCCTGCCGCGAGATGAACGTTGGCGTCATCGCCAGAGTCCCGCTCGATGAAGGCAGCCTCGGCGGTAAGATGTCTGCAGAAACCAAGTTTCCTGCGGACGATTGGCGTTCCAAATACTTCAGCCCGGAAAATCTCACGCAAACGGTGGCGCGTGTCGAGAAACTAAAGCCAGTGATTCCCAAGAATATGAGTTTGCCGGACGCAGCATTGCGATTTATTTTATCGGACCCCACAGTGAGCACCACGATCGTGGGGATGAGGAAGCCAGATCACGTCCGACAAAACATTGCGATGAGTGATGCCGGACCGCTCGACACAGGATTGATTCAAATCCTGAAAAAGCACCGCTGGGATCGTACGCCGCAGCCCTGGTCAGACTAGCAGGGTCAAACTAGTTCGCTGTTATTCAGAACACCTTCAGTTGTAATTCGACTGGCCTTGCAAATTTCCGCTGCAACCTTGACCACAGCGTCACTGCTGTGGACCGGCCCATCCGCCGACATGACCGAACTGGCAGCCAGGGTGAAAAGCAAAGCGTCCTCCTGTTTGTCGAAGTAGAGAACCACCTGATTCGCTGCCATGTCTAACACCTCCACAGATTCTTCTTATGAATGATAGGCCGATTCCCCAAGGGGGAGAGGTTATCTCTTTTGGTGCGCCCTAATCGGAAGGGCAGGTTGTCCAGCGTTTGGACATCCTCGCCGGACCGTGAACGCGCCCATGGACTCTTCGGGCCTGCGGCACAGAGCAGGCTTGAAAATGCTACATTGGAAGGTCTCATGTCCGCGCCTAAATCCCGATTCGTCAAGGCCTGCAAGCTGCAGACTGTGGACCGCACACCGGTGTGGTTTATGCGGCAAGCCGGCCGTTACATGCCGGAATACCGTGCCGTCCGCAAACGATATTCGCTGATCGAGATTTGTAAAAAGCCCGAAGTCGCGGCCGAGGTGACCATCACTGCTGCTGAAGCCCTCGGGGTGGATGCAGCGATTATCTTTGCCGACTTGCTGCTGCCGCTGGAAGTTATGGGACTACCTTTCCATTTTTCAGCTGGGGAAGGCCCGGTAATCGAAAAGCCAGTGCGGACAAAAGAAAACGTCAATCACTTGCGCACCGACCGCGCTGCCGATCTGGGGTACGTTTCCGACGCAGTGCGACTCGTCTGCAAGCATTTTGGAGATCGTCTGCCGGTCATTGGCTTTTGTGGCGCACCATTCACTCTTGCTAGTTACATGATTGAAGGTGGCGGTTCGCGCAATTATGTCCACGCGAAGAAAATGATGTATTCCTCGCCCTCGGTATGGGATGAATTGATGCGGAAGCTGGTCGCCGTGGTTTCGGAATATGTAGCTGAGCAAGTCAACGCTGGCTCCGATGTCATCCAGATTTTCGATAGCTGGGTCGGCTGCCTCAGCGTGGAAGACTATCGGCGTTACGTGCTGCCGCGCACGACCGAACTGGTGAAGGCGCTGCAAAGGACCGGCGTGCCTATAATTTATTTCGGAACTGACAGCGCTACGCTTCTGCCTTCAATGCGAGAGACCGGCGCCGAAGTGATTGGGCTTGATTGGCGCATTCCACTCGATGACGGCTGGCGCAACCTCGATTTCGAATGTGCTGTGCAGGGAAATCTCGATCCGGTTCTGCTTTTCGCGAACTGGAAGGAACTGAAGGCGCGAGCCGAAGACATTCTGCGTCGCGCAGCCGGACGTCCCGGACATATTTTCAATCTGGGTCATGGCATTTTGCCGGAAACTCCGGTTGAGAATGTGAAAGCGCTGGCCCAATTTGTGCAGGAACACTCCGCAAGAAACGTTCCGGCATTGGAGTAGCGATTGGCCAATTCAAAGAAAACTGCTGTCCTGCTGCTGGCTCACGGCAGCCCCGACTCCGTCGATCAAGTGCCGGACTTTCTGCTGCGGGTGACCGGTGGGCGTCCGCTCCCGCAACCCGTCGTGGATGAAGTGAAGCATCGTTACGGACTGATTGGCCGTTCCCCGCTCACCGAACTCACATTGATGCAAGCCGAACGCCTGGCATGTGAAATGGGCATGCCGGTGTATGTTGGCATGCGCAACTGGAACCCCTTCATCGCCGATGCGGTAAACAATATGGTCAGGGATGGTATCGAGTACGCTGTCGCAATCTGCCTGGCGCCGCAGAATTCAAGGACCAGCGTCGGCCTTTATCGCTCGGCTCTCGTTGACACCGGCACTCCCTTTACTGTTGATTTCGTTGAGTCCTGGCACGACCAGCCAGCACTAATTAGAGCTTTTGCCGAGAAGCTACGTGCTGGTTGGGGTCACGCGTGTCGTGAGGCGAAGACAGAAAATGTTCCAATTATCTTTACTGCGCATAGCGTGCCCGAGCGCACCATCGCGGACGGCGATCCGTATGAGAGCCAAGCAAAGGAAACTGCATCGCTAGTGGCGCGCGAGGCCGCGCTGGCTCCTGAAGACTGGACGTTCGCATTTCAAAGCCAGGGCATGTCCGGCGGAGCATGGCTGGGTCCGCGAGTTGAGGATACGATTCTTCGTCTAAAAGAAAAAGGACATCGCGATGTGTTTCTACAACCCATAGGATTTCTCTGTGACCATGTGGAAGTGCTCTATGACATCGACATTGCCTTCAAGGAATTCGCGGGCAAGCAAGGCATGCGCCTGTGGCGCGCAGAATCGCTGAATGATTCGTCGTTGTTGGCGACGGCTCTGGCCGATGTCGCCAGATCACGGTTTTCGCAATCACTCCTCGCCAATAAATGAAGCGAATAGCCATCATCGGCGGCGGAATCTCAGGCTTGTCGGCTGCCTTCGCGCTCGAAAAGCGGCGCCAGGCTCGGGCTTCGCTCGAATACACTCTGTTCGAGTCCAGCCCGCGTCTTGGGGGCGTGCTGGTTACAGAACGCGTGGACGGCTGCCTGGTCGAGGCCGGCCCTGATTCGTTTCTCACCGAAAAACCCTGGGCGAGCGACCTTAGCCGCGAAGTCGGACTGGGCGATCAACTCATCGGCTCGAACGACGCCGACCGTATAACCTACATTTTGGCGAAAGGGAAATTGGTTGTGATCCCCGACGGCCTGATGTTCATGGTGCCCACGAAGATCACGCCAACGATGTTGTCGCCGTTGTTTTCTACGCGCACCAAACTACAGATGGCGCGCGAATGGTTCCATCCACCGCGAAAAGCCGAGGCGGATGAGACTGTCGCGTCCTTTGTCGAGCGCCATTACGGCCCTGAAATGGTGGACCGTCTCGCGGATCCGCTACTTTCTGGCGTGTATGGTGGCGAGGCTGCACAACTCAGCGTGCGCGCCGTTCTGCCGCGTTTTGCTGAAATGGAAGCTACATATGGCAGCCTGGGGCGAGCCATGCTCGCGGCTCGTAGAAAGATGGGCCATGCTTCGAAGGTTTCGGCAAGACCGTTGTTCACATCTCTGAAAGATGGCATGCAACAGTTGGTGGATGCGATAGTGTCTCGCCTCCCAGCATCTGCACTCAACGCCAATACTCTGGTGCAACGTGTTGAGCGGCAGAATGGAGGATGGGTGATTTCCGCCGGCTACGCTTCCGATGAATTCGACGCAGTGATTATGGCCATACCTGCGTATTCGGCGGCAGAGCTTCTCAGCATGACCAATGAGGATCTCGCAGCCGAGCTCCGCGGCATCCAATACACCTCTTCTGTCACGGTCAATCTCGGCTACGACCGCGCTGTGCGCGCATCCCTGCCGCCGGGCTTTGGTTTTCTTGTGCCTCCCAGCGAAGGCAAACGCATGCTCGCGGCCACGTTTGTGCATAACAAGTTTCCACACCGCGCTCCAGACGATCGCGCCCTGCTTCGCTGCTTCGTTGGCGGGGCGCGCAACGAGCAGGTGCTTGAGGCTCCCGATAAAGAAATCGTCCGGATGGTTCGTGAAGAACTTGGCCAAATTATCAAACTGAAAGCTGATCCGCTTTTCACGCGTGTCTACCGCTGGAGGCGCGCAATGGCGCAATACGGAGTCGGTCACTTGGAGCGGTTGCAGCGGATCGATGGCTTACTACAGTCGCTTCAAGGGGTAACGCTTGCAGGCAATGGATACCGCGGAATTGGAGTGCCTGATTGTGTCCGATCAGGAAGCGACGCGGCGCACAAAGCTTTGCTCGCGCTTGGATTGCCAGAAGACGCATCGCAAAAAGTCGCATCCTAAGGCATGTCTTCTTTCCAAACCTCACGCTTTATCAGCTTCGTCAATCGCTTCTTGCAACTGCTGCACAGCCCAATCAATTTGATCCGTAGTGATGACCGCCGGCGGCGCGATCAGCACATGATCACCCGAGACTCCGTCCACGCATCCCTGCATGGGATAAACCAGTAGTCCTCTCTTCACCGCCGCTTGCGCTACGCGACCGGCAAAATTTAGTTCCGACGCGAACGGCTGCTTCGTAGCTTTATCAGCCACGAACTCAACGGCCCACAACAATCCAATCCCGCGCACATCGCCAACTGGCTTCGCATCGCGCAACCCCTCGAGCGCTTGGCGAAGGTTCGCGGCCGTCGAGCCTTGCCGATCGGAATCCGCAGTCTGCACCAGTTTTCGCTCCTGCAGACATCTCAGCACAGCCCTGCCTGCGGCCAGCGAAATCGGATGCGAGTTGTACGTGAACCCGTGCAGAAACGCTCCGGATCCCTCGGCGATCGCGCTTGCTACTTTGTTCGAGACCAGGACCGCGCCCAGCGGGGCATAGCCACTCGATAACCCCTTGGCTGTGACGAGAAGGTCGGGAGCGACGTCCCAATGGTCAACCGCAAAATTTCGCCCGGTGCGGCCCATGCCGGTCATCACTTCATCGGCGATCAAAAGAACTCCATGCCGCCCGCAGATCTCGGCAACACTCTGCAGATAGCCGGGCGGCGGCACGACTGCGCCCAAAGTCGCTCCGCTGACTGGTTCAACAATGAAAGCGGCAACCTCGCCCCTTGCGGCCTCGATCGCTTGCTCCAATTCTGCGGCATACTCCTGCCCGCAAGCGCGGCAGCTATCCGTGCAATCAAACGCACAGCGATAGCAATAGGGAAATCCGACGTGAGCGAACTCCCGCACCATCGGACGATAAATCTCGCGCCGTCGTTTATTTCCCGAGACTGACGACGCACCCAAGGTGGACCCGTGGTAACTTTGCCCGCGGCTGACCACCTGATAGCGACTGGTCTGACCGATCTCCACCTGATACTGACGCGCGAGCTTGAGTGCAGTCTCGACTGACTCCGAGCCGCCGCAAGTAAAGTAAACACAGCCGCCCTCAAAATTCTTGCCCGCAAAATCGAGCAACTCCAGCGCATACTCTTCAGCCACTGGAGTCGTGAATTGGCTGCTGTGAACGAACTCCAATTGTGTTGCCTGAGCCGCCATCGCCGCCGCGATCTCGACCACTCCATGCCCGATGAAATTTACGGCCGCAGATCCGGAGAAATCGAGATATCGTTTATCGCGCGCATCCCACAGATAAACACCCTCACCGCGCACGGCTGGAGGAAAAGTCTTGCGGAACGAACGTCGGAGAACGGCGGAATACGAAGAAGGATCAATCACAGGGGATTCCGGCACGTCTCGAATTATCCGGCGGCTTGCGTATATGTGTCAAAACGTTGACCTAGGCAATACTCAAGTGAGCATCACGAGTGAACCACGAGTCCTATCCAATGGATGAGCAGTGGCCATGTAGAATCGGCGTTGGATGGCAACTCCGGCAAATGGTCCCCGCAGCCCGTTGAGCGTCTCCGCACGCTGGCTGCGCCTCTTTCAGCCATCTCACCAGCACACTGCCTTTTCCGCCACAGTGTTGTTGATGACAGCGATGATCCTCTCGCGTATTGTCGGTTATCTTCGCGAGGCCTATACCGCCTGGGCATTCGGGGCTGGCCCGACAACGGATGCTTACATTGCCGCCTTCCAAATCCCTGATTTCCTGGCGTACCTGGTCGCGGGCGGCACGATTTCCATCACGTTCGTCTCCATATACACGCGATTCCTGGCGGAAAAAAGAGAGGACGACGCCCAAAAAACCTTCTCCGTAATCATCACGGTGATGACCCTGGTTTTGGGAATCGGCGTCATTCTGGCGGAGATCTTCGCACCGCAGATCACGCGGCTCATGTTCCACAACTTCAAGCCCGAACAGATTAATCTTTGCGTGCATCTGACTCGCATTCTGCTGCCCGCCCAAATCTTGTTCTACGTCGGTGGCGTCGTTTCCGCAGTGCTGTCTTCGCGGCGGCTTTTTCTTTTCCCAGCCTTGGGGCCATTAATTTACAACGGGTTCATCATTCTGGGGGGCATCACGCTTTCCCATTCGTTCGGAATCGCATCGCTGGCATACGGGGCGCTCGTAGGCACTTTCGTCGGGCCATTCCTGATCAACGCAATCGGAGCCGCACGCGTAGGCGCTGGTTACCGCGTTTCGTTCGACGTGCGCAATTCAGCCTTTCGCGAATGGGTGCGAATGTCGATTCCTCTGATGATCGGAGTTTCGCTGGTCAGCGCCGATGACTGGATTCTGCGTTACTTCGCATCCGATGCCGCCGGGGCAATCAGTCACATCAACTATGCCAAGCGTCTGCTCGCTGTGCCGATCGCGATTCTGGGACAAGCCGTCGGCCAAGCTTCGCTGCCATTCTTTGCTCGCTTGTTTGGCGAAAAACGAATGCAGGAGTTTGCCAACACGGTAAATGGGTCGGTCTATCGGACCGCCGCCGCTGCGCTCCTCGCGACGAGTCTGATGATGGCAGCGGCGCTCCCTCTGATTGATCTGGTATACCGGCTGCCCCACGGACACTTCATTTTCTCTGACTCGCAGGCCACGGCCACTTACTTCTTTTGGTTTTCCGTTTCCCTGGTTTTCTGGTCGGCACAGGGACTTTATGCGCGCGCTTTCTATGCCGCCGGAAACACGCTGACTCCGATGGTCGCCAGCAGCCTGATTACGATCGCATCGCTGCCCATGTACCGCGCGCTCTACCATGCCTTCTCATCGGTTGGGCTTGCGCTCGCCTCCGATCTGGGGATCGCAGCCAACTGCCTGGCCATGGCGATTCTGCTGCACTTTCGCAAACTGGTTCGGTGGGACGAATTGCAATGGGGAGAGTTGGGAAAAGCCACCGTTACTGCAGCCGCGGCGGGATTCTTGAGTTACCGTGTCGCGCGCGCAATCATGGTTAGTGGCAGCCGTGTTGCCGATATCGAAGCGCTTGCTCTGATTGGCATCACTTGGGCAGGGGCGGTTGCGGCGGGATTGTGGCTGACGCGGTCGAAGTTGCCGGGCGATCTGCGCCGACGCAAAGGGCCAGTCCTCCCCCGCGTGGCGGAAAGACAAGCCGAAGAGTTGACCAAGGGAATTGTGCCGTAGGCAAGCTCTCAGGTCCCAACCACTACTCTAGGTGATCGAGACCTGAAGGTGAGGTCTAACTAGGCTCGGGCTGCGACCGCTTCGACCGCTGCCGGTGCTTTTACTTCCTCGCCATTCGGTTTCTGGCCGCCCTTGCGAATATCGATGCCGCCCTTGAAGAACGCGCCATCTTCAATCGAGATGCGGGCCGCTACCACGTCACCGGTAAGCGAACCGTCGCTGCGAATGTCCACCCGATCGCTGGCCGTCAGATTGCCGCGCACTTTCCCCAGGACCACGATCTCACGAGCATTGATGTTCGCGGCCACCACACCATTGCGGCCAACCGTGACCCGGTTGCCGGCGAGGTTGATGGAACCTTCCACGCGACCGTCAATATAAAGCGACTCTGAACCGGTTACTTCGCCCTTGATTACCAGCGATTTCCCGATCGTGGCCTGATCCGCCGTGCTGGCCGCAACCGCCGGACGAGGCGCGCTGGCGGGTTCGCTCGGCGCAGACGTCACCGGAGTTGGCATAGCGGGACGCTCAGGCTCACCTGGCCGCGAAGGCGTCGTAGAAGGCTGATTAGTGGGTTTCCACATGTCGAAAAATTCCTTTCCTCACAAGTAGGTTGAACGGTCAAGCCCGCACTTTGGTGACCAAATAAATTCTACTCCCGCTTCCAGCTCAAGTCTTGTGGAAATTCTGTGCTTTGTACACTTTTCGACCCTTTCGTAACCTACTTGTGCACGGGCAAAGAAACGAGCCCAATGTAATTCCTGCCGCGTGATATCCGGTTTCTATACAGTCTCGAGTGCCGGACCCGCGATACTTAGCCAAGCCATCGCGGCAACTACACCGGAGTATTATGGTTTGGACTGCTCACAATCCACGATCTTGGACAGACTCTCCGATTCCGCCATTCTGAAGAAGATCGAACGCCAGCCCAAGTCTACCGCTGGGTTCAAGCAACTGGTGCGCGAATTGGGGCTTCACGGCGACGCACGCCACGAACTCTCCAATCGCCTGCAGAGTCTTGTGAGCAGCGGTCAGTTGATTGAGGTCGACTCGGACCGCTATGCAATTCCAAAGGCTGCCGCAGGCAAGAACGTTCTCGTCGGAAGGCTGAGCATGCATCGCGACGGATACGGGTTTGTCACTCCCGATGTGGCTACCCTCGACCCACACCTGAAGGCTCAACTCTCCGGAGATGTTTTCATTCCGCCACCCGCTGTGGGTTCGGCAATGCATGGGGATCGGGTGCTGGTAGAGGTCGGGACCATCCGACCCGACGGTCGCGCCGAAGGCACAATCGTGCGCCCCGTCGTGCGAGCTCACAGCACGGTCGTCGGAATCTTTCATCACGGCAATCGTGGCAACTACGTCACGCCGATCGACGAGAAAATTTCTCAGGAAATCGTAATTCTGCCAGGGATGGAATACCCAGAAGAACAAAGTAGCGCCGCCGTCTCCCCGACTGTGCCGAAGCAGTCCCACCCGAACTGGGGAGGCGATAGGGTTTCAAAGAAAACGAAGTCCGTGGATCGCGTCCTCGGCAACGAAGCTGCCCACCGCGCCGAATCGGACGATCTCGAAGGGGTAGTTGTGGACGTTGAAATCACCGACTGGCCGTCGGCCACGCAGAATCCGCGGGGGAGAGTGGTTGAGATTCTAGGCTACGAAGACGACTTCGGCGTCGATGTAGAAGTTGTTATCCGAAAATTCCACCTGCCGCACCGTTTCCCGGCGGAGGTTCTCGCCCAAGCAGAAAGTATTGAGCCCATCATTCCAGCGCCTGAGGTCCAGAGGCGGCGTGATTTCCGCGACCTCCCGATCGTCACCATCGATGGCGAGACCGCCCGTGACTTCGATGACGCCGTCATCGTCCGTCAAATTGATGGCGGAAACTACGAACTCCAGGTACATATCGCCGACGTCGCCCACTACGTCACGCCCGATTCGGCGCTCGATCAGGAAGCGCGGCTGCGCGGCACCAGCGTCTATTTCCCCGATCGCGCCGTGCCCATGTTGCCGCTTGAGCTCTCGACCGATATCTGCAGCTTGCGCCCTCATGTCGACCGGCTCGTGCTTTCCTGTGTCATGCAAATCGACCATCGCGGCGAAATTCTTGGCTATGACTTGTGCGAAGGCGTCATCCGTTCCGCCGAACGCATGACCTATACCGACGTGAACGCGGTACTGGAGGGCGATCCCGGTACGCGAAAGCGCCATGCAGATCTGGTCAGCACTTTCGAGATGATGCGCGATCTCGCCTTGATTCTGAAACGCAAGCGCGAACGGCGCGGATCTATCGATTTCGATCTGCCCGAGCCGGTAATCGAATTCGACGAATTCGGATTGATGAAAAGCATTACACGTTCCGAGCGCAACATCGCGCATCGCCTGATTGAAGAATTCATGCTCTCGGCCAACGAATGTGTCGCCGGATATCTTGAGAACAAGCGCGCGGCTTCGCTTTATCGCATCCACGAGAAGCCCGATGCCAAGCGGGTTTACGACTTCGAAGTCATCGCCGCAGCCTTCGGATATTCGCTGGGCGTGGGTGCTCTACCCATTCAGCGGGTGCAGTTCAAGTCCGAGCGTCGCGCCAGCTACGGCACCGGCAAACGCCCGCGGGAAATCGAAATCCCGAGAGAAGTTCACATCACCCCGCGGATGTACCAGAAACTGACTGAGAAAATCGCAGGCAAGCCAGAAGAACGAATTCTTTCTTACCTGATGTTGCGCTCGTTAAAGCAAGCGCGATATTCAGAAGAGAATGTGGGACACTTCGCGCTTGCTGCGCCAACCTACACGCATTTCACCTCGCCCATCCGCCGCTACCCCGACCTTATCGTGCATCGCATTCTGAAAGAAGTATTGCGAGACGGCGCGAGCGATCGTGTGGCGCGGGCGCCTACGCCCGCGAAAGCTGCGGCGACGGACACACCCTCCCCGTGGTCCAAACGACGAGACCATACTGCGCATCGCGAGGCGCTTGAACCTCTCGGAGGTCCGATCACCTTGGAAGAACTTCGGGAGATCGCCGAGGAATCGAGCCGCGCCGAGCGCCGCGCCGACGAGGCCGAACGCGACCTGATGGAATGGAAGAAGGTCAAATTCATGCAGGACCGGGTCGGCGAAGACTTCGACGGGCTGATCATCAGCGTGACCAAGTTCGGATTTTTCGTCGAACTTACCGACCTGTTTATCGAAGGCCTGGTGCCGCTAGATTCGTTAACCGACGATCGCTATACTTTTCACGAAAACACGCGCGAGATTATCGGCCAGCGCAACCGAAAGATTTACAGCCTGGGCCAGAAGATCCGGGTGCTGGTCGATCGCATCGATCCGGTCGAAAAGAAAATTCAGTTCGCCGTGTTCGAAGAAAAACCGCAGCGACCCGCAAAGCGAAAACGTGGAGGAAGGGCATCCCCGCCCGTCTAGGCGGAGGAATGCCTCGCAGCGCTTTTCGCCAGATAAATGCTATGCATCAAACGAAATTGTGTCCGGGTGGTGTAAAATCTTCGAGTCAACCCCATCCGCTGCGGCTGGTTTGAAGCAGCGGATTTCCTACTCGTCGGGACGTGGCTCAGCCTGGTAGAGCACTCGCTTGGGGTGCGAGGGGTCGGCAGTTCAAATCTGCCCGTCCCGACCATTCTTTCTCCTTCCGTAAAGTAATGTACAACACGAGTGGATTCCCCCTCCCTAGGTTTACCCTTTCATTACAGCTACCACCCTAGCGCCGATCGCACTCTGCCCAACATGGCCAGCGTTTGGGGCACGCAAGTTGGTTACGACACCCTCACCTACGTGGTGAAGGAGTTCTGGCCTGACATTCGGCGCAAGCTGAGCAAGAAAAAGCAGCCACCTCTCGCCAACTGATCGAGAGACTCGACCCTTCTGAATTACAATCGCTCGCAGTTCCATCGCGTCAATAGTGGAGGATTCGGCATGTTTCAACCCAACCTGCTGCGCGACAAGCGCATCCTCATTACCGGCGGCGGCACCGGATTGGGCAAAGGCATGGCCCACCGTTTTCTGGAGTTGGGAGCGACGGTCTATATCTGCGGACGCCGCACGCACGTTCTATCCGAAACAGAAACTGAGCTAAGCGGCGCAGCTGCAGGCAAGATTCGATCTCTCCCCTGCGACATTCGCGATCTGCCCCGCGTGGAACAAATGATCGACTCCATCTGGAAAGACGGCCCGCTCGATATCCTGGTAAACAATGCAGCAGGGAACTTTCTGGCCCGCACCGAGGAACTTTCCCCGGGCGCATTTGAAGCCGTTCTTGGAATTGTGCTGATGGGCACGATCAACGCCACCATGGCTTGCGGACGCCGTTGGCTGCAAGCCGCCCATCCCGGCGTAGTGTTGAACATCGCTGCGACTTACTCATCGACCGGCTCGGCTTATGTTGTGCCTTCGGCGATGGCGAAAGCTGGAGTGGTCGCTCTTACCCGCAGTCTGGCCGTGGAATGGGGAAACCGTGGTATCCGCATGAACGCGATCGCTCCCGGTCCGATTCCCACCGAGGGGGCATTCTCCCGTTTGCTACCGCGGCCGGAGCTCGAACAATTTGCCCGCGATCGAAATCCGCTGCGCCGCTTCGGCACCACAGAAGAGTTAGCGAATCTGGCTGCATTCCTGGTGAGTGACGGTTCGGGCTACATCAACGGCGAAGTCGTCGTGATGGATGGCGGTGAACAACTGCAAGGCGCAGGCGAGTTTAGCGCGTTAGGCAGATTACTGACAGAAGATGATTGGAAGTCTATGAAGCCGCGCAAGGCATCGAAGGGAAGACAGTGACTTGCCCTTCATCCATGAGGCGACGGCATCACCAGCCACTTCAGCAGCATGTTCACCAGCGTCAGTACGATTCCACCCACGAACGCCGCCCCGAAAGTTCGTATATGAAAGCCCGGTACAAATGCCGAAGCCAGTTCCAGCATGATGGCATTGATCACGAACCAGAACAATCCCAACGTGAGGATCGTGAGCGGGAAGGTGATGACCTTTAAAAAGAGACCGAGCGTGGCATTGACCAGGCCGATCACGATGGCTGCAATGAGCGCGGCCGCCGCACCATCGACGTAAAAGCCCGGCACCACGCGCGAGGTGATCCAAACCGCCAGCGCGCTGACGAACCAGTGCAATAGCATTCGGAGCATAAGTCGATCCTCCCGACCGCAAACAGACTATAAAGCGGCCATGCCCAACCTGGCAACCCAGCAAGTGCCGTCATAAACTGAAAGCGTGGCCCACAAGACAAATGCGGCGCGTCTGCTTGATCAACTCGCCATCGGCTACGAATTACGGGAATACGAAGTTGACCCCGAAGACCTTGCCGCAGAAACCGTCGCAGCCAAGATCGGATTGCCTCCCGAGCAGGTTTTCAAGACGCTGGTAGCGCGAGGTGATCGCAACGGAATCTGCATGGCCGTGATTCCCGGCAATGCCGAACTCGACCTCAAAGCTCTGGCCACGGCATCCGGAGATCGCAAGATCCAGCTGGTTCCGGTAAAGGAATTGCAGGGTCTAACTGGATATATTCGCGGAGGAGTCACTGCCTTGGCAGCTAAGAAAGATTACCCGATCTACGCGGACGAGACGATCGAACTTTTCAACACGATTTCAATCTCTGCCGGAGTTCGCGGATTGCAAATCCTGATCGGCCCCGAAGACTATCTCAGAGCAACCAAGGCCAGACTCGCACTGCTGGCCCAAAGCAAGAAGTAAGGTCGCGCGAAGCCGAAACCCAGAAGCATGGAAGCCCCCAAATCCCTTAAGAAACAATCTAATAAACGGATTTGGTCCCGGCGATTGCGTACGACCTAAAGTTATCTGCAGTATCGCCGATACTCATTGATAACGGTAGGTTGAAGGAGGGAAACTTATGGCAACTCCGATTTCTGGGGGAACCGCTTTCGACTTTGGTGCAGCAGCGCAAGCGGCAACCGTCCAGCCGCAGACCACAAACGCGCCCACCGCATCTGCCAGACAACCAAGCAAAATTGAGACGACCGGTGGCGACACTGTAAAACTTTCGGACGGTGCGCAAGTCCGGCTGATGAGTTCCCAGGGCGAGACGGTCGCAGAGATCGTCATCAACACGGCCCTATCGACTCAAGCGGTGAATAGCTACTTGGGAAGAACGCAGGCACCGGCAATCCCGGCTGCCGCAAGCAATAAATAGTTCCAAGATCTGGCAAGAGGCTTTGGCGGGCGTCGAACC
>Ga0228598_1000060_pt1 | contig 15974 bp, 22 predicted proteins | sample CZU4metagenome_FD_182726 | JGI IMG/M metagenome (GOLD analysis project Ga0228598, IMG submission 182726) | Spruce rhizosphere microbial communities from Bohemian Forest, Czech Republic - CZU4 | ecosystem: Host-associated > Plants > Roots > Rhizosphere | place: Czech Republic: South Bohemian... | reverse complement strand
ACTCTGCGATTTGGCCAAGTCGTTCCAAAGTTGCTCCAGCCGGATGGCGGCGTGGGGTTTTCCCTGCGCCCACAACAAACTGACCATTTCGCCGAAGGCGACGACGCGCGAATTCCCGCCTTGCGATGCCGCTTTGGCTCGAGCGACGCGGCCGCCAATTAATTCGCTGAAGCGTGTCGCGTCTGGCCAGCCGTCCACGGTGAACTTTGCCAAGGTTTCGGCAGCGTCCAGGAGGACGAAGCGGCCTTGCCAGATAGCCGTCATCGTATCCAGGTCGCGAGCCTGCAAGTCCAGCATCAGCGCTTCGCTGTGAAGCTTAGTGACGATCACGACGGCGGAATCTCCGGACGCCAGGGCGGTAGAGACCAACTGGCTCAGCGCGGCAATCAACGATTGGTCTTCGGCGTAGAACTGAACGGTGTGTCCGCAAGAATCGTGGTCACCCAAATCCGCGGCTGGCGCCGGAAGCGGCGTCTTGGAGGTGAGGGCGTTCACCGTGCTCATCGAGATGCTCCTGGAGGACGGGCTCGTCGTAGGTAGCAACGGTGGTCGATGGCAGCCGCGTTGCGGTGGGGGATGGACGATGGCATACGCTGATTATTTCAAGCGACGAGGGGCCAAAGAATACTGTGAATCCTGTATGTGCTCGACGCGAGCGGCTGAGGTTAACATCGAAGCCATGCAAGTGCGAGGTTGGGGTCAAGCGGGCGGAACTGCGCCCAATCTGAAGATGATCTCGCCCGTGGAGGCATCGCGTATGAAGTACTCGGCGGGCGCAGCGCGCACTAAGTCGTCCAGGTGTCTCTTGCCGTCGTCGACTGTGGCGACCTGCTTGATCCATAACGGAGTACCATCTTCCAGCGTCCTGAAGATGTCGTAACCTAAATCCATATACACCTCTGGCCCGCGATGTTGGAGCATGAATTCGCTCCATCTGTGGCAAGGGGCTGGACGCACGACTCACCGACGGCGAATGTACACGTTCGCGCAGAAGTTGTATGTTCAACCTTAGACAGAGCCGACCTTGTCGTGTGATTGGAAATAACGGCTGCGCAATCGGTTGCAGCAAGACCCGGCAGCATACTCTGAATGAGGGGATACGCCTCATCAAATCGGACTGCATCCAAACAATAAGGACCCCATGACACCGAAGCGACGGGCGGACAAAGCGCAAGTTCTTTTCCCGGCCGGGCTGCCGATATCGAAGCCCGTGCACTATGACGCGGGCGAGACGATTTTCTCACAAGGCGATGAGTGCACGGATGTTCGCTACATCGAAGAAGGCGTGGTGAAGTTGACGTTGGTTTCGAATCGAGGGCGGGGCGGAATATTGGGCTTCTTGGGGCGTGGCGATTTCTTTGGAGAGAACTGCTTGAATGGCCAGGCGTTTTATTCCACATCGGCGGTGGCCCTGGTGCCGGGCACGGTGATGGTCATCGACCGAAAAAAGATGGTGAGGATTATCAATGAGGAGCCTGCGGTCTGTTCTCGCTTCATCAATTACCTGCTGGCGCGGAATCACCGGATCGAGGAGGATTTGATCGATCATCTGTTCAACTCCAGCGAGAAGCGGCTTGCGCGCACACTTTTGTTGCTCGCCGAATACGACGCGGGAAACGCGGACGTGACGATCATGTCCAGAATCAACCAGGACACTTTGGGGGAGATGGTCGGGACGACGCGGCCGCGTGTGAATTTCTTCATGAATAAATTCCGCAAGCTCGGCTACATCCACTACGACAAGAATGGCCGGCTGGAAGTGTACAAGACGCTGGCGAAAGTGTTGCACGACTAGGCACGCACCGCGATAGAACAATTCGGCCGCGAGCGCCGGGTGCGCTCTATGCCGACGAGTTTTTCGCGTCGCGATAGGCGCGTTCACCGACATCGACGGCTTGGCGCACCTGGCCCTTGATCTGGTCAATACCTTCCTGCGCGCGCTGCGTGATTTTGTGCCCGGCGGCGATTGCACCGTCCAGTTGCTCTTGCGCAGTTTCCACAAGGTATTCGCGAGTGTCGTGGCCGGAGCGGGGAGCAAAGAGCACTCCCAACGCGGCCCCTACCCCCACGCCTACTGCAAATACAGAAATCGATTCGGTCCAATTGTTTCTTGTCTTCATGATGTCCTCCGGTTTTTTTTGGACTTCTCGCACTTCTTAATCCGGACTTCTTGTCTCGTTCCGTAGTGCACGAAGGGAAGCAGAAAGGAAGCCGCAAGCCCGGCTTCCTCTCCGGGAAACTATTTCCAGCCGCCGGAAGTTGTGTGGCGCGCGCGCTGATCATCTGCTTTGACGTCAGCGGAAGATTCGCCTGTGGAGGAAATATCCTCGGCGCTGGTGATCTCCATGATGTCTTTGGCGCGTTTTATCGCTTCGGAGCTGTCGCAGTGCACCGAGAGCAGGATGCCGCCTTTCTGCACACGTCCTTCGTAGCGCTTCGCTTCATATTCGGGAATGCCGAGGCCAATCAACGCGCCGGTGAAGCCACCGACGGCGCCACCGACACCGACTCCCGCCAAAGCCGCCATGATCGGCCCGGCAGCGATAAGTGGACCCACACCCGGTATGGCCAACGCGCCGATGCCGGCGAGCAAGCCCAGCGCGCCACCAAGAACCGCGCCGGAGCCTGCTCCGGTCGCCGCGCCTTCCGGCGCTTTCGTGGCTTTGCTGGTTCCAATTTGCCGGGAGCCCAGATTTTCGGGAAGGAGCGCGGAAATATCGCTCGGGGCGAAGCCCGCGCGAACCAACGTGTCGGTGGCGTGATCCGCGCGGGATAAAGTGGAATAAATTCCGAAGACTGCCGTCTTTTTCCCTGGCATGTGTGATGCTCCTTTTTGAACTGGGGTCTGAACCTGGTATCCACACCAGCTGCTACTGATTCGCCGGCGCCACTTCGAGCTGGTTCGCCACGTTTTCCGCGCCGACGACGGCCACCGCTTTCGCCTCAATACCAGCCTTCTCGTCTTCCGAGCGGACCGGACCTTTTAGGGTGACTTTGCCGCCCTGCGTGATGACCTTGATGTTGTGCGCGTAGGTGGAGAGCGATTTGCCCTTGGAGATGGCGCTGCGAATCTGCTTGGTGATGTTGCGATCCGGCGGATTCATTTTCTGCTGCTCGGCCGTCACCGCGCCCTTACTGGCGTCGCCCTGATTGGCCTTGGAATTGTCAGGAGCAGGTTGCTGATCCTGTTGGACAGCGCCGGCAGCCAGGGAAGCGCTCAAGAAGTGTGGCGCCCAGCAGCGACAGACACTTGCCGATTTTCCATGCAGGATTCATTTTGCCATCTCCTTTTCGATTCGATTTCAGCGCTGGCCTCTAAACGCTCATCGAGAGCCTCGTAATGTCTTGCGACTCTGTGGCACGCAGACTAGTTGGAATCAAACGGCGGAGCTATACGGCGATGCGCGTAGATTTGTGGGGAGCATGCGGTACATCGCAGAAGGCAACGAGCGAGGCGACCAGCCAACCCAGTGGAAAATCGTTCCAGGCCGCAGCGGCGACCCTCAGCGGTCAGCGGAGGCACCAAAGGCCTACAGCAAACTCTGCACAGCTCTAGTTGAATGAGTGTATGGTCTGTTAGGGCTAGAAATCGTAAAAGGAATCGGTTCGCGGAGCGTCCGCGGAGATTGCAGCGGAAGGCATCGACTAAATTTGGCCGGTCCGTTCATTCAGAGGGGCGTTTATGTTGCGTTGGGCGTTAGTGTTCTTTGTAGTTGCGCTGATTGCGGCGGTATTTGGATTCCTCGGAATTGCCGCCGCGGCCGTATCCGTTGCAAAGATTCTGTTTTTCGTTTTTCTGGTTCTCTTTTTGGTGTCGCTTGTCGGCGGACTACTGCGGCGAGCGTAAACATCGAGCAGTCGTTCTAGAACGCGAAGCAAGGAGACTTCATGAAGACCGCATCGCTGCTAGGGTTCCTGCTCATTATCCTGGGCGTGCTCGCGCTCGCCTATCAAGGGATTCACTACACCACGCACAAGAAGATCCTGGACGTTGGGCCCATTCAGGCAACGAAAGAAGAACACAACACGATTCCGTTGCCACCGATTGTCGGCGGGCTCGCGCTGATAGGCGGGATTGTATTGGTCGCGGCGGGCAGGAAACAAGCTTAGCGATTGATGTATTTTGCAACTGGCCCAGAGAGATGCAAGACCTCTGGGCCAGTTTTATTTTTGGGAACCGATCCCGCGCGATGCAACGGCTAATGCAAGCCCGATTGCCTCTCCGCGTTGCTCCCCGCATCTATCATCGAACCGCGCAGCCGTGCCGATAGAGCGCGCTCTGAAAGCTTGGCTTGTAGAATGCGCTCCAGGTCGGTCTTGCGGTAGGGATGACAGATAAAATCAAACGCCCGGATATTCAGCGAGGCGAGATAGTCCCTATATTCCTTCGGGCACCCCGGCTCGCAGACGACAATCGTGGGAATTTCGACCGGCCGCCGCTTCAACAAGCGGACGATGTCGCGATAAGTGCCGTCAATCAGCCAAAAGCCGCAGAAGCACGCGGCCACATTTTCCTGCGTGAGCAGCGTGCGCACTTCGCCCACGCCTTTCGCCCAAAGCGTGCGCAAGGGATACATCTGCAGCAGATCGCGCATGCTGTCGCTGATGACCGGTTCAACGGTGGCCACCAGGACGGTCGGTGGAGCAGTTACCGGCGCGAATTGTTCGGCTGATTCGCAATACAGAACACCGCAGGGTTTCTTGCTTACAGGCGCTGCATGCTCCATCGCTGCATTCCTTTCTGGTTTGGTGCGCGAAGAGAACAAAGAGCCGGCCCGCTCTCAAGATCTGGCGCGAAATTTACAGCTTTTCGTTCTCTTCCGCGGCGGCATAATCGCGGACTGCAGCTAATTGAACAATACTGGCAAGGCGTTAAGCTATCGGGTGAACTCGCTGTAGACAGCGCGGTTTCGAGCGTGAACAGGTGTGCACGGTAGAGGTGCAATATCGCGCGCAGCAAGAATTGAGCGCAGGTGACAAATACGAGCGGACGACATGAGAATCGCGAACAATTGGCGCGCAAGGATCGCTCACCCAGGCGGCAGAATTATCGTTTCGAGATGTTTACGCTTCGACGATTTGATTTCGGACTGCGTAGCGAACCAGTTCACTGACGGTGTGCAGCTGGAGCTTACGCATGATATTGGCGCGGTGGGTTTCGGCCGTCTTGACGCTGATGTTCAGCGATGACGCAACTTCCTTGCTGCTCTTTCCTTCCGCGAGCAGCTGGACAATTTCCCGTTCGCGCGAGGTTAGCCGGTCGCGCAGCGCGGTGGGAAGCTCGGTGCGCATCCTGCCTTCTTTGAAGCTGGAGAGCATGACTTCGGTCGCGCGAGGCGTAAGAAACGGTTTGTGAATCGCGAGAGTTTCGACGGCGACGATCAGGTCGCGGTCCGAATCGGATTTTACGATGTAGCCGCGCACACCGGCTTCCAGAATGTCGCGAATTAACTGATCCGAATAATGCACCGAAAGAATGAGGATTTCCGTGTTGGGAGATTCTTTGCGAATTCTACGCGCCGCGTCCACACCATTGAGGTCTGGCATGCTGATATCCAGGATCGCGATGTCCGGTTTCAGTTCTTGAGCCTTCGAGACAGCCTCGCGGCCGGTATGCGCTTCTCCGCAGATTTCCCATCCGGGGTGCGATTGCAGCATCCCTTTGATGCCACGCCGCATCAGGTCGTGATCGTCTGCAATCAGGATACGAAGCGCTTTCATTTTTCTCTCCGGTAAGAAGGGGTTAGTGTCGCGCTACTGCAAGATACGCCCAAGAACGAACCTCCCATAATGGGACGAAGCCAACTGTCAAACCGTTTCATCGAGACCAACGCCGTTCCGCATTTGAATTCAACGACGATAATCAGCGACCAGGCTGCTGGTGATAGCGTTGCTCCGCCTCGTTTATGAGAGGTGCTGCTTTCCGGGGCCCACATGCTTCGAGACGGAGCAACCGCCCGATGAATTCGTTTATGAATGAAATAAAGCCCTCAGGGCCTGAACTGCGGTAAATCGCGGACAAAGTACGGTATTAGTACCGACAAGTCTATCGGCGTCATCCTGTAGTCCGCATAGGTGGATTCCTGTACTCGCTTTACGCGAAGTGTCAGAATAAAAATGACTTAGCAAATCGTCCGGTACAGTCTTACCTTAGGGCGGCTTGCTTCGCGGCGGTTACAGCGGTGGGCTGCGACGCCTTCAACTGATTGAGGTTACGGAGGACTTTGGACCATCCCTTCTTGTCGCGCTTGGTAGCGAAAGGCGCGCTCAGATCACTGTAGTAAGTCAGCAGAGCCGATCTTAACTCGGGCGAGAGCGAAGCAAAATTGTTCTTCTGCAACCGGTCTAACAGATCGGCATAGGTCTTGTCCGCCAGCGGATACTGGCCGGGCCCGGTAACGGTGCCGGTGTCAAAATTGTCGTTGACGAGAGCTGTCTGGCTGGGGCTCCCCTGCTGTTTCGCCAGTTGCACATAATTCTGGAGCGCGTTGCTGAAACTGGCGACGAATAATTTCTCGGCGTCGGGAGTGGGGATCTTGAACGCGAGATCGCGAAATGGCCCGACCTTGGGTATCAGCTCGACGAAAAAACCGAGGAGCCTGGTGCCGAAGCCGGGCTTCTCGTATTTGCCGGGCCACTGCTTTTCATAATTGGAGCGGGAGACGCGATAAAGAAATGCGGTGCGCGTGATTCCCGGAGTGCCCTGCTGAATTTCGTCCTTCTTGGTCTGCCAGGCGATTTTCGTGGCTTCTGGTATCAGCTGGCTGACGCCTCGGCGGTAGGAAGCAATTGCGAGGTCGTAATTGGAAAGCACCGAATCCAGGTCCAGCGAATAGGTATCTTGAAATGCGCGCGCGAGCAGATCTTTGGAAACTTGAAAACCGATGCGATCGCGATATGCGTCGGAGGCGTATCGTCCTTTGGCGACTTGCAGGATGTCAAACCCGAATTCGGTTTTTAGATGCGCGAGGGGATTTTCATCGTATGTGACGACATTGCCATACTTGCGACGGAGCTTGGGATAAAGGAGCGGCACGGCGAGGTTTGTACCGGTGCGGTGACCCTCATTGTCCGCTGCGTAGTGCGCCAGCGCACCTAGAGCGAATGCATACTCGTTGAGGTCCTGAGAATCACGCAGCAGCGCTTCTACAAAATCTCCGCTGCGCACGTAATGAACCAAGTCGCTGAAGAATTTGTTCCCGAAGGGGTAGTAACCCATGTCCTGGATTACGCAGCCACCATACGCATAACCGTGCGCCGTCTTCAGATCGGCGGGCGTCGCCTGCGGAAACCGCTCCAAGAGTAGCGGCTTGATCGCTTCGTCCCATGCAGAGTCCACGATCGCTTCATGAGCAAGGACGGAATAGGCACTGGAAGGAGGTGGCGCGACAAGCAGGAGAATTATGCACACGACGATCGCTCGGGTTATGAACAGTGCGCTGAACTTCATGAGATTTCTCGGCATTGGCGAGGCTTCGTAGCCAACGTGCAATCACCGGCAAGAAAGACGAGCGAAAACTCTTGACGTACAAGCCTGAACGAACAATCTATCGAAAGCCACACAGCGGTGGCTTTAGTTCACGGGGGAATGGGCTGTACAACCCACGCGTTAATAGCTCCAACCCGATGCCTGCGATTTGCCGGCGTCACCGGCGGATTCTTTTACGGACAGGCTCACAACGATCGTGGTTCCGTTTGGCCGCGACCTGATTTGCAGCCAGCCGCCGAGTTGCCGCACGCGCTCTCGCATTCCGCGGATGCCGACGCCCAGTTGCCCCCCGCTACTGTTCAACGTTGTCATGATCTCTTCCGGTATTCCTTTGCCGTTATCGGCGACCTCCAGGCGCACGACTCCGGAGCGCACTTCGATCTGAACATGGGCGGTGTCACTGCCCGAGTGTCGAAAAATATTGGTAAGGCTTTCCTGCACGATGCGGAAGAGCGTCCTTTCCAAGATTTCCGGAAGGCGGTTGGGACCAAGCGAGACGTTCAAATCCACTTTGACCTTGCTGCGTTGCGTAAAGCCTTCGACGTACCATTCCAACGCCGAGCGCAATCCCGCGTAGTCCAGAGTAGGAGGATAGAGAAGGTAGGAGAGTGTGCGAGTTTCGTCCGAAGCTTTCTGCGAGAGCAGGATAGCTTCACGCAGCAGATCGGCAGCGGCCGGATCAACTTCGGCAATTTTTGCGCTCACCGCGGAGAGGTGAATCACTAATGCGGCCAGACTTTGACCGGTGCTGTCGTGCAGCTCGCGAGCGATGCGACGGCGTTCTTCATCCTGCAATTGCAGCAACCGCGCGGAGAGATTCCGCAGGGCTTCTTCGGCTTCTTTACGGGGCGTAATGTCGCGATTGATTTCGAGAATGCCGATCGTGCGGCCCTGCGGATCGCGCTGCAAGACCTGACGGCTGGCGACCATTATCCGTTTCCCTTCCTTAGTCCAGTGGACCAGTTCGCCTTCCCATGAACCAACGCTGTAGAGCTTTTCGTACACTTCATCGAGCGGTTCGGGAAACACCGTTTTCAGAAATTGATGGGTGACGTTTCCACAGGCTTCCGCGGCGGACCAGCCGTAGGTTTCCTGCGCGCCACGATTCCAGAACAAAATGGTGCTGTCCACATCGCGGACGATGATCGCGTCGTGAGCGAGCTGCAGCAATTCGGAATGAAGCTTTCCGCTGGTGGCGCGAGCAGAGCGAGTTTTGCCTGCTTTCTGCTTCCGACGGGATTTAGCGGGCATTCCTCAGGTTACCTTGCGCCGGGCATGAATAGTGACGGAAATCGCTCCGAACTGGGCTGCAGAAGCCAGTCGTCACCGGGTGGCCGGAGTATGGCCGGTGGGTGCGGCTCGCCTCGATCAAAAATCTTATGTGCATCGCAAAACCTAGTCGCGCTGCGGAAGATTTTTGCCCGAAAAAAAAGGTTTGTGCTGGCCCATTGCCTCCACCGCTGCCACCAGCCAATTGGCCTGCGACTTCAACAGATAGCCGCTCGCGCCGGCATTCCGGGCCTGCTGAATCATTTGCGTCGAATCGTGCTGCGTAAATATCAGGACTTCGGCAGCCGGAAGCGCACTCTTAATCGCCGGCGTGGCTTCCAGGCCGTTCATTTCGGGCATGGTAATGTCCATAATAACGATATCGGGCCGCAGCTCGCGCGCCATGCCAACAGCTTCGGCGCCATCAGCGGCCTCACCGACGATCAGCCATTCCTTGCGTGTCGCCAGCAGCCTTCCCAGGGCCGTGCGCACCGCTTTTTCGTCGTCCACGATCAAGATTCGAAGGGCCACTAAGCCTATTCCTCGCACATTCTATCCAATGACCGCGAAACCACAATCACGATTCGGTCGAGCTGCGTCGGCGATACGCATCTTCCGTTGCGACGAACTACCTTACCGTCATGCACAGGACGAAACCTTGACGGCTGATCGCGGTTGCGAAATATGTACAGCACGTCCCCACTATTTACATATCCTCCGACGGACGATCCGACCGTTGGAAGAGTCGCTCGGTAAGTGCTCTGTTTAAAGTAATTTGCGCACCGCTCGCCCTGCTCCATTGGCCGCCGAATTGCACAACGATCACAGACCTCGATTCCCTGCGTGGCACTCTGGCTTCTATAAGTGACGGAGGAATATGAACGAGACTTACGATATCTTCAGGGAGCATGCGGAAACCGGGCCGATTTGGATCGAAGCTGTTCACGGTTTGGAAAATGCAAAGGCGCGCCTCACAGAATTGTTGGAAGCGCATCCTGGAAATTATTTCATATACGATCCACTCGCTGCCAAGGTGATCGCGTCGGCTGTGAAATCGGCGCAGATGCTAACGCCGGTGACGCTCGCCGGCCGCTCCCGTGAATACTAGGGCTGCTACAAGCGGCCCATCAGAAACAGTATCAATAGGACGACCAGCACCAAGCCGATGCCGCCGCTTGGGTAATATCCCCATTCCCGGCTGTGAGGCCAAGCCGGCAAACTGCCAAAGAGCGCCAGAATCAGAACGATTGTCAGGATGAGCAGCAACATGTTCTTCTCCCTTTAGGTGTTGCCGAAGGGCGCGGCAACGGTCCGCGCCCTTCGGAGCAGGCTGGCGCAATCAATTCGCGCTGCCAGCCTTGGCTGTCTTGTGCCGTGGCCCGGTTTCTTCGTCTTCCGCGTCACCGCCGCCGCCGAACGCCTCGGAGTTGATTTCTTCCGAGAGCTCCGTGAGCTTTTGATCGGTTTCCTTTTCTTCATCGAGGGTCTGTTGCAGCAACGAAGCAGCTTCGCTTTCGCCCATCAGCTCGGCGTAAGCATGCACCGCGCCATAGGCGGCGATCTCGTAATGTTCCACGCGTTGCGCCGCGGAAATCAGGGCCGCATCCATCAGCGCTCCTTGGAAATCCTCGGACATTATTTCACCGCCTTCTGCCACGATGCCGGCGATGCCCTTGCATTTTTTGCCCTTCACCACCTCGCCCAAACCACTCAAGATCTGCTCCAGCCGTGTGGCGTGCTGCCTGGTTTGTTCCAGATGCTGCTCGAATCCTTCGCGGAGGTCATCGGAATTTGCGGCTTTGACCATCTTGGGCAATGCTTTGATCAGCTGCTGCTCGGAGCTGTAGAGATCTCGCAATTCGTCCACGTACAGGCTCTTTAAATTATTCTGACTCATTTGAATGTCCCCGTTTCTGATGTGGGTCGTACAACGCCGACCGGATTTTCGCGATTGCACCGTTAGACTAGGCTTCAGCCACGGTCTTAGCCATCAAGCAAACCCTGTAGGGTTCATTCCGGGTTGCGGTAGGTTCGCCTAAGCGAACATGCTGAAGACTTGCGTCCGACGGGAGGCTGTTGCGCATTGCACTCCTGGGCGGTGGACCATCCGGACTTGAGACAATGGTCAAGCCGGCATTTCGTTGCGCGGACAAATCTGAAACGTAAGGCGAAATGGCCGGTGGAGTTACGGGTTGCGCTGTATTCCTGACTGAAGACTTTGCCTGCACTATGTGTGAGAAGTTGGGCATTCAATTCAGGAGGCTCAAAATGAACTGGGATCAAATCGAAGGCAAGTGGAAGCAGTCGGTTGGAAAAGTGAAAGAAAAGTGGGGCAAACTGACCGACGACGATCTGACTGCCATCAACGGCAAGCGCGACCAACTGATCGGAAAAATTCAGGAGCGCTACGGAATTGCCAAGGACGCGGCACAGAAACAGGTGGATGAATTTACGCGCGCTTACAGGATGGACGTGGAAGTACGAAGCACCGCAAAGAGAGCCTAACTGGTCCATGGCGCTACATTGACGTACCGACCAAGAGGAGGAACGTGATGGCCAGATACGGCAAGGCCGCCGGCAAGAGCGTGAAGAGCGCGATGCATCGGGAAAAGCGTGGCACGCTTCGTTCAGGCAAAGGCGGCAAGGGCGGCAAAGTGACCAGCCGCAAGCAGGCGATTGCAATTGGACTTTCCGAGGCGCGCAAGAAAGGCGCCAAGGTTCCGCGGAAAAAGTCTTAGTGCCATTGCTGGAGGGAAGGTGCGAAGTCCTCGTTGACCTTCGCTGACCACCAGGGCCGTGTTCTCTGCGGCTTTGGTGGCCGGCGACGACCAATCGCTGTCAAGATCCCCAAATCATCCACACCCTTGGTGTCGTGCTAGAGAAACTCCCACTTGCGATTATTTTCAGGAAGAGACAAACGGAAGGAAAGTTCGGGCCGCGGCGCGAAAAATGCAGCGAGGGCATGCGCCCGGAGGCGCATGCCCTCGCTGTCAGGCTGTCACGGGTGAATCATGTATTACTTGGGCTTCGCTGGTGCGGCCGCGTGCGAAGCCGGTGGCTGTTGCCGCTGCTGCAACTGTTGCTGCTGCTGGGCGTGGCGTTGCACTAACTGTTGCGTCTGTTGCTGGTGCCGCTGCTCCACTTGTTGTGTTTTCTGATCATTGGCTTTTTGCTGCGCTAGTTGCTGGTGCTCCTTGTCCTGCTGCTGCTGAAGTTTCTGCCGTTCCTTGTCCTGCTGCGCGGCCAGCTTGTCCTGCTCTTGCTGATATTTCTGGTCGAGCTTGGCGTTCCCGGTGTTGGGAGCGGCGGCACGCGCCGCAGGCGGAAGTTCCTTCGGGTGGATGGCAGGGTTGGCGTGACCGGCGGCGTTTTCCGCGCCGCGATCGTTAAATTCTCCCGGTCGCGCCGTCGCAGCGACCGGCGGCTTGCCGTGGTTGGCGGAAGCGCGCAGAGCCGGATTCGATCGTGCGGCATTCACGTGTTCCGTTTGTGCGGCGACGGGTCCGATGTGCCGCTCCTGTGCCGCTGCTTCTTCCTGCCGCGTCGGACGATCGTTGATCCCGCCGTGCCCGTTATAGCTGACGTGTACATCGTTTCTCACGTCCACTTTCGTTTCGTACACGTTGTGAATCACTGTGACGTTTACGTTGGTCACAGCGCGGTTGTAAAAGAAATGGCCGTTGTCCCAGCGCCCGCCTTCAAAACCGTGGCCGAAGTAACCGAAGCCATAGTTGATGCCGCCGTAGAAACCTACTGTCGGTCCCCAATAGCCGTCATACCAAACAAAACTGCTGCCGCCCCAACCCCAGTAGCCAGGCGTCCAGAAGAAACCTACCTCGGGAGCTTCCACCCATGTGCCGGGCACCCAGTAATAACCGTCGTCGCCCCATGCCCAGTACCCGGGCGTCCAGATGTAGCCGTCACCGGGGCAAACCGGCTGCTCGTAAACGGGCAGCGCCGGAGGCGCGATGGTGATCGCTACACCAATTTGCGCGAAAGACGCGGAAGAAAGAAATAACATCGCGATTGCGAGTAGAAAAGGACGAATGAATCGGCTACGCATTAGAGATCATCTCCTCTTGAACGTTCTTCCGCCGGTTGCGCGATGGCAGTTCGCCGGTCGGTTGTGCCAAGTAAGCGGTGAATAATGTTTGGGCCGAGTGAGGTGCCGAACTTCCCGTGCTGGGTGTGAATGTATCCCTCCACCCGATTCCTGGCAATAGGGTTATGCCTGTAAAAACGCGGAAAGTAATTCGTAGCAGCGTTGCCGGAGCCTACCGAGGCATTTTTCTGCTGCGTCGTATTTTTCGTCAGGATTTGCTCACCGCAAGAATATTCTGCGCACAATTGTGGACCCGAGAGCAACAATCCCGAGGCGGCCAGAACTCTCAGTACGCGTTGGCTGGAACGGGATCGGCGGTTGTCGCAGGCTTCAGCTCTTCGATGAATTCTACGAGCGTGCTGAACGTTTGCGAGCCGCTGGTGAGGCCGAGGCGCCGGCTGATCTTCGACGGGTCGCCTGAAAAATGCCACAATCCGACGAGAATTCGCAAGTCTGGTTGCTGGGCGCGCAGTTTGGCGTAGAGCGAACGCACGTGGGGCACGGCAAAAGGTGGGAGCGCCGAGATGCAAACCACGTCCGGATGCGCGGCTTTTATTTGCTCTAGCATTTCGCTTGCAGTTTCCGCGGAGATGCATTGCGCTCGATGCCCCGCACGCTCAAGCACTTGGGCCAGCATGGTACCAACTAGTTCGTCGGTTTCATCTCGCGCCGGCAGGCAGAGAACGTTTAGGGAGGGCCCAAGGTGTGCGCGCGCCAGATGAGTTTGATAGCGACCCGACGATTCCGCAGCCTCGGCGGCGTCTTGAACGATGTCACCGTTGTCATTGCGAGGCTCCCACAATTCTTCGACCAACTCCCTGGTGCTCTGGCAGATGAATTTCTGGCTGGCATCGTCGAGACGATCTTGTTGACGGTCCTGCTCCGCCAAACTGAGCGCCGGAATTAATACCGAGTCGTAGAGATCTTCCAGCGTCATGCCTTCCAGTTGCTTCTCCAGAACCTGGCGCGCATCATCGTGATCCATGGCCAGGAGGCGTTGGTAAAAGCGCGAGGATGGCGTCAGGACAGGTTCGTCGCCTAGAAGAATGTGCAGGAACCTGAGCCGGGGAACATGGCGCCCGGCGACCAACAGACAAACTGTCAAGGGAGTCGAGAGAACCAGTCCGATGGGTCCCCAGATGGCCGTCCAGAAAATCGCCGCCACCAGAATCGCCAGCGAAGAAATCCCGGTGTGAATTCCGTATAGCATTGGTTCGATGAAATTGGAAACCGCCAACTCCGTAACGATAAAAAGCAGGAGAGTAATCAACGGCTGCTTCCAGCCATGAAAGACAGCCAAGGAAAGTAGTAGGGGCGTAATTCCGCCGAGCGGCGGACCGATATAAGGAAGAAAGCGCAGCACACCGGCGAGGACGCCCCACAGCATCGCGCCAGGCACGCCGATGAAATGCAGGCACACACCAATGAAAATTCCGTAGCAGGCATTCACGACGAACTGCAAAAGCAAATATTTGCTGACGCGCGCGCTGGCGTCGTCCAAAGTTTGCGTTACCAGGTGCAGATGCCCTTCACCCGCCAGTGAAATCAGGCGATTGCGCAAATCTTCGCGGCGAATGAGCATGAAAATCGTGAACACCAGGACGATCACAACGCTGCCCAGCAGTTCCAGAACGCTCTGCACCGACTCCAACGGCAGCGCGGGGGCCTTGACGACTTCCACGGGCACGGGCCGAGTCGGAGAAGCGGACCGCGCAATGGGTGACTCCGCCGCTGCCGTACTGGCGGGATGCGACGCGATGGGACTCGCGGCGAGATCCTTGCTGATTTCCGTGAGCGTCTCCGACGCGCTGTCCAGCGATTGATTCGCCGGCCAATGCAAAGAGTGCAGCCGCGCTTTGATGTTGGATTTATAGGCCGGAAGTTGATTCGCGACCTCGCTGAGTTGCTTCGCGACCGTCCAGCCAACGGCTCCACAAGCGGCAACCGCCAGCAAAACCACCAGAAGCGTGGACGGAATCCTCCGAAGATGGATGCGCTCCAGGATCTTCACGACCGGCGTCAAGATGAAGGTGAAGAGCAGCGCGAGAGCAAAAGGAATCAGGACGACGCGGGCGAAATACAGCGCGGCGATTGCCGCAACAGCGACAACCACCGCGAGCAAATGGAATAGATCGCGCGACAGGTAAGACCGTGTCGCGACGCCGCTGGCTGGGTCCGGGAATTTCACGTTCGGCTAACGAGACCCATAACCAATGACACCAGGAACAGCACCAGGAAGAGGTAGAACAGCAGCTTCGCAATTCCTGCGGCAGCCATCATGATCCCGGCAAACCCAAATATTCCGGCGACAATTGCAACGACCAAGAAGATTAAAGCCCATCGCAACATGGCATCCTCCTTCGCAGATTTTCTGAGTAAGTCTGCGAGAATAAAGGTATTATGCGCGCCCGCCGAGCGCCATCAACGGAACCCCCTAGATGCTTAAGGAAATCGTGGTACGCGACAGCCCCTGCAACGAAGAAATCCACAGGGAATCCACAGGCTTTTCCCGGGTCAGGGAATCACGAGTCAGCCCCTAGGGTTTCCACTGTATTGAATAGAATTCGCGAAAACGTAAAGTGGGAACGGCGCAATTGCACTCTCTGACAAGCCTGGCAACTGGCTGGTTTGGTTGATGCGATGAGAGCTTGGCCGCCAATAACGACTGGATATTGGATATTTTTGGAGGTCTGCGATGTACACGTATCTTTGCTGCAGGTGCACGAAATGCACTGCGCGGATTGTATTGGAAGAATGGGCGGAGTCCATGTATCTACTGCATAGACCGGTGCGGGCGCGTCCGCGATATCAGAAGTGCCCGTTTTGCGACTCCGCATTCGCGCCGGATCGATATTACGTAACGGAAAGCGGAGCGCCACTCGCTGTATCCGGACGCACCGTGGAAATGCGGGACTCTTTTGCGCTCGTTGAGCAAGACAACGTGAGGACGTCGAAAAGTTCGTGAAACATTTTCCGCTGCAATAAATACGCCCGCCTGTCTCCTCCAAAAGGGGTTGCCGCCGAGAATCGGCAGCCCCTCCCTCCCGCGCCTTCGCGGCATCCATTCGTATTCATTCGCCCGAATTTGGGCCGGCGCTTGCGGATAAATCTCAC